>Ga0247813_10000804_pt1 | contig 25628 bp, 26 predicted proteins | sample UWRJL169409C1_FD_180719 | JGI IMG/M metagenome (GOLD analysis project Ga0247813, IMG submission 180719) | Plant litter microbial communities from Arlington Agricultural Research Station in Wisconsin, United States - UWRJ-L169-409C-1 | ecosystem: Environmental > Terrestrial > Plant litter >...
TTTAATCTGCGGATTAACTCCTCGGTTTTACCCGAAAACATTGATCCACAAATAACTTCAATCCAACCAAATTGTTCTTTGTGATTTACTGTATTTTCGAGAAACATTTTGTATTTTTCTACCTTTTAAAATGAATAGTTTTTATTACTTTGTACTGGTAATAAATTGACGCAAATTTTTGACGTTTTTACGTTTTTTCAAAAGTAGAAAATTTTTATCAAATCGAAGATTCGCAAATGCTTATTAACAGAAATAAAAAATAGTTCTGCGTATTTTCCTTCATAAATAAAGACATTCAAAACACAGAATATATTAAAATATCCTATTCACTATAATTTCAACAGTCATGAAAAAAAAATTGGAAGCCGATTTAATCAGCATTGCTCATCGAATTTTAAAGCTCAAAAATAAATCCGATATCAATCAATTATATCTTGAAACGCAGAAATTATACGAGAAGTTAGCTGTTTTAAAATTTATAGATGAAAATTTTGACGAGGTAAAACCCACTATCGGGCGTTGTGAAGTAGAATCTAAAATTGAAACTATTTTTGACAAAGAAGAAGAAGAAGAGGAAACGCCTCTTACTGAAACTAAGGTTGAGGAAATACTTCCGGCTGTGGCTGAAGAGACTGTAATTGAAACCGAAGCTGTTGCAGAATCTGAAATTATTGACGAAACTCCAGTTGAAATAGCGGCTGAAATACCCGAAGAAATAATTGCTGAAACTGTTGAAGAAGCAGTTCCAGAACCAATTGCCGAAAAAACAGAAGAACCAGTTGCTGAGGAGAAAAAAGAAACGGCAACAGAACTTTATTTCAGAACAATTAGCGAAACAAAACCAATTCCTGATTTTAAACCTGCTTTTGAATTAGATAAAGAAGAACTAAAAGAGGATATAAAAGAAGAACCAAAAGAGGATATAAAAGAAGAACCAAAAACTGAAACAGCTACAAAATCAAATCCGGTTCATATTTCATTTGAAGATATTCTTGGAGTTAATTACGCCGATGCTCAATTTGTAAAAGTAGACAGTATTGATCGTGTATCTCCTACTCCAACGCCAGCAATAAATGAATTTAAAGAAACGAATAAGGCAGCAGAAACCGAAACAATAGAATCTTCAAAACCAAAAGCAGTTCCGTTAAACGAAAAACTGGCAAAAGGTTTTCATATCGATTTGAATGACAGAATTGCTTTTACTAAAAACCTTTTCGCAAATAGTACAGAAGATTACAGCCGCGTTTTAAATCAATTATTGACTTTTGACACTTTTGAAGAAGCAAAAGATTTTATCGAAAACATGGTAAAACCGGATTACAATAATTGGGAAGGAAAAGACGATTACGCAGAACGTTTTCTGGGAATTGTTGAGAAAAAGTTTTCATAAACACGAATTTCACAGATTTACGGTAATTTATTTTCGTGAAATTTTAAGCACTTTAATCATTCGTATTAATTCGTGTAATCTGTGTTAAATATTTAAAACTAATTATGTCTAAATTATATATCGTTCCTACGCCTATTGGCAATCTTGAAGACATGACTTTTCGTGCCATTCGCATTTTGAAAGAAGTCGACTTGATTTTAGCCGAAGACACCAGAACGAGTGGCAAATTGTTAAAGCATTTTGAAATTGGCACGCACATGCACAGCCATCATATGCACAACGAACACAAAACAACCGAGAATTTGATTTCGCGTTTGAAAGCCGGCGAAACCATTGCTTTAATTTCAGATGCGGGAACTCCGGCGATTTCAGATCCGGGTTTTTTATTGACGCGCGCTTGTGTCGAAAATAAAATCGAAGTAGAATGTTTGCCCGGAGCAACGGCTTTTGTTCCCGCTTTAGTAAACAGCGGATTGCCAAACGATAAATTTGTTTTTGAAGGTTTTCTGCCTGATAAGAAAGGACGTCAGACCCGATTTTTGGCTCTAGCTGAAGAAACAAGAACAATGATTTTGTACGTTTCACCACATAAATTAGTGAAAACTTTAGCCGAATTTATTCAGTATTTTGGAGAAGACAGGCAAGTTTGCGTCTCGAGAGAACTATCAAAAATGCACGAAGAAAATGTACGCGGAACGTCAAGAGAAGTTCTAACCCATTTCGAAAAAACAGCACCACGCGGTGAAATTGTAGTTGTGGTTGCCGGAAAAACAATAATTAAAGAACCTAAGAAAAGTAAGTTTTCTAAGGATGATGATGATCACGAAGAATAATTTTCGCCACGAACTTACAAATTAAATATGTTCGCCACGAATTGCACAAATTATCACGAATTTAATTGGTGGAAATTTGTACAATTTGTGGCAAAAAAACAAAAACAATATCATGAGCATTCAAGCCTTTTTAGAAAAAGTAAAACAAACACCAAACGAAATAAAATTCCCTGAAACTATTGCAGTTATTGAGGAAAATTACAACTTTACGCCAACTGCTTTTCAAAACGGAACACAGCATAACGCTGCCGGAGAAAATTCAGGTTCTTGCAAATTATTCACTTTTGCCAAATTGCAAAACTTAAGTAAAGAAGAAACTTTAGCCTGTTTTGGCGCTTTTTATTTTGAAGAAGTTTTGGGAGATCCAAACGGAACAAACCACCAAAACATTAGAAATTTCATCAATTTAGGCTGGGACGGAATTCAGTTTGATGGAAATGCATTAGAGCTGAAATAAACATCTCGAAAGCTTTGTCAAAGCTTGAAACGTTGACAAAGCTAAATCGACAGACTAAAAATCTTTTTTTAAATCATTAATCTGTAGCAAAAAAAAATTACATATCAGATTAAACGTTTTCAAAAATGTGAAATCTATCCCGACGCTTCGGGACTAAAATCTACAATTAAAAAATGCGTTGGACATTAAAACCAAAACCTTCTGAAGATAAAATCAAACATTTGGCGCAAGCCCTGAATGTAGAAGATTTTGTAGCAACACTTTTGATTCAGCGCGGCATTGAAACTTTTGACGATGCTAAAAATTTCTTCCGTCCTTCATTAGAACATCTTCATGATCCATTCCTGATGAAAGACATGGACAAAGCAGTTGCAAGAATTGAACTGGCGATTGAAAATCAGGAAAATATTTTGGTTTTTGGAGATTATGATGTCGATGGAACTACGGCGGTTTCTTTGGTTTCGTCTTATCTAAAATCACATTATCCAAACATTGCCACTTATATTCCGGATCGTTATGACGAAGGTTACGGAATTTCTTTTAAAGGAATTGACTTCGCTGATGATAACGGATTTTCATTGATTATTGCGCTCGATTGCGGAATAAAATCCATAGATCATATCGCCTACGCAAAAGAAAAAAACATCGACTTTATTATTTGCGATCACCATAGGCCTGGAAATATTCTTCCTGATGCGGTTGCGATTTTAGATCCAAAACGAGAAGATTGCGATTATCCTTATGATGAATTGTGCGGTTGCGGCGTTGGTTTTAAACTGATTCAGGCTTTAGGTCAAAATCGAAATGAAACTATTGAAGATTTGGTTCAATATCTGGATTTGGTCGCTACGGCAATTGCTGCCGATATTGTTCCGATAACAGGTGAAAACCGGGTTTTGGCATACTTTGGATTGCAGGTTATTAATTCAGATCCAAGACCGGGAATCAAAGCTCTGGTGCATCAGGTAAAGAAGAAAACGCTTGACATTACTGATGTAGTTTTTATTGTTTCGCCAAGAATAAATGCTGCGGGAAGAATCAAACACGGCAATCATGCAGTTGAATTATTAACAGAATTCAATTTTGAGCAGGCACAACAATTTGCTTCAGAAATAGAACAATACAATTCAGACCGAAAAGATTTAGATAAAAGAATTACAAAAGAAGCGTTTCAGCAAATTTTGGACAATCAGGAAGAAGAACGATTTTCAACAGTTGTTTTTCAGGAAGACTGGCACAAAGGTGTTATCGGAATTGTGGCTTCACGATTGATCGAAACCTATTATCGCCCTACTTTGGTTTTTACCAAAAGCGGCGATAAATATGCGGCGTCGGCACGATCTGTAAAAGGCTTTGATGTTTACAATGCTTTAGATGCCTGCGCACATCATTTGGAACAATTTGGAGGACATATGTACGCCGCCGGAATGACTATAAAAGCCGAAAATTATAGTGTTTTTAAAGAAGCTTTCGAACAGCAAGTTTCAGCCACTATTTTGCCAGAAATGCGAACTCCTGAAATCGAAATTGATGCAGAAATTAATTTCTCAGATATTACACCAAAACTTATCAGGATTTTAAAGCAATTTGAACCCTTTGGTCCGCAAAATATGACGCCTGTTTTTATGACCAAAGATGTAAAAGATACCGGTTATGCAAAAACTCTGGGTTCTGAAGACGAACACCTGAGACTTTTTGTAAAACAACATAACTCTGACGGACTAGCCGCAATAGGCTTTGGACTTGGAAAAAAATTAGACATCGCAAAAAATCAAAATACGTTTCAGCTCGCTTACTCTTTAGCTGAAAACGAATGGAACGGTACTGTTTCAAATCAACTTATGTTAAAAGATATTAGAACAAATGAAAGATAAAACAAACAGACGAGATCCTTATCAGGCGTTACGTTATAGAGAATTTAATGTTTTTTTATTATTGCGTTTTGCCATGGTTTTTGCCTGGTCAATGCAATTTATTGTAATAGAATGGGAAGTTTATAGTTTAACTAAAAATCCGCTTTCGTTAGGACTTATTGGTTTGATGGAAGTGATTCCGGCTGTAGGAATGGCATTATTTGCCGGGCATATGGTTGATCAAAGAGAGAAAAAAGGGTTATTAGTAAAATGTATTCTGGGATTCTCGGTAATTAGTTTTGGATTGTTTTTATTAACGTGGCCAAAAATAGTTGGCGGCTGGTCTACAGATGCAATTTTGTATTCGATTTACTTTTTAGTATTTCTTGGTGGTTTAGTTCGTGCTTTTCTGGGTCCAACTATCTTTTCGCTCTTATCTTTAATTGTTCCTAAAAAAGCCTACCCAAATGCTGCAACCTGGAGTAGTTCGGTTTGGCAAATTGGTTCGGTTTTAGGACCAGCGGTTGCAGGTTTTTCTATTAATTTTATTGGAGTGCACTGGTCTATGTGTTTAGTAGTGGGTTTTTCTGTTTCAGCATTAATTGCTTTGTCGCAAATTGAGAAAAAACCAATATTAAATCCTAAAATTGGTGAACCAATAATGGAAAGTCTACGAGAAGGATTAAAATTTGTGTTCAATAACAAAACCATTTTAGGTGTACTTTCTCTCGATATGGTTGCCGTTTTATTTGGTGGTGCTGTGGCATTACTTCCCGTTTTTGCTCAGGATATTTTAAAAGTGGGTCCGGAAGGTTTTGGTGTTCTGAGAGCAGCACCGGCAGTTGGAGCCTTTATCACCATGTTAGTATCGGCTTATGTTCCGTTATACAAAAAGGCCGGAATGAAACTTTTGGCTGCGATTTTTGTTTTCGGATTGTCTATAATTCTTTTTGGGGTTTCAACTATTTTCTGGGTTTCTGTAGTAGCGTTATTTTTGAGCGGTCTGGCAGACGGAATTTCGGTTGTTATTCGCCAAACTATTTTACAGCTTAAAACGCCCGATCATATGCGCGGACGAGTTGCTGCAGTAAATTCTATGTTTGTTGGATCTTCTAATGAATTAGGCGCTTTTGAGAGCGGTTTAACAGCCAAGTTAATGGGAACAGTAGTTTCGGTTGTTTTTGGCGGAAGCATGACTTTATTAACGGTTTTAGGCTTCGGAATAAAATCGCCTACATTTAGAAATTTAGATCTTCAAAAAGATATGGAAGATCATCAGAATATGGAATAATGAAAAAACTATTTTTGGCTTTCTTTTTTATAATTTCTCTTTTTGCAAACGGGCAAAACCTTTACATCAAAACATATGGAAATCAAAATGAGAAACCCATTATTTTTATTCATGGAGGTCCAGGCGGAAACTCCACTTTATTTGAAATCACAACGGCTCAAAAATTAGCTAATAAAGGTTTTTATGTCATAGTTTACGACCGAAGAGGCGAAGGAAGATCTGCAGATCCTGAAGCGAAATTTACGTATGAGGAGGCTTTTAAGGATTTAAACTTCATCTTAAAAAAATATAAGCTAAAGAAAGTCAAATTAATTGGTCATAGTTTTGGCGGATTAGTGGCGACGCTATACACGGCAAAATATCCTGAAAAAGTAAATTCGCTTGTTCTTACAGGCGCTTTATTTTCGCAACAAGAAACTTATGACCATATTTTAAACTCAGTTTCAACAATAGCTGTGAAAAAAAATGATTTAGCTCAATTGGCTAAAATAAATTCAATTGAAAAACTCAGTAAAAATTCTGCAGAATACCGAAAAGCCTGTTTTGAGTTAGCAGGTGAAAATAATTATTTCAAAATGCCAAATCCAACTTCGGAATCAAAAAAATTATATAGCGATTACGAAACTATTGAACTTTATAAAACTAACATTCGGAATAAAAATGCTCCGCTTCTTTTTTATCAAAACGAGAAACAAAATAACATCGACAGCCGACCTTTATTAAAGGAAATAAAAGCAAAAGGAATTCCTATTTATGCGATTTACGGAAAAGATGATGGTATTTTTTCTTCCCAACAAATTAATTCCATAAAAAACATCGCGGGCAAAAATCATTTTTCTTTAATTACAAATTGCTCACATTATCTTTTTGTAGACCAACAAAATAAGTTTCTATCCCAAATAAAAAATTGGCTTAATTAGTCTTAAACTCAATAATATGATATAAATGATTTTAAATTGAAATTGTTTTTAATAAAGAAAATTTTATATCATTTTAAATAAATTAATTGCTCTTATAAAATATATACTTTTATGATTTTTTATTTAGAATTAATATAAATAATATTTATATTTGTTGAAACAAAAGGATTTTGTAATGAGAGAAATTGAACAATTATACCACAACAATTTAGGAATTGCCTTTTACTGGAAAAAGGAAAACGAAACCATAACTGAAAAAGTTCAATTGGTATTTAAAGAAACCGGTTTTTATTTTACCGTTCAGGAATTGAATCATTTTTGTGATTTAATCGAAGATAGCTTAATTGAAAATGCTTGTTGTGAAGCCTGTGAATTGAAATACTCCTGTCATAAATTTTTATTAAAAACGCCTTGTTCAGCAATTGATCTTGCCGTTTCTATGACGGAATTAAAATCAATTAAAGATCTTGTTGAAGGTTCGCTGTTTAGAATTGACCTTGATGACTATGTTTACGGAGCGGGCATGAACTAAAATTAATCTAAATTATTTAACAACATTTTTTTCGTAATTGAAATATATTTTGAATTTATTCAGAAAAAAGTATATTTACAATAATGAAAAAACCACACCTCATTTTTGTTATTGTTGCATTGCTTACAGTTATAACAAGCTGTAAGAATGAATCAGATAATTATATTGATCCACGCGGAACGGATTATGCCGGTTCTGAAAGCTGCATTCAATGCCATAAAACACAATCTGAAAATGCATTTCACACTTCGCATTTTAAAGCTTCATCACCCGCAACTAAAGAGAATATATTAGGCCATTTTACAAGTGGTCGCAATACTTTCGTTTATGACAAAAACACTAAACTTGTCATGGAAGAACGAAATGACACACTATATCAGGTGCTTTACAAAAACAATAAAGAAGTAAAAGCATATCCATTTGAAGTTCTCTTTGGAACAAAACATGCACAAACAAGCGCTTTTTGGAAAAATCACTATACTTTTGAATTACCTGTATCCTACTATAAGTCACTGAATGCCTGGGCAACAAGTCCGGGATATTCTGCAACAACGGTAAACTTCCAAAGACAAATAGACAAGGAATGTTATGGCTGCCACAGTTCGAATATCGCCAGCAGATATGTTACGACAAGTTCTGACAGCATTACTTTTATGAGCATGGAAGTGGAAGATTTTATGAATAAAAAAACGCTGATTTACGGCATAGATTGCGAGCGTTGCCACGGACCGGCTAAAAAACATGTTCAGACACATTTAAAATTTCCGGACCTGAAAATGGCTAAAGATATTGTATCTTTTAATAAGTTAACACGTCAGCAAAAAATCGATGCCTGTGCACTTTGTCATTCCGGAAATGACAAGGCAAAAATAAAATCCCGTTTTCAGTTTAAACCCGGAGATAATCTTTCTGATTATTTCAGGGAAATGCCGGGATCGAATGATAGTATTCATTATGATGTTCACGGAAACCAATTAGGATTATTGTCGCAGAGCAAATGTTTTAAGAAAAGCGAAAAGATGGATTGTATGACTTGCCATAGTCCGCATGAAAATGCTTCGCAAAATCTTATTTCCTATTCTAAAATTTGCATGAGTTGCCATCAGGAAACTAAACATAGCGAATCAACATTAAATACTAAAGCTGGAAAATCGCTGGCAAACAATTGTGTTAAATGTCATATGCCGAAACAAATGTCGAATGCAATTACGTTTCAGGCGTCAAACAGCAAAAAGAAGTCAAATTATATGCTTCGAACACATAAAATTGCTGTTTATCCGACTGCTAAAAACTAATTATTTCTCGAATTTTTGAAGTTCAAAAGTTTCGCCGTCAAAAACACCGTAAGTAAAATAACCAATCCAATCACCCAGGTTTACGTATTTTGATTCTTCTCCCACCGGAATAATCATTGGTAAATGACGATGTCCAAAAATGAAGTAATTATAATGTTTGGTTTCGAGTTTGCGTTTGGCGTACAAAACCAGCCATTCGTTTTCTTCCCCTAAAAATTTAACATCTTCAGCGCCCGAAATCAATTTGTTTTTGACCGATAGATATTGCGCCAGACTAACACCGATATCCGGATGCAGCCAACGAAAAAGCCATTTTGAAAAGGGATTTGTAAATACCTTTTTCATTCGTTTATAGCCTTTATCGCCGGGGCCTTTTCCGTCGCCGTGGCCAACTAAAAATGTTTTTCCGTTAAATGTAAATTCCTTATTATCATGGTAAACCGGTATATTTAGTTCCGTTTCAAAGTAATCTTCCATCCATAAATCATGGTTTCCAACGAAAAAATAAATTGGGATCCCACTATCGCGAATTTCAGCCAGTTTGCCTAAAACACGCACAAAACCTTTTGGCACAACAGTCTTGTATTCGAACCAAAAATCGAACAAGTCACCCAATAAAAAAATAGCTTCCGCATCTTGTTTTACCTCATCAAGCCAGGCAACAAATTTTTGCTCACGTGGCAAACTCAATTCAGGAGTTGGAGCACCAAAATGCTGATCAGAAGCGAAATATACTTTTTTCATTTAAATTATTAGATTGTTAGATTCTAGACTTCAGATTTCTGTTCGAAAACTTTCGACTTTTGACTTTCGACTTTACGACTAAAATTAATTATCAGAAGCGTACCATTCTGCAAATGAAGATTCTGTTTCCTGAAGTTTAAGGGAATGAAGTGAAATTCCTGCAGGCAAACGCCCAATGATTCTTTTAGAAAAATCGACCACCATGTTTTCGCTTGTTGGCTGATAATCTACCAAAATTACGTGATGACCGCGATTTTTTAATTCATTTGCCAATTCGATATGCGGCGTAGTTTCGTTAAAAACAGTCGCATGATCAAATTGATCGACAATTTCTTCTTTTACAATTTTCTTTAAATCTGAAAAATCGATCACCATTCCGAATTTCACATTCGACCGGTCCGTAATTGGAGAACCTATAACTGTTACAGATAATTTATAACTGTGCCCGTGAACGTTTTTGCATTTTCCGTCGTAACCATATAAAGCATGCCCGGTTTCGAAGTTAAATTGCTTTGTAATTCTGATATTGCTCATCGATTTGAATTTTAGGTTGCAAATTTACAAATTAATAACCGTTTTCATCTCTTTTTTTGGCTCTCTTATACATCCAATATGCAATTCCGATTAAAATAATGAATGGAACAAACGATCCAATCACCACGCCAATCTGATAACTGCCGTCGGGAGCATTTTTAATTTTCTCTGCCACATCTACCTTTTGGAATAATGAAATAATATGCATTGCGATTTATATTTGATTAAACGCAGCTTTTTTCTTGCCACTGCTTCACAGATTCAAATGATTACTATATTCTAATGGAATCTGTGGCTAAAACATTTTAACACAATACAAAACTATATTTATATCTGGTTAAAATCAATGATGAATATCATGCTTACTTTTTAAATTGTGTCAGGGCATTTTTGCTGAAATCAGAAAGAACTAATTTTCCTGTAATTGAAGCACGTTCAATCAATAGTGATTCCCAATGATCTGTGCCTTCCCAAATGATTTTCTTCATTTTAAATAACGCTTCGGGATTGTACGAACTCAGTTTTCGGGCAAAATTTTCAACTGCAATGTCTAATTCTTCCGCATTGTGAATGGCGGAATAAAGTCCTTTTTCAAGTGCCCAGTTTGCTGATTTCCAGTTTTGTGCATCCAGCGTCATTTCGGTCATTGCTGTCTTGCCAATTTTACGCGAAACGGCTGGCTCAATTACAAAAGGTCCAATTCCGATGGCCAATTCAGAAAGTTTTATGGCGCTTTCGGGAGTTGCCAAAGCATAATCGCAGGCTGAAATAATTCCAACGCCTCCACCAACTGCTTTTCCCTGAACACGGCCAACGATTATTTTAGAGCAATTTCGCATTGCATTTAGCAAATGGGCAAAACCAGAAAAAAAAGCGGTTCCCTGTTCTTCATTTTTAACTTGTAAAAGTTCATCAAAAGACGCGCCTGAACAAAAAACTTTCGAACCTTCGCTCTGCAGAACAATAACTGAAATAGTTTCATTTTGACTCAACAAATTAATTTCGGCAGTTAAGCGATCCAACAATTCGCGCGGAAAAGAATTACTCGCCGGATGACCAAATTCAATAGTTGCAAAAGCATTTTGAAAAGTAGTTTGTAAAGAACCATTTTGATTTTCTGAACTCATAAAAATTGTTTTGATTGTAAAGTTACGTTTTTGGCAACTATTTTTGATCGAACCTGTTTTGAAATTTGTTTTTTGAAAATTAATTGTCTTTATTTGCTATCGCTTTGGGGGATTAGCTCATTTGGCTAGAGTACTTGCCTGGCAGGCAAGGGGTGACCGGTTCGAATCCGGTATTCTCCACAAAAAAACCGTATCACAATAAAGTAATACGGTTTTTTTTATTTTTATTGAAAATAAGCAATTATAATGCCTCTTAGGTACAAAACCTACTTCAGCAAATACCCCAATCGAATACTTCCATAAAAAGAGCCATTCATATCATGACTTTCTAATTCCTTGCCATGATAAATAAAAGAATACGACATATTGAAATTGTTATGTCGGTACTTTAAACCAAATTCAGCATTAAATCGCCACGGAATTAAGTCGAAAGTTACCGGACTTGTATTGCTAAACATGCTTCCTTCGATTGTAGCATCATAAAATTGGTAATTAATGCTTGGAATAGCATAAAAGTAAAACTCACGAACATTATATTGCGCTTGCGTACTTACCGAAGCATCGTGCAAATTAGAATCGTAAATTGGAAGTAATTTTCTAAAACCCAATCGGGTTAAAAAACCTGCAGAAACACCGGTGAAAATAGTTCCTACATTTGCTTCTGTTTGAAAATGAAGGTCGGCGAGATCGTTGGGTTCGCTTTTTAATAATTTCTTCGAATACAAAGCGTGCGCCTGCAATCCTAAAGCATTATGTACCTGATGTTCCCATCCAAAAACTTCTTTGTAGCCAATAACATGATGAAAAGCTTCCTGCATTTGTCTTCCAAACGCATTTGGCCCCATATATCCTAACTGAAAATCGGTCTTTAAAACCGATTCGCTGTTGTAAAAAAAACTTCGTCCCGCTTCGGCAAAAAGATAACCTGCAAAAGGACGATTATTATGATTACGTGCTTCGTAATTTATATATCTGGGATTGTATATATATTGTCCAACCCGAAATTCCGTTATTTTTTTGTTGATTTTTTCGTTTTCATTTTTCGATAAAAATCGGTAAAAAAGCTCTAAACCATTCGTATAATACATATCATTTTTAGACGATGTATATAAATCATTATCGGTAATAAAACCTATTTCTTTGGTCTTTCCTTGTCCAAAAGTCAACATTGACGATAAAATCAGGAATGCAAACACATTATTTTTACTTCCCATCATAATTTATTTTTCCAACAGCACGCATTTCGCGTACAATTCTTTGCTTACGTCTGTTGATATAACTTGATGATCCTGTGGCCTTAAACTTTCTCGGATTTGGCAAAATCGCGGCAATTCCCGCAGCTTGCATTGGTGTTAAACTTGATGCATCGCGACGGTACCAATGTTCTGTTGCGGCATAAGCTCCGTAAACTCCGTCGCCCATTTCGATACTGTTCAGATACACTTCCATAATACGTTCTTTTCCCCAGATAATTTCAATCAAAACGGTAAAATAAGCTTCTAAGCCTTTACGGAAATAACTTTTCCCCTGCCATAAAAATACATTTTTGGCGGTTTGCTGCGAAATTGTGCTTCCACCCCGAATTCGGCGTCCGCGTTCGTTGCTTTTATAGGCTTTCTGAAGTGCTTTAAAATTAAAACCATTATGCGCTAAAAAAGTTGCGTCTTCACTGGCTATTACGGCTTTTTGCAAATTCATAGAAATCTTTTCAATTGGTTCCCAGTCGTGATCAAAATAAACTTCTTTTCCATCAAGCTTATTTTCAATAGCTCGAATTAACATTAAGGGCGTAAAAGGCACTGGAATAAATTTAAAAAATATAACAGACCCAATTGAGAGTCCGAAAAACCAAAGTATTAATTTGATAAAAAACCATTTTACTTTTTCGCCAAAAGAACGGTTTTTCTTTTTAGCGGTTGGTTTTGGTTTACTTGCGGTCGTTTTTTTTGGTGCTGGTTTTTTAACTGCCATTATATTAAATCTGCTAATTCTGTTCCTATTAAACTTCCTATTGCCACGCCCATTCCGCCTAAACGCACTCCACAAAACACGTTTTCAGACAGTTGTGAAACAACAGGTTTTTTACTGTTTCCAATTCCCATAATCCCGCTCCATCGGTGCGCAATCTGAAATTCCTGGTTTGGTAAAATTACATTTTTAAGTAAATCCTCCAATTTATTTTGAACAATTTTAGTCTGGCCAAATTCGGTTGTGTTTTCTGCTTCAAAATCCAGATTTCTTCCACCTCCAATTAAAATTCTGTCATTGATATTTCTAAAATAATAATAACCGCGGTCTAAATGAAAAGTGCCTTTTATATCTAAATTGTTAATGGGTTCTGTAATTAAAACCTGTGCTCTGGCCGGCTGTACTTCACCTTTTGTCAATTCATTTGAAAAACCATTTGTCGCAAAAAGTATTTTTTGAGATTTAAAACTAAAATTACACAGCGCAATTTCAACATGATTTCCTAAATCGGCATAACCTGTTACGGTTTGCTGGTTTAAAATTAAAACATCTGCAGCAACAGCCTGTTTTAGCAATTCCTGCATCATGTTTCCGGTGTCAATTTGTGCTTCAAACGGATTAAAAATAGAATATTCGTGAATGTTTTCAAAACCAAAACGGTCAACTTGTTTGGCAAAAACATCACTTTTAAAGATTGGTTTTAAAATTTCGTTGATAAATGGCAAACGCATTATTGTTTCGTTAAAGCCTCTTTCATCGTCTTTTAAAAAAAGTTCATATCCGCCATGAGGTTTAAAATCTAGTGCCGTATCACCCAGTCTTTTTCGAAGCATTTGCAAACCCTGCCAGCGTTTTTCAATTAACTGCACAACATCTTCTTCTGAGTGCGTATTTAGATCTTCTAAAATTTCAGAAAGACTTCCAAAACAGGCAAAACCTGCATTTTTTGTACTCGCACCCTGAGGCAATGCGCCTTTTTCTAAAACGAGAATTTTAGCTTCCGGAAATCTTTCGCGTAAGCGCAATGCGGCATGCAATCCTACAATTCCGCTACCCACGATTGTATAATCAACATTGGTAAACCAATTTTTCAGTTCCCAGTAACTTAAATCCATTTGGCAATTTTTTATAAAAATACTGATTTTTTGTGCCAAAAAATAAAATTCAATTTTAAAATTCCAAATTTCAATTGTGAGAGTAAAACTCAATTTAAAGTTTATTTCTTACTATGCCAGGCTGAGAGTTCCTAGACTTTGGGAGAAGCCATTTTTCGCACATAAACCTTCTCCCGAAGTCTCGGGACGCTAAGGATGATAACAAAGTTAAAATGAAGTTTAACAATAAATTGGAAATTGGGATTTAAAGTTTGGAATTTAAAATCCGTACTTTTAGCTCCACAAAAATTAGAATTTTATTATGAAAAAAGTATTATTTACAACCTTAATAATGATGAGTTTAAATGCTATTGGACAAAATGTGATGTCACCGGAATTGTTATGGAAATTAGGAAGAGTGTCTGCACTTGGACTTTCGAAAGATGAAAAAAATGTTGTCTTTAAGGTTTCAACTCCTTCTGTAGAAGAAAATAAATCGAGTTCTAAATTTTACACCATTCCCGTAAATGGAGGAAACGCAACTGAAATTAAAGACACGAAAGACATTCTGAAAGACAAAAACATTTCGCCAGACGGAAAATTTTTAGTGTATAATGAAGAAGTAAAAATTGACAAGGTTTTAGGTAAAGACTATTATCCTAATCTTCAAAAATCGGATGTTCAAATCTATAATGGTTTGGATTATCGTCATTGGGATACGTGGAACGAAGGGAAATTCAATCATGTTTTTTATAAAGAAAATAAAACAGGCGCAAAAGGTATTGACATTTTAAAAGGCGAAACTTTTGATTCTCCGCAAAAACCTTTTGGCGGCGACGAAGATTATATCTGGTCTCCTGACGGAAAAAGTATTTTGTATGTGTGCAAGAAAAAGGCAGGAACCGAATATGCGATTTCGACCAATACAAACATTTATGAGTACGATTTAGAAACTCAAAAAACGACTAACAGAACCGAAGACAATTTGGGTTACGATACGGCACCGCAATTTTCTCCGACGGGAAATTTAACCTGGCTGCAAATGAAGCGCGACGGTTACGAAGCTGATAAAAACGATATTATTGTTGAATTTAAAGGAATCAAAACAAACTTAACTGCAAATTGGGACGGAACCGTAGATAATTTTATATGGAGTAAAGATGGTAAAAACGTATTTTTTGTTGCTCCTGTTGATGGCACAAAACAATTGTTTTCTGTAAATTTTCCAGGCTTAACGAAAATCGCTATTCAGGTTCAGCAGTTAACAAATGGAGATTTTGATGTAAATGATTTAGTAGGCTTTTCTGGAGATGATATCATTGTAACACGATCTGACATGAATCATGCTGGTGAAATTTTTTCTTATAATTTGAAGAAAAAAAGCTGGAAACAACTATCAAACGTTAACACAGAAACGTATAAAACGCTTTCATTAGGTAAAATTGAAAAACGTTACGTAACAACAACTGATGGCAAAAAAATGCTGGTTTGGGTAATTCTTCCTCCAAATTTTGACGCTTCCAAAAAATATCCAACTTTATTATTTTGTCAGGGCGGACCTCAATCTGCCTTAACTCAGTCTTATTCTTTCCGTTGGAATTTCTCATTAATGGCTGCGAAGGGTTATATTGTTGTAGCACCAAACCGTCGCGGAATGCCAGGGCATGGTGTCGAATGGAACGAACAAATTAGTAAAGACTGGGGCGGACAAGTTATGGACGATTACCTTTCTGCAATTGACGATGTATCAAAAGAAAACTATGTAGACAAAAACCGTTTGGGTTGTATTGGTGCAAGTTATGGTGGATATTCGGTATTTTATTTGGCCGGAATTCATAAAAACCGTTTCAAAACTTTTATCGCGCACGATGGCGTTTTCAATACTGTAAGTATGTTGGGCACTACAGAAGAAGTTTTCTTTAACAATTGGGATTTTGGCGGTGCATATTGGGAAAAAGACAATGCTGTTGCTCAAAAAGCATATACGACTTTTAACCCGGCAACTTTAGTTCAAAACTGGAACAAACCCATTTTGATTATTCAGGGAGGAAAAGATTTTCGTGTGCCTATTGGACAAGGGCAAGAAGCTTTTCAGGCCGCACAATTGCGCGGAATTAAAAGCCGCCTGCTTTATTTCCCGGAAGAAAATCACTGGGTTTTGCAACCGCAAAACGCTCAGGTTTGGCAAGGTGAATTTTTTAAATGGCTAAACGAGACACTATAGTTCAATTATAATACAGTAAGTAAATAAGATCAGCCATCTATTTTTGCAGATTCAACTTTTTAAGTCTGCATGAATAGATGGCTTTTTACTATTTGAGATCAGCTTTTTTAGTGTACAGAAAGGATTTTATATCGGAAAACCGAAAAAATTTAAATAAATTGCATACATTCAAATTAAATAATACCCAGTAATTATAGTATATGGAGAGTAAAAGAAGTTATACTGCAATCAAAGTCCTCTTTAGTTATATTGCGTTATTAGGATTAGTCGTTACTGTAGGATGGTTTTTGTATTCTGAAAATGTAGTTTACAATAAACTTGAAGATAAAATTGCCTATGAAAAAACAAAAATCCTCAGAGTAAGCAAACTTTTTTCGAATGTTTATAAAACTGAAAGTCTCGCCAGAAAAACAATACAAACCAATTCTGAAAGTGATTTTAAAAGTTATTTAATCGAAACAGATTCGCTTCGCTGCAGAATTGATACTTTAAAAGAAATTGTTACTACAGATTATCAAAAGGTTTTGCTGGATAGTGTAAACTACTTGCTTTCTGAAAAAACAGATAATATTCGACAATTAAAAACCATAAAAAATAAGGCCGAAGACGAAGTTTCGGTAAACACAGCTATTGACGAAATTACCAAAATGGAGTTTAAACTTCGTAAACTTGAATTGCAGGATTTTACCAAAAACCCAAATGATCTGGGCAATTACCAGCGAAATGTATTGCAGAACTATGTTGATTATCTCAATCAGAATATTCCTGATGACAGCACAAATACGCTAAGCAAGCAGGCTTCTGATTCTATTTTGGCAAACTCTAAAAAACTGCTTAGCAATGTAAAAGAAAAGGCAGAAAAGAAAAAAGAATCTTTAAATTTTGAGGAGAACAAACTTTTAAAAAACGAAATTGCTATTTCAGAACAACTGCGAAAAGTACTTCGAATTATCGAAAGAGAAATCATTATTAACTCAATAAAAAACAATTCCTTAAAAGAAAAATCACTTAAAAAAGTCAACGAAATTGTTACCGCTTCGGCCATAATTGGTTTGATTTTAACCTTATTTTTTTCTGTTTTAATTGTGAGCGATTATACAAAATCGCAATTGTATAAGAAACAACTTGAAATTGCTAATTTTAAAACCAAAAACCTGCTTAAAAGCCGCGAACAATTGATTTCGACAGTAAGTCACGATTTAAAAACGCCATTAAGTACAATTGTAGGCTACACAGAACTTTTGGGTAATTCTGATGTAAATACAAAGCAATCTTATTTTGTAAAAAACATCAAAAACTCATCTGAATATATTTCGCAATTGGTTCAGGATTTACTGGATTTCTCTCAAATTGAAGCGGGGAAAATCACTATTGAAAAAGTTCCGTTTTATGTACCGGAAATTATTGAAGATGTCGCCAGGAATATTCAAACGGTTTACAAACAAAAAGATATTGAACTGATTATTAATATAGATCAAAAATTAAACACTAAAATAGTTGGAGATCCTTTTCGTTTAAAACAAATTTTGAGCAACATTATTGGAAATGCGTATAAATTTACCGAAGAAGGTTTTATAAAAATTAGCGCTTTTGCCGATATTGAAGAACCATTTTTTATTATAACAATTGAAGATTCAGGAATAGGAATTGAAAAAGGAAATCACAAATTGGTCTTTGAAGAATTTGCACAGGCGAATGAAGGCATCGAAAAAAAATACGGCGGTACCGGGCTTGGTTTAGCAATTTGCCAAAAAATAATTTCAATTTTGGGTGGAAATTTAAAGCTTGACAGCACTTTTGGAGAAGGAAGTACGTTTGAAATCAAACTGCCACTTTTATTCGACACGAGTGATAATGCAAGTCCCGAGATTAAAAAACCGCTTTTTACCGATAATAAAAAATATACCTTTATTGTCATTGATGACGATATTAATTTATTGAATTTAACCAGCGGTGTTTTGAAACAGGAAAAACATACCGTCTTGTCTTTTGACAGAGCGACAAAAGCCTTGGAAGCAATTTCAAATACTAATTTTGATTTTATCATAACAGATATTCAAATGCCTGAAATGGATGGTTTCGTGTTTGTTAAAAAACTAAAAACCTACAACTTCTCAACATATAAAAAGCAGCCCATAGTTGCCCTTACCGGAAGAACCGATTTGGATTTTTCGGTTTATACAGACGCCGGATTTACAACCGTTATCAAAAAACCGTATTCACCAAAAGTGTTATTAGAAACCGTTCAGCAGATTTTAGAGAATAATACCGTACCGGCTCAGGAAATTAATACAATTGAGCAAGCTGTTTCGCCGCAATTCTATTCTTTGGAAACACTAAAAGAATTTTTAGGAAACGATGACGATTCTTTAAAAGATGTTATCACATCATTTGGCGAAAGTACAGATGAAAATATTGTGTTTTTAGAAAAAGCTATTGCAGAAAAAAACATCTCAGAAATTAATACGATCGCACATCGAATCGCACCAATGTTCAGACAAATTCAGGCAAATGAAATTGGAAATATCCTTAAAAATTTAGAAAGAAAAGATCTTGAAAGCGAAGGCTTAGAAAGTATTTTTGAAGAGTTAAAAATCAAGATAAACATACTTTTTACTGCCTTAAAACAAGAAATAGTTTAATCGATATTGTATTGCTTCAATTTATTGTAAAGTGTTTTTCGGGTAATTTTAAGTAACTTTGCTGCTTCGGATTTATTGTTTTGTGCTTTTGACAGCGCATGAATAATAGCTTCTTTTTCATTTTCAGACAATGAAAAACTACCATTTGTACTTTGTTTCTGAATCTGAAAAAACTCAGCAGGTAAAACATCACTTTCTATAAAATCTCCGCGCGATAATAATGTGGAGCGTTTTACGCAGTTTTGTAATTCACGTAAATTTCCCGGCCAGCTGTAATTTTGAAAAATTGCTACTACTTCCGGCGAAAAACCAATAATATCTTTATTTAATTGCTGATTGGCTTTCTCCAGAAAAAAATCTGCAAAAACCATTAAATCTTCTCCCCTGTCTGTTAAAGATGGCGACTGGATTGAAAATTCGTTTATTCTGTGGTATAAATCCTCACGGAAATCTCCGTTTTTTACGGCTTCGCGTAAATCTTCGTTTGTTGCGGTTATAATTCGAATATCAACATTTATTTCTTTATTGCTTCCAACAGGTTTTATTTTTCTTTCCTGAAGTGCTCGCAATAACTGTATTTGATTTTCATACGAAAGATTCCCTATTTCATCCAAAAAAAGAGTTCCGCCGTTAGCGGCCTCAAAATAGCCCATTTTATCACTAATAGCTCCTGTGAAAGATCCTTTTAAATGTCCGAAGAACTCACTTGCAGCTAATTCCTTTGGAATCGCACCACAATCTACCGCAATAAAATTATTGTTTTTTCTGTTACTTTGCTGATGAATGCTTTTGGCGATAATTTCTTTTCCTGTTCCACTTTCACCAATAATTAAAACCGACATATCTGTTGGGCTTACCAATTGAATATGATCGAGCAGTTTTTTTGAAGCAACAGAAATTCCTTTTACAAATTCATTATCAGAAGAAGCAGCTTCTTTTTTAGGTGCTTTTTTTTCCTTTAGTGGAATTTCCTCGCTTACGTTATCACTTTGCAAAGCATTAGTAATTACCAATAAAACCTCATCAGGATTGAAAGGTTTTGAGATATAATCAGCAGCACCGTTTTTAATTGCTTTTACTGCTGTATTTACATCTGAATATCCGGTCATTAAAACTACTGGAATATCAGGATTCGAATTTTTAAATTCTTTCATTAGTCCAATACCGTCAGAATCAGGCAAACGAAGGTCAGTCAAAATCAAATCAAACGATTCGTTTTTGATTGCTAGTCGGGCTTCTTCAGCAGAGAATGCAATAGTTACTTCAAATGCTTTTTTTATCAGAAATCGTTCTAATAATTTGCAGAATGAAATGTCATCTTCTATTAATAATATCTTTGGCATTTGTTTTTAGGGACTTTTCTGCTAAAATAATACTATTAAACTTGTATTTTCACAAAATTTTGCAAAAAAAAAGAGATTGTTGATCAACAATCTCTTTTTCACCAAAAACATAAATCTAATTCACCTAATTATATTTTTAACCAATTACCATTGACATCTGAATACACAGTAGCCTTTTGGTCCTTGACAGCTATTTCTAATTTGTATTCCTTTTTTTCGTTTACAAAAGCTTTAATCAATTTTGCACCTGGATAAGCGGTTTCTAAAGCTGTTTTAATCGCAGTCGGAACTGTGTCAACACTTACTTCAGTATATTCGCTTTGCGCAGTTACTTCAGTTTGTTCTTCAACAGAAGGCAAACTTGTTGTTGCGTATATTGATAAGCTTGCAAAAACGACAGCAGCTGATAAGATTAACTTTTTCATAATAATTATTTTTTAATTATGTTTCCATCAGCGTCTGTGAATACAGTGTATTTTGTATCTCCTTTAGAGATTTCCAATTTATATTCTTTCTTTGCGTTTACATAAGCTTTTTCAAGTTTAGTTCCCGGAAATGATTTTTCAACCGTCGATTTTACTGCAGCTGGAACTGCATCAGCAGCAACTTCAGTATATTCATCCTGAATAGTTACTGATTGATTCATTGAATTTATTAATGGAACAGTAGCTGCATTTACAGTTAAACTTCCTAAAACGATTGCTGTGGATAATAGTAACTTTTTCATAAGGATTTGTTTTTGAGGTTGATGTTATTTAATTATTTTTTAAGGATAGTTCCTTTTTCGTCAGTATAAACAACAGACTTAACATCTCTAACGCTAATTTCGATTTTATATTCTTTTTTTTCGTTAACATATGCTTTTTCAAGTTTTACACCTGGGTATGCATTGTCTAAAGATGTTTTAACTGCTGCCGGAACAGCGTCTATTTCTTTATATTCGTCCTGAACATTTATTGAAGAAATCATTGAATTTGTGACTACAGTATTTCCTGCTTGCATTGACAATCCTCCTAGAACGATTGCCGCTGATAAGATTAACTTTTTCATAATAATATAGTTTTTAGTTGTAATAATATTTAATTTGTCGTTGGTTAAGCGACTATTTTTTGATCCAAGATCCGTCTGCATTAGCAAAAAGAGATCCTACTTTGTCTCCAACAGTAACGTCTAATTTATACTCAGATTTTGCATTTTTGTATGCTTTTGAAAGTACTGCATCCGGATACGCTTTTTTCAACGCATCTGTAACTGCTGCCGGTACTTCTTCTAATTTAATTTCTGTGTATTCTTCCTGAATAGAAATTGTTTTAACAATTGTATTTGAAATTGGTGAAGTTGAAGCAAATGATGTTAAACCTCCCAAAATGATTGCGGCTGATAAAAATAAATTTTTCATAATAGTTATATTTTAGTATTATTAATTGGAATGAGAAAAGGAATTCTTTGGATTATTTTTTAATCCAGGTTCCGTCTGCGTTAGCAAAAAGAGAACCTACTTTGTCGCCCACGGCAACTTCTAATTTATATTCATTTTTTGCATTTTTGTAGGCTTTAGTAAGTACTGCATCCGGATATGCCTTTTTAAGCGCATCTGTAACTGCAACTGGCACTTCTACTACTTTTATCTCAGTATATTCGTCCTGAATTGAGATTGTTTTTACGATTGTATTTGAAATTGGCGAAGTCGAAGCAAATGATGTTAAACCTCCCAAAACGATTGCGGCTGATAAAAATAAATTTTTCATGATAGTTATATTTTAGTATAGTTAATTTAATTTTAGTATTCTTAATCTGAATTTTCACAAGAATCTAAACGATTACTTTTTAATCCAAGATCCATCTGCGTTTGCATAAAGAGAACCTACTTTGTCACCAACAGTAACTTCTAATTTATACTCTGATTTTTCATTTTTGTATGCTTTATTAATTACAGCTTCAGGATATGCTTTTTTCAAAGCTTCAGTAATTGGAGCCGGAACTTCTTCTAATTTAACTTCTGTATACTCTTCGTTAATAGAAATTGATTTTACGATTGTATTTGTGATTGGAGAAGTAGAAGCAAATGATGTTAAACTTCCCAAAACGATTGCGGCTGATAAAAATAAATTTTTCATAGTGTATATATTTAATAGTTATTATAATAATTGTTTACGCTTTAGATAATGAAATTATTATGCCGTAAGCAAAAGGTTGTGGCTTAATCTATGTAAAGTCCTGTTTTTTAAGGTATTTAGGATGTCATGCCAAAAGAATGAGAATTTAAAAAGTGTGTAATAAGCTGCTGATGTGTATAAAAAGTATACACAAAATGTGTTTACCATACGTTTTAAACGATAAAACCCGACATGATTTTAGACTGTCGGGTTTTTTTATATGATATAAAACAAAAAAGGCTGTCATATTTTGACAGCCTTTCTATTATTCTTCTATGGGTTTCATTTTAAATGTATCCATAAATGCCGTTGTATAATCTCCTGCAATATATCTCGGATCATCCATTAATTGTCTGTGAAAAGGTATTGTTGTTTTAACACCTTCTATAACAAACTCATCCAAAGCTCTGCGCATTTTGCTAATAGCTTCTTCACGAGATTGTGCCGTAGTAATTAATTTAGCGATCATCGAATCGTAATTTGGCGGAATACTATAACCTGAATAAACGTGCGTATCTAAACGAACTCCGTGTCCTCCTGGCATATGAAGCGTAGTAATTTTTCCCGGTGAAGGGCGAAAATCATTATAAGGATCTTCAGCATTAATACGACATTCTATCGCGTGTAATTCCGGTAAGTAGTTTTTTCCAGAAATTGGAATTCCTGCAGCCACCATAATTTGCTCACGAATCAAATCATAATCAATAACCTGTTCTGTGATGGGGTGCTCTACCTGAATACGTGTATTCATTTCCATGAAGTAGAAGTTTCTGTGTTTATCAACCAAAAATTCTACAGTTCCTGCTCCTTCGTATTTAATGAATTCAGCAGCTTTTACAGCAGCTTCTCCCATTGCAGTACGCAGTTCATCAGTCATGAATGGCGAAGGAGTTTCTTCCGTTAGTTTTTGGTGACGACGTTGTACAGAACAGTCTCTTTCAGAAAGGTGACATGCTTTTCCATATGAATCTCCAACGATCTGGATTTCAATATGACGTGGTTCTTCAATAAGTTTTTCCATGTACATACCATCATTTCCAAAAGCGGCAGCAGCTTCCTGACGTGCACTTTCCCAAGCTTTCAAAAGCTCTTCTTCTTTCCAGACAGCACGCATTCCTTTTCCACCACCACCGGCAGTTGCTTTAAGCATAACCGGGTAACCAAATTCTTTAGCTAATTTTTGTGTTTGTTCAAAAGATTCTAATAATCCTTCAGAACCTGGCACACATGGAACTCCTGCAGCTTTCATTGTTGCTTTTGCAGAAGCTTTATCTCCCATTTTATCAATCATTTCAGGAGCAGCACCAATAAATTTGATTCCGTGTTCCTGGCAAATTTTAGAGAATTTAGCATTCTCAGAAAGAAATCCATATCCTGGATGTATTGCATCTGCGTTTGTAATTTCGGCAGCGGCAATTATATTTGACATTTTCAAATACGATAAGTTACTTGGAGGAGGACCAATACAAACCGCTTCGTCAGCAAACTTCACATGTAGACTTTCTGCATCGGCTGTAGAGTAAACTGCTACAGTTTTGATTCCCATTTCTTTACATGTACGAATTACACGAAGTGCAATTTCTCCTCTATTCGCAATTAATATTTTTTTAAACATCTTACTTTAATTAGATAATTAGACAATATGATAATTAGATAATTTTAGATGATTACAAAATTTTATTTTGAATCCTTTTAAAATCTAAAATCTAAAATCTAAATTTATTTATGATGGATCAACTAAGAATAAAGGTTGGTCAAATTCTACCGGAGACATATCGTCAACAAGAATTTTAACGATTTTACCTGAAACTTCTGATTCGATTTCGTTGAATAATTTCATTGCTTCAATTACACAAAGAACATCACCTTTTGCAATAGTACTTCCTACCTCAGTAAAAACTGCTTTGTCTGGAGATGGTTTTCTATAAAAAGTACCAATAATTGGCGATTTTATAGTAATGTATTTCGAATCTTCTGCCGGAACAGATGCCTCGCTAGTTACATTTACAACAGCCGGAGCTTGTTGTGGAGCAACTGTTTGTGGCAATTGCGCCTGTGCAGGCAATTGTTGTACATAAGTAGTTTCAGTAACGTTTCCTTCTAAAGTTGTTCTAATAGTGATTTTTACATCATCCATTTCTAACTTTACTTCTGCAACTCCCGAATTTGCTACAAATTTGATTAGGTTTTGAATTTCTTTTAAATCCATAATGATTCGTTTTTAGTTTTAATTTATTTTTTATCGTAAGCCCATTTTAAATAGATAGATCCCCAAGTGAATCCACCACCAAAAGCGGCAAAAATAATATTATCTCCTTTTTTGAATAAGTGTTCAAAGTCGTGTAGTACTAATGGTAAAGTAGCCGAAGTTGTATTACCATATCTTTCGATATTCATTAATACTTTAGAATCATCAAGATTCATTCTGCTTGCAGTTGCATCAATAATACGTTTGTTTGCCTGATGAGGCACCAACCAATTTACATCTTCATTAGTCAAATTGTTTCTTTTTACGATCAATTCGCTTGCATCGGCCATGTTGGTAACAGCAAATTTAAAAACAGTTTTTCCGTCCTGAATAATATTGTGCTGTCTGTTTTGTACGGTCTCTTCTGTAGTTGGAATAAGAGAACCTCCGGCAGGAATTTTAAGATAATCGCGGCCTTGTCCATCGCTTCGTAAATATTCATCTTGTAAACCTAAGCCTTCGTAGTTTGGTTCGAATAAAACAGCACCTGCTCCATCTCCAAAAATAATACAAGTTGATCTGTCTGTATAATCTACAATTGATGACATTTTATCGGCACCAATTAACAGTACTTTTTTGTATCGACCTGACTGTATATAAGCCGCAGCAGTTGACATTCCGTATAAGAAACTTGAGCATGCAGCCTGCAAATCGTATGAAAATGCATTTGTAGCTCCAATTTGTGTTGCAACATAAACTCCTGTAGAGGCTACAGGCATATCTGCAGTAGCTGTTGCCATGATTACCATATCTATCTCTAACGGATCAATATTGGCTTTTGCTATTAAATCCTGTGCTGCTTTTATAGCAAGAAACGATGTTCCTTTGTCAGCATCTTTTAGAATTCTTCTTTCTTTAATTCCGGTACGAGTGGTAATCCATTCGTCATTGGTATCTACCATTGTTTCCAATACTTTGTTTGAAAGCACGAAGTCTGGAACATAGCCTCCAACAGCGGTAATTGCGGCTGTGATTGT
>Ga0247813_10000805_pt1 | contig 25613 bp, 13 predicted proteins | sample UWRJL169409C1_FD_180719 | JGI IMG/M metagenome (GOLD analysis project Ga0247813, IMG submission 180719) | Plant litter microbial communities from Arlington Agricultural Research Station in Wisconsin, United States - UWRJ-L169-409C-1 | ecosystem: Environmental > Terrestrial > Plant litter >...
GAATAGTGTACTTTTGCTTCCTTTCTCAATCATAAATTTAATTAAATTTCAAAAAACAAATCTAAAGGAGGAACGAGGAATCCCCGCGAGAAACTCTACAAGGATTGGCAATTTCTGTGAGGAGTTACTTGTGGGGATTCCTCGTTCCTCGGAATGACAAAAAAATGAGAATAAAATCTGCGTAGATCTGCCTAAATCCGTTTAAATCTGCGTGCAATGACAAATTCAAATAGTATCATCAAAATGAATAAATTTCTAGCATTCATCTTCGCATTTTCAACTATTATATCCTACAGTCAGGATAAAAATTCCGTTGATTTTTCGATAGCAGCATCAAATAAAATAGCCACTATTTATATTGATAAAAATACCGATGGATTAATTGTCTGGGCAGCAAATGAATTGGCTGATGATCTTAAAGAACTTACAGGAAAACGACCAGAAGTAATTCAGACAGATGTAATTTCAAAAAACGGAATTTACATCGGAGAATCTTCTTCCAATCTATTTCAATCTCAAAAAAGTAGAAAAGAATTAGCAAATCAATGGGAGAAGTTTTCTATTCAAAAAGAAAATGAAAATCTTTTAATAGTTGGATCAGATGTTAGAGGAACGGTATATGCTATTTTTGAACTAACAGAACGACTCGGGATTTCTCCCTGGAAATGGTGGGCAGACGTACATCCAATAAAAAAAGAAAAGGTAACATTGCAGCTTCCCCGAAAGGGAATAATTTCAGCACCATCAGTACAATATAGAGGTATCTTTTTGAATGATGAAGATTGGGCACTGCAACCCTGGGCAGCCAAAACATTTGAACCGGAAACGGGAGATATTGGTCCAAAAACCTATGAGAAAGTTTTTCAACTCTTATTGCGACTAAAAGCTAATACGATTTGGCCCGCGATGCATCCGTCTACAAAAGGATTTTTTACCCTTCCGGGGAATAAAGAAATGGCGCAAAAATATCATATCGTGATCGGATCTTCTCATGCAGAACCAATGCTTCGAAATAATGTTGATGAATGGAAAAAGGAAATTTATGGTGATTACAATTACTTCACCAATAAAACTCAGGTAGACAAATACTGGCAGGATCGTTTAGATGAGGTAAAAAAATCTCAGAACGAAACGATTATGACTTTGGGAATGCGAGGTGTGCATGATAGCAAAATGGAAGGGGCAAAAGATTTAGCAGCCTCAATTGATATGGTCGAAAAAATCATTGTAAACCAGCGCGAAATGCTTACTAACACTTTCAAAAAGCCTTTGTCAGCCATTCCGCAAGCTTTTGTTCCGTACAAAGAAGTCTTGGAATTATACGATAACGGACTTAAAGTTCCGGAAGATATCACGCTAGTCTGGCCAGATGATAATTATGGTTACATTCGTCGTTTGAGCAACAAAGAGGAACAAAAGAGAGTGGGAGGAAGTGGCGTGTATTACCATATCAGTTATTGGGGAAGACCTCACGATTATCTTTGGCTGAGCACAATGCAGCCAGGTTTAATTTGGTACGAGATGAATAAGGCGTACGAAAACGGTGCAACTAAAATGTGGATTGTTAATGTTGGTGATATTAAGCCAGCGGAATATGATACAGAGCTTTTTCTGGATTTAGCATGGAACATCAACAGTGTAAAATCGGATGGTTTACAGGGATATTTAAAGAATTGGGCTGCAAGGGAATTTTCACCTAATGTGAGTTCAGAAGTTGGTGAAATTTTTGAAGAATATTATCGTTTGGCATTCCTAAGAAAACCTGAATATATGGGCTGGAGCCAAACCGAGCCGACAACACCAATAAAACTCTCTGATTTCTCTGAAGATGAAATTTGGAACAGAATCAAGGCCTATAATTTACTTATTGAAAAAGTAAATAAGTTATCTGATTTGGTTCCTTCAGAAAGAAAAGATGCCTGGTTTCAGCTAGTTGTTTATCCTGTAAAAGGAGCGGCTTATATGAATCATAAATTCTTGTACTGGAATTTAGAAGCAACAACTTCAGACGAAAATCAAAAGGAAAAATATCAGGTACTGGCTTCCGAAGCTTATCAGAACATCGAAGTATTGACCGATTATTACAATACTAAATTGAGCAACGGAAAATGGAAGAATATGATGTCAATGCATCCTAGAGATTTGCCTGTTTTTAATGCCGTTAAGAAAAATACATTTTCTAAGGAAACGCCAAAATTAAGCGCAAAACGAATTGCAATTCAGGCCAATCAATTTGTGGCTCAAAAAGGAATTAAAAATTACGAATGGAAGCCTATAAATGGTTTAGGGTATAGCAATAATGCAGTGACATTATTTCCGTTGAAACAGCAATATTTTAAGGATGAAAAACCATTTCTTACTTATGAATTTGCAATAGAGACTACCGGGGAATATGAAATAGAAGTGCGTTTACTTCCGACACATTCCAATAACTTTGACCATGAAATCAGTATTCAACTGGATCAAAAGGCTATCCAATTTTTTAAGACCAATACGAAAGACCGCGATAAAACATGGAAAGAAAATGTATTACGAAATAGTGCTATTGTAAAACTTACTCCTTTAAATTTAGAAAAAGGAAAACACACCCTTAAAATAGACGTTAATCAAACCGGAATCGTTCTGGACCAGCTGGCAGTTTATCCGGCAGCTCAGGAAAGTTCTTATGAAATACCTCATAAATAAGTGGTAAGTTTGGATTGTTTAGGGGTAATAAGAAAAAAAGATTTGTTTTTATTTTATTGTAAGTGATTGATAATAAACTGTAAAGCTTTCAGGTTAATTTATTATTAACCGAAACAGCAAAAAGAGTGATAATTTTAACATTAAACATACGTTATCTATCAAGCAAACTTTTATTTTTGCGCCTTAATTTAACAAGTATAAGCATGAAAGATCTATTAGTAAAAATCAACGCCGAAATTGATGCATTTAAAGCAGAAGCTGAATCTTTAACTGAAAAAGGTATTAAAGCTGCTGGACCAAGAGCTCGTAAAGCTACTTTAGAAATTGAAAAACTTTTAAAAGAATTCAGAAAAGTTTCTATCGAAGAATCAAAAAAATAATACTTTGTATTCAAAAAAATAAAACCTCGTTTAAATTACTTAAACGAGGTTTTTTTTATGGCTAATTTTTAATCAATTTACCTATTGATATCTTTCAGATGTTTGAGTCTTTTTTGTTCAATTGCGTCTGATCCTTTTGTGATTTCATTATCTTTTTGCTTTACTAAATAAACATAGCCTGCAAAGGGTTCTTTTGTCAAAGGAAAGGTTAGAATAAAGTTACTATTAGAATAGCTGACAATATCATATTTAATTCCGCTCCAGGTTAAAATACTATCTTTTGATGCAGACCATTTTTCTGGCCTTTTGTCAACATCTCCTTCATCATAATATTCGTAAAGCTGTCCTTTTTCATTTCTTTTGAAGCGATGGCTCAATTTATCCTTATTAAATTTAAAATAGGTAAAGTGAGTTGTGTTTGAATTATAATACACCCAATGTTCATCAGATCCGGTTATTAAACTTTCTTCAATAGGATTTTGCGTATTGCAGCTAATCAAAGAAAATAATACGATTACTAAGTAAACTTTTGCTTTCATTTTTTGGTGCTTTATAAATAAGAATAAATATAAAGCTTTCTAAGACAAATTATTTCGGAATTTCGATATAATCTTTTAAGTTACAGTCTTTTATTTTTTTAATACTTTCAGCAGCGGTAAGCGCATTTAAAGTAGCTCCCTCCAAACCGGTGTGCGTATGATCTTTCGGAAAAAAAGCTTTGACTTTTTCTTTTCCTATAGCTTCGTATTTCTGAGCTACGATTTCATTCAAATCTATATAAAAGGCACCTTCTTTATCGGCTGCAATTTTCGACCAGTTTCCGTACGTATCAGCTCTGCGTTCTACTTTATCGTTGGGCCATTCGTTTCTTGGTGTCTGACTTAAAACTATTGGAATAGCACCTTTTTCTTTCGCTTCTCTGATAAATTTCGCCATATACCAGCCAAAAGTATTTACAATTTCTTTTGAACCGTCAGGGCGTGTTACTTCTTGTGTTTCGTCTCCATTTCCTTTTAAGGATCCTCTGAATTTCTCTTTGTCAACAGCACCGGCATCGTTATGTCCAAACTGAATCAGAATAAAATTTCCGGGTTGTAATTGGTTTTTAACTTCATCCCAAAGTCCTTCATATACAAAAGTTCTGGTGCTTCTTCCGCCTCGGGCTTTATTGATTACTTCTATTCTGGTGGTGTCGCAATATTTCGGAAAAGGAACGCCCCAGCCCACAGCGTCTGGATTACTGTCATTACTCGCCATGGTAGAATCGCCTATTAAAAAAACTTTTTTCTTAGCCGGAAGTACAATTTTTGGATCTGTTAAGATGTAATTTTTTAAGGAATTTTTACTCGCTTTCAATTCATTAATAATTACAGAAGCTGAAAGTACTGCGCCTTTAGCAGACGTATGGGTATGGTCTCTTTTGTAGAAATAAGTTCCGGTTACTTTTGCTTCGCCGAGTTTTTCCATTTCAAGGGCCATTTTTTCATTCAAATTGATAAAAGTTACTTTCTCCTTGTCCGCAATTTGTTTTGCCCATAAACCGTATGATTTGTCGTTACGAGGCACTTTCCCTTCTTTCCAGTCGTTTCTCGGAATTGGCGAACATATAATCGGAATGGCTCCTTTTGATTTTGCTTCGCGAACTACTTTCTGAATATACCAGCCGTAACTGTGAACCGTTTCATGTTTTTTGGTAATCAGGTTATCTATTTCCTGCGTTTCATTTCCAATGCCTTTAATGGTGCCGCGTGCGCGAATGGTATCGTTTACGGGCCCATCATCATTATGTCCAAACTGAATCAAAACATAATCGCCTTTTTTAAGTTTATTTAGAACGGCAGTCCATAAACCTTTATCCTGAAAAGTTCTGGAGCTTGTACCGCCCAAGGCATGATTCTCAATATGGATTTTGGTAGTGTCCAAAAACTGTCCAATATAATCTCCCCAGCCCCAAAGTCCGCCTGTACCGTCGCCTTTGCCGTTTTTCACAGTTGAATCACCAACCATATAAACAGTTGGTTTATTGTCTTGTTTTGAAGTAAAATTGAAAAATAATACTGTCAGGCATAAGACAGAAAATATTTTAATTGATTTCATATTTTTTAATTGTGAATTGTGAATTGTGAGTTGTGAAATGAGCTTACTTAACCGCAAGGTTCGCAAGGAATTACGCGATGTACGCAAAGCTTTGCTAACTTTGCGTAAACCTTTGCGCTTTTTGCGGTTAAATTATCCAGCATTCAAACCTGAAACCTGAAACAAAATAAACTTGAAACTTCTTTACAAAGAACTTCTAAAATCAAACCACAAATTCATTTTAATCCCATCATCACCGCTTTTAATTCTAATGTTCGTTGGCTGACTTTGTGGTCCTTGTTGTTCCAAAGGTTTGAAATCTCGCATCGCCGGAATTTCATACATAAACGAAATATCGCCTTCTGGAAATGCAGGTTGCGGATAACTTCCAGGGAAACTATTTTTTGGCAAATCAGGAGTGAATAATCTCAGGAACAAATTATCATTTTCACTAAAAACTTTAAAAGAGGATGCTCCGGCTTTTAAATTTGCTCCTAATAAATTCGCGTGATAACCTTTAAATTCTGGATAAATCAAATTCTCAAAACTTTCTCCGGTAATAGTTGTATTATAATCTTTCTCCCAAATGCCGTAAGTCGTTCCTTTAATTCTGTTTTTCCAAACATGATACGGACCTCTTCCAAACCATTTAATTCCTGTAACTTCTTTCTCCGGAAAACTAAATGTAATTCCGAAAGAATTGATTTTATCTTCAAAAAAAGCACCGTCAAAACCTTCTCCGCCAGAAGCATTTTTAAGCGCGATTAATTCCATTTTAAATCTTCCGTCCGGTTCCATAATCCATTTAATGGAAGATAAACCACCAGAATAATTTACAATGCAAATGGCTTTATCGCCGTCCTGCGAAACCTGAATGTCTTTTAATTTGGCTTTCATCCCAATTGGGCGCGGTCCATTTGTTAACGGAATATTCGAAGTGCCATTTTTAATGGATGAAATTTCCCCCGTTGTGGCATCTAAAACAACCGTTATATCGCTTCCTTTTAAAGTGATTTCGTTACCGGTTTTTACACCAGAAGCTTTTGCTTTTGTATTTTTAACCGCCAGTAATTTATTTGCATAAAATAAAGCTTTGTGAATAGGCCACGTCCAGGTATAAATTTCGTTATTGAACTGATCGTAAGCCGTTACTGATAAAACATCTCCTTCGGCAAAATTGCTCGGAACAGCGAATTGAATTTTACGGGTTTCACCCGGATCAATACTCGGAAGTTCTATTTTTCCTGAACTTATTGCTGTTGCAGTTCCATTAGAATAAAGCACATTGTTTTCTGCTTTCATTACTTTGAATTCCATTTTGCAGCTATTCAAATTGCTGAACAAATAATCGTTTTTGATGAAGAAAGAACCGTCGAAACCTTCTGTAACTTGTTTCGGCTGAAATTGAATTGGCGCCCAAACTTCTTTCACCGTATAATAACTGCCTTCTCTTTCGCGATGAGGTCCTAAAATTCCGTCAGCAGCCAATGAACCTTTCGAATCAAATTTAGCATCACCTTTCCAGTCAGAACGGAACACAGCTTCATCCAGCATCGCCCACATAAAACCTCCGGCAAAAAGCGGACTTTCTTTATAACGGTTCCAGAAGTCTTCTAATGCTGCTCCGTGCCCGTTATCGTAAGTTCCGTGCATGAATTCAGTCGGAAAAAATACATTTTCACCGGCATTAAAACGATGCATTCCGGTTAAATAAGTAGGATAGTGGTGTGTATCCCAGCCATTAAAATCGGCCCACGGGTGAATCACGATTCTTTTTTGCGGATCAAGTTCTTCAAAAACTTTATCAGTGTTATAGTTCCAGCCGCCTTCATTTCCGTTATCCCAAATAATTACGGAAGCATGATTGACATCGCGCGTAATCATTTCAGTTGCTACTTTTTTTCCAGTTTCTGTATCATAAGAGTTTTGCCAGCCAGCCAATTCATTCAAAACAAAAAGTCCTAATGAATCACAAACTTCTAAAAAGTGCTCATCCGGCGGATAATGCCCGCGAACAGCATTCATGTTCATATCTTTGATTAGCTTTCCGTCCAGTTCGCTGATGCGTTTGCTGGTGCTACGGCCGCCTTCTGGCCAAAAGGAGTGACGGTTAATTCCCTTCATGATAATTTTAGTACCATTGACATAAATTCCGTCTTGTTTTTTAAACTCCAAAGTTCTAAAACCAATTCGTTTATCTTGTTGGTGTATTACGGTTCCGTTTTGTTTTAAAACTAACTGTAAGTCATATAAGTTTGGAGTTTCCGGAGTCCACGGTTTAATATTTTTCCATTGTGCCGAAATAGTGGCTGTAGTGCTTTTTGCTTTAATCGGAAAAGTAAAAGTTTGGAAATTCTCTCCATTTAAACTTTTAAGTGTTGCTTCTAAAGTAGTATTTTTTGAAATATTTTTCAGATTCAGATCAGCAGTAAGTGTACCGTCCATTTTTGGATTAACAGCAATATTACCAATATGGGTTTTAGGAGCAACTTCAAGCCAAACCGGACGGTAAATTCCGCCAAACAACCACCAGTCTGCTCTTCTTTCAGCTGCATTTACTGATTTATTGGCAGAATGTTTCCATACATGAACTTCTAAAGTATTCTTAGCGCCATATTTCAAAAGTGATGAAATATCATATTTAAATTCATAAAAACCACCCTGATGAATCGCTCCGGCCAATTTCCCGTTTACTTTTACTTCAGTATCCGTCATGGCACCGCCAAAAGCAATGACCACGTCTTTATCTTTGTAATTTGCAGGAACTTCAAATTCATATTTGTATAAACCTTCTTCTTTGCTAGGCTCTTTTTGGTTCAATTCTTTGTACCAGCGTCCATAAGTATATTCTCCAAAACCTTCTAATTCCCATTGCGACGGAACGTTTATTTTAGACCAGGTTTTACTGTTATTTCCATCAGTACAATAAAAATCCCACTGTACAGGATGTTCAAAATCTTTTCCGGAAAGATAAATTTTATCAGTTTGCTGTGCATTGCTGTTTTGGGTCAGAAAAAGCGTAAATGCAGCAAGAGAAAGATTTTGGATGGTGTTTTTTAGTAGCATAGTAAAGTGAATTCTTTGATGGTTGATTAATTTCCATCAGGTTTAGTAATTTCAAAGCGGTCACTCATTGGTAGTGTCCAGCTGGAAATGAAATTGGGTTTCTTCGGATTGTAATTTGGTGTTTCTTTTTTGATTTGTTTCTTTAACGGAATATCAAGTTCACGAATTCCTTTCAGTATGCAAAGTGCAATTTCATTAGCGCCAAAACTATTAAAATGAGTGTTGTCGTCTAATGCTTTCTCTTGTCCAGGAAAAGTATTAGCAGGATATTGTACAAAAGCTTTTCGTGATGGTTCATCGCCCCAGGCTTCGTACAATTCGGTTGTCATTTTTGTGATGTCAATAATTGAAATATGGTTTTTTTGAGCCACGGCACGCATTGCGGCAGGAAAATCGCCATGCGTTTCTTTTAAAGTAGCATTTTCATTAAAAAACCGACGCTGTGTTGGGGTTACCAAAACCGCAATCGCCCCTTTTTCTTGTGCAGCTGTAACGAATTCAGTTAATAAATTCGAATACGATCCCCAGGCACCATTTCCTTCTCCTTTAATTTTTTCGTCATTATGGCCAAACTCAACAAACAGATAATCTCCTTTTTTGATTTGCGAAAGTATTTTTTTTAAGCGGTTTGCTCCTTTAAAAGAACTTAACGAAGAACCAGAGTAAGCATAATTGGCTACCACAACACTTTTATCAAAATAATTGGTGATAAATTGTCCCCAGGAAGCCCACGGTTCAACATCCTGGTCCGTAACCGTTGAATCTCCGGCTAAATAAACTACCGTTAGATTATCTTTTGGTGTGATTTTTATACTTTGGATAGCTGCGTCTCCTAAAAACTCAAGTGTCAGTTTGTTATCCCAGTTTAAAATTTCTTTTTCGCGATCTTTAAGGCTAATATTAGTTTGATCGTCTACCTTAATATTCCTAACGTTTACATTAAAAGTTTGCGTTATTTTTTGCCCTTTTTTTATAGAAAGCTGATTTACCATCAATCTTCGCGATTCTGCTTTTATAGTAACATTTGAAGCTTTATCAGGACTGCCCATCGTAACTTCAATTTGATAATTTCCTTCGGGAACTGTAACTGAAAAGTAAGTTGGTTTTGTAATTGAAAAAGTATTCGAATTGATTTTTACATTCGAAGCCGAATTAAAATCAAAACCAAATCCTTTTTCAGAAGTAAAAGATATAGGTTTATCTATTAAAATATCTTTTGTAATTTTAGAAGTACCAAAATGAAAAGATTGTGATTTTGGTTTAATACTATCAGCTGAAATTTTGTATTTTAAACGATAATCTTTTTTCAAACTTTCATCAGCATGCATGGCCAAAACAGGACCAGAGAGGAGCAGACAAAAAGCAACGTTTAAAAAAGTATTGATTTTTAGCAATTTTCAGGGATTTTAGTTATTTCAATTTCAAATCTAATAGTTCCATTTTTATATACTATCCTGTACTATGATGTTAAAATATTAGAAAATTCTAAATTATTATATTATAAAAATCAGGTAGGTACAGGATAGTATACCATAAAAAAACAAAGAAATTGCGGTTAAATTATTAAATAATTGGCAATAAATAGATAAAATTGCTTGTCTGATAAATATTGATAGTGTATTATTTGCATAAAATTTATGAAAATCAAAATACCCAACATTTTTCTTCTCTTAACCGCATTTTTTTGCTGTACAACAACGCTATGGAGTCAGGAAAAAAAGCCCGTACGTAAAATACATTATGCGCCTGAAGGAGACAGTTTTGTTTTAAAAAACGGAACCCGAAAATTCAACCGTGCTTTGTATGGTTCGAATACAGGTTTTAGGGTTGAAACCGGTGATCTGCCTGAGTTTGCTATGTACATGCCAGGAATGGGAGGGAATTTCAAACTTGGAATAGTAAACGGAAAGGAAAGCAAATGGATTACGCAGGCTTCTAAAATTGATACCAGATACGTGTTGGGAACTATGCAGTATGTAATCGAAGATGCCATTTTGGGAAACGGGAAACTATTTGTTGATGTAGTTGCCTTAAAAGAAAAGGAAGGTTTTATTGTAAAAGTATACGGGAAAAATATAGCAAAAAGCATCAATTTAATCTGGGCTTTTGGTGGTGCAACAGGAAAGAAATTCAGCCGTGATGGCGATATTGGTGCCGATCCGGAATCGGTGTTTTACTTACAGCCAGACTATTGCATCAACAATAAATTTACTATACAGAAACAATCTTTTCTGTTGGAATACGGTTCTGAAACCAATAAACAGAAAACCGGAAATAATAAGAGTCTAGTTGGATTTTTTCCGGAATCAGAAACACATTTGGCTAATGCCAATCAGCAAAAAACACCTTTGGAATTGTTTACTTCAAATGCGGAAACATTGCCGGTTATTTCAGGAAAAATAAATTCAATCACTGAAAAAAGTAACTATTGGCTTTTGGCCACTGAAGAGTTGAAAATTGATGTTTCTCAAAAAGGGCTCGCGACACTTTATGAAAAATCTGTTCAGCAAACACAGGTTTTAGCGAATAGAGTGAAGGTCGTAACACCAGATCCTTATATCAATACATTAGGTGCGGCATTGGCCATCGCTTCTGACGGAATTTGGGAAAGTCCCGCGTATCTTCATGGCGCAATTGCCTGGAGAATGTATTTGAATGCATGGCGTGGTGCGTATACTGCAGATCCGTTGGGATGGCACGATCGCGCAAAATCACATTTTGAAAGTTATAGTAAATCGCAGGTAACAACGCCGGAAAATGGACCTGTGGTGTTTGATGAAAAAAAGAATTTAGCACGTCAAAAAGAAGAAATTGGAACTGCAATGTTCAGCAGCGGTTACATCAGCCGTCATCCGAATAAAAATACGGTTGCCCATCATTACGATATGAATTTGGTTTTTATCGATCAGATGCTGCGTCATTTTAAATGGACAGGTGATACTGCTTTTATGAAAGAAATGTGGCCAACCATTCAGCGACATTTAAACTGGGAGAAAAGAAATTTTGATGCAGACGGCGACGGACTTTACGATGCTTATGCCTCTATTTGGGCCAGTGATGCTTTGCAATATAGCGGCGGTGGTGTCATTCATTCCTCGGCCTATAATTATTATGCTAACAAAACAGTTGCTGAAACCGCAAAGAAAATAAACGAAGATCCAAATCCATTTTCGAAAGAAGCTGATAAAATTTTAAAAGCGACCAATGAGCAACTTTGGATTCCGAATAAAGGAATTTTTGCCGAATACAAAGACGCACTCGGAAATCGTTTATTGCATGACGCGCCTGGTATTTGGAGCATTTACCACACTATAGATTCGGAACTTTCGAATCCTTTTGAAAGTTATCAGATGTTGGGTTATGTCGAAAATCAGATTCCGCATATTCCAATTTCGGCAGAAGGTCTTGATAAAAAAGATCTTTATATGATTAGCACAACCAATTGGCAGCCTTATACATGGTCTATCAATAATGTGGCTTTGGCCGAACAATTACATACCGCTTTGGCTTTCTGGCAAGGTGGACAAACGGAAGAAGCTTATAAAATGTGGGAAAGTGCTCTGATTGAAAGTATGTATTTAGGCGCTTCTCCCGGTGGTTTTGAGCAGTTAATGCATCAGGATGCCATGCGTGGTGAATTGTATCGTGATTTTGCAGATCCAATCGGAATGGCATCGCGAACTTTAGTGGAAGGATTATACGGAATCCAGCCAGACGCGCTTGCAGGAGTTTTAACGATTAAACCCGGTTTTCCTTCAAAATGGAACGAAGCTTCTCTAGAAATTCCGGATATTTCTTTTTCTTTCAAAAGAGAAAACAAGCAAGATACTTATAAAATTGAGAATCGTTTGGCGTCAAAAATGAATTTAAAATTGATTCTAAATGCACCTTTTGACGGAATAGAAAACATCAAGGTGAATGGAAAAGTGGTGAGTTGGAAAGCGATTCCGGAAAGTATTGGAACTCCAAAAATTAGTATTGAAGTGCCATACAATGCTTCTTATGATGTTGTTATAAATTGGAAAGCAGTGACGTTCGCAACTATTTATACGAAACCTTTATACAATTCTGGCGAAGCCTTAAATATTCTTATAGGAAAAGGGGAAATCATTTCAGTATATGATCCGCAAGCTGTTTTGGGCGAAATTATAAAATCAGAAAGAACGTTTCAGTCTACCGTGAAAGGTGAGGGAAATAAAACTTTTTTTATACAACTCAAGCAAGGTGATTTTTCATGGTGGAAACCAATTGAAATTAATGTAAAAAATAAAAAAGAAGCAGTTCAACCGGTCACAAATTGGGATGCTCTTTTAGATAAATCTGCAAAAATAGAAACTGTTTCACTTTCTTCCTTTTTTAATTCGAAAGTAACTGATATTTTCAACTATGAATACTTGTCGCCAAGACCAAAAACGACAACATTACAATTACCCAAACAAGGAATCGGAAATTGGTGTTATCCAAATATAACCGTAAAAATTGATGATTCGGGCTTACGCCAAAAAGCGAAAGCAAACGGACAAATTACAACTCAAAATGGGATTCCGTTTCAAACGCCTTCTGATGAAAATCTGAAGAATATTATTTTCACTTCAATGTGGGATAATTTTCCACAAAGCGTTACTCTTCCGCTTGACGGAAAAGCTTCACATGCTTATTTTATGTTGGCCGGAACAACAAACCCAATGCAAAGCCGAATTGTAAATGGTGAAATTAAAGTAGAATATACCGATGGAACATTTGAGGTTTTAGCATTGAAAAATCCGGAAAACTGGTGGCCAATTGAGCAGGATTATTTTACAGACGGACTGGCTTTTACCACAAATGCGCCAAAACCTCCAAGAGTATATTTTAAATCAGGAGAAATTTCAAGAGATTTTAAAGATTTTACGACAATAAAAGGATTTTCGAATTATGGAGTTGAAGGTGGTGCAGGAACGATTTTAGAATTGCCATTAAATAAAAACAAAACATTGAAGAATCTTACTTTGAGAACTATTGCCAATGATGTAGTGATTGGTTTGATGAGTGTTACGTTAATAAGATAATAGACAAGCAGCCTTTTTGATAGCTCAAAAGAGATATTAAATATTAAAATTTATAAATGAATGAGTACAAGAGAAAATCGTTTTTTAAGCTTTTCTAATGCAGTCCTGCTATTGTGGATGCTCTGCTGTTTGTCCTCCTATTCACAAACTAAAACTGCTGTTACAGATCAATTAGCAGAAAATTTGCAAACCCTGACTCAGAATGCTGCTACCGATGTAGTTTATATACAAACCAGTAAAGACATTTACGAAACCGAAGAAGATGTGTGGTTTAAGGGATATGTTTTGGATGGACAATATTTTGTAGATTCTAATCGCAGTAAAATATTGTTTGTTCAATTGATTGAAGATAAAACAGAAAAAGTAGTTTGGGAGAAAAAGTATGAAATCGAAAATGGATTTGTTAACGGTCATCTTTTTTTAGAAAATTCATTAGCTGAAGGAAAATATACTTTGGCGGGCTATACTTCGAATTCTTTTTTTAAAGAACCAAAGGAATTTTATGCTCTTAAGAAAATTACGATTGTAAAAACGATCAATAAAAGAGAGAAAATAGTTCCTGCTGAAAAAGATAGCATTGTTCATTTTTCTACTTTTCCTGAAGGAGGAAAACTCATTTCCGGAATTCAGAATAAACTGGCGTTTAAAGCTGTCAATTCAAAAGGTTTTCCGGTAGCTATTTCAGGAACCTTATTTGAAAATAACATTCCATTACAAAGTTTTAAAAGTACTTATGCTGGTATGGGGGCAGTTCTGTTTACTCCGGACAGCAATAAAAAATATCATATTCAGGTAACAGATCCGGCACTTACTATAACCTTTCCAATAGAACCCATAGCGCTCAACGGAAAGTCGCTTACTTTAATAACCAATAATACAGAAGCTTTAATCTTTAAAATTTCGCAAAGTGAGGCCTTAAATGAAGAAAAAATTTATCTAAGATTACAAATTAGAGGAGTGGTGTACAGTATTGCGATGGCGCCGTTAAAAAAAGAATTACTAATTAAAATTCCTTTAAAAGATATACCACAGGGAATTGCAGAAGTAACTCTTTTTAATAAAGATTTGGTGCCGGTTGCAGAGCGGTTAGTTTATGTGAATCAGGAACAAAAATTAACCATTAAAACGCAGCTTAATAAAAGCAATTATAGGAATAGAGAACAAGTAAATTTAAAATTGAAAGTAACAGATCAGAATGAGCAGGCAGTGGTCGCTCATTTGGGATTAAGTGTCTACGATGGTTTGTACCAAAACAAAGAAGATATCCAAAATATTCAAAGTCACTTTTTGCTTTCAACGCAATTAAAAGGCAAAGTTTACAATCCGGCTTATTATTTTGATGAGCAAAATAAAGATCGTAAAAGACTACTGGATTTACTAATGCTTACGCAGGGATGGAGAAATTATGTGTGGAGTGCAGATAATTTAAAAGATTTGGAGAGTAGTCAGATTCCTGTGCTTTTTAATGATCTGAAAGGTAAAGTTCAGTTAGCGAAAGCAGATAAAAAAGCAGCAGTTGTGCCTGGACAAAAAGGAATTTTTGTTTTCTCAGCAGATAACAGGCGAGGTAAAGATATTGTAATGACGGATCCGCAAGGCGCTTTTGCTATTACTCCTGACCTTTTAAAAAAGGGAGAAAATGGTTATACCTACCTACAACTAATGACTCCGGCTGAACCTAAGTATCGTATGAATATAAAGGATTTTTCGTTTGAGGAAATTAATAAACATCGTAAAAACAAAACCATGATGTATCCTTTGCCAGAAGTTGAAAAATTACATTCTGAAGAAGATTCTCCATTTACTGGCCGCGAAGCCATAAATAAATTGAATGAAGTTTTGATTACTACAAAAACGAAAAAAGTATTTCGGGATAAATATATTGGGAAACTGGATAGTTTATCGAAAGTTAACAGTGATTATGTATGTTCTCGAAATGTTTTAAACTGTCCAAATTTGATAACACATGGTGGGGAGACAACAACACCAGTTGAAGGCAAGGAATATAAAGTAATTAATGGTTCCGGTACCTCAAAAATTATCTATCATTACACCAGCTATACCGAAGCTCAGTTATTAGAAATGTTCAATATTGCTTCGATAGAAAGTTATTACGGTAAAAAAGTGTTTTACGAACCAGTGTACGATAATGTCACCATAACAGATCCGCTTCCGGATTATCGTAATACCTTATTTTGGAAACCGGATATCATTACTAACGAACAAGGAGAAGCTAACATAACGTTTTTCTGTTCAGATATTAACAGTCAGTTTACAGGTATTATTGAAGGAGTTAGCGGTGATGGTTTATTGGGAGCAGAGAACTTTAAATTTTCTGTCAAAAAAATAGAATAAAATGTTTATCAATGAAGTCAGCGTGTCAAAATTATTAATTTAAATGCAAGCAAAGATTATGAAGAAAATAATATTTGGATTGGTTACAATAGCCATGATTTCTTTTACTCAAAAAGAGCAATCGGCATTTTCACTAACTGGCAAAACAAATAATTTTGAAAACGGGAAAGTGCTATACTTAAAAGATAATTTATCCGAAAAAATCATAGATTCGGCTGTAGTGACCAATAACGAATTTATATTCAGAACGAAAATCGCGAAATTTCCAGCAAGAGTTTTATTGTATAATAAAGAATTCACGCAATGGAGGGATATTTGGCTTGAAGACAACAAAATGATTTTTGACGCATCTAAAAGCGATTTTAAGAGTGCTAAGATAAGTGGATCTGAGGCTGAAAATGTATCACAGAAGCTTTATGAAAATGCCGGTAGATTGTCTTTTGAAGAACGAAATATACTGGAGAAAAATTTCGTAAAAGAAAATCCAAATAGTATTGTAAGCGCTTTTATTCTATCAGTTTTTGCGAGAGACTGGGGCAGGGATTTTACAAAAGAAAATTACGATCGCTTCTCCAATGTTATAAAAAAGTCTGAATATGGCGAAAGAATCTCGAACTACATTGTGTTGAATCGAGATGTTAAAATTGGAGATACCTATTCTAATTTTGTAATGAATGACAAAAATGGAAAACCAAAAGAACTTAATACATTACTTGGAGAGGTAACCCTTTTAGAGTTTTGGGCTTCCTGGTGTGGTCCGTGCAGGGAAGAAAATCCAGAGCTAGTCAAAACCTACGAAAAGTATAAAGCAAAAGGATTTGAAATCGTGGCAATATCTTTAGATAAGGATAAGAAAAGATGGCTCTCTGCAATCGAAAAAGATGGTTTGTTATGGACTAATTTTTGCGATTTCCAGGTTTGGGAAAGCAAAACCGCCTTAATGTATGGTGTTTACGCCGTTCCTGAAAATTTTCTTATTGATAAAAACGGGAAAATTATTGCCAGAAATATTAGAGGAGAAAAACTTAACGAGAAACTCGCTGAATTGATAAGATAAGGAAACTGTAATTTGTTATATAGTAAGACAAACAGTGAATTCTCATTTTCAAATACGGTTGAAGAAATAATTCATTTTAAAATTAAAAAAAGCATGAAAAAATATTCTATTATTTTTATTTTATTGTTTCCTGTTGGAATCTTTGCACAACAAAAAATAGACAGAAAAGCTTTGGTTACCAGACATAATGTTCAAATTACAGCCATCGATACTTTGGCTTCTTTGACTGTTGGAAATGGCGCTTTTGCTTTTACTGTTGATGCGACCGGATTGCAGACATTTCCAAAGAAATACCAGAACGGGATTCCATTAGGAACTCAGTCAGAGTGGGGTTGGGACAGTTATAAAAATACAAAAGGATATAAATTCTCAGAAACTTTACGTGATTACAAGCAATACGGCAGAGACATTTCATACACCGTTCAAATAAAAGAGCCGGCAAGAAGGGTCGAGGCTGTAAACTGGTTTAGGCAAAATCCACATTTATTGCAGTTAGGTAATTTAGGTTTTGAAATCACCAAAAAAGATGGAAGTCTGGCAAAACCAGAAGACATTAAAGCGATTGCTCAAAAACTGAATTTATGGACAGGTGAAATCGAAAGTTATTTTGAAGTAGAAGGAACTTCGATAACGGTTTTAACAGCTTCGCATCAGGAGAAAGATGCGATTGGCGTAAAAGTAAAATCAGATTTATTGCAGCAAAAACGTCTAAAAATCAGTTTGAGAATCCCGTTTCCAACAGGAGACTGGGCTGATATGGGAACTAAATGGGAAGGAAAAGATGATTACAAAAGTACATTGGTTGAGAAGTCTAAAAATGAAGCAGTCGTAACACATGTTATGGATAGCATCTCGTACAATGTCAATTTGAATTGGAAAGGAAATGCGCAAATTAAAAAGACGGCTGAACATTATTTTGTGGTTGAAGCATCGAATACCAATACTTTAGAATTAAGTTGTCTTTTTGCTTTAGCAGATAAAAAATCGGGTACAAATTCTTCTTTTGCTGAGATTGAAAACAGTAGTGTAAAAGGCTGGGAAAAATTCTGGAAAAGCGGCGCAGCTGTAGATTTTTCAGGAAGTACAGACAAACGTGCTTATGAATTAGAACGAAGAGTTATACTTTCGCAATATTTGACAAAACTGCAATGTACAGGAAAAGTCCCACCTCAGGAAACGGGTTTAACCTATAACAGTTGGTACGGAAAGCCACACTTAGAAATGCATTGGTGGCACGGCGTTCATTTTGCACTTTGGAGCAGACCTGAATTATTAGAAAAAAGTCTTCCGTGGTATCAAAAAGTTTTTGACAAGGCCAAAAACATTGCTAAAAGACAAGGTTTTGAAGGGGCAAGATGGCAAAAAATGACAGATCCTGATGGGAATGAAAGTCCGTCGTCTGTGGGTTCATTTTTGATTTGGCAACAGCCACACTTTATTACCTATGCCGAATTAATGTATCGCGATAAACCAACAACTTCAACTTTAAATTCATACAGCGAAAGGGTTTTTGCAACGGCCGATTTTATGGCTTCGTTTGCCAATTATGATGCTAAAAACGATCGCTATGTTTTAGGACCAGGCGTGATTCCGGCGCAGGAAAGATTCAAGGCAATGGAAACGTTTAATCCAACCTATGAATTAGCGTATTGGAACTGGGCGCTAAAAACAGCAATCGCCTGGAAGAAAAAATTAAACCAAAAAGTACCTGAAAAATGGGAAACGGTTTTAGCGAAACTATCACCATTACCAGTTGTTGATCAGGTTTATCTGGCTACTGAAAGCGCAAAAGATTCCTACACCAATCCGGAATTCAAAACAGATCATCCATCGGTTTTAGGAACTTTTGGAATGCTTCCTGAAACTTCTCTTTTAGACAAAAAAATCATGAAAAATACCTTTGATCTGGTTTGGAAAACCTGGTCATGGGATAAAACCTGGGGTTGGGATTTCCCGATGACCGCCATGTCTGCAGCGCGTTTAAACATGCCGGATAAAGCAATTGATGCTTTGTTCATGAATGTAACCACAAACACCTATTTAAAAAACGGACACAATTATCAGGCAGAAAGACTGACTTTATACCTTCCCGGAAACGGTGGATTACTAACCGCCGTAGCCATGATGTGTGCGGGTTGGGACGGAACAACAGAAGAAAATCCAGGCTTCCCAAAAGATGGAACCTGGAAAGTGAAGAGTGAAGGATTTAAGAAGATGTTTTAGTTTAAAGGTGCTAAGGAACTAAGGTTCTGAGGATCTAAGGTTTTAGTTTTAGGTAAAAGATTGTATTAAAATAAATCTGCGCTAATCTGCTTAAATCTTTTTAAATCTGCGTGAAACTTTATAATTCAAAAAATAATTATGAAAAATAAAATTCTATTCTTGCTATTTTTTTTCTCGTATTCCATTTTTGCGCAACGACAAATGGAAAACTTAGATCGTGGTATTATTGCCGTTAAAGATAAAGGACAGTTTTTTATTGGATGGCGTGTTCTGGGAACTGATCCTGATAATTTGGCTTTTAATTTATACCGAAAAAGCGGAGGTAAAAAAGCAATAAAATTAAATGATAAACCAATTTTAGGAGCAACAAATTTTACAGATACCAAAGCAAATCTGCAGGAAGAAAATACTTGGTTTGTAAAAACGGTTTTGAAAGGAAAAGAAACGGATGCAAAAGGAAGTTTTACTATTCCGGCGGCAAGTTTGGATAAAGATTATTTGTCAATTGTCCTAAAACCAGTTGAAGGATATATTCCGCATGATCTTTCTGTTGGCGATTTAGATGGTGATGGAAGATATGATTTGATTGTGCATATGACCGGAAAAGGTCATGACAATTCACATACCGGAATCACAGATCCGCCGATATTTCAGGCTTATACTTTGGATGGAAAATTTTTATGGCAGATTAGTTTAGGAAAAAACATCCGCGAAGGCGCACACTATACACAGTTTATGGTGTACGATTTAGATGGTGATGGAATTTCCGAATTCGTATGTAAAACAGCAGACGGAACGACGGATAGTCAGAATAATGTAGTAGGTGATGCTTCAAAAGACTGGGTAGACCGAGATCCGAATTCTCCTGCTTATGGTAAAATTTTGAAAGGCCCGGAATATCTTTCGGTTTTTGATGGAAGAACCGGAAAACTAATTACAACAGTAGATTATATCGCAGAACGCGGAGATCTTGCGGGCTGGGGCGGACATGGCGGAAGCGGAGGAAACGATACCAAAGGAAACAGAATTGATCGTTTTACAGCCTGTATCGCTTACTTAGACGGAATTCATCCAAGTGTTGTCATGTGTCGTGGTTATTATGGAAGAACGGTTTTAGCAGCTTGGGATTTTAAAAATGGAAAACTAACTTCAAGATGGGTTTTTGATAGTAAAGATGCTGAAAATCCTTACTCCGGAATGGGAAATCACGGACTTTCCGTTGCTGATGTGGATAACGACGGAAAAGACGAAATTATCTACGGATCGATGTGTGTGGATGATAACGGACAAGGTTTATATACAACAGGTTTCAGGCATGGTGACGCCTTGCATGTGACGGATCTTGATCCAGATGTTCCAGGCTTAGAAGCGTTTGGAATTCATGAAATTGAAAACGGAACTACGGGTCCCGGAGTAACTTTGTTTTCGGCAGCAAATGGAAAAGTACTTTTTACGGATTCATTAAATGAAGATGTCGGACGCGGCGTGGCAGACAATATCGATCCAACCAGAAAAGGCGCACAATGCTGGTGGTCTGGCTCTCCGGATTTACATGATATGAAAGGAAATGTTATTGGGAAAGCACCAACATCCATTAATTTTTTAATTTATTGGGATGGTGATACTTCCAGAGAACTGCTGAATTCAAATTACATCGATAAGTATAATGCAGGAAGATTGTTTACCGCCACAGGTGCGGTATCAAATAACGGAACAAAATCTACACCAGCACTTTCTGCTGATATTCTGGGAGACTGGCGTGAAGAACTAATTTTAAGATCGGAAGACAATAAAGAATTAAGAATCTATTCAACAACAATTCCAACTGAAATTAGACAATACACCTTAATGCACGACCCACAATACAGATTGAGTATAGCCTGGCAAAATGTAGGTTACAATCAGCCGCCACATACTAGTTTTTATATGGGTAAAGACATGAAACCGGCACCGAAACCTAACATTATTTTAATGAAGGTTCAAAGTGACAAATAGGCAAAGGTTCTAGAGGAAAGGTTCTAAGTTGCTAAGATACTAAGGTTCTAAGGTTTTTGACTATTATATTGAATAGCCTCCAGATAAAGCTGGAGGCTATTCAATAATTATCTAAAAAACTTTGCGTATTTGCGAGATTATTCTACAACCTTACTATCTCAGCAATTTAGCATCTTTAAAAAAAAACTCAGAACCTTAGTATCTTAGCACCTCAGAACCTTAGATAGAATTCCGATCAATAAAATTAAAAGGCACCTTCACCGATCCTTTTTCCTTATTCAAAATCATTCGGCCGGCTGTTTCTCCCATTACATTGAAATCGGTAGACATTACGGTTATGCCTAGCAATTCTTTCAACGGGGTATCATTATAAGAAATAATACCAATATCTTTACCCAATTCATATTCTTCATCCCTGATTTGTTTCATCAAATTCACCAAATCAGATTCTTCAATAGTAATAAATAAATCCCCTTTTTTAAGGATCATATCATCGTAAACTTCATTTAGGATTTCAAAATTTATTTCGTATTCCACGCAAAACTTTCTAAATCCATGCAGGATTCGGCGTGGGTAAGGATAAACCGCTTTTTCCGGATAAATGAGAATGATTTTTTTGTATTTCTTTATTTTCGAAAGCCCTTCTTTTAAGGCGTTGTAAATATCGTTTTCAAAATCCTGGTAAATTTTGATAATTTCGCCCTCCATATTAAGCTTGATGTTATCCATAATAACCAGCTTTTCCTGAGGAATTCTCTGAATGGCTTTTACAACATCATCTGTAAAACTTAAATGTTTTAATTCATCGGTTTTAAAATGCGTTGTGATTACATAATAATCATAGGCACCTTCAAACTTGTCCAGTAAATTCAAAAACAAGGTCTCGTCGCAGTGGTAAATATGTAAATCGGTATGCGCATTGGCACCAACGGTATCAATAAACGAGTTGTACGTTTTCATTTTATACGCACTCAGTTTATTAAACAAAAACAGGATATTTACTTTAGATTCGAGTTTAGTTCTGGTAATATAATAACCCTTTCCTCTAATCGAAGAAATGATTTTTCGTTCCTTTAATATATTATACGCCTTTTCAACCGTATCGCGAGACATGTAGAATTCTTCGCTAAAACTGTTTATGGAAGGTATTTTTTGATTGATTTTCAAATTTCCATTAGCAATATTTTGCAGGATCGAGTCTACAATCTGCTTGTATTTAGGAACCCTTGAATCTTCATCGATTTTAATAAGTTTAATCATTTTGTAAGTCTTGCGAATTATGTTTTAGATAAAAGGCTAACATAATTCTGAATTATAATTTGTATTAAAGCTGAATCCGAAAAAACTTTCTGCATATTAATTTTGCTGCTTTTCCGATAAAAATATCCAATTAAATAGGGGAATACTTTCATATTTGGGTGATTTGCTTATTTAAAGGCTAATTGTAGATGTAACAATTGCGAAATCGATTGCTAAAATAGAAATTTTAAATCTATTTATCTACTATAAATGTATTCTTCTTCACAATATATATCTGGTTTTAACATAAACGTAAAAGTGATAAAGGATAGTACAGGATAGTTTTGTTTTCTACATTCTCTTATTTTACAAAACGAGATTAACTATCACTATAACCACAAACAAAAACAATAAATGGAATCATTATTAGGAATCATTTTTCACTCCATTGGAGGATTTTCTTCAGGGAGTTTTTATATGCCATTCAAAAAAGTTAAAGACTGGGCCTGGGAAAGCTACTGGATCATAGGAGGATTTTTTTCCTGGTTAATCGTACCACCAATTGCAGCTTATTTAACGATTCCACATTTTACAGAAGTTATCGCGGCAGCATCGCCAAACATCAAAGCTTTTACTTATACAATGGGATTAATCTGGGGAATTGGCGGACTAACTTACGGGTTAGGAGTTCGTTACCTTGGAATGTCTCTTGGAAATTCAATTATTTTAGGATTCTGTTCTGCTTTTGGAGCTTTAGTACCTTCTATTTATTATGATATATATCCAACAGAAGGAAAAACTTCATTCAGTCATATGCTTTCAAATCCAGGTGGGCAACTGGTTTTATTAGGTGTTGTAGTTTGCCTTTTGGGAATTGCCATTTCTGGAAAAGCCGGTATTCTGAAAGAAAAAGATTTCGCCACAGGTCATGAAGATAAAGACAAAGATTTCAGCCTTACAAAAGGACTTATTATAGCAGTAATATCAGGTATTTTGAGTTCATTTTTCAACTTCGGAATTGAAGCTGGAAAGCCAATGGCCGAAGCAGCTGTTGTGGCGGGATGCAATCCTTTATTTCAAAATAATGTAACCTATATCGTTTTGATGTGGGGTGGACTTACAACCAACTTTATCTGGTGTATGTATCTTAATTTCAAAAATAAAACTTTTGGAGATTACACGAATACAGCAACTCCCATTACAAAAAATGTTCTTTTTTCTGCTCTTGCCGGAACCATGTGGTTTTTGCAGTTTTTCTTCTACGGAATGGGAGAGAGCAAATTAGGAAACGGAGCAAGCTCATGGATTCTGCACATGGCAACAATTATACTTACTGCAAATTTCTGGGGATTCTATTTGAAAGAATGGTCAGGAGTGTCGAAAAAGACCTTCAGAACTTTTTTATGGGGTATAGGATTAATTATGCTTTCGATTGTTCTAGTCGGAATCGGAAATTCATTATAAGAAAACAAATAACCAACCAATTATAACCAATGTCGAATATAAATACAACAGATATGAATTTTAAGCACGTAAGCTACCTTTGGGATGAATCTAAAGCGGCAGCTTTGGCAGGAGATGAAGTAGCGCTTTTCATTTATCGTTCCAACTTACTGGGAGCTGATTTGCGATTGACCAATTACGGAGGAGGAAATACTTCAGTTAAGATCACGGACAAAGATCCGTTAACGGGAGAAAGTTCAGAAGTAATGTGGATCAAAGGTTCCGGAGGAGATATCGGAACACTGACAAAATCAGGTTGTGCGGCACTTTATTTAGAAAGACTTCGGAATCTTGAGAACGTTTACAGAGGAATCGAATTCGAAGATGAAATGGTAGAATTGTTCAACCACTGTATTTTCGATCTGGCTTCAAAAGCGCCATCAATCGATACGCCATTACACGGATTTTTACCCTTCAAACATATTGACCACTTGCACCCTGACGCGGCTATTGCCATTGCAGCAGCCAAAGACGGAGCAAAAATTACAGAAGAATTATTCGACGGAGAAATCGGATGGGTGGGCTGGCAGCGTCCGGGTTTTGATCTTGGATTACAGTTAAGATCTTGCCTTGAAGAAGCAGAGAAAAAAGGGAAAAAATTACGTGGAATCATGCTGGGTTCTCACGGTTTATTCACTTGGGGAGAAACTTCATATGATAGTTACATCAACACACTTGAAGTAATCGAGAAATGTGCGACTTATTTAGAAGATAACTACGGAAAAAAACGTCCTGTTTTTGGAGGACAAAAAATACAAAGCCTTGAGGTTGCTGAAAGAAGATTAAAAGCTGCAAAAGTAGCGCCAATCTTAAGAGGATTCTGTTCATCAGAGCGTCAAATGATCGGTCATTATACTGATGATGCAAGAGTTTTGGAATTCATCAACTCAAATAATTTGGAGAAATTGGCTCCACTTGGAACTTCTTGTCCGGATCACTTCTTGAGAACCAAAATCAGTCCATTGGTTTTGGAACTGGATCCAAACGAAGATTTATCAGATGTAAATGTCATCAAAGCAAAGTTGCAGCCTGCTTTTGAAGCTTACCGTGCAATGTACAAGGATTATTACAATGCCTGCAAGAAATCAAATTCACCAGCGATGCGTGACCCAAATCCTGTGGTTATTTTATATCCGGGAGTTGGAATGTTCACATTTGCAAAAGATAAAACGATGGCAAGATTGGCATCAGAATATTATGTGAATGCAGTGAACGTGATGAAAGGTGCAGAAGCGGTTTCAGAATATACTTCACTTCCTCATCAGGAAGCTTTTGATATCGAGTATTGGTTATTGGAAGAAGCAAAATTACAGCGTATGCCAAAACCAAAAGCACTTTCAGGAAGAGTTGCCCTTATCACAGGTTCAGCCGGAGGAATTGGAAAGGCTATTGCCAAGAAATTCGCTCAGGAAGGTGCATGTGTTGTAATCAATGACATAAACGAAGAAAGACTCAAAGAAGCTACAAAAGACTTCATCAAATCATTCGGAAAAGATGCAGTTTCAAGTACATTATTGAATGTAACCGATGAAAAAAGTACAGAAAAAGCACTAGATGAAGCCTGTCTTGCTTTTGGAGGAGTAGATATCGTGGTAAACAATGCCGGAATCAGTATCTCAAAATCTATTGCGGAACATACTTTGGAAGAATGGGACAGATTATATGACATTTTGGTAAAAGGACAATTTATTGTATCGAAAGCCGGAATCGAAGTAATGAGAAAACAAGGTTTTGGTGGAGACATTGTAAACATTGTTTCTAAGAATGCTGTTGTTGCAGGTCCGAACAATCCTGGGTATGGATCGGCCAAAGCAGCTCAAGCCCATTTAACGCGCCTTATGGCAGCGGAATTGGGAGCTGATAAAATCCGTGTGAACACGGTAAACCCTGATGCGGTAATCTCTGACTCAAACATTTGGTCTGGAGGATGGGCAGAAGGTCGTGCTAAAGCGTATGGTATTACGGTAGAAGAATTGCCGGCTTACT
>Ga0247813_10000806_pt1 | contig 25609 bp, 26 predicted proteins | sample UWRJL169409C1_FD_180719 | JGI IMG/M metagenome (GOLD analysis project Ga0247813, IMG submission 180719) | Plant litter microbial communities from Arlington Agricultural Research Station in Wisconsin, United States - UWRJ-L169-409C-1 | ecosystem: Environmental > Terrestrial > Plant litter >...
GGGCTTCCTCCGATGCCTGACGCGAGACGGACTCGGCGATCTCTGCGACCTGCTTGACGCGGGCAGCCTCACCACGACCCAGGTCACGAATGTAGCCGTTGTCGTCGTCGATCTCCTTGATCTGGAGCGTGTCGATCTGGAGACCCTGTACGTCGAGCGAATCGCGCACTGCCTCGAGAACCTGGCCTTGGAGAGCCGAACGGTTGGTGATGATCTCAGTGACGGTGAGCTGACCGACGATCGAGCGAACGGAACCGCTCAGAACCTCCTCTGTCGAGGTCTCGATCTGGTCCTGCTGGTTGAGGAATCGCTGGGCAGCCGCGCGCACCATCGACTCGGAGCCGCCGACCTTGACGACGGCGACAGCGTTGACCTTGATGGTGATCGCGTCACGCGTTTGGGCCGTGGCCTGCACATTGAGCTGACGGCTGCGGAGGCTGAGCTTGAAGTGCGCTTCAACGATGGGCTTGACGAAGACGCGCGAGCCGAAGACGACGCGCTGGCCGGCGTTCTCCCCCGCCTCGGAGCCAGGCTTGACGATGCGCTGGCGCGAGGTGACGATGATCGCCTCGTCAGGCTTAGCGACCTTGATACCGCCGATGAGAACGAAGAACGTGATGATCAGGATGACTACAAGGGCAATGATGCCCCCGACGATCCAGAGATCAGAGGGAACCTGGGAGGTGTCCATGGTTGGGGCCTTTCGAGCAGGTGTTTGTCGAGCGTTTGTTAAGTATGTCGGAAAGGCAGACAGGTCGGGCTAGAGGTCGAGACCAAACGTAAAAATCACGATCGTCTGCTCGCCGTCGACCACCGTCAGATCGCGCTCCGGGATGCGAGAGAACCCGAGCTTCTCGTAGAGCCGGTGCGCCCCGATCATCATGTCGCCGCTGTTCATGACGACGCGGTCGAGCGCCCGCTCCCGCGCCAGCCCGATCACGTGACGGGTGAGCAGCGCGCCGAATCCCCTACCCCGTGCGCCGGGCGCTACGGCGAGCAACCGGAAGTCCAGCTCGCCCGGTTGCCCGAGCTCGGAGATGAACTCCCCCGGTCGTGGCGTGGCCACGGTCGCCTCGAGAGATCCGGTCACACGGTCCTCGACCACCCAGAGCTCGTGCTTTCGACCGCGATCCTCGGCCTGTGCGAGCGAGGCGAGGTAGCTGGCCGGGAGGTCGTAGTCCGCCGCGTAGGCAGCGACGGTGAGGGCACCGACGGCCGCGTATTCGCTCGGCCGCGCGAGACGCACGAGCGGGGTGGTCTCGTCATCGAGGTCGTAGGCGTAGGTGAACGACGTGACCTCGGCCGAGTCCTCGACCGCCGTGCGCGTGCGCTGAAAACCGTTGCGCAGGTAGAGCCGCTGCGCACGGTCGTTGAGGCTGCCCGTATCGAGCACGACGCGGGTCATTCCCCACTCACGCGCGAGGTCGATGGATGCGACGACCAAGGCGTCCCCGACTCCCCCACCCTGGGTTGCGGGGTCGACCGCGAGCAGGCGGATCTCCGCCTCCCCGTCGACCGCGAGGCGCGCTCTCGGGGTTCCGGCGCGGAGGAGACTGGTTGCATCGACTATTGACTCACCGTCTGTCGCCACGATGACAGCGCCCCAGGCGGCGCGAGCTGCGACATCCATCTCGAATTTCTGGCGCTCTGGGTTGGCATGCACGTGACCGTAGGGGCCGGCGAGGAATGCCGCACGGGTCACCTCCGCAACGCGGTCGTGGTCGGCGGGCAGGGCAAGGCGTGTGGTGATCTGCATGGCGGGTTCAACGCTAGAGCAGCCCGACGACGGTTGCCGGGTGTTACGAGCGCGGCCAGACCCATTCGCGGCGGGTCGAGAGCCATTTCGTGAACTCGCGCTCGAAATCTTCGAGGGCCGAGGTGGACGCGAAGACGACGTCGAGCTTCTCGTCGTCGATGAAGACGAGCCAGCGCAGGTCCGTCGCGGCGAGCACCGCCGGCCAGGAGTGCGACAGCACCAGGGCGATCTCATCGGTCAGGGTCTCGAGCGTGAGCGCCGTGTGCCAGTGGTGCTCCCAGGAATAGGACTCGTCGTCCTGCAGGTCGTGCGTGTCTCGCGCCAGTTGCGGAGCGTGAAGAGCGCGGCGCAACGCACCGTCGACCGGGTCTGCCCGACGTGGTCGGGCACCGGACCGCGACCACGTGGTCGAACGCGCGACGAAGGTGAACTGATCGTCAACGCCGAGGAGAAAGGCGAGCACCGCCCGCGTGCGAGCGATGACCTGCTTCTCCTGAGCGGGTGAGGATGGCCCGTTGTCCGCCGATCGGGGCAGCAATCGCACACGCAACCAGCCGTGCGGGTAGAGCCAGGGATTGGCCTCGAATGGTGGGATGCCGGGCCAGGTCGCATCCCACGCCTCGTAGACGGGCTCGGCCCAGTCGTGCGTGTAGCTCTCGAGTGAGCCGCGGAGTTCGTGCTTCACAGTCGTCCCAGTTCTTTCGTCTGCAGGTATTCCGGGGAGAGCCACGACTCGAACGTCGCGGCGAGTTCGTCACGCTGCGCCGCGCTCGACACCCAGACGTCGCATCCACCGTCGTACTGGCGCACGAGCCACGCGAAGTCGGGAGGGGAGAATGAGGCCGGATTGTGGTCCTCCGCTGCGGCAAGAATCACGTCAGGCAAGCGTGCGTCGTCAGGCTCGAAGACGCTCACCCATTCAACGAGTTGGTTTCCCGGCTCGACATTCTCGTGAGTGCCCACCCACTGGGCGTCTCCAAGAGCACGTCGCGTGATCGGCTCGAGCTGTGCCGGGGTGCGTCGACGCCACGACCACGCGTTCGACACAACCCACAGGCGTTGTCGCCCCACGTTGAGCGCGGCAAGCACCGCGAGTGTGCGGCGAATGACCGTGCGGTCTTCAGCGTCGCTCTCCGGGTAACGCTTCGAGCGCGGCAGGGAGTGGAACCGCACCCAGTGCGGATGGTGAAACTCGCCCTCACGGTCCGTGTGGTCCGCGGGCCGGGCTGCATCTCGGGCCGCATGAAAGCCCTGAGCGAACTGGCTGTGAGATCGGATGGCGGGCATGGCGCTCTCCACGCTAGAGCAGCAGGATGGATGCATGCGACTCCTTGTTCTCGGTGGTTCAGAATTTGTCGGCCGTGCTTTTGTCGACGACGCACTCGCGCGTGGATGGCACGTGACCACACTCAACCGCCAGACGCACGGCGGCGATGAGGCTGTCGAGTCCTTGCGCGGCAACCGCTGGGAGGCCGACGGTCTCGAGGAACTCCGCGACGGCCAGTGGGACCTGGTCGTCGACACCTGGTCGTGGGCTCCCGTCGCGGTGCGCGACGCAGCGCGCTTCCTGGTCGAACGCGCCGATCGCTATGTCTACGTGTCGAGTCGATCTGTCTACGCCTTCCCGACTCCGGCCGACGCCGACGAGTCAGCCGCGCTCGTCGACTCCTCCCCTGACCTCATGGAGGCGGAGTATGCAGTAGCCAAGCGCGGCGGTGAGCTCGCCGCCATCGAGTCGTTCGGCGACCGAGCGCTGCTGCTGCGCGCGGGGCTCATCCTCGGTCCGCACGAGAACATCGGTCGCCTGCCCTGGTGGCTCGGGCGCATCGCTCGCGGCGGCTCCGTGCTTGCACCGGGAACGCCGGACACCGGCATCCAGTACGTCGATGCGCGCGATCTCGCCGCCTTCGGGCTGGATGCCGCGGCGCAGGGTCTCGGTGGCGCCTACAACATCGTGTCCCCCGTCGGGCTGGTCACGATGGGCGACCTGCTGGGCGCATGCATCGCGGAGACCGGGTCGAATGCCGAGCTTCACTGGCGCAGCGATGCCGAGGTTCTCGCGGCGGGCATCGAACCGTGGAGCCAGTTGCCCGTGTGGCTCCCGGCCGGCGAGCTCTACGACACACTGCACCGTGGCGACGTCTCCCGCGCGGTCGAAGCCGGCCTGAGAATTCGCCCCGTCGCCGAGACCGTGCACGACACGTGGGCCTGGCTCGAGTCGATCGGGGGCGAGGCACCGCAGCGACCGGACCGCCCGCGCCTCGGCCTCGATCCTGCAGTCGAGGAGCAGGTTCTCAGGGGGCCCGCTTAGCAAGCACCGGGGCGAAGAGCACAACGAGGATTCTTGCCACCGGCACGACGAGCAGCCCGAAACGGAGCTCGGATGCGTCCGCGATAGCCCCGACGATCGGCGGCGACACGAGGAATCCGACACGCAGGAGCCAGGCCACGATCGTGAGCCCCGTGCCGGCGCGGAATCCGGGCAACTCGTCGGCCGCGTGCATCGCCGCCGGGATGAGCGTCGCGACACCGAGACCGGCGAGGCCGAAACCCACGACCGTACCGACGACTCCTGGGAAGGCAAGAGCCGTTCCCATGCCGAGGAACACGATGGCGCCGCCGGCCCTCGCCACCGCGCGCTGGCCAAACCGGTCGACGAGGCTGTCACCGAAGATGCGCCCGACGAACTGCATTCCCTGCAGCGCGATGAAACCGAGGCCAGCGACGAACGCTGAAGCTCCGAGCGGGCCGGAGAGGTAGATGGCGGCCCACGAGCTTCCCGCGTCCTCGACGAGGGCTCCGGCCGCGGCGATGACAACAAGCGCCGCGAGAGCGCCGTACTTGACGAACGAGCCGGCGGCTCGCGACATCCCCTCGGTCTCGACCTTGACCGGGACAACCTCTGCCGGCTCTGCTCCGGGAAGCAGGAATCGGTAGGCAACAAGAGCTACGACGGTGAAGAGCAGGCCGGATGCGGCGAGGTGCAGACCAAGAGGCACAGCGAACTGGGCCGCGGCCGCGCCGAGAACGCCGCCGAGCACCGCGCCAACGCTCCAGATCGCGTGGAACGAGTTGATGATGGAGCGCTGGAAGAGACGCTGCACCCGCAGCCCGTGCGAGTTCTGCGCGACGTCGGTGATCGAGTCCATGGCTCCCGCGAGGAACATGCCCGCTGCGAGGGCGATCCACGCCGGGCCGATACCCGCAACGAGGATGCCGACAGCGGTCAGGAACGTCGCGACAACGGCCACGCGAGACGACCGGAAGCGTCGAACGAGAGCACCCGCGGTGAGACCCGCAAGAAGCGCCCCGAGCGGGAACGCCGCAACGGCGAGACCGAAGGCAGCGTTGGAGAGCTCGAGATCGGCCATGATCTCGGGATAACGCGGGAGGATGTTGGCGAAGATCGCACCGTTCGTGAAGAACAGGGCGGCCGTGGCCACGCGGGTGCGGCGGAGTTCGGGTGTCTGCTGAGGCATATCGCCTTGCAGACTATCGGTTGCTCGGAGATCTGCTGGTTGAGTAGCGAGCGAATCGAAACCAACCCGGTTTCGATGCGGCCGCGGGCGGCCTACTCAACCAGCAGCGGGGCTAGCGGTCGCCGGGACCGCCCATTCCGCCGCCTGGGCCACCCATGCCGCCCGCGAGTTCCTCGCCGCCGGTCGCGGTCGCCACGACGGCACCGTCGACAGTGAACGAGTAGTCGACGCCCGACTGGATGTCGGCTGACGAGAACACGAGCGACGAGAACTCCTTGCTCGACTCGAACGAACCGACTGAAGCGCCATCGGAATCCACGATCGTCACGACCGTGCCCGCGGGCAGTGTGTTGAAGGTCGCCGCGACACTCACTTGCGCAGAGTCAGCGGATGGCGATACCGCCATGCCCGAGCTCCCGGCCGCTGCCAAAACGCCGCCGGACACCGTGAAAGTGCCGTTGGCATCGAGCGCGCCATTGCCCGAGTCGGTCGGACCATTGACGGTCGTCGTGCCACCCGTGATCTTAAGTTCGCCGTTGGAGTCGAGTCCGTCGCCCTGGGCGTCGACCTCGAGGGTTCCGCCGGAGATCGTGACGCTCACGCCCGCGACGGAGCTCATCGACTCGCCCGACCCGTCGGAGCCGTTGACTCCGTCGTCACTCGCGACGATCGAGACCTCACCGCCGGCCACGGTGATGACCGTGCTCTCGAGACCCTCGTACGACGCGGTGACATCCACGGTTCCGCCATCGATGAGCAGGGCGGTGTCGGCGTGCACGGCATCATCACCGCTCGCGAGCGCGAGTGCGCCGCCCGAGAGGTGCACTGCGCCGTTCGAGTGCACCGTGTCATCCGCCGCGTCCGCGGTGATTGTGCCGCCCTCGACGACAACGTAGGTGAGGCCCTTGAGCGCCTTGGCCGAGGCGTCGTCCGCAACGGTCGCGGTGCTGCCGCCACCGGCCAAGAGGTCGAGGGTGCCGCCCGTCACGACGAGGTCGGTCTGCGCCGAGAGTGCGTCGCCACCGCTCATCACGGTGAGGGTGCCGTCGGAGATCGCGATGTAGCCGCGGTCCGCGTCGACTTCGTTGTCGCTCGTGAGGCCGTCCCCGCCCGCCGTGACGTCGAGGGTGCCCCCGGTGATAACCAGCGAGTCCTTGCCGCGGATCCCGTCATCCACCGCGTCGACGGTGATGTCCCCGCCCGACATGGTGAGGCCGTCCTTCGAGGCGATGCCGTCGTTGCCGTTGCCCGTCACGGTGAGCGCGCCGTCGCCGCTGATCTGCAGGTCGCCCGCACTGTACAGCGCGGCGTTGACATCGGCATCGTCGGCGTAGCTCGTGGTGTCGGCGAGTGTGTTGGTCGACCCGTCCGCGAGGATCACGGAAAGATTCTCGACCGCCGTCGCAGCGATAGCCGCGGTCGTCGAACTCGTGACGGTGACGTCGTCGAGCACGAGTGTGACATCCGCGCCCTCCGCATCGACGACGACTTGGCCAGCGAGTGTTCCGGAGAGCAGATAGGTGCCGGCCTCGGTGATCCTGAGCGTGTCGCCCTCGGTGTCACCGAGGTCGATGCTCGTCGCGGATGCCGCGTCATAGCTGGTCTCGCCCTCAAACGCTGCCTCGTTGTCGGCGAGCACCTCGGCCGCAGTGACGTCAGCCGCGACCGAGATCGAGGTCGAGGCATCGGTGGTCGTCACCGCAGCGCAACCGGCGAGGATGCCCAGGCTCGCGGCGAGCGGGAGGGCGATGAGGAGGTTGCGGCAGGTCTTTCGTTTCATGATGAGCTCCGTGGGTGTGTGGGTGAGATGGCGGGCAGCAGGTGCTGGTTGAGCACTCGCCGCCACTTGTTCGACGGGAGGTCGGGGCGCATGGCTGCCATCCCTGTTCCGTATTTGGAGATGTTGGCGGGGCGATGGCCGTGCGACCACAGCACCCGATCGACGGCAGAGGGCGTCGCTCCGGACTTCGTCTCGACGACGACGAGTCCCGGAGTCGCGATCGATCTCCCGCCCGGCACCGACCACGAGAGCGCGGTGTCAATGGTCGCCCGACTGTCGCCCTTCGGAATGTAGAGCGTCGTGCGGTGGTAACGCGTCTCAAGGGTCGGGTGCAGTTCGACTGCCTCAACGGTGTCGATGCCCGCCTCGGTCAGCGCGAAGTCCACGTAGCCGCCATCGGGATCGAGCGAGTCGTTTTCGGCGAATGGATGCTCCACCCGTTCTTTTACCGTGAGGCTGCGCCCGCCGCGCGTCTTCACCTCGAGGTAGCACTGGGCGGAGTCCAGGTAACTGCGCGTGCGCACCTTGAACCTGCGCCGACGCCGGCGGGCCGCGGCGAGGTAACTGTCGAGACCGTCGTTGTCGAAGTACACGGACTGGTATTCGGAGGCGCGCACCCCGTCGATCTCGAGCACGCGGGCGCTGTCTCCGAGATCATCGAGAAGTGCGTCAACGTCGGTGAGCGGAACGAGGTACTTGCGGTCGACCCTCGTGAGCAGCGCGGCCCGCTCGGTGAGCTCCTCGAGGCTGATCGGTTGCAGCTCGTCGACGCGGCTCATCGCGCCACCACCGTTTCGAGCGAGGGCACCGAGATACGGTCGGCGAGCTGGTACTTCACGTCGACTGTCGTCGTGTCATCCACGAGGTCCAATTGCATGACTGTCACGCCGTGCACGCGCGCTCCTAGCAGGCTCTCGAGGTGTGCAACGAGCGCCGCCTCGTCGGGGATGGCGCGGTCGACAACCACGACCTGGTGGCGATAGCGCTTGAGCAGGTTGCGCGAGTCGCCGACGAACATGACGGCGAGGATGAGCCCCATGAGTGCGAGTGGCAGCACCGAGAGTGTCGTCGTCATGCCGGCGATGAGGCCGAGCGCGAGGGACGCGAAGTAGTACGCGACCTCGTGCTGCGCGATCTCCGAGGAACGCAGGCGGATGATCGACAGCACTCCGAAGAGTCCGAGACCCAGGCCGACGCCGACGGTGCTCGTCGCGAGCACCTCGGTCACGGCGAGCACCCCGACGTTGACTACGAGGTACGCGACGACGAGATCGCGGCGTCGGTGGCGGCGAAAATAGATGCCGAACGTCAGTACGGCGATGGCGACGAGGTCGATCGCGATGATGGCGAGGGTGTCCATGGATGCTCCTTGGGTTGGTATTCCTTCACCCAACCCGGGTTCCCTATGGCATTCCTATGAGCCGTCTGTGCCTTTTCGGTGGTCGAGCTTGCCGAGACCAGATCGAACGCACCCGAAACCAGGTTCAGCGCGCGACGTACACCCCGTTGACCGACGTACTACCGGTGAGCGCGTTGTCGAACTCGACGACTTGTCCAGCGGACTCGTTGAAAACCTTCTCGAGCATTGCGAGAAACTCAGCCTCGGGTGCCTCATCCGACCACAGCGCGAAGACGCCGCCGGGTTTGAGGTGCCGCTTCATTCTCGTGAGGCCGTCGACCGTGTAGAAGTCACGATGTGCATCGTTGAGCAGGTAGTGCGGAGTGTGGTCGATGTCGAGCAGGAGCACGTCATAGGTGGCAACGGGCTCGCGGCGCATGAGAGCGAAGAAGTCGTCGGTCACAAGGGTCGTTCGCGGGTCGCCGGTGAGCTCGGCGGAGACCGGCAGCAGCCCGGCTTCGTGCCAGCTCACGACAGCCCCGAGCGCTTCGACCACGGTGAGCGTTGCCACTCGCGGGTCGCTCAGGGCAGCGTGTGCTGTGTAGCCCAGACCGAGTCCGCCGTTCATGACCGCGATGCTGTCTTCGTCCGACACCGCGAATCCGAGAGTGGCGAGGGCGATCTCCGCGACGGTAAACGAGCTCGACATGAGAAACTCGTCGCCGAGCTTCACCTCATAGACCTCGACGGCGAGAGCCGGGTCGAAGCGGCGCCGCAGGCTGATCGCGCCCATCGGCGTCTCCTGGTAGTCCAGTTCGGCAAATCTCGCGATCACAAGCGCACACTCCCAGCGTGGATGTCGCGACGGTCGCGGTTCCCCACGATACGGGGTGGGGCGGCGCGACAGGGGTTCGGGCCGTCTCGCACTCCGAGTGAGGAGTCTCGCGCACCGGGCACCGTGCACCGTGCACCGTTGCCTTCGAAGTCCGCGCCCTCCCGTTAATCAGGCCACCCGAAGCTGGCCTGATTAACCGGAGGGTGGCGAGTTGAAGGGTGACCTTCGCGCGCTTCGCGAAGAGCTTGTGGTGACACGCCGTCGCGAGCACCCGACAAACGGTGTCGCCCGCGAAACTCTCGGTTACGACGTCAGACAGCTACCGGCACGACGTTGAAGTTGTCGCGGAACAGGTTGGCAGGGTCGTACTTCGCCTTCAGCTCGCGAAGCCGCGCGAGAGTCGCCGGCGGGAACGCGTGCTCGATATCGGCCGCGGAGACTCCCGTCTCGAAGCTCAGGTAGGAGCCAATCGAGAACTCCCTGAGTGGAGCCCACGCTGCGTCCAGTCGCTCTGCGCTCGACCCGAGAACGGCAAGGGAGAAGTTGGCGGTGCGGTGGGCGTAGGCCGTGGCATCCGGCTCGACGTCGTTGACAGCACCACCGCAGGCCCGCACCGAGAAGAAGTGACTCGAGCCGCCTGCGATGAGGCGGGCAGCGGCGGCGGCAAACGCAGGAGTGACGTGCTCGATGAGGCCGGACCGGGAGACCGGCTCGCCGCTGCCCTGGTGCGGGCCGCCCTGCGCGTTCGCCATGACCGCAGCGTAGGGCTTGAGCTCTACCGACTGGTCGACGAGCGGGGCGATCTGGGCGAATGGCTGCAGGCGTTCGATGATCGTGTCGGGGTCGTCGGAGTCGACGACCGCCATGACCTGCGCGTACTGGGGCTGGCCGGGGCGCGAGCCGCCGACGTAGAGGAAGCTCGTGAGGTCACGCGGCGCGGACTCGACAGCTGCACCCCAGGCGACGAGAAAGTCCTCTGTGTCCGACGCGTCGAAAGTGAGTTGCGCGAAGCCGACCTGGCCGACCTCGTCAACCTCGAACTCGAACGAGAGTGCAACGCCGAAGTTTCCTCCGGCGCCGCGCATCGCCCAGAACAGATCCGAGTTCTCGGTTTCCGACGCTGTCACGAGCGAACCGTCGGCGAGCACCACGTCGACGGAGCGCACATGGTCGATCGTGAGGCCGTGCTCGCGGGCGAGCCAGCCGACGCCTCCGGCAGTGGCGAGCCCGCCGACTCCCACTCCCCCATAGTCACCGGAGGAAAGGGCCCAGCCGCGCGGCTCGAGAACCGCCGCGACATCCATCCATTTCGCGCCTGCGCCGACCCGCACGCGCTTGTCACCGACGATCTCGATCTCGTCGAAGGCCTTGAGATCGATCACGATGCCACCGTCGTTGGTCGAGCGGCCGCTGATTCCGTGGCCGCCGCTGCGAATGCCGAGTGGATGCGTGGGGTGCGCGCTCGCGAACGCGAGAGCCTCGGCGACCTCTGCCGCGTTGCGGGGCCGCAGCACGATGCCGGGGTTTCCCCCGCGCATGTAGTTGGCCCTGACCCGGGAAAAGCCGAAGTCGCCCGGCTCAACAGCCGTCTCGCGCAGCGAGGCCGGAACACTGTCGTAGTCGATGCCCTCCCGGCGTAGCGCGATGGCCGCAGCTGAGCGCACGACCTCGTCCGCCCCGCGCTCCTTGCCGACGGCCTCGCGCAGCGCGGGAGCGACCTCCTCGGCGAAGTGCTGCATCACCGCGGGGTCGTCGCTCGCGAGGATGAAGGTACCGGTGCCGTTCTCGAGCACGAGCGGCAGGAGCTGTTCGACCCACTGCTCGGCAGGTCCGTTGAGCATGCCGCCGTTGCGCGCGCCGAACTGCCCACCGATGTTGAGCAAGCGGCGGATCTCCCGCGGGTCACGACCCGCTTCGACCGCTGCTGCGTCGATGGCAGCGTGGCCGGCTTCGAGGTCACCGGGCTGCATGTAGGCAAGCGAAGGCAACCAGCCGTCGGCCTTCGAACCGGTGAGGCGCAACATTCGGGGCTTGAGCGCGCCGAGCCAGATCGGGATGTCGTGCGCCGGGGCCGGACCGCGCTTGGTGCCGTCGAGCTGGTAGAACTCGCCGTCGAAGCGCAGCGGACGCCTCTCGTCGGCGTCCCAGATGCCGCGGATCACGTCGATCGCCTCGCTCAGGGCTGTCACGCCCTGCCCGGCGGTGAGTCGGCGAGCCCCCATCGCCTCGATGGCGTCCCAGAACGCGCCCGCACCCAGTCCCAGGTCGAAGCGACCGCCGCTCAGCAGGTCGAGGGATGCCGCGGACCGTGCGAGTACCGCCGGCGGACGCATCGCGAGGTTGATGACGTTGCCCGACAGGTGGATCGTCGAGGTGCGGGCGGCGACGAAGCTCAAGAGCGTCCAGGTGTCGAGAAAACTCGCCTGGTACGGGTGGTCCTGAAAGGTGACGAGGTCGAAGCCGAGCTCCTCACTCAAAACGGCTCGCGCGACAACGGCATCGGGGGCGGCGTTGGACGGTGTGATGAAGGTTCCGAACTGGAGGGCGTGGCGGTAATCAGGCATGTCCCAATCCTTGTCGTGTTCTCTCCGGCTGACAAACACACCGTTAGTCACTTACACTAAGTAAGTGACTATTCATGACAGCGTATTAACCCATATCGACGATGACGCCTGCCGTCGATTCCAGTGGGCGATCGAACTCGTCGGAAAGCGGTGGAACTCCGGCATCCTGCTTGCACTGTCTCGCGGTGCGACGCGCTTCAGCGAGATCACGGAGATGGTCACCGGACTCTCCGACCGCCTGCTCGCACAGCGCTTGCGCGAACTCGAGACAGCTCGACTCATCGAGCGCGAGGTGCTGCCGACGACGCCGGTACAGGTGCGCTACCGGTTGACCCAACGCGGCGCCGAACTGCTCGACGCCCTCGCCCCCGTAACCGCGTGGGAGCACCGCTGGAACTAGCCCAGGCTCGGATCGCGCTCGACGATCTGTGGAGCGGCTCCGAGCAGCGCGATCACACTCGCGAGTTGAACCAGGGCAGTCGTCATGAAAATCGCGTGGATGGCGAAGAACTCACCCATGATCGCGAGTTCGACAAATATCCAGATGACGAGCGCGAAACCCGCGATAGCTGACACGAGTAGTCCATTGCGCCCTCGACGAGCCACAAGCACGAGCGCACCCGCCTGCGTACCGCCAATGACCGTGACGAGGATGATCGCGGGCCAGAGGTAGCTCGTGAAGCTGGAACCCTCGAGGAAGGACAGCGGCATCCCTATCGAGCCCGGGGTGAGGAGCCCGATACCGCCGCCCACGGCCGAGATGGCGTTGAACCCGGTGATGGTGAGCAGGAGGACGCGGACACCTCGTCGGCTGATCATCTCTCAATTCTAGCGAAAACCACTGCAGTGGGACTGCCCAGATCCCAGCGCAAACACCTGTTCGGCCCATTCCTGAGATCACTTTAAGCGGATGGGGATAGCGTTCGCGCTATGGAACCCATGCTCGCCAAAGCCATCAGCGAAGTACCGTCATCGGACTCCGTCGAAGGCGGACTCCTCTACGAACCGAAATGGGATGGGTTTCGCGCCATCATCACGTTCGACGGCACCGACGTCGAGATCGGCAGCCGGGGATCCAAGCCACTAACTCGCTACTTCCCCGAGCTCGTCGATGCACTCAAGGCGCAACTGAAGCAACCCTGCGTTCTCGACGGCGAGATCGTACTGCGCACCGGGAGCCGGCTCGATTGGGAGGCATTGTCGCAGCGTATCCATCCCGCGGAGAGCCGCATCGCGAAGCTCTCGGTCGAGAGACCCGCGTCATTCGTCGCGTTCGATCTGCTGGATGACCCGAACCTGCCGTTCAGCGAGCGTCGGACTGCCCTCGAGAAGCTCGACCTCGCACCGCCCCTGCACCGCACACGGGTCACGACCGACGTCGACCTCGCGCGGCGCTGGCTCGAGAAGTTCGAGGGCGCGGGCCTCGACGGGGTCGTCGCCAAGCCGCTTGCGGCGGCCTACGCTCCGGGCAAGCGCCTCATGCTCAAGATCAAGCACCATCGGACGGCGGATGTCGTGGCCCTGGGCTATCGCATCCACAAGAGTGGGGCGGGCGTCGGTTCGCTTCTCGTCGGCCTTTACGACAACGGCGTGCTGAGAAACGTCGGCGGAGTCTCGGCCTTCAGCAACGTTCGGCGACTCGAGCTGATCGATGAGCTCGAGTCGCTCGTGAGCCGCACTGACGGAGTGGCGGCAACGGGCGAAACCGAGCGCTCTCGCTTCAGGTCCGGCAAAGACACCTCGTTCGTCGCGCTGCGCCCCGAGCGCGTGCTCGAGGTCCGCTATGACCAGATGGAGGGCGACAGATTCAGGCACACCGTGCAGTTCGAGCGCTGGCGGCCAGACCGCGCGGCGGAATCCTGCACCTACGACCAGCTCGAGATCCCAGCCGACTACGACCTGTCAGACGTCCTCGCCTAGTCTTGCTTTTTTGCCCGGCTCGGCTGCACGCGGGGCGGCTCCCCCGGCATCTTCGGAAAGTCGGGCGGAAACGGCAGCTCGCCGAGCCCGTTCGACAGGTCGCGCTCCCACCAGCCGAGAAGTACATCGATGGTGCCCGCCGTGTTGTGCATGTCGGCCCAGGGGTCACCGACAGTCGCCAAGCGAGAAGGAACCGTGCGAATAGTGAAGTCGCCAGGGCTCACCGAGGGCAGTTCATCCCACGTCACAGGCGTCGACACCGTCGCGGTCGGTAGCGCGCGAGGGCTGTAGGCGCCCGCCATCGTTCGGTCGCGGTTCGCCTGGTTGTAGTCGACGAACATCTTCTCGCCGCGCTCCTCCTTCCACCAGTTCGTGGTGACGGTGTCCGGCAACCGGCGCTCGAGCTCCCGCGCTGCGGCGATCACCGCGTGCCGCACGTCGAGAAATTCGTGCGTCGGTTCGATCGGCGCGAACACGTGAATGCCACGATTGCCACTCGTCTTGACGAAACCCTCGAGTCCGGCCTCCGCGAGTACGTCCCTCAGGGCGAGGGCGACCGGCACTGCCTCAGTGAACGCCGTGCCGGGCTGCGGATCCAGATCGATGCGCAACTGGTTCGGATTGTCCACGTCGTCGGCGAGCGAAGCCCAGGGGTGAAAGACCACTGTGTTCATCTGCACGGCCCACGCGATGCCGGCCGCTTCATCCAATACGAGCTGTGGATGCTTCCTGCCGCTCGGGTAGGTCACCTCGACGGCACGCACGTACTCGGGTGTCCCTTTGGGCGGATTCTTCGAGAAGAACTGCTCCCCGTCGATACCCGCCGAGAACCGCTGCAGTGAAACCGGTCGGTTGCCGTTCGCGCGCAGGAACGCCTCGCTCACGTCGATGACGTACTGCGCGAGCTCGAGCTTGGTGATGCCCGCCTCCGGGAACAGCACCCGGCTCGGACTCGAGATGCGCACCTCGCGGTCGCCCGCCTGGATCGTCGTCGCTTCGCTTGCCATGGCCACACGGTACTCGCGCGCCGCCTGCCTGCCCAGAGCAGATCCGCTGCCAGCAGGGATATGCCGCGAACTGCCAGCCGACGCGCAATGCTCGGAGCATGACCAACGACGAAGCCCCACGCATGTTCACTGAGCGGGTGCGCCAGGAGCTCGCGCACCAGCGGATCCTCGTGCTCGACGGCGCCCTCACCGACGACAACGGGATGCTGCTCGCATCGCAACTGCTCGCTCTCGCCGCTGAAGACGCCTCCGCCGACGTGACCCTCTGGATCCACTCGCCCGGCGGCTCCGTGCCGTCGATGCTCGCGATCCGCGACGTCATGCGGCTCGTGCCGTGCGACGTCTCAACAGTCGCGATCGGGCTCGCGTGCAGCGCGGGTCAGTTCCTGCTCTCCTCCGGCACGAAGGGCAAGCGGTTCGCCCTCCCCCACGCACGCATCCTCATGCACCAGGGTTCCGCGGGCATCGGCGGCTCTGCGATCGAAGTCGAAGTGCAGGCGAATGATCTGCGCCACATGCGCGACACGGTGCTCGGCATCATCGCCGAAGACACCGGGCAGCCCGTGCAGCGCGTCTTCGAGGACTCGCTGCACGACCGCTGGTACACCGCGGCCGAGGCTCTCGAGTACGGCTTCATCGATGTGATCGTCGAGCGGTTCGACGAGGTGGTTCCCACCCGGAGAACCCGCGTTGGACTGGGGGTCGGCTCGTGAGCGGCTACACGATCCCGAACGTCATCGCGCAGCATCCACGCGGCGAAAGGATCATGGATGTCTACTCGCACCTGCTCGCAGAACGCATCGTGTACCTCGGCACCGGCATCGACGCGGGGGTTGCGAACGCGTTGATCGCGCAGTTGCTGCACCTCGAGGCCGAGAGCTCGGCGCAGGAGATCAACCTCTACATCAATTGCGAGGGCGGTGACCTCACTGCGATGCTCGCAGTGTACGACACGATGCAGTTCATCCAGGCGCCGATCGCGACGACGTGTGTCGGGCAGGCGATCGCCGCGGGGGCCGTGCTGCTCGCCGCAGGCGCTCCCGGTCGTCGGGCCGTGCTCCCCCATACACGCGTCGTGCTCCACCAGCCCGCGGCGCAGGGACGCGGCACAATCCCCGACCTGATCCTGCAGGCCGACGAGGTCGTGCGGGTGCGTGCCGAGATCGAGGACGTGCTCTCGCTCCACACCGGGCAGAGCGTGGAGACGTTACGCACCGACACCGATCGCGATCGGTTGTTCACCGCGCCGGATGCCGTCGCCTACGGTCTCGCTGACATGGTGCTGAACAGCTCGGTGGTGGGCACCGCGGAGCGGACCGTCTAGGCCGCCAGAAGAAGGTGAGCGCTACGGTCGGGCGTGCTGCGACGCAGCTGCTCCGAGACGCTCGATGTGAGGTCGACAAGGCTCGAGTCGAGAGCGCCGGCCACCGCGGAAATCATCTCGCTCGACGGTTCCTTGAGCCCACGCTCGATCTCGGAGAGGTACTGCGGCGAGATGCCCGCGAGTTCCGCGGTCTCGACGAGGGTCTGGTGGCGGGCCGCGCGCAGGTCGCGCAGTTCCCGCCCGAGCGCGTCGCGCCACAAGCGCTCGGGCTCGGTGCGACGACGGGGTGCGATGGGAATGATCTCAGCCATGGTTCACCCTAAACAGCCGCTGCTCGGCGAGCACAGCAATTCTGCTGAGAGCAGATTGTGAGTCGCGCCTCAGTACTCGGGCAGTGACTCGAGTTCGAGGCGGGCGAGGTCGACGGTGAGCAGGTCGCGGATGCGAGCATCCTTCTCCTCCTCGTAGGCCGGATCCCGAGGGTCGACGGCACGAGCGGCAAGGGTGGTGGCAACGGCACCGCTCACCTCGCGCCAGGCCTCCTCGCGGGACTGCTCGACAACCTCCGAAATGCGCGTGCCATCGGCGGCGAGCTCGCGCAGGGCATCGGCGAGTCCGCGGTAAATCGCGATGTTGCGGGCGGTGAGCTGGTCGCGCGCGAGCCTGACATTTTGCGCGGCCATCGTCTCAAGCTCGGCACGGGCAACACTCGCGAGTGCCTCAGGGTCATAGGAGTTGTCGTTGCGGATCGCGTCGACGATCATGCTGTTCTTGACCTGCATACGCAGCGCTGTCATAGCAATGAGAAGGCCTTCTTCGACAACGCGCTCGACGGGAGCCGGTTCGACCGGCTCCGGGGCAACGAACTTGCCGAGGTCCACGCGCCTGGTGCGCTTGAAGAGTGCCACGAAAGCTACCTTCTGCCTTCCACGCGACCTGCCATATGCCGAACGGTAGCACGAGCGGGTGACGCGGATTCGGGCGTTCGCACAGTGCGCGATAGCGTCTACCGAGTGAGTCAAGAAATCCTCCGCATTGAATCCGTCTCCCTCGTTCGCCGGGGCAAGTCCCTGCTGGATGACGTCAGCCTCACGGTGCACGAGGGCGAGCACTGGGCGCTGCTCGGTGCGAACGGCGCGGGAAAGAGCACGCTGCTCGGACTGTGCGGAGCTACGACGCATCCGACGACCGGAACCGTGCGCGTACTCGGACACCAGCTCGGACGAGTCGACGTGCGCGAACTGCGTGCATCGATCGGCCATGTCAATCCGCGGCATCCGCTCAGTTCACCACTCACGATCGCCGAGGTGGTGCTCACCGGCGCAACCGGATCGATTGAACTCGTTCCACGGTGGGAGCCGTCGGCTGCCGAACTCGACCGTGCGGCGCACCTCACCGAACTCCTCGGGCTGACCGCCAAGACCCAGGAGAACTGGATGACCCTGTCACAGGGCGAGCGCGGCCGCACACTCATCGCGCGAGCCCTGATGACGAGCCCGCGGTTGCTACTCCTCGATGAGCCATCAACCGGACTGGATGTCGCTGCACGCGAGAATCTGCTCGCGACGATCGACGAGCTCCGCACCGCCGAGCCTGCACTCGCCACCATTCTCGTGACGCACCACCTCGAGGAGCTCCCACGTTCGACGACCCATGCCATGCTGCTCCGAAACGGCCGGGTCACCGCCGCGGGCGCCGCCGCCGATGTGCTCACGACTGCTGCCGTGAGTCTCGCCTTCGACCACCCGATCACGATCGAGAGCAGAAACGGACGGTGGGTGGCGCAGGCTTAACAGCCCCACACGACTACCGTGGAACCATGACGTCCGAAGACACCACCCCCACCATCACTTTTTCCGAGCTCGGCCTGGACGACGCCGTGCTCAAGGCACTCAAGGATGTCGGCTACGAGACGCCGTCCGCCATTCAGGCCGCGACGATTCCGCCGCTGCTGAGCGGGCGCGATGTGCTCGGAGTCGCCCAGACCGGAACCGGTAAGACTGCCGCCTTCGCCCTGCCGATCCTCTCGCAGCTCGACCTCTCACAGAAGAGCCCGCAGGCCCTCGTTCTCGCCCCGACCCGTGAGCTCGCGCTCCAGGTTTGTGAGGCGTTCGAGCGCTACTCCGCACACCTCAAGGGCGTGCACGTGCTGCCCGTCTACGGCGGACAGGGCTACGGCATCCAGCTCTCCGCGCTCCGACGCGGCGTGCACGTCGTGGTCGGTACTCCCGGCCGCATCATGGACCACCTCGAGAAGGGAACACTCGACCTCACCGAGCTCAAGTTCCTCGTGCTCGACGAGGCCGACGAAATGCTCAAGATGGGCTTCGCCGAAGACGTCGAGACGATCCTCGCCGATACCCCCGATGACAAGCAGATCGCCCTGTTCTCCGCGACGATGCCCGCGCAGATCCGCCGCATCTCGGGCAAGTACCTCAAGAACCCAGAAGAGATCACCGTCAAGAGCAAGACGACGACCTCGACGAACACCACCCAGCGCTATCTCATCGTCTCGTACCCGCAGAAGATCGATGCGCTCACCCGCATCCTCGAGGTGGAGAACTTCGAGGGGATGATCGTCTTCGTTCGCACCAAGAACGAGACCGAGACCCTCGCAGAGAAGCTCCGTGCGCGCGGCTACTCCGCCAGCGCGATCTCGGGTGACGTACCGCAGGCACAGCGTGAGCGCACTGTCGAGCAGTTGAAGTCGGGCAAGCTCGACATCCTTGTCGCAACGGATGTCGCGGCGCGCGGCCTCGACGTCGACCGCATCTCGCACGTGGTGAACTACGACATTCCCATCGACACCGAGTCGTACGTGCACCGCATCGGACGCACCGGCCGGGCCGGGCGCAGCGGCGCAGCGATCAGCTTCGTCACGCCTCGTGAGCGTCGCCTGCTCGACCAGATCGAGCGTGCCACCCGCCAGCCCATGGTGGAGATGCGCATGCCGAGCGTCGAAGACGTCAACGTCACACGACTCACCCGCTTCGATGACGCGATCACCGCGGCTCTCGCCGATGACGCCAAACTCAGCGACTTCCGCGACATCGTGCGCCACTACGTCGAGCACCACGATGTCGTCGAATCGGATGTCGCTGCGGCCCTCGGAATCGTCGCTCAGGGCGGTGAGCCGCTCCTGCTCTCCCCCGACGACCCCCGCTTCGCACGCCAGGTGCGGGATGCCCGCGAGGAGCGCTCACCCCGCGAGGGCCGCTCGTTCAAGGACGACCGCCCCGATCGCCCGGAGCGACGTCCGCGTGACGCCAACCGCAAGCTCACCGCGTACCGCATCGAGGTCGGCAAGCGTCACCGTGTCGAGCCGCGCCAGATCGTCGGAGCGCTCGCCAACGAGGGCGGACTGAGCCGCGAGGACTTCGGTCACATCGACATCCGCCCCGACTTCTCGATCGTCGAGCTCCCCGCGAACCTGACGAACGAGACCCTCGACCGTCTGTCGTCGACCCGCATCAGCGGCAAGCTCATCGAGATCAAGCCCGACCGCCTGGCTCCCCCGCGTCGCTCGTCGTACTCGGATCGCCCGGAGCGCAAGCCGCGCAACTAGGGCTCAAGACGTGACATCCGCACGATTTTCCGTCGAACCGGTGATGGAGTCTCTGCGCTTGCGGCGACCGCTGTTCCACTCGGAGGCTGACTTCCAGTTCGCATTCGCGTGGACAGCGAAGTCCCTCTTCCCACACGTCGAGATCAGGCTCGAGACGCATCCAGAGCCATCCGTGCGCCTCGATCTCCAGATCGACGACGCCGAGAACGGCGAAACCGTGGCGATCGAGCTCAAGTACCTCACCAGATCGTGGACTGGAACCTCGGCGGATGGCGAAGATTTTGAACTCAAGAATCACGGCGCGCAGGATCTGCGTCGCTACGACGTGGTGAAAGACATCCACCGGGTCGAGCGCTTCATCGAGGGTCGACCGACCTGGCGCGGGTTCGGAATAGTGCTGACCAACGACCCCGCGTACTGGGAACTTCCCACGATCGTGCCGACATCACTCGACGCGGCGTTTCGCATTCACGATGGTGTGACCCTTCCCCGGTCCATGGCGTGGTCGTCGATCACCTCGAGCGCGAAGGGCAGGGAAGACGCTCTCGAACTCACCGCCGACTATGCCCTGACGTGGGCCGATTACTCGACGCTCGATGACAGTCGCGCCGGCTCGTTCCGGTCGCTGGTCGTGCCCATCGCTCAACGCTCGTAGCAGACGCCGTCGCCGTCGCCGTCCCGGCAGTTGTAGTAGCCCTCTCGGACCCGCTTCTGGTACTCGATCTCCCACTTACGCATGCGCTCGTCGGACTCGGCCAGCGCTTTCTGCCAGGACGCCGCGTCGCTTTCCGCCTGCTGCTTGCACAGGCCGAGCCCTTCGGTCTCGGCCGCCACGCCGTCGTTGCCCGCACGCGCGATCGGTGGCGCGTACAGCGCTCGGACACCCGTCAGATTCGCGTCGGGCACGAACGACTCGAACGCAACGCCGTGGTCGTTGTAGGTAACGAATCCGCCGGTGAAAGCGAGTTCGTCGGGCACCCACCAGCCGGAGCGCACGAGCAACTCGTTTGCGGAACCGAGCGGTGGAGTGCCTATCGGAAGCCCGGACACCTCATCGGTGAGATGGACGAAACCGCGGTCGCTTCGCTCCTCGCCGCGCACCACGAGAACACGTTTGCCGACGGCCAGCAGCGCCTCTTTGACCAACCGAGCCTGGGTCAGTCCAGCGTCCAGTTCGATCCCGCAGTTCTCGGGAATCGGCTCGATGAGGTCAAGCCTGACCAGCGCTGCATCCACCATGATCGTGCGCGCACCGATGTCGTCGGGTTCTCCATACCCGGTGATGACCCCGGTGAACCGGCTCTCATCGATGTGAGCGTCATCGGCGAGAAACTCTGCCACTGCCCGTTCGGACTCGCCTGTCTTGAGCACGCCGAACTCGATCTGCTGCCCCACCTTCATCGGAGTTCCCATGCGCGGGCTCTGAGAGACGACTGTCCAGTTTCCCGCCAGCCACACGGACTCATCCTCACCCGAAGCGTCTTCCGTGGTGACGTAGAGATCCCACTCCTCAACCTGATCCTTCGCTGTGTCGAGGGTCAGACCCACGAGTTGAGGAATGCGAAAATCGTCGAACTGCGACAGAGGAAAGTACTCGCGAACCTCGACGATCTCCTGGATCGGAGCCTGCGGAGTCTCGGCCACGCCGATCGGAACGTCTACGCGCGGCAACGAGGGCGCGCAGGCCGTCACGAGCACGACGAGACCGAGGAACGATCCAGCCGCAAGGAGTCGAGAGCGCATTCGCCGATCCTATCGGCGCCCGCGGCTCCCGGGGTTCGCGTGCACCTCACAGCAGCAGCACCCCACCAGCACCCGGCGCCGGCATCGTCGGAAACGAAGCGATATGTGCTCCGACCGCGAGCAGGGCGAGCACGGTCATGATCACGCCGAGACGTGCAACACCCCGCCCGCGCACGACTCGTGCAATTGCGAGCCCGACGACTCCGCCCGCGGTGTTGACGATCACGTCGGTAACATCCGAGCTGCCGACGGCGAGCACGTATTGGGTGACCTCGAGCGCGAAGCTGGTTGACGCGATCGTCAGGGCCGCGCCAATGACGGGCCAGCGGCGCGCGAGCATGCCGAGGTAGACACCGAACGGGATGAACAGCAGCAGGTTGAGCATGACCTCGAGGGTGGAGCTCGGCCCGAATCCTTCGCCCGCCGCAAACGGAACGAGCTTGACCTGTCGCATATCGTCGCGGCCGATGAACGGGGCGTGCAACTTGAACAGCACGGTCCACACGAGCAGGGTCAGGTAGACGGCGAACAACACACCGAGGGCGCGTCGGTGGTGGGCCGGTGCCTCGAGCTGAGCGTTCATGCATCCAGTCAAGGCGTTTGCCGGTGACCGGAGCGTATCGGTTTTTCGATACGCGGACGATACCTAGGCGCGAGGCAACTGCACCGTCACGATGAGGCCGCCCTCGGGCCGCGCGGAGATCGCGAGCGTGCCGCCGTGCGCCTGGGTGATGCTCTTGACGATGGCGAGGCCGAGCCCCACACCCGCGTGGTCGGTGCGGATGCGCTGCGAACCGCGCTGAAAAGGCTCGGTCAGTGTCGTGACCAGTTGCGGAGAAACCCTGGCGCCCGAGTTCTTGACCCTGAGCACCACGAAGGTTGCGCTCGTGGCCGTCGTGACGTTCACCGAGCCGCCCTCGGACAAGTTGTGGACAATCGCGTTGTGCACGAGGTTGGTGACGAGTTGCAGCAGCAGGGCGTACGACCCGACGGTGGATGCCACCTCGCCGCCGGTCTCAATAGCGATGCCGCGCGCTTCAGCGAGGGGCAGAAGCGTCTCTGCAGCTTCTTCCGCGAGCAGCGAGAGGTCGACTTCCTCGCGCGTGAAGGATTGCTGGTCCGCCCGGCTGAGAAGGAGAAGAGCCTCGGTGAGGTCGATCGCGCGCGAGTTGACGACACGAAGGCGCTCGACGAGGTCGGAGGTGTCGCCGTTCGGATCGCTGCGCGCGACGTCGAGCAGCGTCTGCGTGATGGCGAGCGGGGTGCGCAACTCGTGGGAGGCATTGGCTGCGAATCGCTGCTGCTCGGCGACCTGGGCTTCGATGCGCGCAAGCATCGCATCGAAGCTGTCGGCCAGCTCGCGGAACTCGTCGTTGCGACCCTCGAGCTCGATCCGGTGCGAGAGGTACCCCTGCGTCGCGGCGCGGGTCGCGGCTCCAATGCGTCGCAACGGGGCGAGCATCTGCCCGGCGAGGTACCACCCGCCGAGCAGCCCAAAGCCGAGGAGGAAAACGAGCGACCACGCGGCTGGCGGAGCAAAGGCGCGCACGAGGTCACCGCGGTCCGGACCACTCCCCGTGTAGCCGGGGGCCGGCAGGTCGGGCACGTAGCGCAACAGGAACGCCCAGACGATTGCGAGCAGCAGCCCGCCCGCGACCATGAGGAATCCCGCATAGCTCAGGGTCAGCTTGAGCCGGACGCTGAGCCCCTTCTGCCTAACCATCGGTCTCCACGTCGATGCGGTAGCCGACACCCGGCACCGTGCTGATGATCCACGGCTCACCCAGGCGTTTGCGCAGCGCGGACATCGTGATGCGCACGGCATTGGTGAACGGATCGGCGTTCTCGTCCCACGCACGCTCGAGCAGTTCTTCGGCGCTGATCACCCCGCCCTCGGCCTCAACCAGGATCTCGAGCACGGCGAACTGCTTGCGCGTGAGAGCGACGTAGCGGCCATCCCGAAACACCTCACGACGGAACGCGTCGAGCCGCAGCCCGGCAAGCTCGCGCACGGGCGGTCTCGCGTGGGCGCGCCGACGGTCGAGCGCACGCAGCCTGAGAACGAGCTCGCGCAGCTCGAAGGGTTTGGTGAGGTAGTCGTCCGCACCGAGCTCGAAGCCCGAGGCCTTGTCGTCGAGGCGGTCGGCTGCGGTGAGCATGAGTATCGGCATCCCGCTGCCCGAAGCGACAATGCTCGCGGCGACCTCGTCACCTGACGGACCGGGGATGTCACGGTCAAGAACCGCAATGTCGTACGAGTTGATGCTCAAGAGCTCGAGTGCTGTGTCACCGTCGCCCGCCACGTCAGACGCGATCGCCTCGAGCCGGAGCCCCGTGCGAATCGCATCCGCCATGTAGGGCTCGTCCTCGACAATCAACACGCGCATGCCCTCATGCTACGAGGCGGCACCTATCGTGGGCCTATCGAAAACCCCATACGGGGTGGCAACGCTGCGCTTCGTTGACTTGTCGCATGAACTTCGTTGCACGTTTTACTATCTTCACAGTCGCTGCCGTGGCCGCTGCCGCACTCGGATACCAATTGGCGCCGGGCATAGTGGCCACGCTCGCCGGCGACTCGGGCGCGGGCCCGCTCCCGGGCGTCTCACTCGCGGGCGGCTCCCCGGTTGACGGCTCCCTCCCGGGCGGCGAACGCCCCGACGGCACGCTGCCCGACAGTGCCACCCTCGACGACACTCACCTCGCTGGTATCGCCAACCTCGATCCAGCTCTGTTCGCTGCCCTGCGCGAAGCCGCTGCAGCGGCCCCGATGCAGTTCTTCGTGACGAGTGGATGGCGCTCACCCGACTACCAGCGCCGGCTCCTCGCCGAGGCCGTCATGAAGTACGGTTCAGAGCAGGAGGCCGCCCGTTGGGTGGCCACACCGGAGACCTCGCCACACGTCTCCGGAGACGCCGTCGACGTGGGCAGCTGGGATGCCGCGGAGTGGCTCGGTTCCAACGGTTACGCCTACGGCTTGTGCCAGATCTACGATAACGAGGCGTGGCACTTCGAGCTCCGCCCCTCGGCGGTTTCCGAAGGATGCCCGCGCAAGTACTTCGACCCGACCTACGATCCTCGGATGCAGGGGTGAAGTCTTCATGATCCACAGCTTTGCACTGCCAGTGTCTCGGCCTCAGGGCTCAGCCGCTAAGACGAGTTCCGAGATGCAGCAGAATCTCTTGTGACCCAGCCAAATCTCGTGTTAGGCCCTGATCGAAGAGTTAGGGGGAATAGCGGCCCGCGCCCGCCGCCGCAATTTGTTGGAGCGCCTCGCCTCGAACACAACCGGAATGAGTCCGACACCTAGTCCTGCAATTGCGGCACCCAGCGCCAACAGAATTTGTCCCAAGGCCTCGGCGCGCCGGTCCTTTGTCACCACGGAAGCGTTCGATCTCAAGTCGTCACTCCACCAAGTCTGTCGCGCCTCTAGCCCCACTTCGGGCCGAGGTCTGGCGTCAACTACAGTTCGTGTTGTCGAAGGGACAATCGTCTTACAACCGGAAATGTCAGTAAGGGCGAAAACCCCTGGCAGTTGGACTGTCTCGAAGATTGAAGCGCGAGTTGCGGAAGATCGCGAGTAGATTGCGGGCGACGCGATGACGTTATACGCCCAGTTCGATTGGTCAATCGCGCTCGTATCGCCTTGAAGCACGACCGCCGAACCTAACCATCCAGGTTCGTCCGGCCAACATGAGTGGTCTGCACCTAAGGAGGCAGAATCCTGGGCGGGAACCGTCCCATGTATGAACTGACAAGGTTCTTCGATCCCCGGCAGAACTTCGCATGAGTTTTCCGTCAAACGAAAACCGGCTTGCTCGAAGGCACCAAACTTTGCGGTGCCTTTAAGCACGACCAGAAAGTCGCGACCCACCGATTCAGGGGGAAACCAAATCGAGATCGAGGTGCTTTCGAAAGCTTCGTCAGTGACCACCTCGACCCAGGTACGCGCCGTGTTGGGTGCAGAAACGCCGGAGTCAATCGACCCATCGGCTTCGAACGCTACATCTATGGACCCTAGGTTGGAGTATGTACTCGGCGGGCTGAATACCTGTGTGGCAGACATCGTTAAAAATATTGCCCCGACGAAACAGAGAGCTACTGAGCACGTCAACCAAATCGTACGTCGCACTGGCTGCGCGGCGACCGAGTCTTCGAGCAACTTTCGCTCCAAGCGACTCTCTTGAGCCAATCGATTGGCGAGCGACAACTCGGCAGAGAGCACATCAAGTCGCGCTTCTATCCGCTCAAAGCGGGCCTTCGACAGCGTCCACGGCAAGCGCATGGCGAAAGCATA
>Ga0247813_10000807_pt1 | contig 25586 bp, 23 predicted proteins | sample UWRJL169409C1_FD_180719 | JGI IMG/M metagenome (GOLD analysis project Ga0247813, IMG submission 180719) | Plant litter microbial communities from Arlington Agricultural Research Station in Wisconsin, United States - UWRJ-L169-409C-1 | ecosystem: Environmental > Terrestrial > Plant litter >...
GAGACGAGCCCGGAGTCCGCGATCGTCTCCGCGGTGATCTTCAACGCGCTGATCATCGTGGTGCTCATCCCGCTCTCGCTGCGCGGGGTCGCCTACAGACCGGCGTCGGCGTCGACCATGCTGCGTCGCAACCTCCTCGTCTACGGGCTGGGCGGCCTGGTCGCCCCGTTCCTCGGCATCAAGCTCATCGACCTGCTCGCCTCGCTTCTCCCTGGGATCGGCTGACATGGCACACGACAACTTCACCGCACGCCAGCCCGCAGCGGCTCGCTCGCTGAGCACCCGCCGCGGCGCGGTGTCCCTCGCCCGGCAGAGCCTCGCGGGGCTCCGGGTGCTCGTGGTCCTCACGGTCCTGCTCGGGGTCGTCTACCCCCTGACGGTGTGGGGCGTCGGGCAGGTGGCCTTCCGCTGGCAGGCCGAGGGCTCGCTGCTCACGGCCTCGGGGGAGCGGACCACGTCCCGCTCCGACGCTGTCGGCTCGGCCCTCGTCGGGCAGGCCTTCACCGGTGACGAGTACTTCCAGCCGCGTCCTTCGGCTGCCGGCGACGGGTACGACACCCTCGCGTCGGCAGGCTCGAACCTCGGACCGCTCAACCCCGACCTGGTCGCGACGATCGAGGAGCGCCGAGCAGCCGTGGCAGCACAGGACGGCACACACCCGGCCGACGTGCCCGCCGACGCGCTCACGGCCTCGGCCTCGGGGCTCGACCCGCACGTCTCGCCCGAGTACGCCGAGCAGCAGGTGGCGCGCGTCGCGCGTGCCCGCGGGCTCGACGAGGCGACGGTCCGGGTGCTCGTGGCCGAGCACACCCAGGGCCGCGACCTCGGGTTCCTCGGCGAGCCGCGGGTCTCCGTGCTCGAGCTCAACCTCGCGCTGGGCATGATGTCCTCATGAGGTCGAACGATGGGTGACACGCGCACGGGGCGGCTCACGGTGTACCTGGGGGCCGCCCCCGGCGTGGGCAAGACCTTCGCGATGCTCGACGAGGCCCGACGCCGCCGCGACCGCGGTACCGACGTGGTCGTCGGGCTCGTCGAGACCCACGGACGGCAGGCGACGGCCGAGCAGGTCGGCGACCTCGAGGTGCTGCCGCGTGCCGTGATCTCGTACAGGGGGACCGAGCTCGGAGAGCTCGACGTCGCCGCCGTGCTGGCCCGCGCACCCCAGGTGGTGCTCGTCGACGAGCTCGCGCACAGCAACGCGCCGGGGTCGACGCACCCCAAGCGCTGGCAGGACGTCACCGACCTCCTCGAGGCCGGGATCGACGTGGTGACGACGGTCAACGTGCAGCACCTGGAGTCCCTCGGCGACGACGTGCACGCCATCACCGGCGTGCGCCAGCGCGAGACCGTACCCGACCACGTGGTCCGGGCCGCCGACCAGATCCAGCTCGTCGACCTGTCGCCCGACGCCCTGCGCCGCCGGCTCGCGCACGGCAACGTGTACCGCGCCGAGCAGATCGACGCGTCGCTGTCCTCGTACTTCCGCGTCGGCAACCTCACGGCGCTGCGCGAGCTCGCGCTGCTGTGGCTCGCCGACAGCGTCGACGACGCCCTCACCCGCTACCGCTCCGACCACGCGATCGACGGGACGTGGCCGGCCCGCGAGCGCATCGTCGTCGCCGTCACCGGCGGACCCGAGGGGGAGACCCTGCTGCGCCGCGGGGCGCGCATCGCCCAGCGCACCGCCGGGTCCGAGCTGCTCGCCGTGCACGTCCTGGCGACCGACGGCCTGCCCTCGGCGCCGCCGGCAGCGATCTCCGCCGACCGCGAGCTCACCCTGGCGCTCGGCGGGACCTTCCACACCGTCGTCGGTGAAGACGTCCCGTCGGCCGTGGTCGACTTCGCGCGGGGCGTCAACGCCACCATGATCGTCGTCGGCGTGTCCAGGCACTCCCGCGTGCGCGAGGCGCTGCTCGGCTCGTCGAGCACCCAGACCGCCCAGCTCGCGGGGAGCATCGACGTGCACCTGGTGACGCACGAGCAGGCTCGGTCCGGGTCGCCGCTGCGCCGACGGTGGTCCGCGCTGTCCAGGGCCCGGCAGGTGTCGGGGTGGGCGCTCGCGGTCGTGCTGCCGGCACTCCTCACAGGGTTGGTGTGGTGGTTCCGCGGCGACGTGTCGCTGACGACCGAGCTCATGCTGTTCCTCGCCGGGACTGTCGGCGTCGCGCTGGTCGGTGGGCTGTGGCCGGCCGTGGTCGCGGCGCTGCTGTCCTTCGTGTGCGTCAACTGGTTCTTCACCCCGCCGACGGGGATGCTCACGGTCTCCAGCCCGGAGAACGCCCTCGCCCTCGTCGTGTTCGTGGTGGTCGCGGTGTCGGTCGCCTCGGTCGTGGACCTCGCAGCGCGCCGGACCGCCCAGGCGTACAGGGCGCGGGCCGAGGCCTCGACGCTCGCGGCGCTGTCACGCTCGGTGCTGTCCGGCGACGACTCTGCCGATGCCGTGGTGTCCAGGCTGGCGGAGACCTTCGCGGTGTCCGAGGTCCGGCTCGAAGAGCGCGCGGGCGCGAAGGCTCCGTGGGAGACGGTCGCCTGCACCTACCGGGCTGGGCAGCGCGGCGGTGACGACGCCTCGACGTCGACGGTCCGCATCGACGACGACCGCCGTCTGGTGGTCGTCGGGCGGACCCTCCCGGCGAGCGACCAGCAGGTCCTCGAAGCCTTCGCGGCCCAGGCGGGCATCGTCCTGGAGTACAGGCGGCTGCGTGAGGCCGCGTCGCAGGCTGCCGTGCTCGAGCAGGCCGACGCGACCCGCACGGCGCTGCTCGCCGCTGTGTCCCACGACCTGCGGACACCGCTCGCCTCGATCCGGGCGGCGATCGACGGGCTCAGTGCACACGACGTGGCGCTCGCCCCCGAGGATGAAGAGGCGCTGCTCGACACCATCGGCGGGTCGACCGCGCGTCTCGAGGCGCTCATCGCGAACCTGCTCGACCTGTCCCGCATCCAGACCGGCAGCGTGCGGGCCGTGCTCCAGGCGAGGTCTGTCGACGAGATCGTCCCCGTGGCGGTCGAGGGGCTCGGCGCAGGGGCTGTCGACCTCGCAGTCCCGGACAACCTGCCGCTCGTGCTCACCGATGCCGGGCTGCTCGAGCGCGCCGTCGCGAACGTGGTCGCAAACGCTGTGAGGTTCTCCCCGGCCGGGGTGCCGGTGCTCGTCACGGCGTCGGCGCGGCCGGGCGAGGTCGAGATCCGGGTGGTCGACCGCGGGCCCGGTCTCGACGACGAGCGCAAGGGCCGCATGTTCGAGCCGTTCCAGCGGCTGGGGGACACCTCGCCCGATGGTCTCGGTCTCGGCCTCGCCGTGGCGCAGGGCCTGGTGCGGGCTGTCGGGGCTACCTTGGTCGTCGACGACACCCCGGGAGGTGGGCTGACGATGGTGCTGACGGTGCCGACTGCTGAGGGCGCTGCTGACGCCGTCGCCAGGGCTGACGACCCGGACCGTGCCGAGACGTCTGGCGTGCCTGTGGTGACGGTCTCGCCAGGGCTGTCCGAGATCGCGCGGTCCGGCGACGCCGGCCCTGGTGGCTCGGCACTCTCCGGCGACGGCGGCTCGCTGTGACGGCCGCGGGTGCAGCGGGAGCCTCGGCTGCGGTCCCCGGCACCGCAGTCCTCGTCGTCGACGACGACGCTGGTCTCGTCCGTGCCCTCGCCATCAACCTCCGGACCCACGGCTGGGTCGTCACGACCGCGACGAACGGTGCCGAGGCCCTCGACGCAGCGGCGAGCAGCCAGCCCGACGTGGTGCTCCTCGACCTCGGCCTGCCGGACATGAGCGGCCTCGACGTCATCGCCGGGATCCGCGGGTGGAGCCGGGTGCCGATCGTCGTGCTCTCGGCCCGCCAGCTCGGCGACGACAAGGTCGACGCCCTCGACGCGGGCGCGGACGACTACGTGACCAAGCCCTTCGCGATGAACGAGCTGCTCGCCCGGTTGCGCGCGGCCGTGCGGCGGGCCGCGCCCGTCGACGAGGTGCAGACCCCCGTGGTCGAGGCTGGTGACCTGGTGATCGACCTCGCACGCCGCAAGGTCCAGCGCGCCGGGGAGGACGTCAGGCTCAGCCCGACGGAGTGGTCGCTCCTGGAGGTGCTGGTCCGCAACCGCGGCAAGATGGTCGGCCGCGTGCAGCTGCTCCACGAGGTGTGGGGCCCGTCGTACTCCGCCGAGACCAACTACCTGCGCGTCTACACAGCCCAGCTCCGCCGCAAGCTCGAGGCTGACCCCTCGGCGCCGCGCCACATCATCACGCAGCCGGGCATGGGCTACGTCTTCGAGGTGTGAGCGGGGGCGTCAGCTCTCGTCTGGGACTCCGGACATGAGCTCTTTGAGCCGGGCCGTGTCAGCGTCGTCCCAGCCCTCTGGTGCGCCGAGCGCCGCGAGGCCGTCGGAGTACGCCAGGTGGTAGGAGTGGCCGTGGCCCTGGGGCACGTTGCCGGCGACGAACATGTCGAAGGTGACCTGCCAGAAGGTCACGACGGGGACCCAGGTCATCTCGAGGCGGTCGGGCCCGGGTTCTGACACCCAGTCGGGCTCGCGCCAGAGCACGTCGAGGGACCACCAGATCACGGCGTCGGAGGCGTGCTGCAGGTAGACCACCCGGGGTTCTTCCCACGTCCCGGGGATGTCCCACACGTTCGCCCCGCTGCCTGGCTCGGTGCCGAAGCGGACCTGGCGCCCGCCCTCGTACACAGGGCTGTACTCGAGGCTGCCGGGGTCGCGGTTCTTGGTGAAGTACGCCCAGTTGGGTGTGAAGCTCGGCGTGCCGACGAACAGCGCACCCTGGGTCCGCTCGGTCATGTCCTGCAGGCCGCTGAAGGCACCCTGCGCGCCGAAGCTCCCGAGCGAGAGGCCGTAGGCGACGAGGAAGGGCCGGGAGTCTTCGGGCTGCTCGAGCCACGCGTCGTACACGGCCTCGTAGAGCGCCTTGCCGGCGGCGGGCGGGGTGTCGCGGTCGGACAGGAAGCTCACCCAGCTCGGCAGGTAGGAGTACTGCATGGCGGCGATCGCCGTGTCACCACCGTGCATGTACTCCAGGGTCTGGGACATCGACGGGTCGACCCACCCGGTCCCGGTGGTCGTCGCGACGACGAGGATCTCGCGGTCCCACGCGTCGGTCCTGTCGAGCTCGTCGACGACCAGCGCGGCCACGGCGTCGATGTCCTCGGCGGACTGGAGCCCTGCGTAGACGCGGATCGGCTCGACCACGTCGTCGGCTGCCACGACGTCACCGCCCGCCGCGAAGTCGGCGATCTGCTCGACGCTCGGCCCAGAGCTGACGAAGCCGCGTCCCTGGAACCCGAGGTCGTCCCAGTCGACCACGGACTCGGGCGACCCGGACCGCAGCGGTGACGTCGGCTCGACAGCACCGTCGGGGGTGCCCGCGTCGGTCGCAGCGCTGATGTTCTTCAGGGCCGTCATCGCCCCGTTGATCAGGGTCCCGTTGACGAGCAGCACGGCGACCACCGTGACCGCGACGGTCCCGACGAGCCGTGCGACGCGGGCCGGGACCCACCGGCCGAGCAGGTCGCCGGCGCGCCGGCTGCACCAGCGCAGACCGCGGGCGACCAGCAGCAGCACGAGCGCGAGCCCGACGCCGAGGAGCACCACGAGCATGACGTGCGACTCGGGGGTCGCCTCGATGCCGAAGAGCGCGCGCAGGTCGCCCTGCCAGCGGGACGCGAGGACGAGGAACCACGGCACCAGGACGGCGGTGAGCCCGGCGAGCACGAACCAGAGCGTCCGGGTGGTGCCCGCGTCCCACCGCGCGTGGAAGCCGAGCCGCCGGGTCACCCAGCCGAGGAAGGCGCCGGCCGCGTAGCCCGCGATCATCGACAGCCCGGTGAGCAGCCCCTGGAACAACCAGCCGCGGGGGATGAGCGACGGCGTCATGGAGATGCAGTAGCAGGTGAGGGCGAGCACGAGCCCTGTGGGGGAGAACCGCCGGGCGAAGGACTCCAGCCGGAGCCTCAGGCCTCGCGGACGCTCAGCGGGATCTGCACCGTGCTGCGGACGACCTGCCGAGGGCTCCATGTGCGTGACTCTAGCGGGAACCGCCCTGGTCGCGGCAGGGTGGTTCCCGCGGCGTCGTCAGCCGGAGCCGTCAGGACTTCTTGTCGCCGATGTGGTCGGTGATGTCGTCCGGGACCCCGTCGAGGTTCATGTCGTTCGTCCGGTCTGTGCGTCGCGCGTCGTGGCGCAGCGCCAGGGCTCCGAGGGTCGCGGAGATCACCGAGGCGAGCAGCACGGCGATCTTCGCGCCGGTCCCGTGCTCGCTGCTCGGGTCGAAGGACAGCTCGACGATCAGCAGCGACACCGTGAAGCCGATCCCGGCGAGCAGGCCGACCGGCAGCAGGTCACGGATGCCGATGCCCTGCGCGAGGCGCAAGGGAGTCATACGGGTGACCAACCAGGTGGTGCCCAGGATGCCCAGGCACTTGCCGACAACGAGCCCCACGACGATCCCGATCGTGACTCCCTGGCCGAGCACGTCGAGCAGAGAGCTGCCGACCACCGTGACCCCTGCGGCGAAGAACGCGAAGACGGGCAGGGCGATGCCGGAGGACAGCGGGTTCCACGTCCGTTCGAAACGGTGCGTGCGCGTCTCCTTCTCGCCGTGGACCACGAGGGCCGGCACGAGGAAGCCCATCGTCACGCCGGCGACGGTCGCGTGGATCCCCGAGGCGTGGACGAGCGCCCAGACGACCACGGCGAGCGGGAGCAGGAGCCACCACCGGACGGTCCGAGCCCTGACCAGGATCCTGAAGAAGATCAGCCCGAGCACGGCGAGGGCGAGCGGACCCCAGGACAGCGAGTCCGTGTAGAAGATCGCGATGACGACGATCGCCAGCAGGTCGTCGACGACGGCGAGGGTCAGCAGGAAGGTGCGCACAGCCGTCGGCAGCCCTCTCCCGAACACCGCGAGGACGGCGAGCGCGAAGGCGATGTCGGTGGCCGTGGGGATCGCCCAGCCACCGAGTGCTGTGGTGTCGCCTGTCACCAGCACGACCGTCACGAAGAGGATCGCCGGGACGGCCATGCCACCGACAGCGGCCAGCATCGGCACGGCCGCCTGCCGTGGCTCGCGCAGCGACCCTGCGACCAGCTCGTGCTTGAGCTCGAGACCGACGACGAAGAAGAAGATCGCGAGCAGACCGTCCGCCGCCCACCCGGCGACCGACAGGTCGAGGTGCAGGGAGGCCGGACCGATCTTCGTCTCGGAGAGCGTGGTGTAGATCTCGCGCCAGGGGGAGTTCGCCCAGACGATGGCGAGGATCGCGGCGCCGATGAGGAGCATGCCGCCGGTCGTCTCGCGCGTGACCCACCCGGCGAGACGCGCCGGGACGGTCTGCGCCGCAGGCGGAGCCGAGTCCTGCGGGGACCGGGTCAGCGGCTCGGGGCCGGTCGCGCCGTCGGGCTCGTGCGCGGGACCTGGAGAGACAGGGGTAGACATGGGGGGCTCCTTCGGAGGGTCGACAAGGTCATCGCCGACCAGACTTCCCGGCACACCACGAGACAGCGTAGTCGCCAGCCTCGTCCCCTGCCTCCGGGCTGGCATGCTGGCACGGTGACCGACGACACGCAGACCACCGACGTCCAGCCCGACGAGTCCCAGACTGCTCCCGCCCCGCTCGACCGCCTCACCTGGCCCCGCCGGACCGAGCGTCTGAGCCTGCGCCGCGTGACCATGGCCGACGAGGCCGCGATCTGGGAGTACCGCCGGCTCGACGAGGTCAGCCGGTGGGGTTCGTGGCTCCCGACCGACAGGGCGGACTGGCACGAGATCCTCGGCAGGCGGCTGCGCGACCTCCTCGTGATCGAGCTCGACGGCCGGGTGGTCGGGGACCTCATGGTCCGTGTCGAGGACGCCTGGGCGCAGCGCGAGGTGGCCGAGCACGCGAGCGAGCAGCAGGCCGAGCTCGGGTGGACCCTGAGCCCCGACGTCGGAGGCCAGGGCTACGCGACCGAGGCCGTGCGAGAGGTGCTGCGCCTGTGCTTCGAGGACCTGGGGGTCCGCCGCGTGGTCGCCGAGGCCTTCGCGGACAACGACCCGTCGGTCCGCCTGGCCGAGCGCGTCGGGATGCGCCGCGAGCACCACGCCGTGGCCGACGCGCTCCACCGCGACCTCGGATGGGTCGACTCCGTCGGCTACGCGCTCCTCGCCCACGAGTGGGCTGCTCGGCCGTGACGGTCCGCAGGTGAGGCCGTCACCCCTCAGCCCGAGTCTCAGCGCTCAGCCTCGTAGGCGAGCAGCGCCAGCTGGATGCGGTTGGTGAAGTCGAGCTTGGTGAGCGCACTCGAGATGTGCGACTTCACGGTGCCCATCGACAGGTACATCTGCTCGGCGATCTCCGTGTTCGAGAGCCCCTGGGCGACGGCGCTCGCGACGTCGCGCTCGCGGTTGCTCAGGACCGACAGGCGGGCGACGGCCTGGTCCGCCCGGGACGAGCCCGCAGGCGCAGCCGCGGCCGCGCCAGGCACGGACTCGGCGGTCGCCCGGTCGATGAGCACCTTCATGACGTCGGGGGAGAGCACAGGGTCGCCGTGCGCTGTCCGGCGCACGGCGTCGACGATCTCCTCGGGCGGGGTGTGCTTGAGCAGGTACCCGGAGGCACCGGCCTGGAGGGCCCCGAGGATGGTCTCGTCTCCGCCGAAGGTCGTCAGGACGATGACCTGCGGCGCCTCGACCTCGGGCGTCGCGCCCGGTACCGCGTCTGCGTCGGCGGGCTGGTCCCCGTGGGCGCCGGCTGTCGCACCGGCGCGCAGCGCGCGGGTGGCTGCGATCCCGTCCATGACGGGCATGCGGATGTCCATGAGCACCACGTCAGGTCTGTGCTCGGCGACCGCGTCGGCCACGAGCGACCCGTCGGCGACCTCCCCGACGACCTCGATGTCGGGTGCCCCGGCGAGCATCAGCCGGAGCCCGGCACGCACCAGGGCGTCGTCGTCCACGATGAGGGTTCTGATCATGAGCGCCACGGTAGCCGGACCTTGAGCCTGAAGGCGCCCCCGCTCGACCCGGCCTCGAGCGTGCCGCCCTCGAGCAGGACGCGCTCCGTGAGCCCGGTGAGCCCGGCGCCCGCGCCCGGGATGGTCGAGCGAGGTGTGGAGATCTGCGTGACGTTGGTGACCTCGACGACCACCTCGTCGCCCGCGGTGCCGCGCAGCAGGACGTTCACGGGGACCTCGGGAGCGTGCTTGCGGGCGTTCGTCAGGCCCTCCTGGACCACTCGGAACACCGTGCGCTGGAGCTGCGGGCGGGCCTCGTCGAGCCCGGGGACGTCGGCCGTCACGTGGATCTGCTGGCCCGCCGCGCGGGCTTCCTCGACCAGTGCCGCGAGGTCTCCGATCGCCGCCTGCGGCGCGGCCGTGCCGGTCTCGTCGTCGTGGTCGTCCGAGGTGTCGGTGCGCAGCACCGTGAGCACCTCACGGAGCTCTTCGAGGGCCTGGTGGGCGTTCTCGCGGATCACGGTGACGGCGTCGTGCACCTCGGTCGCGGTGAGCGGGGCGGCACTGCCGCTCTCCGCCTGACGCGTCCGGTACTCGAGCGCCCCGGCGTGCACAGAGAGCAGCGAGATGCGGTGCGCGAGGACGTCGTGCATCTCACGGGCGATGCTCGAGCGTTCACCGCGGCGCGCGTCGACGAGGCGCAGCTCTTGCTGGCTGCGCTCCTGCTCAGCGCTCTCCCGCAGGCTCAGCACGAGCTGGCGGCGGGCCCGGACCGCGATGCCCCAGGCGAGGACCATCATGCCGATGAGCGCGCCGAAGATCAGCGATCCCCAGTCGCCGGCACCCCCGTCGGTGATCCGGAGGTGCAGGAACGAGACGGGGATCTGCAGCAGGTTCACCGGGACAGACACCGGCCACGGTCTGTGCACAGCGAGGGTGAACAGCAAGATCACGGTCGCTGCACCGGTGCTCAGGGTGAAGGTCGACAGCACGAGAGCGACGAGGCTCAGGGCCAGCGGGAACCGGCGACGCCACCAGAGCGAGAGGCACAGCAGCACCCCGAGGACGGGGTCGAGGACGCCGTCGACGAGCGGGAGCTCCCGGGGACCGTCGAGTCCGAAGGACATCTCGCCCGTGCTCGGGTCGGGCGCCTGGGCGAGAGCCGTGAGCGCCACGAAGCCGAGCGAGACGAGGAAGGCGATGCTGTCGATCGCCCAGTCGCGGGCGGTCCGGCGGGGGACGCGCCGCGTCGACCCGTTCTGCGCCGCACCGGCGAGGAGCCCGGGCAGCGCCCAGCGCGCGTCGACCACAGGGCTGTCCGAGACTCGCATGCGACGACCCTACGGCGCGCGCGGACGGGGTCGCGACGGTCGATGGGCCGATCTTCGCTGCTGGAGGGGAGCAGGGCTCTGCCGATCGACCGAGGTGAGGTGGGTCTGCGCCCAGCATCTCGTCTATCCCGAGCCCGCTCGGAAGAACGTCGAGCTCTTTCCCGCCGCCCCGACAGTGCAAGTTTTCTGCTGGTTCTATGGCATGGTCGACGCTATGGTTGAAGCATGACTACCTCCGTGGTGAACCGCATCCACTCCGAGGCCACGCGCATGGACATCCATGAGCTGGTGGCACGGCTCAACGAGAGCGTCGGCACCACGGTCGTCCAGGCCATGACGGGCACCAAAGACCGCAACCGGCCGCGCGAGTGGGCAAGGGCGGTCGACCCGCGTCCCGAGATCGAGCAGCGCCTGCGACTGGGGTATCGGGCGTGGCGCACGGTCGAGGCCAGCGACGGACCGAGCGTCGCGCTGGCGTGGCTGGTCGGGGCCAACCCCAGGCTCGGCGAGGGAACCCCGGTGACGGCGATCCGCGAGCAGCGCGCCGACGAGGTCATGGCCGCTGCGTCGAGCTTCGTCGAGGACGCCCACGTCGCATGAGCCCGGACGATCCGACCGAGCGGACATGCTCGGCTACGGGACTACGCCTGCTCTCCGCGACGCCGGGACGTGGCTTCCGAGTCTCCCGGGACAAGTTCGGAGGTCTGAGCGCACAGCCTCGTCACGTCCACCCGGGGGCCGTGGCCACGGCCAACAGGTTCGACACGGTCGGGACTACGCTCTACTTCGCCGACAGCAAGAGGTGCGCCTTCGCCGAGGTCCTCAACGGCTTCAAGCAGGCGCGAGCGGCCCTGGGACCTGACGCGGAAGCGGTTGGCGAGACGCTTGCCGACTATGTCGCCCTGGTGACCGAGCAGGCGGTCGAGAACGGTCTCGACCATCCCTGGGCGGTCTCGGCGGACTGGCAGATGGCGCGTTCGATCTACACGGTGCAGCTCCCTGAGGCGGGTTCGTGGGTCCGGATCGACCACGCCGACACCCTCGCAGCACTAGGAGACCTGCACGGCGGGCTCGTCGACCTCGACGGCAGAAGTGTCAGCCCGCCTCTGTGGTCCTCGGATCTCGAAGGCGCAGACCGTTCACTGACGACAGCGATCGCCAGGTACGTGCGAGATGCGATCCTCGACGACGGGACGCGACCTCTCGGCATCGAGTTCGCGTCTCGCACGCTCGAAGGACGCTGCTATGCCTGGTGGGACCGACGCAACGACGACGGGGTAGCCCCTGGGCCCGACGACGCTCACCTCGTCTCCTCGGAGAACGTCGGGATCGCGGAGCTGTTCGACGTGGCGAGCAGGCTCGGGATCCCGGTGCTGCCCGGACGACGGCGCATCTAGAGGCGGACCGAGTCCGTCCGCCTGTCGACGGACCTGTCAGGCCGTCCCTTGCACGTGTCGTGGCACAGCGTGCTCGGACTCTGTCACCCCGCCGCGGCGAGGTCGTGGAGCCTCAGCACCGTGGTCCAGTTCCGCGCCGTGCCGTCGACGCCGAGGGTGCGGCGGAGCAGTGCGGGGGTGAGGCGGGTGGTCCCGGCGCCCTCGGGGTAGACCGTGTAGGAGGTCCCCTCGTGCCACGCCATCTGCTCGGGGTGCGGCGTCAGGTCGAGCCCGGCCACGGCGTCGGCTGTCGGCGGGGTCGCGTAGAAGGTCACGAGCAGCTTGGACGGCGCTGACTCCGCCTCGGCGGGGAACGGGTTGTGCTCGACGACGGCACCCAGGGTCTCGGGGGAGACCACGACGATGTCGACGTCGAGGCCGAGGCGGTCCAGCAACCCGGCGTGCACGAGCGCACCGACCTCTGCCTCGGTGGTGCAGGCAGCCGCTGCGCTGCCAGGGGTGGGTGCTGAGACCACGAGGTTGCCGCTCGCGAGGATCGTCGTCGCTCGCGTCCAGCCGGCCGTCTCGCCGACCGCGCGCAGGTCGGACGAGGGGACCTTGCGGTGCCCGCCGACGTTGACGCCGCGGAGCAGGACGACTGCTGTGGTGAGGGTCACGGGTCGAGACTAGCGCTGGTGGGTGTCAGTGGGCGGGAGCAGACTGGGCGGGCGGTCAGGTGCCGCGACCTGAGACCGCGCCGCAGCGCGCAGACGGCCCGACGGCCGGCGCGCCCGCTCTCTCGGATCTCTCGGCTCGAGCAGCAAGGACACAGTGATGAGCGCACCCACCTCGGCCGGGTCGTCGGCGCAGGTCGACCTCGGTGGACGCAGCCCGTGGAGCGTGCTGCCACCCCTGCTGCTCGGGTTCTTCATGATCATGGTCGACACGACCATCGTGAACATCGCCGTGCCGACCCTCGTCGACAGCTTCGACGTGGGTCTGTCCGCCGTCGGCTGGGTGACGAGCGCGTACCTGCTGACCTACGCCGTGCTGCTGCTCGTCACCGGGCGCCTGGGGGACAGGTTCGGGCCGAAGAACATCTTCGTAGCCGGTCTGGTCGTCTTCACGCTGTCCTCGTTGTGGTGCGGTCTGTCGGGGAGCATCGGCATGCTCATCACTGCCCGCGCCGTGCAGGGTGTCGGCGCAGCGCTGATGACCCCGCAGACGATGGCGATCATCACGCGCGTGTTCCCGCCGCAGAAGCGTGGCGCGGCGATGGGCGTGTGGGGGTCCGTCGCCGGCATCGCGACCATCACCGGGCCTGTGCTCGGCGGTCTGTTCGTCGAGACGCTCGGGTGGGAGTGGATCTTCTTCATCAACGTGCCGGTCGGCCTCGTGGCGCTGTTCTTCTCGTTCCGGGCGCTGCCGGCGCTCGCCACGGACAAGAAGTCCTTCGACGTGCTGGGCGTGGTGCTGTCGGTCGTCGGGCTCGGTGCGCTGGTGTTCGGCGTGCAGGAGGGGGAGACCTACGACTGGGGTCAGGTGTGGGGGCCGGTGTCGATCCCGCTGATCCTCGGGGTCGGCGTCGTGGTGATCGTCGCCTTCGTGCTGTGGCAGCGACGGCTCGGGCCGGATGCGCTGCTGCCGCTGAGCCTGTTCCACCACCGCAACTTCTCGCTCGCGAACGTCTCGGGCATGACGGTGTCCTTCGCGATGATCGGGATCTTCTTCCCGCTCACCCTGTTCTTGCAGACGACCCTCGGGCTCTCGCCCCTGCACGCCGCGCTCGTGAGCCTGCCGAGCTCTGTGGTCTCGGGAGTCGTCGCGCCCTTCGCGGGTCGGCTCTCCGACAGGGTCCCGGCCAAGTGGGTGATGGTCACCGGCTTCGCGTCGCTCGCCGTCGCGACGGTGTGGCTCGACCTCGTGATCGCCCCCGGGATCTCGGCGTGGACGATCGTCGTGCCGATGCTGTTCTTCGGCCTCGGCACCGGGTGTGTGTTCTCCCCGATGGCGAGCCTGGCGACGGCCGGCCTCGACCAGTCGACCGCGGGTGCCGGGGCCGGGGCGTTCAACACGACCCGCCAAGTCGGTGGGGTCATCGGCTCGGCGGCGATCATCGCGATGCTGCAGACCCGCCTCGCCGTCACGCTGCCCGCCGCCGCGCAGGACGCCGCCCAGTCGTTGCCTGAGCAGTACCGGCAGTCTTTTGTCGACGGGTTCGCGTCGATGGGTGGATCGTTCAGCGGGGCCGGCGGGTCCGTCCCGGTGCCCGACGGTGTGCCGGCCGGGGTGGCCGACGCGATCTCCGCCGCGGGGTCTGCGGCCTTCGGGACGGGGTTCGCCCAGGCTGCCGGGGACACGATGCTCCTGGTCGCGGGGGTTCTTGTCGTCGGGCTGGTCTCGGGGGTGCTGATGCGCCGCGAGTCCGGGCACGTCTGACGGGCACGCCCCCCGCCGTCGCCCGTGTGAACTTTGGGTGACATCTCGCGACATCTGTCCCACGAGGGGTGTGCTCTGAATCACACGGGCGTAGTTTGCAGGAGACGGACGACACCCGTCGTCCTCCGGGAGGCCAGCCCATGGAGCATCAGCTCCGAGCAGGACGGCCGTCCGCGGCCACGCCCCTGCGTGGACCGGCGGACCGCCAGACCCACTCGCCCGACGGTGACGTGCCCAGCACGCACCGCCCGGACGGCAGGCGCACAGCGTGCGCCGGAGGGAGCTCGTCGTGGTTGCTGAGAAGACCGTGGTAGCTGGGAAGACTGCTGGGAGATCCGCGAGGACCGAGACGCCTGGGGCTGCTGGTGCGGCTGCAGCGGAGGGTCGCAAGACCTTCGTGCTCGACACGTCTGTCCTGCTCTCCGACCCGAAGGCGCTCGTGAGGTTCGCCGAGCACGACGTGGTCCTGCCGATCGTCGTCATCACCGAGCTCGAGGCCAAGCGCCACCACCCCGAGCTCGGGTACTTCGCCCGGAGCGCCCTGCGCATGCTCGACGACCTCCGCGTCAAGCACGGCGGGCTCGACCACCCGATCCCCGTCGGCGACGGCGGGTCGCTGCGCGTCGAGCTCAACCACACCGACCCCTCCGCACTGCCCGACGGGTTCCGGCTCGGGGACAACGACACCCGCATCCTCGCCGTCGCAGCGAACCTCGCGGCTGAGGGTGCCGACGTCACCGTGGTCTCCAAAGACCTCCCGATGCGCGTCAAGGCGTCGGCCGTCGGGCTGAGCGCCGACGAGTACCGTGCCGAGCTCGCGGTCGACTCCGGCTGGACGGGGATGGGCGAGCTCGACCTCGCCGAAGACCAGATGGCTCAGCTGTGGGAGCACGAGTCGATGGAGCTTGCCGCCGTCGACGCGGCGTCGGTGACCGCCGCAGAGCCGCTGCTCTGCCACAAGGGTCTCGTGCTGCACTCGACCCGCGGGTCGGCCCTCGCCCGGGTCACGCCCGACAAGCACCTCCAGCTGATCCGCGGCGACCGCGAGGTCTTCGGGGTCCGGGGTCGCTCGGCCGAGCAGCGCATCGCGATCGACCTGCTGCTCGACGACTCGGTCGGCATCGTCTCCCTCGGTGGCCGCGCCGGGACCGGCAAGTCCGCCCTCGCGCTCTGCGCGGGCCTCGAGGCCGTGCTCGAACGACGCCAGCACCGCAAGATCATGGTGTTCAGGCCGCTCTACGCCGTCGGCGGGCAGGAGCTCGGCTACCTGCCCGGCTCCGAGGCCGAGAAGATGAGCCCGTGGGCCCAGGCCGTCTTCGACACCCTCGGTGCGCTCGTCAGCAAAGAGGTGATCGACGAGGTGATCGACCGCGAGATCCTCGAGGTCCTGCCGCTGACCCACATCCGCGGGCGGTCCCTCCACGACGCCTTCGTGATCGTCGACGAGGCGCAGTCCCTCGAGCGCAACGTGCTGCTCACGGTGCTCTCGCGGATCGGGCAGTCGTCCAGGGTGGTGCTCACCCACGACGTCGCCCAGCGCGACAACCTGCTCGTCGGGCGCCACGACGGCGTCGCCGCGGTGATCGAGGCGCTCAAGGGGCACCCGCTCTTCGCGCACGTGACGCTGACCCGGTCCGAGCGGTCCGCTGTAGCGGCGCTGGTCACGGACATGATGGAGCGCATCGAGGTGTGAGGCTGCGGGCGTGGGCCGTCTAGGTCGCGTCGTCGGACGCGCCGGTCCACGCCCGACGGCACGTCATCGGGCTGCGGCACGCCGTTCGCACACGATCGTCCCCACGGGTCGCTGCCCGCGGGTGGCCCTGCGGTGGGTCTCGACCACGTCGAAGCCCGCTGCGTCGAGCAGCCTGTGCAGGTCGTCGGCCGGCCACCTGTAGGCACGCAGGACAGCGTGCTCGAAGGCTTCGCACGAGGCGCCGTCGAAATAGCCGAGGACGAGCTCGCCGCCGGTCCGCAGGATCCGGGCGAACTCGGCGATCGGCGTGCTGATGGTCGACGGGTCGTGGTGGATCGTGGAGAACCAGGACAGGACGCCACCCAGGGAGGCGTCGGGGGCGTCGGTCCGGTCGATGCTCTCGAGGTCGAATCGGATGCCGGGATAGGTCGACCGGGCGTGCCCGACGAACTCGGGCACCACGTCGATGCCGCGGGCGTCGAGCCCGAGCCCCGCCAGGTGGTTCGTCCAGTGCCCTGGGCCGCAGCCCGCGTCGAGGACGGGGCCGCTCACGCGTCCAGCCCACGACTCGACGATCTGGCGGTCCGAGGGATGCACCGCCGACATCGAACCCAGGAGAGCCGTGTACTCGGTCGCTCGGTCAGTGTAGGCGGCAGTCGTCTCTGTCACGCCTCGACGGTACCGGGGGCGACGGAGTCGCAGAGGGCGATCCGCGACGTGCGGACGACAACCGCCTCCGCTTGTCTCAGGTACTGAGCGTCGCCGCCGCACGGCTCGGGGCTGCCCCTCGACGTCCCTCACCCACCGAGGTGGGACGCGTCGGGGAGCATCTCGGGGCACGTGCCGCCCGGGGTCGTCGCGAGCTCGAAGTGCCAGATCTCGTTGGCGTAGGTCTGGCACAACCCGTAGTCGGGTCCGTGCTCCAGCAGCCAGTACATCGCGTCCAGCGGACCGATGTCGACGGCTGTGCCGGTGACGTGAGTGGAGGTCTCGGGGGTGGCGACGAACTGGCGGGCGTCCTCCTCGCTGCCGTAGGTGGCCAGCGCCTCGTCGTAGAGCTGTCCCTGATAGCGAGCGCTGCGCCAGCCTGTCGTGACGTAGAGGGGCTGGTCGTCCAGGGTCGCCTCCGCGGTCGCGGCCTCGACGGCGGCGCGCAGGGCCGGGTCGAGCCTCTTCACGGCGGGCAGGTCCGCTCCCGCGGTGATGTCGGTCCCGGCGGGGATCAGGCCGTCGGCCTCGGTGAGCGGTCCGGTCTGGGGCGGCTCGTCGGACGTGACGTCGGAGCCGACGGATACGGACGACGTCTGCGCCGACGCTGTCTCGTCAGGGCTCCGGAGCCACCCCGTCACGCTGAGCAGGATCAGGCCCACCAGGGCTGCTGCGAGCACGATCCCGAGGAGGATCGCCAGCAGCGTGAGGATCCCGGAACGGACAGGTCGGGTCGGACGGGGTGCGGTGCTGTTCGTGGTCTGCATGGTGACCATGCGACCTCGACGGACGTTGCCAGGACGTATGGCCGGGCGCATACGCTCCCGACATGTCGTGCACCCTAGGGTGAGCGGATGCGAGTACTGATCGTCGAAGACGAGGCCTTCATGGCCGAGGCCGTCCGTGACGGGTTGCGGCTCGAGGCGATCGCCGCCGACATCGCCGGGGACGGTGACACAGCCCTGGAGATGCTCGCGGTGAACGAGTACGACGTGCTCGTCCTGGACCGTGACGTCCCGGGCCCGGACGGCGACGAGATCGCGCGGACCGTCTCCCAGGAGCCCGGTGGGCCTCGGATCATCATGGTGACGGCCGCGAGCCGGATCGACGACAAGCAGGCCGGGTTCGGCAGCGGCGCCGACGACTACCTCACCAAGCCCTTCGCGATGCGCGAGCTGGTCTTGCGGCTGCGGGCGCTCGAGCGCAGGAGAGACGTCGGTCGACCCCCGGTCGTGCGGTCGGCCGGTCTTCGCCTCGACCCGTTCCGGCGAGAGGTGTACAGGGACGGCCGGTACGTCCCGCTGACCCGCAAGCAGTTCGCGGTGCTGCAGGTGCTGCTCAACGCCGAGGGGGGTGTGGTGAGCGCCGAGCAGCTGCTCGAGCGTGCCTGGGACGAGAACGCCGACCAGCTCACGAACGCGGTCCGCATCACCATCTCCGCCCTGCGCAAGCGCCTCGGAGAGCCAGCGCTCATCCGCACGGTGACAGGCGTGGGCTACCAGATCGACGACGTCACGGACGTCGACCACGATGCCTAGGTCGCGGCCGGCCCGCTCGCGCCCGCGCGGGCTGTCGCTGAGGTGGCAGCTGACCCTGAGCTACGCCGCCTTCGTCGTCGTGGTCGGCGTCGTGCTGATCGTCGTCGGTGTCCTGCTGCTGCGGTTCGTGCCGGACGGGAACCTCCTGGAGTACGGCGGTGGGTTCGCACCGTCTCGTTCCGACCTCATGCCGGTCTTCGTCAGGTACGCCTCGGCCGGGCTGGTCTTCCTCGCCACGCTCGGCCTCGGTGGCGGATGGTTGCTCGCCGGGCGCCTGCTGCGACGCCTGCGCCTCATCACCGGCACGGCGGAGCAGGTCAGAGGCGGTGACCTGGACCACCGGATCGACATGGCGGGTCGCTCCGACGAGCTGTCCGAGCTCGCCGACACCTTCGACGACATGCTGGACCGCGTCCAGGCCTCCGTCGACGAGCACCGACGGTTCGCGGCGAACGCCTCCCACGAGCTCCGGACACCGCACGCGGTGATCCGCACGATGCTCGAGGTCGCCCGCGCGGACCCCGACCGTGACGTGGAACAGCTGCTCGGACGTCTGGAGATCGTCAACGAACGTTCCATCTCGCTCACCGAGGCCTTGCTCTCCCTCGCCCAGGCGGACAGTGCCGCGCAGGAACGCGAGCCGGTCGACCTCGCGGCGCTGGCGGCCACCGCCGCCGAGGACCTGAGTGCCGCTGCTGCCAGCCGTGACGTCGTCGTCACCTGCGACCTCCTCGCGGCAGCGACCACCGGCCACCCCGGGCTGCTCGCACGGCTCGTGACCAACCTCGTGCAGAACGCCGTGGTGCACAACCACCCCGGCGGTCACGTGCAGGTCGCCACGTGGACGGACGAGCGAGGTGACGCCCTCGTCGAGGTCGCCAACACCGGTCCGGTCGTCAGCGACGAGGTCGCGGCCACCCTCACGGAACCCTTCGTCCGCGCAGCGGGCAGGACGCGACCGCGCGACCCGTCGCACGTCGGCGCGGGGCTCGGTCTGTCGATCGTCGCCTCTGTCGCTCGCGCCCACTCCGGGCGCATCGCCGTGGTGCCCCGTGCCGGTGGTGGCCTCAGGGTGCGGGCGCAGATCCCTGCGTCGTAGAGAGAAGTCACAGTGATGGGACATGACGACAGACCGCGCTCGCGGTCTGCAGCGGGACGGTCGACGACCACGGCGCCGAGCGGCAGGCTGGAGCGCATGAGCGTGCTCGGGTGGATCGCCGTCCTGGTAGTCGCGACGGCAGCGGTACTGTCGATCGCCCCCGGGACGCTCGGCTGGTCGACCGAGAAGGGGATCGCGCAGGCCGTCGCGCTGCGCACCTGGCTCCTGTGGGGCTTCGCCGGCATCGCTGCGGTGTCGCTGCTCGCCGCAGTCGGGATCGGCTCCCGAGGACGGCGCCCGGTCCGCACGATGGCCGTCGCCGTCGTCTGCGTGCTCGCGGCAGGGTCGCACCTGCTCGTGCTCGACGCCCGCGGTCTGGACGCCGGCGCCCCCGTGCTCGCCAGCGACGAGCGAGACGGCGACATCACCGTGCTCACGGCCAACGTCCGGGGCGAACGGGCGGGGGAGGAGACGGTCTCGGCCGTCGTCGATCGTGTCATCAGCAGCGGAGCCGACGTCGTCGCGCTCCCCGAGGGGCAGCCTGTCGTCGACGAGGTGGTCGCGCAGCTCGCCGGCCGCGGTGAGTCCTTCCAGGTCTTCCCTACCTTCGGCGCCGGCCCCAACCGGGGCACCGCCCTCCTGGTCGCGGAGTCGCTGGGCGCCTACCGCGAGGTCGACGGACCCGTCGGCGGGGTCCGGGTCGAGCCGATTGACGGCGACGGCCCACCGATCGCCGCCGTGCACCCGACCTCGTTGCCCCCAGACCCGACCGACGACCTGGGGGCGTGGCGCAGCGAAGGCTCTCAGGTGCGGGAGCTCTTCCGGACCATGACGGGTGGCATCGTGGCCGGAGACATGAATGCCACGCTCGACCACGAGCAGCTGCGCGAGACCGGCACCTACGTCGACGCCGGATCAGCCGTCGGGATCGGCGGGTACGGCACGTTCCCCAGCTCCCTGCCCGGTGTGCTCGGCACGGCCATCGACCACGTGCTCGTCGACGGAGGACGGTTCACCGTCCGCGCGGGTGCGGTCGTCGACGTCCCCGGCACCGACCACCGTGCCGTCGTCGTCCGGGTCGCGCCCAGGTGAGTCACCGGGTGGTCGACAGAACCTGCCCGCTGATCGTCAGGACGGTCCACGGACGCCACCAGACGTCCGAGATCGTCCGGACAGGTCTTGCTACCTTTCATCTCATGGGCCACCTCTCGACGCACGCGCCGGTGCTCACCACCGACCTCGACGACCGGCTGGCTCCCGTGGACGACGGTCGCTCGTGGCGGCCCTGACCGCCCGGCGGCGGCGCACGGTGAGCGTGGCGGTCGCCAGCACCCTCCTTGTTCTGGCGGGCTGCAGCTCGACGGGCTCGCCGTCCGAGCAGGGCACCGTCGTCGACCTGCTGCAGCAGGACTGGGGGCACGTGCCCGGGGTCGTCGAGGAGAGCGCAGGTCTGCGGGTGACGGTGACCGGGCGGAGCATCGTCGAGCAGGACGGTGGGGGAGGCCAACCTGACCCGCCGGTCAACCTCGCGGGGACGCACCTGGTGGCCCCAGAAGACTTCACGCTCCGGGCGACGTTCACAGACGTGACAGCCGACGCCACCCTGGCCGTCTACGACAGCCCGCCGGTGATCGCCGACGAGTTCCGGATCGAGCCTGCAGGTGTCCAGCTGACGCTCCGCGGCGACGACCTCCGGATCGCTGTCTTCGACGGCTCGCACCCGCAGGACGTGACCGACCCGCAGCCAGCGCACGACGAGCACGTCACGCTCCTCGACCCCGCGGCGGAGCTCTCCGTGCACCGTTCTGGTGATCGGCTCGAGATCGCGAGCGACGGTGAGACGCTGTCCTCCCTGCCCCTCGGTGACGTCTTCGTCTCCGGCGAGCTCTGGCTGGGGTTGTCGAGCGAGGAGGGAGCCTTCACGGTCAGCGCGCTCGCTGCCGCTGCGCCGAGCGGTGCTCACCTGGCCGCTGCCGGGCCCTCCGTGGCCGACGCTGAGCCGTCTCCGGACGGTCTTCAGGCTCTGGCCGCAGGCTCCCGCCCGGACTTCCTGGTCGGCGCGGCGGTGGCCCTCGGGCCGCTCGTCTCGGACGCGCAGTATGCGGACGCCGTCGTGGGCAGCTTCGGCGCGCTCACCCCGGAGAACGCGATGAAGCCGCAGGCGCTCTCCCCGCGGCAGGGTGAGTACACCTTCGAGGAGGCTGACGCCCTCCTCGACGTCGCGGCGAGCGCGGGGATGGCCGTGCACGGCCACACCATCGCCTTCACCGAGGCGATGCCGGGCTGGATGCGTGAGCTCCCCACGGGCACCGAGCAGGAGCGTCAGGAGAGCGCCGTGGTCCTGCTCGACTACGTGACCACCGTCGTCACGCACTTCCGGGGGCGGCTCGACTCGCTCGACGTCGTCAACGAACCCTTCGACCTCGAGCAGGGGACCAGCCTGCAGGAGAACGTCTGGTTCCGTGTCTTCGGGCCGACCTACCCGGTCGTCGTCTCGCAGGCGGTCCACGACGCAGACCCGGACGTCAGGCAGTTCATCAACGAGAACGGCGCCGACGTGCCGGGTCCCCGTCAGGACGCCCTGCTGCAGCTCGCCCTCGACACGAACGTGCAGGGCGGGCACATCGACGGCGTGGGCCTCCAGGCTCACGTCTACGACCTCGACACCGACGCCCTCTCGGCCGACGATCTCGCGACGACCTTCGCCAGCGTCGAGGACGCCGGGCTGCTCGCCCGGATCTCCGAGAACGACGTGACGGACAGCGAGGGGCAGGCTGTCCAGGCGGAGCAGTACGCCACGGTGCTCGCGGCCTGCTTCGCGTCGACCGCCTGCGTCTCGTACACGACGTGGGGCGTGGACGACGCCTTCGACTGGTGGGTCGACGACGACGGAGCGCTCCAGCAGGGCCACGACCTCCTGTTCGACGACGGGGAGCCGACGCCGGCGTACGACGCTGCGAGAGAGGTCCTCGCGGGCTGACCGTCGAGCACCTGCGCGGGGAGGTCGACGCCCCAAGGACGTCAGGCCGACCTAGGGCGCCGACGCCCCGAGCTGCACAGCCAGCTCCATGCAGCGCACGCGGGCGGGGGAGAAGTCGTAGGGCATGCTCCAGATGATGTCGGCCGCGCTCCTGGCGCGGGAGACGTCTGCTGGGGCGGGGTCGGGCGCGGCGTCGGCGACTTCAGGCGGGTGCAGCTCGTCCCAGGCGTCGAAGATCGCGTCGTCCTCTTCCAGCTGACCGGACTCCTTGATGACGCGCATCAGCTCGGTCTCGAAGGAGGCCCGCTCGGCCGCCACCTGCGCCACCCGGGGGTCGTCGACGGCGACCGTGTCGTCGAGCGCCTCTTCGGCGGCGTCGACGCGGTCGGCCTCGGCGCGCAGCTCTGGATCGAGGGCCAGGGCGAGGAAGCGGCCCGCCTGCATGACGGCACCGAGCGGACCGAAGACTCGTTCGGTGACCAGCAGGGTGTCGAGGTCCTCCTGGCGCAGCGAGCCCTCGGGCGCAGCCGCGAGGCGACCCGAGACGAGGTCGTCGAGCAGCCCCTGCCGGCTGCCGAGGGCCCGCATCCGCTGCACAGTGGCGCGCCTGCGCTGCAGCTCGGCCTCCTGCGCCGCGAGGGAGTCCTCGAGCCGGGCCAGAACACCGTCTACCTCGTCCTCGCCGCCGGTACCGTCGGGTGCTGCGCCGGCGAAGGCGTCGCGGATGTCCTCGAGGGCGATCCCCGCGTCGGCCATGCGTCGGACCCAGAGCAGTCGGATGATCTCCTCGTAACCGTACCGGCGGCGGCCGTCGCTGCCCCGCTCGCGCTCCGGGAGCAGGCCGACCTGGTGGTAGTGGCGGATCGTCCGGGGAGTGATGCCGACGAATGCCGCGGCGTCTCCGATCAGGACCTCACGGGGCGGGGGCGGGAACAGGGGCATGGTCGACCTCTCGGAGCGGGACTGGACGTGCTTCGAGCAGACCACATGACGTTGCGGCAGGAGCAACCCGACCTCGCGCAGGCATCGATCCTGTCGTCAGCGTGCGGGGGGGTCTGGGGTCGGTGCGGCCTCCGCGAGCTGCTTCAGCGAGATCACGGCTTGGGCCCACATCTGGCGCATGCTGGGGGCCCACTCGTCAGGGACCTCGACCTCGACGTCGAGCGTGGTGACCCCGTCAGTCTCTCTGAAGGCGTACGACTCGCGCAGGCCGACGATCGGGCTCTCGCGTGTCACGACGCCGCGGTCGATCTCTCCGTCGTACCGGATCGTCACGAGCTCGGTGGGCCTGTTCTCGACGATGGTCCCGACGAGACCGCTCGTCTGGCCGTCCTCGCCCGGGCCGACGAAGCGGATCTCCGCGCCCTCGTCCCACCCGCCCTCGTAGGTCGATCCTTCGTGGAAGGCACCCGTCCACTGCTCGTAGGTGTCCCGGGCGAGCATGGTGTCCCACACGACGCGAGCGGGGGCGTGGACGTCCACGCTGGCTCTGATGATCTCCATGAACGATCGTAGGCCTCTGGACCCCACGAGACGCAAGAGTCCGAGACGGATCAGGCGCGGAGGTCGTCAGTGGCCATCGTCGCGACGCCGGTGGCTCCTCGCTTCCGGTCGTAGTGGCGACGGGCCTTCATGCGGTTCCCGCAGACGGCCATCGAGCACCACTGCGCGCGGTTGCCGTGGCTGCGGTCGATGAGGAACAGGCGGCAGTCGGGGTTGCCGCACGAGCGGAGCCTGCCCGGGCGGGTCTGCTCGAGCTCGCTCCACGCGATGACGGCCCGGGCGGCCAGGAGGCTGTCGTCGGGTGCCCGGAGCTGCCACTCGAGGGTGCCGGAGCTGATCGTCGGCACCTGGGCGACGTCTCGGAGGAACGGGGCGAGCGACTGGGGTCCGGCGTCTCCGCGGACCACCCCTTGGAGCACCTCGCGGGCCTCGCGCACCAGCTCCACCTCGCGGGGGGTGCCGGTGCCACCATGCTCCAGCGTCCAGGCGGCGGCGGTCGCGTCGTCGCCCAGGGCGTCGACGATCTTCTCGCCCTCCACCGGGGTGGAGTTGAGCAGGTCGAGCAGGAGGACTTCGTTCGAGGAGACGTCAGCCATGAGCTCAGTCTAACCCCATGACTGCCGATTGACAGGTTAGAGATCGCCGCCTAGGTTGTGTCTAACCACACAAGCCGATTGAAGGAGTTAGACATGGTCCAGGCCCACCACCGTGAGCGCACCGTCGACGGGCACCAGATCTTCTACCGCGAGGCGGGCGACCCGGCCGCCCCCACCCTCGTGCTCCTGCACGGGTACCCGACGAGCTCGTCCATGTTCCGCCACCTGATCCCGCTGCTCGCCGACAGCTTCCACGTCGTGGCTCCCGACCACCTCGGCTTCGGGCTCTCTGACGCACCGAGCACGAGCGAGGTCGACTACAGCTTCGACCTGCTGGCCGAGATCACCGAGGGACTCCTCGCGGATCTCGGGGTGGACCGTTACGCGATCTACGTCCAGGACTACGGCGCACCCGTCGGCTGGCGGCTCGCCCTCCGGAGGCCCGACGCGATCACAGCGATCATCACCCAGAGCGGCAACGCCTACGACGAGGGCTTCGTCGAGGACTTCTGGGAGCCGGTGATCGCGTACCAGCGCTCGCAGGACGCCACGACGGAGGCGGCGATCCGCGGGGCACTGAGCCTCGACGCGATCCGCTGGCAGTACGTGCACGGAGTTGCCGACACCACGCTCGTCGACCCGGAGGCATGGCTCCACGACCACGCCCTGGTCTCGCGCCCCGGCAACGACCTCGTCCAGCTCGCGCTCTTCCGCGACTACGCGACCAACGTGGCCCTGTACCCCCAGGTCCATGAATACTTCCGCACCAGCCAGGTGCCCCTGCTGGCCGTCTGGGGCGAGGGTGACGAGATCTTCGGACCCGACGGTGCGCGCGCCTTCAGCCGAGACCTGCCTGACGCCGAGGTCCATCTCGTCCCGGGCGGGCACTTCCTGCTCGAGAGCGCCGTCCACGAGGTCGCCGACCTCATCCGCGACTTCCTCGGTTCGAGAGTCACCGGAGCCTAGCCAGGATCAGGTGCGCCGGGGCGAGACCAATGAGCCGGTAGGTGTGACCCGCTGACTTGCCCGGTGGCGGTGGCGGCGTCGAACGCCATGTCACGTGCCGTTCTCGCCTGGTCAGAATCCGAACGCAAGGAGAGCTGACGTCTGGCCTTTGCGTAGGGCATCCATTGCGAGCCGCTCGTATGCAGGGACCTGGTCCGGCAGGTCGTCGAGATGGAACCATGACAGCTCGGCACACTTGGCAGGCTCGAGGATCTGCGGGTTGCCTTCCCACGCGTCGCAGGCGAAGAACCAGTCGACGCGCTGTTCCGTCGGCTTCGCCGTGCCATCGGTGCGCTGCATCACCGTGATGGCCGACACCGCCTCAGGGGCCAGGTCGACGCCAAGCTCTTCTCTCGCTTCGCGGACTGCGGC
>Ga0247813_10000808_pt1 | contig 25507 bp, 55 predicted proteins | sample UWRJL169409C1_FD_180719 | JGI IMG/M metagenome (GOLD analysis project Ga0247813, IMG submission 180719) | Plant litter microbial communities from Arlington Agricultural Research Station in Wisconsin, United States - UWRJ-L169-409C-1 | ecosystem: Environmental > Terrestrial > Plant litter >...
GGGCGGGAGGATGCACCGAGGGGGGACATCCCCCTCGCCTTCGTACCCGTGTTCGAATGTCTTGCTCGTCGTCTTAGGCGGGCGACAGCGGCCTCTTGGTACAAACTATGCGAGGGAGTTGGATCGTCGCACGATGGGCGCGTACGCCTTGGCCCGCTTGAGGGAGTTGCAACGATTGTGGCTGGCGGCTTTGTTCTCGATGCGATCGACTCCACCGTTGACGATCGCTTGCTTGTGGTCGACAACGAAACACATGGGGTCGGGCCAGGCCAGCGAGTAGTCGATTGCTTCACCGCAGATGTGGCATGCGGCCTTGGTGGCCCTGATCCTGGCGCGGTCACGGTCGCGTTGTGCGGTGTTGCGGTTGGACATGGTTACGTCTCATCCCGGTCAACAGCCCCAGCAATAACTCGTGCGGCTTCGACTGCGGCAGCTCCGATGCGTGCGCCGATGGATAGGGCAGCTTCTTCGGTGGTCATGCGTGATCCTTGGGCTTCGGATTGCCTTTGCCGTCAACGATCTTGAGGCGTTCGTCGTTGAACTTCCGTAACGCCACGGTCGCTTCTCGCACGGCCTTCGCATAGCCGCTCGTGTCAGCCTTGAGCGTCACGGTGACAGTGCGTGCATTCGGATCTGCCTTGCGAATGGATAGCACCCGGTGTTCGGGGAGCGCGAAGACAACCTTGTTGGCTGCATCCTTGAACTCAACCCAGCGCTGGCTGACCTGAAAGTAGGCGGCTTGCACCGTCTCCACGTCTTCGGTCTCGGTGCGGACCTCGAATGAGGTTGGCGTGTTTACGTAGGGCATGGTGACTCCTTGGTTGTTGTGGTGGTGGTGGTTAGCGTGCGTAAAGTCGTGCAGCTGCGAGCACATCAGCCAGATCGAACCCCGCAAGTTCGCAGTCGCGGCTGTTGATGATCGGTTCGCGGTATGGTGCGATCTGGTGTGCGTATATCGGTGCACCATCGGATTCGTACCTGATGGGTACGAGTCGCGCTTCTCTCGATGCCCGAATCTTTTCGACTGCAGCCAGCCGATCATCAGCGGAAACGGGATTGTCGAGTGCTGACATGTGACTCTCCGCGGCTATGACATTGAGAAAGTTGCCGGGTGTGAAGAGTCGCGCTTCAACCACATCGACGGCGGTTGCAATCTCGGGGTCGAGTTGGCGTGGTGCGGGTGACCATTCGATGGTGTGGTCAGACATTGGTTAATCTTCTTCGTCACCGAGTACGCGCACGTTGGCGCGCGCTTGATCTGCCCATGTCGATTGGACCCATTCGGGCGGGTTTTCGATCCAGTCGGCCACTGCGCCAATGAGCGTGTCCCCGCCTGCAGAGTAGGCGGATACTGGCGGAGTGCAGTTGGCGCGGATACTGGCAACTATTGACTTGACGGTGCTACCGACAATCAGGTCAATTTCGTGCTGGGTCATGTTTGTCTCACTCATTCGTCGTCCTCGTCGTCGCTGAATACGAGTGCACGTTCGAGTCGTGCTGCGGTTAGGTGCGCTAACCCCATCGCTGTTTCGGGTGATGTGGATGCGCTTGAAGTAAACGAGGATGCGAACGACAGCGGCATCAGCATGGAGTCGGGCGTGATTTTTGATGACTGCCATGCGAGTACCCAACCGGATAGGTCGCCGTGGTAGCCGCATTCCTCGAAGTAGGCTTGTACGGCGTCTTCAAGGTTCTCGAGCGGGGTTGGCATCAGAGGAACGCCACATCTGACCAGCCGAGCGGGTCATGTTTGCCGACGAGGACGCTGAGGATGCCCGAGCGGGAGAACTTGCCGGTCGAGTCACGCAACCACTTGGATGCGCCCTCGCCTTCGCAGGAGGGGCACTGGAAGACGAACGTTGAGCCCATGTCCCAGGATGCGAAGTGGTGTCGGTGTGCGGTGAACCAGATCTTCGCGGCGTGTGCTTGTGCATCTCCGCGGACTTGACCGTTCAGCCACTTCTCGAACCCTGCGGCATCGCTACCGGGAATCTTGTGGCCGTGGTTGAATGCGGTTGGTACGCCTGCAATGTTGGTGTAGACGTTCATCTCGTCATCGGGGATGACGAAGGAAACGTGGTCGAAGTCGGGGCGACCTTTGAGGATGCGCTGCAGCGATTCGGCAAGGAACGCTGAGCCAGTGTCTTCGTCGCCGGTGATCGACTTGGCCGAACCGCCCTGCCGTCCGAACTGCGTGTGGTTGCAGTGGACAGTGACGAATTGGCCTTTGTCGAACTGGGGGAACAGTTCGCGCGAGTACGATTCCCATACGTCAAGAACGTGATTCATCTGCCGGCGCAGTCCGCCTTGCACAGTGTGAAGCTGGTTGGCGTAGTTGCCTGCAATGCCTTCGAACGGATCGCCATTGTTGGCGAGGACAAGTTCGGTGATGTTTCGGCCCGACTTGCGCTGACGGGCGATGTAGCGCTGGGTGTTCTCGAGGCCGTCATACATTCGCTGCAGAAGCGCGTCGATTCCGCCGCCCTCGGACTTCATGGCCTGCATGTCTGCAAGGTTGACGACGACCGCAACGGGTTCGCCTAGACCTGAGCCGGGGATTCTTTGGGGCAGCTTCCATGCCTGCACTCGTTTACGGGAGGCTTCGAATTCGGCCTCGGTGATGAGCGGTACACCAACGATGACTACCTTGAATCGGTAGCGCACGTTCGGCTTGGTGACGGCGAGGTCTTGGCCAACGTGCTCGCGCGTCCACGCGTTCTGGTTGTAATTGATTTCAACCAGGCGCAGCTCGTGGCCAGCAGGAAGAACACCGACCATCGTCTTGATGATCTCGGTGTAGTCGTCACCGACGATCGCGCTCATGGGGGGCGTGCGGATCTCGGTTGGTGCGCCCGTGATCGGGTCGAACGATACGCCCGCCTGCCAGTCGTCAGCTTTGGGTTTCTCGGCTTTGACCGGCTCACCGTTTGCTACATGCTTCTTGTGTCGGCGGATAGCGTTCTCGGATACACCGATACGGTCGCCCCATGCCACGTTCGTCTGGCTGTCATCGATGACGACACCGGTTGCGCACACTGAGCAGGCCACGGGGAGACTCCAATGCGGGAAGGTGGAGTGCCAGAGCGGGGCGTTAGAGGACTTCCACCTCTGTCGCACTTCTGCGCGTGGGATGACGCGCCCTGCTCTGGCTGCAACCTCCGCATGTAGCGTGTTGCCCTTTTACGACCGGCCTAGGGGCTCCTAGTCGTGTTTGTGCTTCCTTGTCGGAAGTTATTTGCCGTACACCTGCCTGCGTGCTTTGCGCAGGGTTCGGATTAGGCGGTCTATGGCTGACGGGTCGAATGGGACACCGTTCAGGGAAACAACTTTTTCGCCGCATGCGCATCCGTGATGCCATGCGACGATCAGGGCGGGTTGGCTGTTGTCGCCTTCTACAGCGGTCGCAGCGTCCCAGAATTTTTCGTTAGGCATAGTCGCCTCTTTCGTTCAACCGCATCACGCGGTCTATCCCGAATGTCGGGAAGGTGGTTCCGTACGTCTCGCCGCGCTTTGTTTTAGCTCTTGGCTTATTGGCCATCAGGTTTGATCGCGGGTCGTGCGGAAGATTTTGGGCACAAAAAAAGCGCCGACCTGAGGCCGACGCAATTTCTGTAAGGCAGAAGTTTAGACACTTCTGCGAACTTGGTACTAATTATGAGTTACGGTTGGGCGTTTTGTCAACAGGGGGGTTACGGCGTGTCGGATTTGTCGAGATTCGCCCTTGCCTGCTCGACAAGCCGAAGGATGCATTCGCCATGGAAGTCGTAGGTCACCGATGCTGGACGTTCATTCCACGCCTTAGTTCGGCTCCACGAACCTGGCGGCCATAGCAGGTATCCGCGCCGGGTGAGGTTCGACACGGTTCGAGCAATCCAACCGAACGTCACCGAACCCTGCTCGATCCCGTGACCTTCTCGCGTCACCTGTCCACGGTGATCCCAGCCGCCGCTGTAGGTTGACTCCGGGATCTCGTTCCCGCAGATGTCGCACAGCAGGACATCAGTCGATTTCGACAACGTGCCGTGACTCATGCTGTCTCCTCCTCGTTCGTCTCGATAGCGTAGGCCAACTCCCGAACCGACCACACCTTCAAGCACGCACGGCACATGCCCGTTGCCTGCTGAATGAGATCCGGGCCGTCCGGTTTGAACTGAATGATCAGCGGCCTGTTGTACCTGAGCCCGTCCGTATCGTTGACCCACTCGGATGCGCCGCACACAGGGCAGGGGTTGGGGAGGTCGTGGATGCGTGGCGGGTCGAACATGGCCTCGATCTGTCCGGACCAGGTTTCCATCTGCCGGACATAGAAACGCTCCGCATCCAAGGTTGTTGGGCGGAGCGTGTAGGCCGCGTACCAGCGGCGCAGAATGTCACCGGTTTTGTCTGGCGGTCTGGCTTCGATGTTGACTGCTTGAGCCCATTCGCGTATCTGTGACCGGATGATGGTCGCCTTGTGCAGAGCTTCGACGTTCAGCATGTTGCGTTCGTTGGCGAGTGACCCTGAACCACCTTTGCCGATGGTGGCCCGAATCGCGTCCTCAAGTTGGGTGAGCAGGGGTGCCTGTTCGATGGTGACTGTTTTCTGGCCGGCAAGCCCTGAACCGATCGGGCCATCCTGGATGACCTTCGAGCGGATCGGCTTCGTCAGCGCGTCTACTGCGTCGAGGAGTGCGTTGGTTCTGTCGTCGGTCACAGGGTTTCCTCCTTGGGTTCGTAATAGCGAAGGAACCCGATGAGGGATAACCAGCGCAGAAACTTTCCGTCTTTCACGATTATCTGTACGTGGTCGCTCTGCACGGCGTTTACAACCACCAGAGATCCCCGGTGCCTCTGAACCCATTTCGATCCGACCGCGATTGCGTCGCTCATGCTTTGTCCTCTCCGGTGACAGTGGTGCGATACGGGTTCGCGACTGCGGGTGACGTGTGGTACTGCGTGCGCAGTGCCTCTTTGTGACCTTCCCAGCCTTCATCCCATGCGTCGGCTTTCGCTGTCAGGTCAGCCACAGACGGAGAACGGCGGGAGGCGCGTAGTCGGGCAATCATCGAGTCGAGGTGCGGGTCGTCGTCGTACTCTGATGCAACGTGCGCGCCAATCTCCTCGATCAGCGCCCTCTCGTCGTCCGCTCCCTGTACGGGTGACGGCTTCTCGAAGAACTCGCAATCCGGTTCTGCTGCGTCATGCTCGGTCGCAGCGAACAACTGCCCCGCCTTGTGTCCCTCGTTGTAGTCGGGTGACGGCTGGGCGGCGGCTAGGGCAACCATCATCTTTTTGAACACCTCGATGCCCTTTGCGCCCCCGTAACCCTGAAACGCTGCTACTCCGGTCGCTTCGGCAATCAGTTCTGCGTTGTCGTCACTCATGGTCGGGGGTCTCCTTCGGGGTTGCGGGCGAGCATGGTCGAGGCAACCGATGCAAGTTGCTTCGCTGCGAAAATCGGTCATCTGGCGTTGGCCGCGCCCAGTCCAGACGTACAACCCGCAAGAAGTGCGTTCAGAACCAGCGAACGTGTCGCCATGAAGATGAACTAATGCCTTGACCATCACTCGCCTGCCTTCTCGGTGGTGGGCTGCGACGAGGTGAGGGCAGCGAGGGCTTCTTGCATCCGATCAGCCGCGTTCACGAGTGGGTTGGCGGCGTCCTCGGGAGCCCAACCCCGCGCCATGTGATCGTTTACTCGTTGATCGGTGGTCTGCCAGATTGCCAGCGCCTCAGCGATTGCCGCTTCTGCCGCCGCAAGCTTGGCGTTGGCTTCCGCAAGCCACTGATCTCGCTCGTGGAGACGCATCATCAGGTCTGCTGCCAGCCGGTCGCTTGCCTTCTCAATCCGTCCCGTCAGCGCGGCTATCTCGGCATCCTTGGCGCGGTCATGCTCGGCCAGCCAGCGGGGAAACCAGCCGTCGCTGTTGTGGCGATCGTCAATCTCGGCCAACCATGTGTTGTCGAGTACGGCTTCGAAAAATTCGGTCGTCGGCGTGTACGGTTCTGCTTCGATCTGGTCAGTCATCGGTTTCTCCGTTCAGGGTGGTCAGGTCGAGTCGAACGCCTTCGACCCACTCCCGCATATTGGTGACACCGAGCGCTGTGTTCAGGCTGCTCAGCGCTTCGGTAATCCCTGCCCGTAGCCGCTTGTTCTCTGCGAGCAGGTAGGCGAGGTCGGTGGGGGCGTTGGCGATCAGGTCAGCGTCGGCCTTAGTTGACCCGTTGCCGTAACCGTCGTACTGAGCGTGTGCGTATGCGATGCTCGGGAAGTCGCGGCCCTCTACCGCAACGCCCCAATGCGAGTCGCTGTTGTTGGCAAGAACAGGTCGCCACGGCCCCGGTGTTGCTGCTGCGAGTCGTGCTTCGATTTGGGCGGGTGTCAGGTCAGACGGTTGCGCCAGGTTGGGGGTCATGTTGGGGTTCCTGTCTTGAGCAGGGTCAAATGAGCGGCACGCATGGATATCGTGCGGATGTCGTCAGTGATGCGGCAAACCTGCTGGATGCCGCCCACCGTGAATGCCTCGTCGCGAACACTGAGGATCGTGTAAACCGTTCGGCCTCCCGTGACGGTCACACGGTCACCGGGCGAGAACGGCTCTCGCGCGGTCAAAACGGCTCCTGATCCGAATACTGGCTCGACGCATTCCACACGTCGCCAGCCGGTTCCTGTGCCGTCACAGGGGCAGCGGTGGCCGCTCCGGTGCCTGCACGCTCTACACGGTCAGCCCACACGATCAGGTCGTAGTAGTCCTTGCCCTCGTGAGTGCGCTTCTCGGTCACTTCCTTGCCCCATACGGACACCCGGTCGCCCTTCGCAAACGCGGTCAGGTCGATGCCAGATGCACGCGATACCTTCACCGTGCGGAACGTGCGGCCAACAGTCTCGTACTTGCCGTCCTCGTTCTTGCGGCTATGTGGTTCCGCGGTCTTCATTCCCCAAGCCGGGTGCGCTTCGGTGTTCTTGTTCCACGGCTCCACGAATGCGGACTCGATTTCGATCTTCGCCATTACTTGCTCTCTTTCTGGGCCTGAACCCGAATTGCTATTGCTAGTTGTCTTTCGCTGAACCTGTACGTCTTCCCGCGTGGTTTCCGTTGCGGGAACCAGAACGTGGACATCTGACGGAAGGTGTTGAGGTTGTGCTGAACGTCACTCATGAGGCGACCCACGCAAACTCGCCGGCACGACCACGCCAGAGCTGCTTCGGGAATGCGCGAACGTCACGGTCACCCCTCCACCGATGCAGATGCACCATGTCGGGGTTTGTGTCATCCACCCGCAGCCCCATTCCGAACTCCGGCCAACCCAGGAGGGCGGCCGAACCACGAGGTCGCAGATCGCGCTCACCATCACCGCCCGTTCCCTTGCCCGCGTGCGCTTCCATCACCAGGGCGATGTCGCGTTCACGGAGGGAGTCGAGGCCGACGATCAGTGGTGCAGCGTCGTCGTCATTTGTGATCGCTCGAGGCACCAGCTTGTAGAGCGGGCCGATGAACAACACGTCGGGCTTGTGCTGATCGATGAGCCGATGAATCTCTCCAAGATGTGATTCCTTGGTGATGTCGATTCGGTGCGAAGCCATGATGTGGACCTCCTGCGCCGGGTCGGCGGTTCCACGCCGGCGTGCTTCGTCCACAGTCCAGCGGACAGCGCGCCTCCATTGACGCTCGGTGTTCTCCGCGTCGACCACGAGTACACGTACCGGCTCGATCGGCTCGAAAGTGATCGGGTGTAGGCCCGCTGCGGCCAGGATTGCGAGCTGACGAACGAACGTCGTCTTGCCTGCGCCCTCGCCGCCAGTGAGGATCAGCCTGTCCTTGCGCTCGAGCAGGTCGGGGATGACCCAGTCGTAACTGTCGGAGCCTTCGAGAATGTCGGCGAGCTTTTTGGCAATGAAGCTCGAGGTCGATGCGTTCTCACGCAGTTGCTCTAGCTCCGTGACCGCCTTGGAGACCGCATCCGGTGGAGCCCACCCGGAGTTGTTCGCGTTCTCGATCATGCGCCGGCCAATGTCCATCAAGCCGCGCCTGACTGCCGCATCACGTACTGCCTGCCCGAACTCGGTGACGGTTCGTGCGTGGGATACGCCATCCGTCCACGCCCACACCTCGGTTGCGTCGAGGCCACGAATCTGCCATTCGGGGAAGTGGTTGCCGACTGACACCTGGTTGAGTGGGGTTCCGTCCACGAGCATCCGGCCCATGCCCGCGAAGATCGCGCCTAGGCGGTGATCCTCGAAGTCATCAGCGGACACCACTTCGGCGGCGAACCTGTACACCTTGGGGTCGAGAAGGATTGCACCGAGTGTCCCGCGTTCAGCGGGCGACCCGATCAACGGTTCATCCAATCAACCTTGTCGGCAGATCCGCTCGGCTTTGCTTTTGACAGCCACGTTGTGAACGCTGCGTTCCAGTTCGCCGCGTGCCGATCGTGCGTTTCGGCATGGAGCCGGAACGCCGTGGACTCCTTCACGATGTCGATGCGTTCTGCTGTTGCACGCTCGTAGTGAGATGCGGTTGGAACCCAGCCAGCAGGGAGACGAACATTTGGTTTCTTCGCGCTCGCGTTTGGCCCCGTCGGCGAAGCCGTAGCTGTAGTAGTAGATGTAGATGTAGGCAACCCCTGAGCCTCCCCAGCGTTTGGGGTAAACGCAGGGGTAACGGGAGGGGTAAAGCCAAGGGGAAGATCACGAATATCGGAACCCTTGGCCTTGAGCAGCGTTTCGACCTGTTTCACGCTCCACGCATTCAAGTCAGGCTCTGCCTTCTGCAGCTTCTGTACCTCAAATGCGATCACCTCACGAATCTGTCTCGAGGCGACCGCAGCGTAAGCGTTGGTCATTGAGACGGTGAGCTTGGGCTGCTTCATGAGGCCGTCATGCTTGATAAACGAACGAATCAGAACCTCCTCAGACTCGTCATCGGTCAGGATGAAGTGACCCGCGCGGAGAATTCGTGCGTTCTGCACTACGAGCTCAGCGGTCATTCCTTCGGTCATGGCCGCGATGCGTCCGGGCTTCCAGTCCGCGACCCCGGCGTAGGAAAGTGTCGGGTGGGACAGGAGCAGCATGTATAGGTGCTGTGCCCCCTGTGGGCAGTCGCGCCAGTCCTGATCAGCCCACATATCAAGGCGAATGCTCGCCCGATCGCGGGCCATTACGCAGCCGCCAGGATTGCTCTTACGCGTGCCTCGGAGATCCCGAGTGCGGTTCCGATATCGGCGTTGGTGAGGCCGTATCTCCTTGCCAATCCGATGTAGTGATCGCGGCTGCGCTTGGCGCGTGCGAGGTCATCGGCGGCGAGTTCGAGAAAGAGCCGGCATGTTTCGTGACTGTCCGGTTCTGAGGGTTTGATACGCTGAGACATTAGCTGCTCCTTGTTAGCAGTTAGCCCCGGAATAACAGGTGTTTCCGCACCTGCCGGGGCGCTTTTTAGTTGTGCCACAAGTCTATCTCTTTTCGAATAAATGTGCGATAGTTCAAGGTTGGCGTGTCGCGGTTAGTTTCGAACCTCAGTACGCCCACTCGAGGCCGGTCTTCATCTGCCCGCAGAGCTGCAAATATTCGACGGCAGCCTGCGCAATCACGGGTATCCCGTTTGTGCGCCAGGTGGAGTCGCTGCGTCGGAAGTACGGCACCATTTCGGGGTCGTTCCCTTCAAGCACCGTCCACCCCAATGTGATGCCGAGTGGTGTGCGTGCGAGGTTGGCGCAGTCGTCGCAGGTGAGCAGTAACGCGTGCTCGGTGTGGGCGTTGGTGTGGCGTGCATGTATCTGTGTGCCCGCTCGTTCCCCGCAGCACTCGCAGGTGCCGTTTGCGCGGGTGAGGGCGGTTTCGTAGATGCGGGTTGCGGTGGTTTTTGTGGCGGGGGTCATGCTGTCTTCTCCCGTTCTGCTTTGAGTACCCGGAATACGGTGCGTTCGTTGCAGCCGATATGGGCCGCAATTTCTTTGGCCGGCAGTCCGCGTGCGTTCATGGAGACGATCAGTGATGGCCACGCTTTCCGGTTGGATGTGGGTTCGTCACGCATTCGTGCTCTCTCGGCGGGCAATGTCCCACCCCAGATACCCGCCGTTTCTTCCATGCCCGCAACGAGGCACATGGTCTTCACTAGGCAGGTGTTGCAGATGCGGATTGCGTCGCGGGGACTTTTCGCGGCTTCCGGGAACCACACGTCACCGCCAATGGATGCGCATGCGGCTGAGTTCTTCCAGTTGTCGGTCATGCGGGCACTTCCAGTTCAAATGATTCGAAGTCGTGGTGGGCGAGGTTGTGAGCTCGGGCATCGACATAGGCGGGGATATTGGAGGGGTTGGGTTCGGATTCCCAGTTGCAGTCGATGCAGCGGGCCCACCATCTACGCGGCCAACCCTCGCCGCCAACAAGTGCACTCATACGTCACACGCAGCTTTCTTTTCGCGGTCGTCAAGGGGTGGTCTCCCGTAACAGTTCAGGGAGACCACCGGGAGGGGGTGTTAGGCCAGTTCGCCTACCGCGATGCGGACGTACGGTTTGTCGTCGGCGTAGTACTTCTGCACACTCAGCGACACAACAAGTGAGTCGTCCTTGAGTACGCCGGAGTCGGTCAGCGAGTCCAAGATGCTGCGGGCTAGCTTGTCCACGTCGGGTTTCACGCTGGGGCGCAACCGGAACACGGACTTGGGGCGCGGTAGGTGGAAGTCGACCAGCACGAAACATGCCCTGTCGAACCCTGTGCGCCCCGCTAAGACGGTTTCGGCATGGTCGCGGACGAGTGTTCGCCACGGCTTCAACTTGGCCTTATTTGCGTCCACAATCACAGCCCGTTTGCCGACCACATAGCCCTGTTTCGAACCCTGCGGTACGGCAACCCCTGGCACCGTGAACTCGATGCGTTCCAACCTGTCGATCGGCCCTTGCGTGCTGTCGTTGGTGAGATTGTTGGCCGGGATCACTTCTTGGCCTCGTGACACTTGGGACACCACACGACTTCACCAGTGCGACGATCCATCCGCCCACCACACCGCTTGGCCGACTTGATGTAACCGAGGCGGACTTCCCGAAAAAATGCATAGTGCCAGATACGGGGGGACAGGGAGCGGGTTAGCACGTAGTACGTAATTGAACGAATTGAGAACCCGCTTATATATCCGAACGCTGCATCCCAAATAGCCTTCCTGAGCCCGTAAGCGGGAACATTTCGAAACGAACCGCGCCCCATGTTCAGGTCGGACTCGACCGTGATCGTTTTGCCGCCCCAGCCAACATGCGCGATCGTCACGACACAACCACCTTCCGCGCGTCCTTGGCCGCGATCAGTCCCGCATCCTTCGACACACCAGCGGTCTGCGCGTTCTTCCACACGGACAACAGCTCGTCGGATGTGGTGGCTGCGTTGATGAGCTCGAGCCATGCTGCAGCGTCTTCGGGGGCGAGAGGAGGTAGCGTAGAAGGTGCGGTATTGGTAGCGAGGGGCTGGACGGTGTACGGCTTCTTGGTTCCACGCGATACCGTAATGAGCGGCGACATCGGCTTGCTTATGTGGGACATCGATCGCACTCGGATGCCACCCACGACATCACGACCGATCTTCACTGTGGCATCTTGGAATAGTTCAACTTGACGCCCCGCCCATGCTGTCGAGTCGTCGCCCCAGAGTCGCCAGAGAAGTTCGAGCATCCCGTTGGACGGTCGCCAGCAGCGGCCCTCACCGTCCGAGAAGTGGATGTCGTAGGGAACCTGCTCTTTTCCCTCGGTCACGTGAGAGATTGTGAACACGCGGGAACCTGCCGCGAAGTCCTCGTTATTCCATTGGTCGGTTTTGCGAACGATTCGGATCTTCATAGCTTGAGTTCCACTTCTAGATATTCAGGGCGGCGTTCCGTCATCGGAAGGCCAGCGGTTACTTTCGTGTAGGTGGCGATCGTCTCGAGCACGTCGGCCTCGAATGTTGCAGCGGCACTCTCGATGGCCTCGAACCACGCGGCATCCGGGTAGACGCGCACAGTCCAGAACGGGTGCCCGCCACTGAACGAGCAATAGTCGATCCACTCGCGGCCCGTGACCCAGAGGCCACACATCAGCTGTGCCATGTTCTCGGCGGGCGGCTTGCCTGAGAGGATCGTTTTCAGGTGCTCTTTGGCTTTGCGGCTCTTAATCTCGATGAGCCCCGTTTCGCCTACCAAGCCGTCCGGCGAGTAGCCAACAACGACCCCGCCAACTTCGCGGGTGATGAAACCTACTTCCGTGACGGGCGCAATGTTCTCGGCATATACATCACGCGCGATCGGCTCATCATCCGTGCCCCGCTGCATGTCGAACGATGGGTAGATGTGCTCGACGTGGCGCGTGATGCGTTCGGCTGCGAGGGTGAGCACCAGGCCGCGTGAGGTTTCGTTGTCGGCAACCTTGAGCGTGGACGTGATCAGCTTTCCGATCTGGCTGGCGGTTAGTACGCCGCATCTTGCTTCGTACCATTCGTCTGAATGCTGCTCGAGCCCGTCCCAAATTGTGACTGTCATTCCGCACCTTCTTTCGCTGTTTTCCGTGCATCGTCGGCCCGGTGTTCGAGCTGGTAGTCGGGATGCTTCGGGTCGGTGATGTCGTAGCCGCATTCGGTCACAATTCACACTCGCAAGGCTGGATAATCCAACAGGTCGTGCAAGTAGGGGTTATCCGCCCGTCGTGGCGTGCAAGCAACATGAACGAGCGCATCAGCAAACTGACCCCTGACGTACATCACGTCATCGCCAGGCTCAATGTGACCGTCACAGTTCTCGCAGTCGCCCTCGTATTTCGCCTCAAAACTCATACCCCAACCACCTGCCCCGCGAGCACAGCATCGGCTAGCCCCATGACGGGTTCTTCCCATGCGAGTGGCTGGTGTTCGTCGGCGTATCTCCTGAACACGTAGGCGAGCGCGACAGCCATTCGCGGGTCGAATCCTGAGTTGTCCTTGCTGAGTAGTTTCAGCGCGTCGATGATCTTGTTCAGGTTGTCAAGCTGGGTCATTGGAGTTCCTTCTTGATTAGTTCGATCGCGGAGTGTTCGAGTCGTCGCAATCCGAGCGCGCCCCGGTATGGAATTGGCTTGCGGAGTGCGCGGGGATTGCCGAGCGCGAGGTGGTAGTTACCTTCGATCGCCCACGGTGAGCAGAACTCGCACCGTTCGTGAGGCTCGATGACCGCGAGCAGATCAACGACGCCGATGATTGCGCCAAAGAATATTCCGGTATCTACCGAGGAGCCGTGTGCGCGTCGGTGAGTGCGGCTGGCCAAGTTGTCCTGATCGACAGGAGCGAGGCCCGCATGAATCGCAACCGGGCCTCGGTATTCCCCAGCGAGGTTGCGGACACGATTCTCGATGTCTTTACCGCCGTGGATGATCGCCCATGCCCACGGCTGGCGCACGGTTAGCACGCGCATTTCAGTCGTCATTGGTCTTCCTCCTGGTTTTGCACACCGAGCGCATGTATCGCGTCGGCTGCACGTTTGAGTCGCGCTGAGTCCTGAGCCCAACGCGCTTTGTATGCGAGGTCGCGTACTACTTGTTCGGCTGCGTCAAGGGTTCGCTGGTCGTAGGTCACGGGTGGCATGCACTCGCCCGGGTATGCGTCACAGCGGACGGCATCACAGCCAGCACATAGGCCGCGTGTGAATCCGTCCGCATGAGTGATTGCCGGTTCGCCGCAGTGGCATCTGTCGTCGCTCACCATGTCAGCCACCCAGCCCACGTCCCAATAACCGCGAATCCGAGTAGCGCCAACCCTGCAACGCCGACGATGATGCCGAAGATGAGTGCGATGCCGAAGTACTTGTGCGGGTCACGGATCGGTTCGGGGGCGGTCATGATCCGAACACCACACCTTCTGGCATTCCGGGGCCGCGCCATGAACCGTTGACCAGCGTCAGATCACGCTCAATCCACTTTGCATCCGACGAATCACGGCACAGGACGCTCCCGTCGGGCGCGAGGGTCTGGTGCCAATCGAACAGGCTGGCCCCCTCGAAAGTCTCGTGACACTTGGCGCAGTGACCAGTACGGTTTCCGCGCTGTTTCCACGTCTTGCCGCACGCACCATGAACGGTGTCGTGGTTGCCTTCGAATGTCGTCATCGTTCTCTCCTTGCAATTCGTCGTTCCCGGCCCCAACGTGCAAGTGCGGGAACAAAAAAGGCCACGTTCGCGATGATTGCGGCGGTGACCAAAGTGGGGATGGGGGTTGTGTCCATCAGGTGAGCCCGAGGGATGCATGAATCTCGCGGGAGATCTCGTGGATGCGCTCACGGAGCTCATCGAAGGGCAACAGGTTTCCTTCGTCGTCGTACACCTCAGCGCCGCGTTGTGCCGCCTCAGCATTGCTTGCGCGAACACCCCGGACAGCAATCGGGTTCGCCACTCGCTGCTGTTCTGCGAGGTAGAGGGTTGCGTTCAGTTGACCGAGCGCGATTACGTCTGCAGGGTCGGTCAGCGTGCGGCGGAGGTGATAGGTCAGAACGCTCTCGGCTTCTGCTTTGTGGTCAGTCATCTTCACTCCAAATTGCGTCGTCGTCGGATGTGAACCGTTCGACAGGGATAGGGGCATTGGGGCAGTCCGGGTTCGTGACCCCCCATGGCGTTTGGCACCGTCCGCACCGATGCGCCACCTCGGGCTTCGGTTGCGGTGACAGTTGCACCTGCGGGTAACCGATGATGTAACCGGTCACGATGTCTTCCTCACGCGGTACGGCTTCTGGTGGTCTTCTTCCATCTGCGATGCTGCGATGTCTGCCTCAATCGCGGTCGGGTAGTCGGCAACCGATGTACCGTCCAACTCCTGCACCTGCCAGTTCGCGGTCATTCCGTCTCCTCCTTGACGCGGTAAATGTGTGGTGTACCGCGCGGGTCATTCGGGTTGGTGACGATCAGCACGCCATCCTTCGCCAACTCCCCAGCACGTTTGCGCGGTGAGTCCCAAGCGCAGTCATCCCACCCGTTACGTGCAGCACGCAGCGAATACAGGTCGTTCAGTTCGGCACCGGAAAGTTCACCCTCCTGGCGCACCAACGCCACCACTGCAGCCTTGACCTGCTCGATGATGCGCTGTGACTTATCCGCAGCAACATGACTGCTGAGCGGATCCGTTCTCCTTGTCCGCGCCGTGTCATCGAAGACAATCGGCGGGCGGGTTGCATGGATGGTGGTCATGAGGCGACTCCGAAGTCCGCGGCGATCGAATCGAGTACGAGGGCGGAAAGAACGTGCTCGCCATTGAGGTTTGCCCACTGGTTCTTGCGAACAATGTCCAGCACCTTCTTGGCCGTCTCGCTGACAGGCTCAAGCTTCGTGAACGGGGCATACCTTGGCAGCTGGTCAAGCGGCACGAAGTTACCGAGGTGGTGCCACTCTGGATCGCCGCGACCGTTCGTGGTCACCGTCCAAAGGTCACTTTCATGATCGATGTAATGTCCCGGCTCACTCGGCAGCACAACTTTCGGTGCGGCCTTCTCGATGACGGTGAGGGTGAAGCCTTCGCTTTCGTACCAACGGAGAGTCCCGCCACCCTCAATGGCTTCTGCGCCGAATGGTCCAGCAGGAAGGTATACGCGGCCCCGAACCAATCGCTCACCCTTGACCGCTTCGACAAGATCGCCTTCGTTGTATTCACTCATCACAGTCTCCTTATGCCTTACGAATCTGGTGGCGACGACGAATGCCGTAACCGATAAGCAACGAACCAAGCACCACAACAGCAGCCGCGAACATGGCCAAGTTCTCCGCATCCGTGCCCGTCTTCACAAGCGGGTCAGCAGCAACAGGGCAAACACCCGTGACCGTCTCAGGGCACGGGGCATCCACGCCACACGACTGCGTTTCCGGGTCGCAACCTGGCGGGTCAACGGGCGGCAGCGACGGAACCGGTGTGCTGATTGGCACACACACACCGTCGACGTTCTCCTGGCCATCCGGGCAAACAAGCGGCGGTTCGCACTCGCTGAATGTCGGGGTGATCGTGGCCCGGTTCGTCACAAGGTCGCCGGCTGCATGGTTCGCAAACTGAACCGCAACCTCGAACGTGTAGGTGGCTGCGTACTCGAGGCCGACCACTGTGGACGACTGCACGAGCTCGTCGCCCTTGACCGTTGTACCGATGATGCTCGGGGTTGTCGGCAGCGACTCCGACACGATGACCGCCTCGATGCTCCGGTAGTCGCGACCCGGATCACCAGTCACCGTGACCGCCAGATTGACCAGCCCATCGACACACGATGCACTGCCGGTCACTTGCGCGTGGGTTGCTGTGGCTGCCTGACCGGGGATGCCGATGAGGGCGATTGTGGCGATCGTTGCGAGGAACGTTGATGCTGCAATGTAGGTGCGTCTGTTGCGGGTCATGCGCGCACCGCCTTGATGCGCGCCGGAAGTGCGTGGATGGAATCGAGGAGCGGTTCGATGTCTTCGCGGATGAGGTAGCCGATCACGTCATCAGTGATCGGAGTGTCATAGACGAGGCTGTAACCGTCGACGCCCCACTCGATCACGGCCAGCTCGAGGCCGCCGTATGCGAAGCTGCCGCCGATGATCAGGCTGGCTCCGTAACCGTTGGGGAACTTGAATAGAAGCTGTCCGCCACCGTTTCGTGTAGTGACTTCGAACGGCGTGTGCTTCGAGCGCACACCGGGAAGGTTGGCGAGTTCGGTGGAAACTGCGGGTGAGATGTCTGTCTTCATGTCGTTCCTCTTTCACTGATTCCGCATCGCAGCCCGAAGACTCCGACGCTCGTTGATTAGTTGCTTTCTCTAGCGATTTCGGGATTAGCTTTCTGTGGCGGCTGGATTTACATCGGGCCAGCCATGACAAACGCCGCAACGGAACATCGAATTGGAGGCGGCATGTTCGATCGCGTGAAGGCGGCGGAACTCCTCGATTGCCCGAGCCCGCAAATCGGGCGACGGCGCGAATGTCGCCTGCCATGATCTGTCGATGGGCTTACCGCTCGAGCGGATAACATCCATCAAGGCTCGAGAGGTGCAGCCACGGACAAAATGCCATCAGTGCTGACGTTGAATGTGCTATCAGCGGCAAAGATGGCCTTCACATCAGCCGGGGCCATGTCCGCAATCGAGACCCAGCAACTGCAGTTATCGGCCATGCTGTCCATCTCGCCGCAATCGACGCAGAGACGCGGAGGACACTTCGAGCAGAAGTCGGCCTCAGGGACACCCTCGGCATTCCTCCCGCAGTTTTTACAAGTAGCCATGTCCGCTTTCCTTCAATCTCGTTGGTCTTAGTTCATTGATGGCGCGGGTCAACCTGCTTGCGTCGACTCCCGCGCGATTTCGTTCAGGGCGACAACCACGCGGTACTCCTCATCCGCCCGAATAAGCAGCGGCATCAGATCCACAAGGTCAGTCGAGTTCGTGTTCGTCCAACGCCAAATCTCGGCAAGGACGGATTCGAGGTAGCGGGTGCGATTACCTGCCGCGACCGCTAACTCCTTCATGCGGGTTGCGAAGTCGATTGACTTGCGGCGGACGATTAGCGCCTCGTGGAGATCCGCCTCAACGTCCTCAATCGTTCGCGGCGGATCTCCGACCACCAGGCGGTCAAGGAGGTCATCGTCGGTCATGCAGCAACGCCCCACTCAGCACGCGGGTATAGGGAGTTCAACCGATCAACCAAGGCTGTTCTTGCTGTCCACCCGAACTCGTGCGCGTACTCGTCCAGCAGTGACTTGCGCAGTCGCTTGGCTCGCTGGCACAGGCCGATCGTGCGCCAAGCCCACGACGATTCGTGCCTGTCCTTGCACGCCTTCGCAATGAGCTGGTTAGCGATCATGCGGTGGTAGCGGAACATCATCTCCGCAGCTAGCGGAATGCCGAGTTCGACAATCCAATCCGCGTACCGCTCATTGCTCCACACAATCTCGCGAAGGTCACCGAACACCGGATCAATCCACTCCACATCCTCGTCACCGAGGGTCACTGCTCTGTAAGTGCTCATGTGACGACCGCCTTTCTGTAGTTGCGAAAAATCCCCGCCAACCTGGGGGGTTAGGTTGACGGGGATGGTGCCCCTGCCGGAGTTTGCATCCGGGCATTCCTGAGATCGACACAGGGGCTGGTGGTGGTCAGTTGCAGCCGTTGATAAATTCGCGCATCTTCGGGCCAGTCGAAAGCTGACCGGCGAGCATGAGCATCAGCCCGAGTTCGCCTGCCGCGTGCCCTTTCGTGTCGGGATGCTTTGCGAGATCGGACACCAGAGACGCAAAAGCCTGCGCGTTGTCCCCGATCTCCACGTACTCGAGAGCGCGCTCCTTGCACCATGCGAGGTGATCGGCTCGGGATGTTTCGGTCGTTGATGCCATGATGCTTTCCTTCTCTCTCGTTGTGGTTCGAGTGCTCGATGCCGATTCGCACGGCCTACAGTCAGAGCTGCATTCGCTTACGCTCGAGCTGGTCGATAACCCACGACCGAAGTTCCCGCCTGATAACTGCGAGCCATAAGAAACGTGGTGGTGCAGGTCGGCCTCGAGATCCCCTAGCCCTGCACTCTTACCCGCCGCAGACTGGCTACGGCGCGACCACTCGACATCCAGGGACATACCTGTTGCCGCATATCGTCCAGTCCGTGGTCTAAGGGGATGTCCTCTACCTGCCCGCCAATTGACGGTCTCGCCTGCCACCACCCAGCACGTCGGGGGCGTCCTCACGAGTCACGAACCGTATTTAGTTGTTGCATCCCTGCCGCACCAAGGCGCGACAAGTAGTGCCTACGACCGATCTGCGAGCGCATCGGAGGCTGAGACGTGCGGGTCAACTACTCCCGCGGTGGGGTATCCGCACGATGCTTAGGTGTGCGCGGCGGTGGGGCGTGGGTGGCGATGATGGCTGCGTAGGGGTCGTTCGGGACTGTGGGGGCCAGGTTCCACTGCGGGCGGATTGTGGGGGTTGTCATGCTGTGACCCGCTTCCCGGCCTTGTACTTTGCGGTGGCGATTCGCTGGCACGCTCGGCAACATCGCTGACCGTTGTATCGGCGAGTGTTGGCTTCGTTGTACTCGTGGCCCGCAGCGCAGTGAGTCTTGCTGGCCTGATTGTGGGTACCGTGAACGAGGGTGTCGCGGACGTTATCCGCGTGAGTGCCCCACTGCAGATTTCCTACGGAGTTGTTTGTGCGCGTGCCATCTATGTGACGCACCTCCATGCCATCACCCGGATAGCCGAGAAACGCCATGGCGACGATTCGGTGGACGCCTAGGGTGGCCCGAGCCCCGGGAAGGCTGAGGTGAACTTGCTCGTAACCGTCGGAGTCGAGGTAGGAGCGCAAAATGCGACCGACGCGCGCCCCCATGCCGGCTTTGATGCGACGTATGCGGCCATTGCTTGATGCCTCATAGACGCCTTCGTAGTTCACTACGGGCATCCACGCTTCGGTGTTCACGAGCGCACCGCCGGCTTGTCGATGGGGAGCGTGCGCGCCCACTCGAGCAGGTCATCGAAGAGGATGACGGCTTTCGAGTTGGGGTAGTGAGGCGTGAGGTCGCCTTTGGCGATCGCCTTCTTGATGGTGTCTTCCTTCTGCCCGATGGCAGCGGCTGCACCTTGGACGGAGTATCCGACCGGGTTGAACTGTTCGATCATCATGCCGCCACCTCCGTGAACCAGGAGGCGGGGGAGACGTTGAGTGCCGAGCTGATTCGCTTCAGCTCGGAGACGGACAAAAGTCCGTCTCCATTCAGTCTTCTTAGAAGAGTCGCGTAGGGGATCTGGGTGTCGGCGGCTAGCTTCTGCGCACTGACACCCAGTTCGCTGCGGAGAGCGTCGACCCTTAGGCCGAGGTCTTCCGTGTTCGTCTGAGTAACCATGCAGTTACTCTAAGGGGTAACCACATGGTTACTCAACCCCAAAACGCAAACTCATAAAAAAAGATTGGTTGTACCCAATTGGTGACCTGTGGGGTACTCTCTTGCGAGTGAATGACGAAACAACCCGTGACCCGTACAACAGTGCCGTGGCCGAAGTGCTCAACGAGCTTTACGTCGAGAAGGGCTCCGAGCTGGCTAACATTGCCGAAGAGGTTGGCGCTTCACGAATGACCATCCGCCGCTACCTAAATGGCGAGCGGGACATTCGTATAGCCGAGCTTCGGAAGATCGCTGACGCGCTCGGAGCGAGCATTGCGGACATTCTCACAGAGGCTGATCGACGCATCCAGCAGGGTAGTTAACGGGATGTCGAGAGCAACGGCCAGGCGCTTAGCGTCAGCGATTTTCATTCTCTCGAGGTAGCTTTTCGGGGCAGTGGACAATGGGTAACCTCTCTGTTGCCCGCGACCATACGCTCATCCGGCGACAATGTGTAGCAGACAGAGAAGTCTCCAAAAGGTGAGGTGTGCAGACGCATACACACAGCCCTTCGCGCGACCCCAGAAGTGGGGGTTATTTCTCGACGGTCAGCATTCCGCTAAGCATGGTCATTGCCCGTTCGAGCTGCTCAATATCGACCGTCTGGTAGCCGCGGGTGACGACGTACTGGCTGTGACCGAGGATCTTCATAATGATTGGCTCGGGTACGCCGGCGGCGAGCAGTAGTGATGCGGTGGTATGGCGCGCGCCGTGCAGTTCCACGTCGGGGACACCGGCTCGAGCGAGGATGGCATGCCACGCTTTGTTGTCGCGGGATGGGTCGATGGGGGAGCCGTCGAGCGGGAACACTTCACGCGCTTCGGGGTTGCCGCCTTTCGCTTTCTTGGGGTCGGATGTCCAGACGAGGCCGTGGGGGTTGGGTTCGTCCTTTGCTGCTTCGATTCGTCGCAGAAGAATTGACTTCAGCGGTTCGACTAGCGGGATGATTCGCCACCCTGCAGATGATTTTGGGCGCGACAGCCACAGCCCGCCCTCGAGTCGACGGGACTCTGAGTTGGCGGGCAGGGTGACTTTGCGCTGCGGGCATGTGGTGCCGCGCAGTTCGCCACAGGCGGGCTTACCCTCACGCGCCGTTCCGCAGCCGTGCTCCCACGAGAAGCGCTGCAACTGCCACGACAGGTCGAGAGTCCAGGTCGTGTGTCCCTTTTCGTTCGTGTAGGGGATGACGCGATCGAGCTCGAGGCCGAGCAGTTCGCCTTGCCGCGCACCAGTCAGTAACGCGGCGGCCCAGCGTGACCCTAGGCGGTCACTGGCGACCTCGTGCAGCACGCGAATGCCGTGAAGCGCGGTGAGGATGACTGACTCATTCCGGGCCCGCACGGGGGCATCTGTGAGGGTGGCGACGTTGCGGGTTACGCGGTCGTTGCGGACGGCGTATTTGAGTGCGACCGCGAGGATGCGGTGGGCTTGCATGGCGGTGGTGGAAGACAGCGCCAGTCCAGCCGGCTCGGGTTCGGTGATGTAGTCGTGCAGCTTGCGGACGTGTGCTGCGGTCAGCTTGTCCAGCCGCACCTTCCCGATGGCGGGGATGATGTAGTTGTTGATCTGGGAGCGGTATGTGGCCGCAGTCTTCGGACGGATCTTCTTGAGTGCGATCGTCCGGAACCATTCTTCGACCCAGACCCCGACCGTCACGTTGGACGTGAGTAGGTCGGGGTTCTGCAGTCGTTCGAGCTTTGCTGCTTTGAGCTTGGCTTTCACTTGAGCTTCAGTCTTCGCCACCACAACTTTGCGGCGACGCTTACCATCGGGGCCACGGTCGAGATCAATCGAGGCAACCCACATGTTGTCGGAGCTTCGCTGGTACCACGTGCCTTCGCCCTTTGAGCGTTTGTTCGGCTGGGTGACCATGCGTGCCTCCTGGTGTTGCGGTCGGTGGCGGGGGCTCCGTTGCCCCCTCGCCTTATCTGTCGTGCGCGCCCCAGACTGCTCCGTTGATCACGCCGATGTGAACTGGAATTCTGTGGTAGATGAGGTTAAAGTCGATCATGTTCGTTCCTTGGGTTAGAGCTTGGGACGGATGCGGGTCACGGATGTCAGAGTCCGTGGCCCTTTTTTGTTGCTACATACGTACGTTAGCCATTCACGTTAGCCATTGTCAACTCCCGATATCGGGAGGTGTCCTACAAAGTCCCGCTAAATCACTGGGATGTTCAGCAAACAGGCGACCGGATGAAGCAACTCCGTCGGACTCATAATCCGTCGGTCACGGGTTCAAGTCCCGTTCGCCCTACTTATGAACACTGGGATCGGTGGGCATCGAGGCCGGGAACGTTAGCCTTTACGTCAGCCATCACGAGTCAGAAACCACGAAAAAGCCCCTCACGACTTTCGCCATGAGGGGCTTTGTGCTCGGGTTAGGTTCTTAGCTTTCACGGGAGCAGTCGAACGGTAGCACCGATCTGTCTATCCGGATAGGTGGCAGGGTGTCGTAGCGCTACACTCCACCATGACCACGATCTCACTTTGCGCCCGTGTCGCGGACGCCTGGCGTCGGATGTTTGTGTCTGTGCCGTGTTCTGAGTGTGGGGGGCGCGAACATCACGAGTCGACATGTTCGGTTGCGGTGGAGGATGATCGTTGGTGGGATGACATCCGCTAACACGAATTGACCCCCTCGCGACTCCGATTGCGAGGGGGTCAAGCCGTCAGTGTTGATAGTGGTTCGAGCAAGCTTGGGGGCTTGTTACTGGCAGCCGTCACAAGCGTCCATGAGATCCATTGGATCCACGATGACCTGGTACTCGCCTACGGTTTCTGTGCCTCCGCTCATTCGCTCACCTCGCCGGTCTTGCGCTCTGCGTCTTTCATGGCCGCGATGTAGTCGCTTGCATCTGTTGCCACCTTGAGCGTGACCGTTCGTGTCGCGCCGGCCACGAAGTCTGCGTTCCCGATCGAGGTGAGCACCGATGCAACGACTGCAGCCCCGGTGATGGAGAGTGCGGCTACCCATTCGAAGTCGAGGACTCCGGTGGTGCCGATGACGAAGTAGGCGGCGAGGGTTTGTGCTCCGGTTTTGATGCCGCGTTCTGCTGCACCTTTCCAGAATGCTTTAGTCCATAGCATGTGTTCTCTCTTTCTCTTCGGTGGCTAGTTGCGACGCTTGTTCAGCGTGATGCCGAGCAGCTCTTGGTCTTCTTCACTGATGGAAGGCATGGGGTGTTCGTCAGGCCACGCGGCAGATAGTTCTGCGAACCACCGCTGCACCACGAGTCGGATGCGGTTGAGTTGACGTTCCCGCGCCTGGTCTTTGATCTCCAACTTTTCGAGACGTTCCTCGAGCGCACCAACACGTTTCTCGGCGTTCTGTGCGCGCAGGTCGAACGCGCGGATGTTGGCTTCGAATTCGGTAATCTCGTTCGCATCCGCCGCAACATCGGTTTGTTCGGTGGTGTTCTTGCGTGTGTTGCGAACCGTGTAGATGGTTCCCAGCAGGCCGAGGGCAGCAACGGCAATGAGTGCCCACTGGCCGCTATCCACGAGGCTTCCGATACTTCCGGAAGAAGAACAGCACCCGCCAAGCCATGAACGGCAGGAATGACAGTGTGAACACGGCAACCATGATGAGGTCGAGGTTCAGTTTGTTGGCCCCGTTGACGATGAGTGCGAGCGGGTAGGCGACAAGGAATGCGAGCAGCAGGGATGTGCTGATCATTTCGCGCCGCTGCCTCGACTCGGACAGTGAGAACACCAACGAGAATGCGGATGTGAGCCCGAGCCCCATGAACCAGATGCGGGTGATGTCCACACCACCAACCGCTTCGATCGATGGCGGGAACGAGAATGCGGCAATGATGGCAGTCAGAATGTAGATCGCGTAGGTGACAGTGAACGCCTGGTGGAGCGTGTTATCGACAAGGACTGGTTCGCGCATTTCTGCCCTGCCCTCCTGATGTTCGGGTTAGCATCAGCTAGCCCCTTTCTGGTTCAGGTCAGTTGTTGGGGTTAGTCCCCGGCAGACGTTCGTGCGGCTGTCGGGGATGCTAGCTATTTAGACCACTGCTGCTTGAGCAGGTTGATGACGTACTGGCCCACCGCTGCAGGGAGCGCAACGATCGCCTTCGTCACACCGCTCAAATCGACTTTCACCCCAGCACTGATCGCCGCCACCTGCTCCGGTGTCACACTGACCGCCACCTGTCGTGCCTGTGCCCGCGCAATGTAGCCCGGGAAGTCTGCTGCCGTCACAGGGATAGGCGCACCCAGACCGCGAATCTCAGCCGCCGCCGCAAGATCAGTGAGCAGTTGGTAACCGTTCGGCCCAATCAGGGCAAACCTGCGCCCAAACGGGGCAACATCTTTGGGGGCTTCGATGATGTACATGTCGCTCTCCTTGCGTGAATGGATGGGGGTGACAGTGCCGCCCGCGGTAGAAGTGAAATATGAGCTCGGGTTGAGGCGTGCAAGACCAGGGCCGACATTCAGCAGCAACTCGAAATGCAGGTGCACAAACTTGGCGAACGTGCCCGAGTTGCCCATCGTTGCGATCGCCTGCCCCTGCCTCACATTCGGGTCACGCAACACCGAAGGATCAACTGCCGCAAGATGCGCATACCGGGTGACCGTTGTGCGAGTGATCAGCCCGCCATGATTGATAGAGACACGCAGACCATAACCAGGCGTCGAATCGATCGACGCCACACCATCCGCCGCAGCACGCACCGTCCTACCTGCACCCCACCCGAAATCGATCGCACGATGACTTGGACCGAACGCCTGTGTGACACGACCCTTCGCGGGACGAAACAGGGTCGGCATTAGGCGGGTGTGCCGATCGCGATCCACGCAACGTAGTAGTCGGTTGCGGCGGTCAGGGTGCCGGTGTATGCGCGGATGCTGATGCTTGACCCGGTGGTGCTGTGGCCATACGTGCTTGTGAAGGGCACCGAGGATTGCACGGTGGAGGTGGGGTCGAAGCCTGCGGTTGGCTTCTGGCCGATCAGGAAACCAACACACAGGGGTGTGGCGGCGTATGCGTCGGGAAAGGTGAAGGTGGTATTGGCGACTGCGACCGCACCGGGCGTGATCTTCTCAATGCCGAACTGCAGCCGCGGCTCAGCAATGGTCGAGGACACGCCGTTGAACTTCTGTTTGATCGCGAACTTGTCAATGATTGCGTTGATGATTGCTGCGGTGATCTTCCCGCCAACGACTGCTCTGGACAATGCCATTAGTGCTCCTTAGTAGGCGAAGAGTGCATCGGGGGTGGACTCGATGACAGCCGTAGTGGTGTGTGCTGCTGCGGTGGTTCCGTTCACCCCGCGTGTGATCGTTGCGACCTGTGGGGTTGCGCCTGTGCAGGCCGTGACGGTGACCTGTTCGGAGTCGAGCAGCAGCGTGTACGGCAGGTCGGTTGTTGCGAGCTTCGACCCGGTGGTGGCGACGGACATGGATGTGACGGACGAGTTGATGTTCGCGCTCAACGTCAACTCCCCACCGGCCATGAAACGGTCGGTGTCAGCAATCGCCGTCCGCGCCAGCGTGGGCTCGAAGTAGAGGGTGAACAGTGAACGTTCACCGTCATGCGTTTCCTGTGCGCCGAGGAACCACCCGTCCCAGTACGAGAAACCGAGCTGCGTAACAGGCAGGTCAGAGATCCGGTAGCGGTTCCCTGGCGTGAGAGCCATCAGATCAGCCCACCGAG
>Ga0247813_10000809_pt1 | contig 25507 bp, 26 predicted proteins | sample UWRJL169409C1_FD_180719 | JGI IMG/M metagenome (GOLD analysis project Ga0247813, IMG submission 180719) | Plant litter microbial communities from Arlington Agricultural Research Station in Wisconsin, United States - UWRJ-L169-409C-1 | ecosystem: Environmental > Terrestrial > Plant litter >...
AAACCTGAAACCCGAGCAATTATCGACGGTTTGTGAAGTAACACATCAATGCAAAGGAGTCTCAGGCGATTTTTTATATATAATTGGAGGTGGTGACGGCGCTTTGGCCAATTTAGGAACAGGAGCAATGAACAAAGGCTGTATTGCCTTAACGATTGGTACAAGCGGTGCTGTGCGATTACCAATAGATAAACCCTATCTGGATGAACAAATGCGAACGCAATGTTACCATTTGATCAATGACCAATACCTGACTTTAGGAGCGGTAAATAACGGCGCTATTATTTTGCAATGGCTTCGGGAAACTTTGTTAAAAACCAATCAGACTTTTGAAGTTCTTTTTGCAGAAGCAGAAAAAATACCAGCCGGGTCAGATGGTTTGCTATTTGTACCATATTTATTGGGTGAAAGAGCGCCAATTTGGGACGCATCTGCACAGGGATCTATTTTAGGAATGCAGATAACCCATACTCAGGCGCATTTGGTAAGAGCGACCTTAGAAGGTATTTTGTTAGGATTATTTCAAATAACCGAAATTTTAATTCCTGATCCTGAAAAAAGAAAAAACACTAAAGTAATGGCAAGTGGTGGATTTGGAAAAAGTGAACTCTGGCTCCAAATGGTAGCCGATATTTTTCAGATGACTGTAGAAACTTCCCAAACTATTGAAGGTTCTGCCTGGGGTGCTGTTATGATAGGTATGAAATCACTCGGTCAAAATGTTAGTAATAAAAACAAAACCGGAAAGATTTTTTATCCAAATACAGCGCGTAAAGATGTGTATGAAAGTGCTTTTAGGAAGTTTAAAAAAGTGTATCCGGTATTGAAAGATTTGTGATATAGGCGAAATTCATGAAGTCAAAAATATTTCACGCAGATTTTACGGTTTTAGGCAGATTTAAGCAGAAATTTTAAAAAAAATCGGCTTAAATCTGCGTGAAAAACTTGCTAATATTGCATCTTCACTATGTAATCCATTAGTGTTATGATAAACTCTCTAATAACTTTTCTAAATTATCAATAGTCATTTTAAAGCCTTGTACGAAGCCCATTTCAATCATTTTCTCCATGCGTTCCAAAGATTCATTTACAATGGTAATATTCACTGTAGTGATGCCATTTTGTTCGCTGAAAACATAATCCCAATCAGAACCTGGCAGTTGACGGTTTTCATTTTCGTCTGCAAACGCATTGTACATTTTAAAATTCGTTTTCGGTGTAATCGAAGTATATTCCTGAACCGCCCAACGCTCTTCTCCTTCCGGACTTACCATGGCGTAAAATCTTTTTCCGCCCACTTCAAAATTCATATATTTTGTTCTGGACGACCAGGGTTTTGGCGCAACCCATTGGTCCAGAATTTCGGCTTTTGTAAAAGCATCCCAAACCAAAGGCAATTGAGCATCAAATTCTCTTTTTATAAATACAGTTTTTGATGGTTTGTCTAGAGTAAAATCAAATAGCAAATCGTTTTTCATTTTTTCTGGTTTTATAGTTAATAATAAAATAGTCAAGTGGGTTAGTGCGGTTTCCAAATTTATAAAAATTGGTTTAAGTATTAAAATGATAATAAATTAAGAAGCCAATCGGTTGCAAATATATGCGCAACTATTTGGTTTCGCAAATTTTATTGTAATTATTTTAAAAATAATTTTCAGCAAGCAATTGAGGCTTAATTACTTTTTATCGTAAATTGACTTCCTTTTACGATCTAAAAAATACTTTATGAACCAAAAACTCAAAACCAAATCATTTTTACTGCTGACTTTACTATTAACTGTTTTTACAACTTTCATCAGCAAAACTCTTTACGCAAACACTATTGATTCTAAATTGGAAGGACGATGGGACATCACCATTGATGCCGATGGAAAACCTGCACCGGCATGGCTTGAAATCAGGCTTTCAGGAAATAAAACATTGGTAGGACAATTTGTTTGCGTTGTTGGCAGCGCGCGCCCAATAGCTGAAATCCATGTGAAAGATGGAAAATTTAATTTTGCAATACCCGCTCAATGGGAGCAGGGAAACAACGATCTTAGGGTAGAAGGGACGCTCAATGGTGAAAAACTTTCGGGAACACTGATTACTGTTGATGGAAAAACCCAAACCTGGACAGGCGTTCGTGCGCCAATACTTCGCCGTACTGCTGCACCAGTTTGGGGCAAACCAATCCGACTTACAGCTGGTAATTCGATGAAACAATGGCATGCAGAAGGCGCCAATCAGTGGATTGCAGAAAATGGTATTTTACGCAGTCCGCAATCGGGTGCTAATTTGGTTACTAATGATAAATTTAACGATTTTAAACTCCATGTAGAATTTCGTATTCCAAAAGGAAGTAACAGTGGCGTATATCTTCGTGGCCGCTATGAAGTACAGGTAACCGACAGTAAGGGAATGGAACCGGCTTTGGATCAAATGGGTGCCATTTACGGATTTCTGGTTCCAAGCGAAATGGCTGCCAAAGAGGCCGGCGAATGGAATACTTTTGATATTACCCTGATTGGCAAAATGGTGACTATTGTTGCAAACGGAAAAACTTTAATCAGCAATCAGGATATTCCCGGAATTACGGGAGGAGCTCTGGACAGCAACGAAGGCGAACCCGGACCTTTGTTAATTCAGGGAGATCACGGTCCGGTGGAGTACCGCAATATTATCATAACACCAGCTAAATAAGTTTTTTGTTTTAAGGCTGATAATTTCACAGAGTTTCTCGGAGAAGACACAGAGACGCGTTACGTTTTTGTTTAAAGCTTATGAATTAATCTTGCAAAGGCGCAGAGTCGCAAAGTTTATTCTCATTTTATATCATCCTCACTCCCAAATGATCTAACAAAAAACTTGACAAAGATTGGCGAATACTACTTGGCTTTCATCCTATAAAATAATGAAGTAAAACGACATGAATTTTATATAATTTCAATTTAATCTTTAATAAAAATTTGATCTTCAATTAATTAACTTTTATTAAAGAAAGGTTTAACATGTTCTGTTTACGCTGGCTAGCTGAAATGATTAATTTTAACTAAATCAAAAAATTAATAATATTTTTAAAATTAAAATTATGAAAAAGAATATAGCCATATTAGCCACAGACGGTTTTGAAGAATCAGAATTATCATCTCCAAAAGCTTATTTAGAAGAGCAAGGTTGGAATGCCGATATCATCAGTTTGAAATCTGGAACAATTAAATCCTGGAAAGACGGTAATTGGAGCAAGGAATATAATGTTGATGTAGTATTAGATCAGGCAAATGAAGCAGATTACGATGCATTGGTTCTTCCGGGCGGAGTTTTAAACCCTGATTCATTGAGAAGAGAAGAGGCTGCAGTAAATTTTGTACGTTCCTTTTTTGAAAGTAAAAAACCAGTAGCGGCTATTTGTCATGGCCCTCAAATTCTGGTAGATGCGGATGTTTTAGAAGGCCGAAAAGTAACTTCGTTCTTCTCTGTTAAAAACGATTTAATAAATGCCGGAGCACAATGGGAAGACTCAGAAGTAGTCGTAGACAATGGATTAGTAACCAGCCGAAACCCTAATGACTTGCCCGCTTTTAATAAAAAAATGGTGGAAGAAATTAAAGAAGGAAAACACGAGCGTCAGACAGTTTAGGAAGATGTTTTATTTTACAAAAAATGCAAGATCAATTTTGGTCTTGCATTTTTTTTTTGTGATTTCAAGTTTTATCCTTGCCAAACACTTATTACTGAAACAATTCCATTATCAAATTTTACAATTAATGAACCTGTATTTATTCCTGTATGGGTGTAGCCTAAATAATATCTAAAATCATTTTCTGCTATAAAACCTTCGTCTGGTTTTCCTAGCAAAATAATAATTTCATTTTTGGACATTCCAATTAAATTATGATTGTTTCGTAAACTATTCATCATATCCCAACGTAATGAAAAATTATCTTCTGAAACTAAATCATTGGTTTTCCATTTTTCAGAATTGAATTTTTCACCAGATATTTTTCCGTGTAGTCCAAAACTGCAAATGATTAGTGCGATTGCGATTAGAAATATTAGATTTATTTTCTTCATTTTTCCTTAATTAGATTGTTGCTATTGATTGCGTTTAATAGTACAAAGGTCATGCCAGATGGGAGAGGGCTGGACCATTTAGGTTATTATCAATAATTTCTTTTGAAATATTTTAGAATATTTGATGTTAAGTTATCTGTGGTAAATTTCATAATATTTTTGTCTTTTGATATTTCTGCCAAATAATGTTGAATTTGATAGGTAGATGGTAACTTTCTAAATTGTTGGGTAAAAGTTTCTAAAAAAAACCATGCGTGATTACCCATAAAAGATTTTGCAGCTAAAGAAAAATAGACCTTTAAAATGGCTTTTCTTCTCTCATTAGATATAATTCTTACTTTAAGGGTTGGTTGATTATAGTTTATATAATCTTTATAATTACCTAAATTATTTATTCCATAAAAATGGAGAAAGGGGAATTGAACATCTTCATATAATTGAATAACGAAATCGTTCATTATTATTGCACATGGATTAGAACCTTCTTTTATGGATATGATATTTAGTGTTTTATAATTATTACCATGATTTGGATCATCGAGGTCTCTCACGGTTTCCAAATAAGTGATTGAAAGTGGAATATCTTCTAATTCAGTATTATCAGCAACAAGAATTTTTTTTCTAAGTTTTTCTTTAAGTGATAAAGATAATTTTAAACTAGAATCGCATTCAGAGGTTCTCCAAAATTGTAAAAGAAAAAAAAGCTTTGTTATACGGCTTTCCTTTTCATTTAATACTTTTTCATGTATATTTTCCAGATTTGAATTTCTAAATTTACTTATAATTTTATTAACAAAATCGGTTTCAATTTTAGTAAATATATCTTCACATTCTTTACAAAAAGCATCACTAACTGTAAAATCAATATTGTGTTCGGCATCTTTATTCTCTAAGGAAGTTGTTTTACGTTGTAAAAGATCCTCTATTGCTTTTGGAGAAGCTTCCTGTTGGAATTTAAAGTCTACTACTAATTTTTGACTATTAATTCCCCAGTAAATTCCTTTACCGCGAGTACTAACTCCATCTTCATTAAGTGCAGTTTTAATAATAAAATCACTTAAATAATGTGTATTACTTTTTGGTTTTTTTTCAAGAAGGCATAGTTTACATTTCATTCGATTATTAAAAAATTAATGTTATTCTTCATTTTGATATTCATTAGTATTCATATCGTGAATAAGCATGTCGTAAATATCAGTTAAAATATGAAGTAATAAGATTATGAACTGAAAACCAATAAAATATGACCAGAAATTAAAAAAGTAATCAGATATTTTATTTAAATACTCAACATATTCTTTAATAAAATATTTTTCTAAACGTACAAAATTTAGTTGCGTAAAAAACATTAAACCTATCACAACTATAGATAATATAATAGCATAGCTAATTGACGCAATTAATCTTTCCGAAAAGGTTTTATAATCTTGGGCATATCTATTAGTTGGTTCATAGCTAGAGTAAAAAAGCTTTTTTCTCTTTTCCATTTTATCCGAAACAACTATTAATAAATTGAAGAATAAACCAGCAAAAATTGAAATACCGGTTATAAAGTATGTTATAGAATTTTCATTTAAAAGTTGATTTAGACAAACTAATATAAAAGATAATATAAATGGAATTCCGTAATAAAAAAGATTAAGCCTAAATTTAGATGAGATTAATTTCTCTCTATTATCATAGTAGAGAGAATGAATTGCTTCTTTTCTAATATTTTTAAGTTTTAAAATTTTCATTAGTAATTTATTTCTTTTTTAACCTTTTCCAGTAATTGGTCAGTAAATTCTATTATTTTTTCTGGATTTGGAGTTTTATTATCATTTGATATTTCTAAAGGCAATACTATTGTTGGCCTAATTTCAAATTTATCTCTAATTGTTGCGTGGGCTTTTCTTCCATATTCATCTTCATAATATATTTTTGTTTCATAATCTTCGGCATTTTCCATCCCTAACTCAGCTAAATCTATCCCGATAGGATTTTTTGCATTGAAATTTTGGAAGAAAGTAGAGATGTCTTTCTTTTTCAAACCTTCTACACTAACTGTGACTTTTAAACCATTTGAATCCTCAAAGGCTCGATTAAATTTTTTTCTTGAATCTTTATTTTCAATTGTGCTTGTAAATGTTACTTTTTTAACAGAACTTCTCTTCAAGTAGCTTTCTCTAAGTTCTGTGGGAACATGAATTATCCTTCTAAAAGAGGCACCATATTTGGCAAAAATTTTTGTCAAAAATTCAATCAGGATCGACCAATACTTCCAATACTATAACTTTGAATCATTAAAATGCCAACTTGACTATCTGGTGGAGTCCACATTTTAAAATAATAAGGTAAAGATGCTAACTGTTTATCAGAGATTTCACCCACAGTTTTGGCATTATTTAGGATATCATAAATTTGATGCCCATATCCTGTATTACCTCCATTAATAATGCCTTCAATTATATTTTTTCCATGTCTATAATCAATATTCTGTGTGCTAATTCCTTTATTTTCATCCTTATTAAGCCAAAATTTATTATGAAATTCATCTAAAATCATTCCAACAAATCTTTTGTATAATTCGTCAGGTTTAATTGTGTGTGGATTCTCACCGCTTTTAGAAAAGTTTTTTCTGTAGAATTCGTTGAAATCTAAAAATTCTTCGCGTTTAAATTTTTCATTTAGCGTGAAAGTGTAAATTGATAATTCTAAATTGATAGTTGCCATGTTTTATTTTTATAAAATTTTGTGATGTTAAAAGTTAATTATAAACAATTATACGTAATCAAAATATTAGTTCATTGCTTTAATGAGATAAATTTATAGATTCCTTGATAAACGCAATTATGGAAAACCATAAAATCGATTTTTTATTTCAGAACAAATATTTATCTCAAAAATACACATTTATAAATCTAAAAACTACGTACTTATACCTGATTCTTCCTTCTGAAAACAAGACCTTTGTATTAGATTGGAGGGAAAATCCTTTTGTGCCGGTCCCGAGGCTTCAGGAGACACAAAAGATTGGAAGGAACAGCAGGAAATAGCTCTTGAAAATCCAAATTCTATATTATATTTGTTTTTTATGTATCCTAATCATTTAATAAAAACTATTAATTAAAAAACGTATGTCATTAACAGGTTCATTATACAAACTTTCAGACGAGGAATTAAAAATTCAGAAAAAGAATAAATTTGCTGAATTAGAATCCTTGAAGGAAACGGCAGATTTAAGTTATTATGCGATTGACTTACTTGAAATATTAAATAAGTTCTCAGGACTTGATAGTAAAGCAGTAGGAAAGATAATTCAGGGGGATAAGTCGTTTTCTCAGGAAGATGGTTACATTGGTTATTCAACTTCTGAAGAAGTTAAAAAAAATAAACAAAACATACTAGACAAAATAACAATTGAAAAATTTGTTGAATATTGGGAAACTGGCGAACAGCAAAATTATAGCCACACGAGACCTTCGGAGAAAGCTTTTGTTGTAAAATATTTTGAAAATATTAAAGAAGCCTATGAAATGGCTGTAAATGAAAACAAGGCATTAATTTTTAGAATAGGATAGAAGTTGTTGAATAAGCAATTATAATAAAATATGAATAACTCACAATTTACAAGATATGAAGACAACAATACGGTATGGTTGTCTCAAAATAGTAAAAAAGAATTTCATTTTACTGATTATGGCATAACGCCTGTTATTCTTAACAGTGAAGCTGAAGTGGGTCAGGCCATGTTAAATGAACTTTATAGTACTGCGAAATCAAAAGAAGGTGATATTAATATTGCGCTTTTGGGTGGGAGAGGTGCTCAGGAGTTACACCGTTTGTTGGGAGCTTTAGCGAAGTCGACGGAAGAGGATGAGCTATTGGCGAGGCTGAATGTCTTTACTCAGGATGCACTTGCTCCTTTGAGCATGAATAATGGTTTGAGTTTTGTTAGGGATTTTGAGCGTATTTTAGGTGAGGCCTTTTTCAAAAAGATAAAAAGCTTTACACCAATGCGAACCGATACAAAAGATTTAGAGTCTGCGCTTGTGGAATATTTGACTAAACTAGAAGAATTAGGTGGTTTGGATATCTTTTTTATTGGTCACGGTCCGGAAGAAAATCAAGCTTCACATTTGGCTTACATTAAGCCTTTCTCCGGAGCGCAATCGCATCATATTGCGGGGATAATCCCAATATCGAGTAGTATTTTGGAACACCACATTAGCAAGTTTAAAGCGGGTGGAAGTCTTGTCAATGAAAACGATGAAAAGGAATGTCGATCTGCTGAATATATTCTCACTTTAGGTCCGGCTGCAATATTACAAGCCAAAAAAGTCGTTCAATCTGTAGTAGATGCCGATACTGCTCCTGCTAAAATTAAAACGTATGCTAACGTGCTTCAAACAAAGCTAAGTTCAAACAAAGAGGAAGTGTTAGAGCAATTAAATAAAAATCCGGGATTGTGGATACGATTACATCCTAATACTAAATCTTTTGTATTGCCTGGTTTAGGGTTGTAATTAAATTAAAAAATTCCAAATTCCAAACTTTGTGGATCTACTTACGGGGATTCCTCGTTCCTCGGAATGACAAAAATGAGGATAAAAACTTCACGACTTTGCAACTTTGCGAAATTATTTTTGTTTTCATAAGCCTTCGACTTCGCTCAAGGTGACAATCTGGTTTATGAAAAAAAACTCAGTGAAAATCCCAAGCTGGCGCTAGCATTTGCTCGTGAACGCAATCAAATTCAATAATATACAGTCTGTATAAATGTTTTTTGGTACACTATTATTAAATTTTAAATTTTACTTATTTTTTATTTAGTCCGTTACATTCTTTGTGTTCACGAGCAAGATGCTCGAGTCAGCAGGGGTAATTTATTTCAAAGAAACAATTTCAAATATTTTTTTTGGATTTAAAAACAACTGTTTAGAATTAAGTACTTTATAAGCTTTTCTTTTAATCTCGTATCTTGTTTCTTTTCCTAATCCTACTTGAAGGACAGTAATTTTTCCATTATAACTATTTTTAATTGTGTTAAATGACTCTTCATTATTTACAATTAATCTACTCTCGTCATTTCTATTTATATGATATTTAAAACTATTATCTTTAGAAAGAATTAATTTCTTTTCTAAAGATTGATCATCTTCGACAGATTTTTTTATTAGGTACTTTAAAGTCCCTTCCTTATTATATAAAAACTTTATATGCCATTTATCTAAATAATCTGATGCCTGTGACCTATACGATTCCATATAAGCTTTTGTAAGCCTAAAATCCTTATGCTTATATTTTTCATTTGAAGATATAAACTTTAAGTCTTCAAGGTCATAATCTTGTAAAAAATCTTCCAAATAGTCTATTAGATCAAGAATGTTCAGATTTTGATTAACACTCTCATAAAGATATTTATAATAAACTCCATTTAGATAAAAAATGTCTTTACCATTTATCGTAATTGTTCTTTTTTGTGTATTAAAATTTAGCTTAATTTCATTTTCATAACTATTTCTTTTGAAACTCAATAATAAAGTATCTTTTCTTTTTATAAGAGAGCATAAAGAAGGCTTTCTTTGTGTATCTATCTCAGATCCATAAAAATCATAATAACTTATTGTATCCTTCTTAAAATTGTAATTATAAATCAATCTACTTGTATTAACTTCCTGTTTTTTATCGATTTTTTCATCATTTACGTACTCACCCTTATCAATAATTTTATTAAGAATATATACTGTGGTATAAGATTTTGATGATTGTGCTAAAGTATTTTTATTAAATGTCAATAATAAAAATATGATAAAGGAAAATTTTTTCATAATTAAATTTTTGTTTTTTTCCAAAAGATGGAATATCCCGCAACACGAGTCGCTTCCAATCCAAAAGTTCTTTTAGTTGGATTTTTATAGTAGAAATCTCTAGTAGTCCAATACTCTTCTTTTGAAAAATCGACATTTGGTAAGTTTATTATCTGATCTATAATAACTTTAACATATGCAGTGTTTACGAGCAAGGCACTCGCAATAGTAAGATAATATTATAATTTTTATTATTTCATTGAACTACCATTTTCTATATTCTATTTTTTCCTGATCTTCTATTTCTCCAGAACTAATATTTATCGTTTTTGATGAAATTAGCCTGCCTGTTTTATCATATTCATAATGTTTTTTATAATAAATATTCTCTCCGTCTGGTTCCTCACTAAGGATTGCTTCTATTTCAATTAAATAATTATTTTCAACATATAATTTTAAATTCTTTAATATAGTACCGTATATGAAAGGAGAAAATTTAGCATTCAGCATTCTAACATTCTGATCTAACTTGAATTCAAATATTTTTTTTTGTTTTTTATTGTTACAATATTTTTTCCAATCGTGTATTTCTTCTAAAACGGTATCAATATAAACGAAATCGCGGTCAAGTAATTTATATTTATTTTTATATGGAATTCTTGTATAAAATTTTTCATAGTAATCGTAATAATCTTCCGAAAAGGTATAATCATCTGATATTTTGTTATTTGGATCATAAACTAAATTAGCTTCACTAACTAACTTACTTACTTTATATTTCTCTATTTTTAGCAATAATGTGTCTTTGTATTTAAAAGAAATAGAATCATTTTTAGCAGAAGTTATAGCCATAAGTTTTTCTTTTTTGAAATAATAATTGCTAATATTATTAATTGTAACTATAACATTATTATTGTCTTGTGAACTACAACTTATGAACATAAAGAAAAACACAATTAAAAAAAGTTTCTTCATCTTATTATTTTTTATTTTTTAGTTTCTTGAATATATATATAACATCTTTCCAAAATATTGTTCTACCCCAGACCGCTGTCGATTCATAAGTTATTTTTCCTTTATTAACACCAGATGGGGAATACTTAATTTGTGGACATTGAAATGAACTTCCAATCGCTTCTTTCCATTTTTTATAGTGTTCATCGAGTATTTTCCAACCTCTTGTGTTCATATGAATGATATAACTTTTACCATCGACTTTCTTATCTTTAAGTCTATCATCACTTTCTGGATAAAGTGCCTGCTCTTTTCCGTCCCAATATCGTGCTCCATTACTATAATCTTTACCTCCAATATAAGTATTAATTACTGCGGATATTGCAATTTGCATCTTTGTATCATTTCTCTCTTCAAGAGTTTTTTTTCTAAAATCTTTCGCCGCAGTACTGTTTTTACCAAATGCAGTTTCTTTATAGGCATAATTAACACTTGCAATTGAAAACATTTCAAACTTTAAATTTTCATCATCTTTTTTAAGATAAGGAAAACTACTCTCTCCATAAACTGTCGAACTTAAAATTATAAATTCTTCATGTTTTATATTCCCATAATTATCTTTTAATATATTCGTATTATTATAAGTCACAAAATCATTCCCATTTTTATCTTTTTGAGTAGATTTTCCATCACAAACATACACATCATTTACACTTCCTTCAAAATCAGGTTCGTTTATCTTCCCTTCAAAGGTTCCGTCTTTATTATAAAAATGTCCGTTAACATTTATGATACGATCATCAAACTTTAATGATGGTGCATCCTCAGGATCTCCATAAAAATGGCCAACATCACTGGATATTATTATAGATCCGTTAGCATTTGTAACGATATTTTTACCGGCAAAAACGGTATAATTTCCTCCTGTAGTTTCGGTTATTTTTCCTCCTACTGTTAACCTATATGCCATAATTAATTATACTTTGTGTTTTCATTACTGTTATGATGAATTTCTCCTTTTGCATTGTTTTTATGAATTCCGTCAGTAAAAGTTTCTATGCCATTAGTGCTAACTATTATTCTGTCTTTTTCTGTATGCGATTTATAATCACCTTCAACATTGGCGGTATATTCACCTCCAACATGCAAGAATTGATCTCCAGTCACATTTGTATTCAAAACTCCACCAACAACTGTAGTTTTATCTAAAACTGCACTTTCAGAAATATGGGTTCCTGCCCTAAATGTGATACTTTCGCTTGCTTCAAAAATGATGTTTTTTGCACGTATTGTAAAAGTTTCAGGTGTAGTTGCATTGATGTTTTTATTTTCCTCATCCAAATGAATTTCATTCCCACTAGGGTCAGAAAGCCAAATACCTGCTTTTTCTACGAATTTTAAGAATTGTCCAAATCTGAATTTCCAGCCTTTGATCATGTTTTTTGGGTCAAAGAACTCCGGTTTTGCTTTTCCGTTATAATGAGATCCCGATACGTACGGACAATCAATATTTCCACCTTCAAAATCAATTAAAACTTCATCTCCAATTTCGGGTCTGTTATAAATTCCCCTTCCTTCGCCTGAATACGATTGTACTACGCGCATCCATTCACTTTTTGTACTTCCGGCTGCCCAATAAAATTCGACTCTAACGCGTCCTAGTTTTTCGGGATCATTGTTATCGTATACTTTTGCAGACTGGCTTTTCGCTTTTCTAAATTTTTCTACATCTGTATAATGAGGCGCGGCAACATCCGCAGGAATGGCTTTGAACTCACAAGAATAATTGCCGTGAACCTGAGAATGGTGGATGACTTCTATAGCAAGAAGTTCATGCTCGACAGTTTGGTTTTGAATCGAAAAAACCTGACCTACGCCAATTGGCAAGTACGATATTCCGCTGTAGACAACACTATTGGCATCATTGCCTGCAGTTTGCAGTTGAACCAATTCAGTAATTTCTGTTGCATTTTTCGCCTGATTGGTGTAAGCACCTATGCTTAAATTTGGTTGCGACACGGAGGCTTGTCTGTCTAAAACAATTTTCGAAAAACTGTCAACGCTTCCTTTATTTGTTTTGGCTTCTGAGGCCGTAATACTCTTGACAGAATTATAATCATAACCTCCATAAGAAGTTTTGTGGGAAACTAAATTGGTTTCAATACCAAATTTATGCAGCGAGGCTTGGTTAATTAATTTTACCTTACTGGTTTTGATCTGCCCAAATTGTATTCGCATACCATCAAAATAAAACCATTCGCCGTAGCGCGCTGAAAGACGTTTTAAAAAATTAAAACTCGTTTCATTATATTGTGGTTTGTACTCGAAAATTTTGGTATAAGTAGGCTTAATAGCATCTCTTTGGTAAAATTCTCCTGCAGTTTCTTCTGCAAAAATATTCAGCGCTATTTCCTGTAGATTGCGATCCAGAAAGGTTCTGGATTTTTTCATTTCATCCAATAAAATAGTGTGACTTATTCCTGTAACGTGCAAACCTACCGGGCTACCGTTTACGTCAATAGATTTGAGCTTGGTAATGATTCCTTTAGACATTAATTTAATGCCGCCATTTAGGCTTTTAAAAGTAAAAATTACTTCTCGGCCCTTATATCTGCGAAGGGCAGCTGCCTGATCTGCAGGTTTGATAATTGCTTTTCCTGTATATTGCCAAATAAACGAAAAATGATGATGGTCCATCATTTTTTGAGATAACTCTAAATCGTAATAAACAACAGTTTGTGTAAAATCGTCGATAGTGATATGAACTTGTTCTGAAAATGTTGACATGGTTTATTGTGTTGATTAATTGAATGATATATAAGCTTTGATGTGCTTGTATGACGACGATTTAAATTTCATTTCAGATAATTTATAGCTGTATTTGGTTCCATTTATAATGTCCTGAAAGTAACATATTCTCCAGTTTACCTTTAGTCCATAGTAGGGGATAATAAATTTTTCGAAATAGGCTGTTGCCATTTCAATCACATGTTCTTTAGTGGTAAAATAATGTTTGACTCCATCCGTTCGGGTAATACTGTCACCAAGTTGCGGGTAGTACTGTTTTTCGTTTATGAATAATGATTTGGGTACTGTTGACCAGGTATTATGATCTTCATCTTTAAAAGAAAGTAAAAAATTATCTGTAATAGTAAATAGTGTTCCTGAATTGGTATCTAAAAGAAGCGCGCTTTTATTTTTTTCATAATTACCATGAATTGATATAGGAAACAGATACTTTTGAGTTAATAATTTAAGAAGTTTATCTTTAGTCATCATATATTAGTATTTATTATACGAAATCGATTTAGTAAATATAGCGTTGCGTGGCTTATTTCATTTGCTGCTAAAAGTTATAGTTTTAATAGAATAGGACTTTATTTGAGTAAGCAGATAACCTGAAAACTATAGCTTAAAACCTCAAACAAAACTTTTTAAAACAAAAAAAAAGGGCAGCACTTTAATATAAGTACTGCCCTCAAGGCAAATAGATTTGCATATAAACCTTTCCTGATTTAAAATGCCGCATTAAATAATTGCGTACAGTTTTTGGTAAACTATTATCGAAAGCTAAACGCAGGTTATTCGTTTATAATGTCGCCTTCTTTAATTTCTTCGCTGGCAATTTTTACCAGTTTATCTTTACGGTTTAGATCGCCGAATATTTCAATTTTATCGTCGATTTCTCTCCCTTTTTTTACGTCAACTCTTGTTGCTTTTTGGTTCAGTACTTTGATTACATACAAACCTTCTGATGAACTTACCAAAGCCGTTTTTGGAATTACAAAAGTGCTGTCTTTCGCGTTAAGCGGTAATAAAACTTCGGCTACCATTCCTGGTAAAAGATCTTTTTTAGTATTGATAACATCCATTTCAACCCGCTCAGAACGCAGTTTTAAATCTAAAGCTCCGGACATTCTTGTAATTTTAGCTTTAAAATTCTCAGGTAATGATTTTACGTTAAAAGTCATTTCGTCGCCAGCGTGTAAATATCCTGTATAGAGCTCCGGAACTGAAACCGCCAAACGCAGTTTATCCTGTTGCTGAATCGTCAATAAAGGCAAATCAGAACCTTTTCCTGCAGGGCCAACAAAGGTTCCTAAATTCACGTTTCTTGCCGCTACAACACCGTCAAAAGGAGCACGGATTTCAAGATAACCTCTCATGATTGAAACTTCTTTATGTCCGGCAACAGCTGCCTGATATTGTGCGTAATCAGAGTTTTTCTTTCCGCTGGCCATTTCAAGGTCATTTTTAGAAATCGTTCCTTCTACTTTGCTCGTTTCGTACAAACGGTTGTAAGTACTTTTGCTGGTCGCGTAAATGGCTTCCATCGATTTCAGTCTTGATTCGGCTGCAGCCAATTGTGAGCTGATTTCAGGAGCTTCCAAAACAATTAAAAGCTGTCCTTTTTTTACTTTGGTACCAATATCAACTTTCAGTATTTTTACAAAACTGCTTACTTTAGCATACAAATCGACTTGTTGAAAACCGGTCAATTCGGCCGGTAAACGCAATTCTGTCGTTAGTTTTTCTTTCTCTAAAAGAAACGTTTCTGTTTTAGGTTCGATTTCTGCAGTAACGGTTTCTTCTTTTTTAGAATTACAACTGTTAAGGAAAAATAGTGCTGCAAAAAACAGCGCGCTAGATTGTAATATTTTAGTTTTCATTTTTCGATTTTATATGATAGAATATGATGTAATGTCTTGTTCAATAAATAAACGGAAAGGATAAAAGTGCTTCAAGACATTTCCACCACCTGTGACTTTCAACTTTATGACTTTCAAACTTTCGACTTATTTAATGATGAGATATAATGGATGCTTTCTTCGTCTTCAGGATCTAAAGAAACAGATTGTGTTGTTGTTTTTTCTTGTGCCCACGCAAAGATAAGCGGCAGGATTAGCAATACGGCAAAAGTCGAAAATAATAATCCGCCAATTACGGCTCTACCTAACGGAGAAACCTGATCGCCTCCTTCGCCGTGACCAATTGCCATTGGAAGCATTCCCGCAATCATCGCAACCGAGGTCATGATAATCGGACGAAGACGCAACGCTGCAGCTTCACGCGCAGACTCTAAGGCGTTACCATTTATTTTTCGCAATTGTTCAGCATTTGTGACCAGTAAAACGGCATTAGCAATCGAAACACCAACCGACATAATGATTCCCATATACGATTGTAAGTTTAAAGTTGAACCTGTAATCGTAAGCATTAATAACGCTCCTAATACTACCGCAGGCACTGTGGTTAAAATAACCAGTGAAACCTTGAACGATTGAAAATTAGCGGCTAACATTAAGAAGATTACAAAAATGGCAACCAATAATCCAACTTGCAAACTGCTTAATGTTTCGCTCAATACCTTACTTAATCCAATCGGAGTTATGAACAAACCACGCGGCAATTCTCCTAATGAATTAATTGTTGCATCAACATCTTTTACTGCCGTGCCTAAATCGACCTGGCTAATGTTTGCTGTAACTGTAATGTATGGCATAGCCCCTAAATTGTCATTTTCACCACTTACAAATCCGGGTGTTATTTTGGCAACGTCACTCAAAACCGGACGAAGCGAATTTTTTAATACCGGAATTTCTCCAATATCTGTTCTGCTTTTCATTTTGTTCAAGGGCACTTGTACCTGAACATTGTAGGATAACCCGGCTCTTTCGTCGACCCAGGTATTTTTTTCGGTATATCTGGATGATGAGGTCGAAGCTACCAATGATCGTGATATGTCGTTCATGTCAACGCCCAATTCAGCTGCACGCGTTCTGTCGATATCAATATTCATGGCAGGATAATGAATGGGCTGACCAATTTGTACGTCTCTGAAATAAGAAAATTTCTTTAGTTTCTCTACAATTTGATTGGCATATAACTCATTTCGTTTTTTGTCTTTTCCGGCAATACGAACTTCGATTGGAGTAGGAGAGCCTTGGCTCAACACTTTGTCTGTCAATTCGATTGGCTCAAAAGAAAGTTTTACATCTGGAAGCGCCTTTTTAATTCGGGCTCTAAATTCATCTTTAAAATCGTCCATATCCGCGTGATATTCTTTTAAACTCACCTGAAAAACAGCTTCATGCGAGCCGGCCATGAACAAATAAATTGGGTTAATCGAGAACAGAGAAGGGTGCTGGCCCACATATACAGAAGATATTCCGATATGTTCTTTGCCTACCATTTTTTGCAATTCTTTCAAAACGACAATTGCCTTTTCTTCCGTTCTTTCAAGACGGGTTCCGTCTGGAGCGCGCATTCTCAACTGAAACTGACTTGAATTTACTTTTGGAAAAACATCTTTTCCAATGAAGTTAAGAAACACAACAGCCAGAATTGTAATTCCGATAAGATAAACCAGAGCCGTTATTTTTTTATAAGGATATAAACGATCCAACGTGCGCATGAAACGGATTTTGAATTTCTCAAAAGCACCTATTTTTCCGTTATTGTTAGTGTCTTCTTTTTCAACATACCCTTTTTTCTGCGTAAACAGGTTTCGCTCAGATTCCGCTGTTAGACCGTTATCGTTAAATTCGGCTTCGTCATCTGTAATATTAGTACCATGTTCGTGTTTTTCATGTCCTTTCATTAGCCAGTTTGCCATTACAGGCACAAAAGTCTGAGAAAGTAAAAAGGAAATTACCATCGAAAAACCAATTGCTAAAGCTAAAGGTAAAAACAACGCTCCCGGAATACCAACCATGGTAAACGCCGGTGCAAAAACCGCAAGTATACAAAGTAAGATCAGTAATTTTGGCAATGCAATTTCCTGACAGGCATCCCAAATGGCGAGTGCCTTAGGTTTTCCCATATCGAGATGCTGGTGAATATTTTCGATGGTTACCGTACTTTCATCCACCAAAATACCAATTGCCAAAGCCAATCCGCTTAAAGACATTAAGTTGATCGTTTGCCCAAATAATTTCAGGAATAGAACTCCGGAAATAATCGAAATTGGAATTGTTAAGATTACAATTAGCGCGGCACGTCTGTCGCCTAAGAATAATAAAACCATTAAACCGGTTAAAACCGCACCGATAATTCCCTCTGTAATTAAACTTTTAACCGAGTTGATTACATAAACTGACTGGTCAAATTCGTAAGATAGTTTTACATCTTCAGGCAATGTACTTTGAATTTTAGGCAATTCTTCCTTTAATTTCTGAACCACATCCCAGGTCGAAGCATCTCCGGCCTTTGCAATACTAATGTAAACCGAACGTTTTCCGTTTACCAAAGCATAACCCGCCGTAATATCCGCACCATCTTTTACAGTAGCGACATCACCAAGTTTTAAGTTTTGAACGCTTCCTTTAAACAACGGAATATTTTCAAAATCCTTAACTTCTTTAATGGTATTATTTGTTGGCGTGATATAGTTGATATCGCCCATTCTCACGTTTCCTGATGGAGCCGTTTGGTTGTTAGTACGAATCGCCTCAACAATTTGATCCGGCGTCATATTATGCGAACGCAACAAATCTGGATCTACGTTAACCTCAATTGTTCTTGGGCTTCCGCCAAAGGGTGCCGGAGAAAGTAAACCGGGAATTGACGTAAACGAAGCACGAACATACACGTTCGCCAAATCCTGCAATTCATTATTTGATCTGATTTTACTGCTCAAAACCAATTGTCCTATTGGCAATGAAGAAGCATCAAAACGAATGATAAACGGAGGCTGTGTTCCCGGAGGAAATGCCGCCTGAATCCTGTTCGAAAGCGAACTTAACTCGGCTGCGGCCTGCGCCATATTAGTATTTTCATAATAGGTTAATTTCATGATCATTAACCCCTGGATATTTTTTGTTTCAACTGATTTTACGCCATTTGCAAAAGGTAAAATGTTGACGTAAGTTTTAGCAAAATAAGCCTCCATCTGGTCTGGCGTGTAACCTCCAAAAGGATGTGCGATATAGATAACCGGCAAGTTCATTTTTGGCAGGATATCTACCTTAATGTCCTTGATGGCACCAATTCCGAAGAAAAATAGACCCGCAACCAGTACTAATATGGAGATGGGTTTGCGAAGTGCGAAACGTATTAAATTCATTAGGCTCTAATTAAAATTCATTTATAAATAAGTCAAAATTGCCCGTAGCGGCTACTTTTAGCAAATACGACTGCCATACATTATTATTAACGATGTCGCGGTCAATTTCTGCACGATTTAAGGTGTACATGATTTGTGTTAAATCTGTTAAATCCGTCAAACCGTTTTTGTACAAAGTCGATTTTTGCAAGTAGGCTCTTTGGGCCGCATTTACCTGAATTGGCGCTTCGGCAAAATTTTCCAGAGTGGTTCTGATTTTATCATCGGCAAAATTCAATTGCGATTTTAAGTCCCTGTCGGCCTGATTGTATTCTTCCTGCAAACCTTGCGAAACAAATTTCTGGGCGCTTACTTGTTTGCTCATTCTGAAAGGTGTTGTCAGGTTCCAGCTAATTCCAATTCCTACTAAATAATTCGTGCGGTCCGGATTTACGCCATCCCAATAATTTCTGGTGTAAGCCGTTTGATCTGACGCGTATGCCGAATCAAACCCTGATGCTCTGGTTTGCAAAATACCAAAAGCTGTCATAGTTGGGTAATAAAATCGTTTGTATAATTTAAGCTGCTGATTGCTGTAATCAATTCTCGTTTTATATAATTGCAATAACGGATGAAGGCTATCAGTAGTTTTTTCTTCCAGTAAAAGTGCTTTGGGAACATTGCTGACAAATAAAGTATCTGTTACAAAATCCTGTGGTGCAACGCCCATTAAATCAACAAGTTTGTTGTTTTGTTCCTTCACGAAGTTTTTCGCCAGATTCAAGGCAATCTTGGCTTTTGAAACTTCGGCTGTAGCCAATGTAGAATCGACTCCGGCCAATAATCCGTTTTTAACGCGAACAACGGCTGTTCTTTTAAAGACTTCGGCACGGTTTAAATTCTTTTGCTGTGAAATCAGTAATCTTTGGCTTGCCAGTAAATTAAGATAAGCGGCAGAAATCTTGATTTCCTGCTGAAACATTTCCTGTTTTAAGTCGTTTTCTTTGGCTTTAACATCCACTTTCGCCAGATTGATTCTTTCCTTTGCTTTTCCAAAAGTGAAAAAATCCCAATTCATGTTGACTAAATACAAGGCTCCAAAAGCGGAGTTCCAGTTTTGTTCCGGAAGTGGTAATCCTGATGAAGCAACACCAAGTCCTCCAAAACCATACAAAGGGCCGTTTTGTCCGTTTACGGTTCCGTAATCTTGCTGGGCAGACAAATTTAAATTAGGTAAATAATCGCGGCGGGATTGTTTGAGCGATTCTCGCGAAGCATTTGTGTAGTTGTTTTTTGCTCTTATCGAACCGTAATTTTCAAGACCTGTTTTAATAGCCTCTTTTAAAGTCAGGTTTTGTGAGTAACCGATTGTGGCAAAAATCAAGAAAAATAATAAAGTAATTTTTTTGAAGTACATATAAATCGTGGTATCAAATTATGAGACAAAATTATTTCTCTTTTATTGATAAAGTCGATCTTAAATGATGTACTGCACTTAAAAAATGACGAATTGAATTTGTCATTTATTGCAAAAAGAAATTAAATATTTGTCCGTACTTTGCACACTATTTAAGTATTAAAAATGAATAAAAAACTTGATAACATATTGGATAACAAATGGTGGCAGGAAATTGCCGTTGTTGTTTTTTCATTTACTATTTACACATTAAAAAATGACTGGATGTTATTTAGTTCTTTTACTTCCATTTTAATGGGCGTTTTTTTCTATTTCATCCTGTACATGCATGCCCAGTTTAACCGATTTTTCCTCTTGCCTATATTATTCAAAACCCGCCGTCCGGTAACGTATATACTATTAACGCTTTTTGGCGTTTTTGTTTTCTCGGTTGTTTTATACGAAATTACAATGCTCGATATGTTTAGCAATTGCCGTTTGTATCAAAACTCACATCAGCGAAGTTATGTGTATCAGTTAGCAAGTGTTTTAGGAACTTTGGTTTGCATTTTGAGTCCGATTATTGTATTTAAATTCTACCGAATTCACAGAAAACAAACTGACGAAGCGTTACTGTTTAATGAAATGCAATTGAATTCTTTGAAAGGACAATTGAACCCGCATTTTTTATTCAATACCTTTAATACGCTTTACGGAATTAGTTTAGAGTTTCCTGAAAGAACACCGGATTTGATTATGAAAGTTTCGCAATTAATGCGTTATCAGCTCGAAAGCAACAGTAAAAAATGTGTTTCTCTTGAAGATGAACTCGAATTTATAAACAGTTATGTTCAGCTGGAAAAAGAACGTGTAGGCTATCGTTGTGATATTACATATGATTGTAAAATCGACAATGAAAATGCTTATAAAGTGTCGCCAATGTTATTGATTGCCTTTATAGAAAATGCTTTTAAACACGGAACCTGTGCTATCGAAAAATGTTTTGTCCGCATTATTGTTACGGTCGAAAACGGTTTGTTGCATTTGCATGTTGTAAATTCAATTCCTAATAAAAAAACAGATGTTGTTTCGACTAAAATTGGTTTGAAAAATACCATCGAACGTTTGAATTTAATTTATGGAAAAGACTATAAATTAAATATTCAGGATGATAAAAACACCTACATAGTAGATTTGAAATTGCAACTGAAAAAATTTGTGGAATGAAAGAGCCAAAAAAATGTATTATTGTTGATGATGAGCCGGCTGCGCATTATGTTCTGGCGAATTATATCAAACAAAATCCGCAATTAGAATTGGTTTTTCAGGGTTATAATGGTATTGAAGCAATGAATTATCTTCGTGAAAACAAGGTCGATTTGATGTTCCTGGACATAAATATGCCTGAAATTTCCGGAATGGAATTGTTGAAGATTATTCCCAATCATCCCAAAACGATTTTAACTACAGCTTACTCTGAGTTTGCTCTCGAAAGTTATGATTATGGTGTTATCGATTATTTACTGAAACCCATTTATTTTCCGAGATTTTTAAAGGCCATCGATCGTTTCTTCGGAACCGAAAACGTAAAAGTAAAAGAAGATGAGGAAGAAGCAATAGTTAATACAGTAAACGTAAAAGTAGACGGTTATCTTGTTGATATTGAATTAGATCAGCTTTTGTTTGCTCAGAGTTTTGGAAATTACGTAAAACTGCACACCAACAAAAGAACGTATCTGGCATCGATAACAACCAGTGAATTCGAAAAATGCCTTCCCGAAAAAAACTTCATGCGCATTCATAAATCCTATATCGTGGCGCTGGACAAAATAGATGAAACAGAAAAAGATTTTGTCATCATCAGAAAAGAAAAACTCCCAATTGGAATTACCTATAAAAGAGAATTGTCTGAAAGATTGAAGAAAAGCCTTTAGAAGTTATTACTTACCGCCGAAAACTGAGACTGCTAACTGACACTGCGACTGCAAACTAAATTTTATTATCTCATTAAAAAGTAATACTTTTATTACGTCTTTAAGTTTTTAATTTAAATATTGAAATCATGAAAAACGTAATTTTCACTCTTGTTTTTATGTGTGCCAATTACTTGATGGCGCAAAATGGAATAAATAGTACCGAAAAAGTTTCCCCGCCGGAAAAAGTAGCTTTTACTTTTGAAAGGGAATATCCGGGTAAAATGCCCATTTGGGCATTAGAATATGTTGGAGATGATAATGATGAAATTCGTTACGAAGCCAAGTTTAATTATGACCCCGCTACAAAAGCGCTGGCAGTTTATGACAATTTAGGAAACTTAAAAGCACTTGAAAAACAGATTCCCTTAAGCCAGCTTCCACCAAAAGCGCAGGCGTACCTAAAGAAAAATTATCCGGTAAAATCTATCCGTGAAATTGCCGTAGTTGTTGATGACAAAGGCAAAACGACCTACGAAGTAGGCGTAGAAAAAAACGCTAAATTTTATGATGTCGTCTTTGATAAAAACGGAGGTTTTGATGTCATAATTGAGAAAAACTAAAGATAACTTACTAATTCAAATATATTTGAGAACCACAAACCCGACAGTGGAAACTAGTTATGTTATGCTTTAAAATAAATTAGATTTTTAATTAAAAGAAAAAACAAAACCATTGTTTTTTTTGTAGGAATTTTATTTTAATTTTTAAAATTATTTGCTTTATTTTTGCGGCAATTAATTTAAATTTTGATCAGATGAAAAATAGTATACTCCTTATTGCTTTTTTATACAGCAGCTTTTTAATTGCGCAAAAAGGCGTGCTCGTACCACCAGAAGCGGTTACGGAAGCCTTTGAAAAGCAATATCCAAAAAAAGCAGCGTTATGGTCTATTGAATATAACCAAAGCGATGCTGTATTTTTTGAAGGAGCATTTACGACTACTGAAAAAACGAAAGCATTTGTACTTTATGATAGTTACGGAACATTTAGATCGCTAAAAACACAAATTACAGTTGCAAAATTACCTGTAAATGCCCAGACTTATTTAAAGAAAAATTATCCTGTAAAAGGCAAAGTTAAACCCGTTGGTAAAATTTTGAACGTGGTTGATGATACAAACACACAAACTTTTATTGCAGAAGTAAAAAAAGATAGAAAGCTTTATAATATTGTCTTTGATTCAACAGGTACATTTATTAAAAGAACTGAAATCAATAATTTATAATGTTGTTGTAGGATATGGAAAACCCGACACGTTTGTAAAAACCTGTCGGGTTTAACCGATTGTGGACTAAGTTAAAATTACAAATTCATTCCGCCGGAAACTTCGATGCGTTGCGCATTTATCCAGCGTGCTTCTTCTGTGCATAAAAATGCAACTACGCCGCCAATATCTTCTGGTAAACCAACTCTTCCTAAAGCCGTTATCGAAGCTAAGTTTTTGTTTAGTTGTTCATTATCACGTACAACTCCACCGCTAAAATCAGTTTCAATAGCACCCGGAGCAACAATATTGGCTCTGATTTGTCTTTCTCCCAATTCTTTTGCCTGATATTTCGTCAAAGTTTCCATTGCCCCCTTCATAGAAGCATAAGCCGAATAGCCAGGTGATGAAAATCTTGCCAGTCCTGTCGAAATATTTATGATTGCACCGCCGTCATTCATTACGTTCAAAGCTTTTTGAGTTAAGAAAAAAGGTCCTTTAAACTGAATGTTACTTAATTGATCAAATTCTTCTTCTGTTGTCTCAACAAATGAATTATGAATTCCGATTCCGGCATTGTTAACCAAAAAGTCGATTTTATCAGTTTTAAAAATGTTTTTTAATGCTGCTGAAACACTTTCGAAGAAAGAATCGAAGGTTTTTGAATCAGCTACATTTAATTGAAATGCCGTTGCTTTTTGTCCTAAGCTTTCGATTTCTTTTATTACTTCGTCAGCTTCTTCTTTTTTACTGTTGTAAGTAATGATTACATCGATTCCTTTTTTAGCAATTGCGATTGCCATATTTTTCCCTAAGCCTCTGCTTCCGCCGGTTACTAAGGCGATTTTTGTATTTACTGCCATTTTATTTTAGATTTTAGATTGTTGATTTTAGAATATAGAATATAGATGAAAGAAGCAAGAAAAAAGATATGATGTAAATCGTAAAACATCTTGCATCGTACCTCTTGCTTCTTGCCTCTTTCATCTTGCTTTTTATAATTATGAATGTAATGCCTCAAAAGATGCTTTCAATTCCGGAACGCTTGCATTTAATCTGGTTTCGCTGGTACCGAAAGTCAATTCGTTTTTACCTTGTTTCAATTGTTCAAAAATAGAAGTAATAAAATCACTCACGCTTGGATGTGCATCATGCAAACCAGCACCACCAAGATCTGTATTTAAAGCAGGTGGAATAATCTCGATTACCTCTACATTTTTAGCTTTTAATAGATGTCGAAGTGATAAAGTAAACGAACGGAAAAATGCTTTTGTAGCAGAATAAACCGGAACTTTTGCAAAAGGTGAAAATGCCAGTCCCGAAGTTACGTTCATTACTGTTGTAAGCGATTTTAAGTTTATGAAAAGCGAAGTTAAATGTAAAGGCGCTTCTATATTGGTAGAAAGTTCTGTTTTCATGCTTTCGTAAAAACCTTCATCATCCACAGAAACCCATTTTTGAATTCCTGCGTTATTTACTAAAACATTCAAATCAGGATGATTTTCTGCAATCCATCCATAAAGTGCAATGCGTTCTTTTTCGCTGGATAAATCGCAAACTTTTGTAATTACAGTTGGGAATTTTGCTTTTACTTCATTTAAGGCAGATTCTCTTCTCCCGCAAATAATTACGGTGTTGTTTTCTTCAATAAATCTTTGCGTAAGCCCAAGTCCGATGCCAGTTGCGCCACCGGTTATTAAAATTTTGTTGTTTGATAATTCCATCTTTTCTGATCTTTAAATTAATAAGACAAAGGTAGAAGCGAAGTAGGAGTGGGGAATTGTAAATATCAAATCAATGTTTGCGAAATTCAAATCAGGGGAAATTAAATTCCAATCCCGAAGCCTCGGGATAAATTTCAAATTCCAAAGTTTATAGGCGTGTAATTAAACGCGGATGACACGGATTATCGCGGATTTTTTTGTTTAACTGCAAAGATCACAGAGTTTTTCTCTCATTTCTAACAATCTAAAATTTAAAGTCTACAATCTAAAATCAACTCCTAAAAGCCAAAGGCGTAATCGTTGTTTGCTTCTTAAAAAAGTTAGAAAAGTGTGCCAATTCCTCAAAACCAAGAGAATAAGCGATTTC
>Ga0247813_10000810_pt1 | contig 25502 bp, 26 predicted proteins | sample UWRJL169409C1_FD_180719 | JGI IMG/M metagenome (GOLD analysis project Ga0247813, IMG submission 180719) | Plant litter microbial communities from Arlington Agricultural Research Station in Wisconsin, United States - UWRJ-L169-409C-1 | ecosystem: Environmental > Terrestrial > Plant litter >...
TGGCTTGCAGGGCCGCCACCACGTGGTCGACGGCAAAGCCCTTGGCCACGCCGGAAAAATCGAGTGCGACACCGCCGGGCTGCAGCAGGGTGCGCGTGGGGCGATCGAAAGCAATCCGGTGCCAGCCGACCTGCGCCCGGGCGGCGTCGAACGCTGCGCGTCGCGCCTCGGTCGGTGGCCACGAGGGCGAGGCGTGCGCCTCGGCGCCAAATCCCCACCATGCGATGAGCGGTGCGACCGTCGGGTCGATCGCGCCGCCGCTGGCGTGTGCCCAGTGCAGCGCGCAGTCGAGCACCTGTGCGAATTCAGGCGCCAGCGCCTGGCGGGTGCCGGCGTCGGAACGGCCGAAGCGGCTGATGTCGGAATCCGCTTCCCACGTGCTCATCTGGTCGATCACGCGCGAGAGCGCTTGCTCCATGGCGTCCCGGACGGGCGCCAGGGGACGCATGTTCGGATTGTCGAACTTGAGCGTCCAGGTCGTGCCCATGGTGCGTCCCGACAGGCTCTGCAACCGTGCGGGATCCGCCTGCCGGGGCAACGCCGCATTGGCGTAGCCGCCAGCGTGCCGGATTGCAAAGTTGGGGCGAGGGGCTGCGTTCACCGGGAGAGGTGGCGGATCAGGGCATCACTTCGAGCGTCGCAGCGTAGCTCACGCGGCGCTCCTTGGCCTGCGGTACCGAGGTCTTGCTGTCCTTGGTGCTGGCGTCGAGCCAGTACATGCCGGCAGCGGGCCAGGTCACGTTGAACTGGCCCTTGTCGTCGGTCTTGAGCTTGACCTCGGCGAGCTGGTCGCGGTACTGCGTGTTGCCTGCGGTCACCGTGACTTCGAGGTCGCGCGCGGGCTGCCCGTCCAGCAGGAAGGTGAAGGTCGCCTTTTCGCCCTTGGCGAGATCGGTCGGGCTGCCGGTCGCCACGAGTTCCAGTCCCTGTCCGATCGGCTTGAGCGCGGTGGGCTTGCCGACCGTCACGAAGGTTTCGGTGCGCGATGCCGACTGGGTGATGTTCAGGTCCTGCGCATCGGCCGGGATGTCCTTGCCGATGGTTTCCACCGTGCCGCGCGCGCGCTTGGGCTGGCCTGTTGCCTTGTCCTTCCACATGGCGAAGGCGCCGGCATTGACCACCGCGATGCGGTACGTGCCTGGTTGCGCTGCGTTCACGTCGAACACCGAGCGGTGCTTGAGCCTGGCTTCGGTTTCAGGCTTGAGCGCGTTGCCGTCGGGTGCGGTGATCTGCAGGTTGTCCAGGCGCAGCGGTGCGTGATTGGCCACGAACAAGTCGTTCGACACGGCTGCATCAAAGGTCACGACGTCGCCTTTGGACAGCACGGTGCTCGAAGGCAGCAGCCAGGCGTTGTGGGCTTGTGCCAAACCTGCAGTGGCAGTCAGGACGGCGGCGAGCGCGGTGGCGCGCAGGGAAGGTTTCATCATGGCGTGGCTCCTGGGGCGGATTTGTTGGATGTCATGGCTTCAGTTCGAGCTTGATTTCGCCGAGCTCGGTGCTCCCGGCGGCGCTCAACTGTTGCGCTTGCGTCGGCGGCCACTGGAAGGGAACCGTGACGACTTCACGTCCACCGACTTCGCGCGCGGCTTCGACGACGAACTTGTACGCGCCCGGCGCCAGCTTGGGCAGTGCCGCGGAGCCTTCGCTGAGATTGATCGCGTGCTTGCCCGCAGGCTTGGTCGCGCCGCTGACACCGTCGATCGGCATCTGGAGCTCGCGTCCCGTACGGCGCCACCACTGGCGCAGGTCCTTGAGCCACTTGGTGCCTTCGCCTTCGGGGTTGTTGGTGACGCGTGTGTCGTACCAGACCGCCGCCGTGCTGGCCACGGTGTTGTCCGCACGTTCGATCCACGCCGCCACGTAGGGCCGGTGGTACTCGGCAGTGTTGAGCCGTGGAACTTCGATGCTGATACCGAGCCCGGCCGAGAAGGCGGGCGCGCCGAACAGCGCGGCCAGGGCGGGAAGGGCGAGTGAGTAACGGACGTGCACGAAGAAACCTCTGTTTTTGGAAGACTAGTGGATGAACAGCAACGCGAGCAGCACCGGAATGACCAGCCCCATGCCGACCATCGGCCAGGTGAAGGGCCGATTGCCCGCATGCATCTTGAGGATGAACAGGCCGGTGATGGAGAACAGCAGGGCCGCGCCCGCGAAGATGTCGATGAACCAGCTCCAGGCGGCACCCGTATGGCGGCCCTTGTGCAGGTCGTTGAAATAGGAGATCCAGCCGCGGTCGGTGCGCTCGTACTCGACCTCGCCGTCGGCCAGATTCACGCGCAGCCAGGCGTCGCCGCCCGGACGTGGCAGCGACAGGTAGATTTCTTCCTCGGTCCATTCCGCATCGCGACCGGCCGCGTCGACGGCCCACTGGCCCTCGACCCAGCCGCTCAGGGTGGCCGGCAGTGCGGCGCGTCCTTTGCTTGCCTGTTGGATGCGCGGCTGTTCGGCGACGAGGCTCGCAAGCAGCGCACCGTCGAGTACGGCACGTCGGCTGGTGACCTGGGGCTTGGCCTCGATCTGCGCTGAATGATTGAGCGTGAAGCCCGTCACGCTGAAGAGAATCATGCCGATCAGGCACAAGGCCGAACTGACCCAATGCCACTCATGCAGGGTCTTGAGCCAGTAGGCTCGGCGGCGGTTGTCGGTCTTGGCGGCAGTCATGGGCGCTGCCGATTCTATCCATGCAGATGAGAATCAATATTGTTTGTGAAGATCGCGCCGCCTTGAGTTTTCCCACTGGAAGCTCACCAGTCATGACGATAGCGCTACGAATTCAGGAGCTTGTGAAGTTCGGTAAAGCAAAAAAAACGGGACCGAAGTCCCGTGGTCGATGCGTCCTGCCGACTCAGGCGAGTTCGCCCATCTGGGACTGCAGGTAGTTCTGCAAACCGACCTTGTCGATCAGGTCGATTTGCGTTTCGAGGAAGTCGATGTGCTCTTCGGTGTCGTCAAGGATCTTCTGCAGGAGATCGCGAGACACGTAGTCGCGCACGGCTTCGCAATGCGCCATGCCTGCCTTGACCGTGGCTTGCGCGCCGTATTCGGCCTTCAGGTCGCAGGCCAGCAGTTCCGGCACGTCTTCACCGACGTTCAGCTTGGCAAGGTCCTGCAGGTTCGGCAGACCGTCGAGCATGAAAATGCGGTCCATGAGCCAGTCGGCGTGCTTCATCTCGCCGATCGACTCTTCGTATTCTTTCTTCGCCAGCTTGTCCAGGCCCCAGTGCTTGAGCATCCGGTAGTGGAGGAAATACTGGTTGATCGCAGTCAGCTCGTTCTTGAGCTGGGCCTGCAGGTGTTCGATGACTTGTGGGTCGCCCTTCATGTTCTTCTCCTTGTTCCAAAACACCGATTGTCGGGGCTCCGGGGAGGGGCCTGCAATGAGAGCCCCCGTACCGTTGGTCTGCATGCGGGTGAGGGTGATAGGCGTTCGTGTTGGCAGCCGAAACGACCACGGAGGGCTCGCGATTTCATAGGTGTGATCGATGCTTTCAATAGCACATAACTATCGAAAATGATTAATTGGTAGTTATACTAATGGCTCGCACTTTGTTCCACCCGCTCTGCCAAGGAAGCACCATGACCCTGATCAACACCCAAGTCCAACCGTTCAAGACCCAGGCCTATCTCAACGGCAAGTTCATCGACGTCTCCAACGAAACGCTCAAGGGCAAATGGTCCGTGTTGATCTTCATGCCCGCCGCATTTACCTTCAACTGCCCCACCGAAGTCGAAGATGCTGCCGACAACTACCCCGAGTTCCAGAAACTGGGTGCCGAGGTCTACATCGTGACCACCGACACGCACTTCTCGCACAAGGTGTGGCACGACACGTCGCCTGCCGTTGGCAAGGCCAAGTTCCCGTTGGTGGGTGACCCGACCCACACGCTGACGAACGCCTTCGGCGTGCACATTCCTGAAGAAGGTCTGGCGCTGCGCGGCACCTTCGTCATCAATCCGGACGGCATCATCAAGACCGCCGAAGTGCATTCCAACGAAATCGCACGTGACGTGAAGGAAACGCTGCGCAAGCTCAAGGCAGCCGTGTACACCGCCGCGCATCCCAACGAAGTCTGCCCAGCCAAGTGGAACGACGGCGACAAGACCATCGCCCCGTCGTTCGACCTCGTCGGCAAGATCTAAGCGCCTGCACCGAAAAAAGCCCGGGCGCTCGCGAAGGCCCCGGGTCTTTTTATCCCGTATTGATAGTTTTTGAATATCGAAAGTGAGTTCTCCATGCTCGACGCAGCCACCAAAGCCCAACTGAAGAGTTACCTCGAACGCGCCACCCAGCCGATCGAGATCGTCGCGTCGCTCGACGACAGCAAGGCCTCGGGCGAAGTGCTGTCGTTGCTCAAGGACGTCTCCGAGTCGTCGCCGCTGGTCACGCTGACCGAAAGCCGCGACGACAACCATCGCAAGCCGTCGTTCTCGGTCAATCGTCCGAGCGAAAACCACGGCCCCCGCTTTGCCGGGCTGCCGATGGGACATGAATTCACGTCGCTGATCCTCGCCTTGCTGCAGATCGGCGGCTACCCCCCGAAAGTCGAACAGGAAGTGCTCGAACAGATTCGCGCGCTCGAGGGCGATTTCGATTTCGAGATCTACGTTTCGCTGACCTGTCACAACTGCCCCGACGTCGTCCAGGCGCTGAACGTGATGGCGGTGCAGAACCCCCGCATCCGCGCCACGATGATCGAAGGCGGCACCTTCCAGGACGAAGTCAAGGAACGCCAGATCATGGCCGTGCCGACCGTGTTCCTGAACGGCACCGAATTCGGCCAGGGCCGCATGACGCTGGAAGAAATCCTGGCCAAGATCGACACCAGCGGTGTCGAGCGCGAAGCCAGGAAGATCAGCGAGAAGGCGCCTTTCGACGTGCTCGTGGTCGGTGGCGGTCCGGCTGGCGCGGCCGCGGCGGTGTATGCCGCACGCAAGGGCATCCGCACCGGTGTCGCATCGGAACGTTTCGGCGGCCAGGTGCTCGACACGCTCGGCATCGAGAACTTCATCTCGATCAAGGAAACAGAGGGCCCCAAGTTCGCCCATGCGCTCGAAGAACACGTGCGTGACTACGACGTCGACATCATGAATCTGCAGCGCGCCAAGTCGTTGCAATCCCACAGCGGGCTCATCCACATCGAACTCGAAAGCGGTGCGCTGCTCAAGAGCCGCAGCGTCATCATCTCGACCGGCGCGCGCTGGCGCAACATCAACGTGCCGGGCGAGCACGAGTACAAGAACAAGGGCGTGGCCTACTGCCCGCATTGCGACGGCCCCCTGTTCAAGGGCAAGCGCGTGGCGGTCATCGGCGGCGGCAACTCGGGCGTCGAGGCTGCCATCGACCTGGCGGGCATCGTCGGCCACGTGACGTTGATCGAATTCGACAAGCAGTTGCGCGCCGATGCGGTGCTGCAACGCAAGCTGCTGAGCCTGAACAACGTGACCGTGCACATGAACGCGCAGACGACCGAGATCACCGGTGACGGCCAGAAGGTCAACGGCCTGGTCTACAAGGATCGCGTGTCCGGCGAAAGCCACGCGGTGCCGCTCGAGGGGGTGTTCGTTCAGATCGGCCTGGTGCCCAACACCGACTGGCTCAAGGGCGCGATCGAGTTGTCCAAGCATGGCGAGATCGTGGTCGACGCCAAGGGGCAGACCTCGCTGCCCGGCGTGTTTGCCGCTGGTGATGCGACCACGGTGCCTTACAAGCAGATCATCATCGCCGCAGGCGAGGGTGCGAAGGCCGCACTCAGCGCCTTCGACCACCTGATCCGCACGTCGGCGCCGGAAGAGGAAAAGCCGGTGGCCGTGGCGGAGACGGCCGCAGCCTGAGCCTCACGCGCACTCGCGTGGGACGGCGGCTGATCAGTAGATCAGCCGCTCGGGCCGCAGCTCCTGCAGGATGGTCGTCGCGATCTCTTCGATCGACTTCGTGGTGGTCGAGAGCCAGCGGATCCCCGCGCGCCGCATCATGGCTTCGGCTTCGCTGATTTCGTTGCGGCAGTTCTCCAGGCTCGCATAGCGCGAGTTGGGGCGGCGCTCGTTGCGAATCTCGCTCAGGCGTTCGGGCTGGATGGTCAGGCCGAACATCTTCTTGCGATGCGGCAACAGCGCCGGTGGCAGTTGCCGACGGTCGAAGTCTTCAGGAATCAGCGGATAGTTGGCGGCCTTCAGGCCATGCTGCATCGCCAGGTACAGCGACGTCGGCGTCTTGCCGCTGCGGCTCACCCCCACCAGGATCACGTCCGCGCCTTCGAGGTCACGATTGCTCTGGCCGTCGTCGTGCGCCAGGCTGAAGTCGATCGCGGCAATACGATCGTTGTATTCCTTGCTCTTGCTGACGTCGCTGAAACGGCCGATGCGGTGGTTCGACTTCATCGCCAGTTCGATTTCCAACGGGCGCACGAACGTGCCGAACATGTCCAGCAGCATGCCCTTGCAGCCGGTTTCGATGACTTCCAGGATGTCCATGTTGGCCAGCGTCGTGAAGACGATGGGGCGCAGGCCCTCGAGTTCGGCCGTGTGGTTGATCTGCCGCACCGCCTGGTGCGCCTTGTCCACTGTGTCGGTAAAAGGCAGCCGGATGTGGCGCGGCTTGATCTCGAACTGTGCGAGAACGGCGTTGCCGAAGGTTTCGGCCGTGATGCCGGTGCCGTCGGAGACGAAGAAAACAGAGCGGGTATGCATGGTTCCTGGCGATCTTGTCCTGCGGCGCGCTCGGGCTTGACGCGCCTACAATCGCGTCCATTATGCGGATTCCCGTTGCGGGAGTCCCATCCAAGAATTCACTCCATGCCCAGCGCGCCCGCACCCAGAGCAACGAGAACGATCGTGCCGCGCCGTCTGCTGCATGCGGCACAGGTTTTAACTTCTGGAGCTTCCCATGTCTGCACTCTTCGAAGCGACCGCACTGGTCGTACCGTTTGAAAACCTGAGGATGACCGACGTCGAGTCGGTGGGTGGCAAGAACGCCAGCCTCGGCGAGATGATCTCCCAGCTGCCGCAGGGCGTTCGCGTGCCGACCGGTTTTGCAACCACTGCGCATGCGTTTCGCCAGTTCCTGGCGCACGACGGCCTGGCCGATCGCATCAGCCAGAAGCTGGCCCAGCTCGACACCGATGACGTGCGTGCGCTGGCCACGGTCGGCGCCGAGATCCGCGGCATGGTCGAAGCCCAGCCGTTTCCTGCCGACCTGCAGAAGGCGATCGGCGAGGCGTTCGCCACCCTGAGCGCCGGCAACCCGGCCGCCTCCTTTGCCGTGCGCTCCTCCGCCACCGCAGAAGACCTGCCCGATGCTTCCTTCGCGGGCCAGCAGGAGACTTTCCTGAACGTGGTGGGCATCGACGACGTGCTGCACAAGATGAAGGAAGTGTTCGCCTCCCTCTACAACGACCGCGCCATCAGCTACCGCGTGCACAAGGGCTTCGAACACGACGTGGTGGCGCTGTCTGCCGGCGTCCAGCGCATGGTGCGTTCCGATCTGGGTGCTGCCGGCGTGATGTTCACCATCGACACCGAGTCGGGCTTCGAAGACGTGGTCTTCATCACCTCCAGCTACGGCCTGGGCGAAACGGTGGTGCAGGGCGCCGTGAACCCGGACGAGTTCTACGTGCACAAGCCGACCCTGAAGGCTGGCAAGCGTGCGGTGATCCGCCGCAACCTGGGTTCCAAGCTGATCCAGATGGAATTCGCCACGCCCGAAGAAAAGAAGGAAAGCGGCAAGCTGGTCAAGACCACCGATGTCAAGGCCGAGCACCGCAACCGCTATTCGCTGAGCGACGCCGACGTCGAGCAGTTGGCCCGCTATGCGCTGGTCATCGAGGAACACTATGGTCGTCCGATGGACATCGAGTGGGGCAAGGACGGTACCGACGGCCACCTCTACATCCTGCAGGCGCGTCCGGAAACGGTGAAGAGCCAGCAGCAGGGCAAGGCCGAACAGCGCTACAAGTTGCTGGGCAAGGGCGCCGTGCTGGCCGAAGGCCGCGCGATCGGCCAGAAGATCGGCACCGGTCCCGTGCGTCTGGTCTACAACATCAGTGAAATGGACAAGGTGCAGGCCGGCGACGTGCTCGTCACCGACATGACCGACCCGAACTGGGAACCCGTCATGAAGCGCGCCAGCGCCATCGTGACCAACCGCGGTGGCCGCACCTGCCACGCGGCCATCATCGCGCGCGAACTCGGCATTCCGGCCGTGGTGGGTTGCGGCGACGCGACCGACCTGCTCAAGGAAGGCACGCTCGTCACGGTGAGCTGTGCCGAAGGCGACACCGGCTTCATCTACGACGGCTTGCTGGAAACGGAAGTGACCGAGGTTGTGCGCGGTGAAATGCCACCGGTCGACGTGAAGATCATGATGAACGTCGGCAACCCCCAGCTGGCGTTCGACTTCGCGCAGTTGCCCAACCATGGCGTGGGCCTGGCGCGGCTCGAATTCATCATCAACAACAACATCGGCGTGCATCCCAAGGCGATCCTCGACTACCCGAACGTCGATGCCGACCTGAAGAAGGCTGTCGAGTCGGTGGCCCGTGGCCACGCGTCGCCCCGCGCCTTCTATGTCGACAAGGTCGCCGAGGGCATTGCCACCATCGGCGCCGCGTTCTGGCCCAAGCCTGTCATCGTGCGGCTGTCGGACTTCAAGTCCAACGAATACCGCAAGTTGATCGGCGGCAGCCGCTACGAGCCCGAAGAAGAGAACCCGATGCTGGGCTTCCGGGGTGCCGCGCGCTACGTGAGCGAAGAGTTCCGCGAAGCTTTCCTCATGGAATGCGAAGCGATGCGCCGCGTGCGCAATGAAATGGGACTGACCAACGTGCAGATCATGGTGCCCTTCGTGCGCACGCTCGGCCAGGCCGAGCGCGTCACCGGCCTGCTGGCCGAGCAGGGGCTCAAGCGCGGCGAGAACGAGCTCAAGATCATCATGATGTGCGAAGTGCCGAGCAACGCGATCTTGGCCGACGAGTTCCTGAAGTTTTTCGACGGCTTCTCGATCGGTTCGAACGACCTCACCCAGCTCACCCTGGGCCTGGACCGCGACTCCGGCCTGGAATTGCTGGCCGCCGACTTCGACGAACGCGACCCCGCGGTCAAGGCCATGCTCACGCGCGCCATCACCGCCTGCAAGGCGGCGGGCAAGTACGTCGGTATCTGTGGCCAGGGCCCCAGTGACCATCCGGACTTCGCGATGTGGCTGGCCGAGCAGGGCATCGAGTCGATCTCGCTCAACCCGGACAGCGTGATCGACACCTGGAAACAGCTCGCCGCCAGGTAGAGCGCGATCCGACGACGGGCCAAACGTTGGCCCCTTGCAAATTTCTCCAAGGCCGGTCTATAATCGCCGGCTTTGCCTTGCCACACTGCGCCGACGCTGCGGGTGGCTTTATCCCTTCTACGGAAGATCCATAAGGAGTGCCATGCGTCACTATGAAATCATTTTGCTGATCCACCCGGACCAGAGCGAACAAGTTCCGGCCATGCTGGAGCGCTACAAGGGTCTCATCACCACCGGTGGTGGCAAGATCCATCGCGTTGAAGACTGGGGCCGTCGTCAGCTGGCGTACCAGATCAACAAGCTCAACAAGGCGCATTACCTGTGCGTGAACATTGAAGCTGAACAAGCTGTGATGGCCGAGCTGGAACACGCGTTCAAATTCAACGACGCCGTGCTGCGTCACCTGACCGTGCTCAAGAAGAAGGCGGACACCGGTCCTTCGTCGATGATGAAGACGGTCGAGCGCGAAGAAGCCCGCAAGGCTCAGCAGGCCGAATACGCCGCAGCCAACAACAGCTGAGCGTGTGACGGATGGCTTGGCAACCCAGGCGGTCAATCAGCTATTGCTGACCGCCTGCGTCGCCGAACTCGGTATCTTGCGTTTCACGCCTGCCGGACTGCCCGCCCTCGACCTGAAGCTCGAACACGAGTCGACGGTCATGGAAGCTGGCAAACCCCGACAGGTCAAGGCAGCCTTGAAGGCTGTGGCTTTCGGCGCAGTGGCTGAAAGGCTCGCAAGACAGGCAATGGGCAGCCTCTGGCGTTTCCAGGGTTTCCTCGCCACACCGGGTACGGCCAAGCATCCCGTGCTTCACGTCCAGGATTTTCAGCAAGATTAATTTTCGAAGAGAGGTCCCGAAATGGCCACGTTCAAGAAATTCAACAAAGACAAGCGCCCCAAGCGCAACACCCAGTCGCTGCTGTTCAAGCGCAAGCGCTTTTGCCGCTTCACCGTCGCTGGCGTCGAAGAAATCGACTACAAGGACATCGACACGCTGCGTGATTTCATCAGCGAAAACGGCAAGATCATCCCCGCACGCCTCACCGGCACCCGCGCGATCTACCAGCGTCAGCTGAACACCGCCATCAAGCGCGCGCGCTTCCTGGCCATGGTGCCGTACAGCGACCAGCACCGCGTCTAAGAGGAGCCAGACACCATGCAAATCATTCTTCTGGACAAGGTCCTGAACGTCGGCGCCCTTGGCGACATCGTCAAGGTCAAGGACGGCTACGCCCGCAATTTCCTGATCCCCACCGGCCGTGCACGCCGTGCAACGACCGCCAACAAGGCCGAATTCGAAGCCAAGCGCGTCGAGCTCGAAAAGGCTGCCGCTGCCAAGCTGGCCGACTCGCAAGCCCAGGGCGAAAAGCTCGCAGGCTCGGTCGTCAAGGTCACGCAAAAGGCTGGCGTCGATGGTCGCCTGTTCGGCTCGGTCACCAACGGTGACATCGCCGAAGAGCTGAACAAGCTCGGCTACAAGGTCGCCAAGTCGCAAGTGCGCATGCCCAACGGCCAGATCAAGGTCGTTGGCGACAGCACGGTCAGCGTCTCGCTGCACACCGACGTCGTGGTCGACATCACCGTGACGGTGTACGGCGAAACCGCCTGATCGTCCGACGCGCCTCGTGCGCGCTTCAAAAGCCGCCTTCGGGCGGCTTTTGTTTTTTCGGGCAACCTTCGCGTGGAGGTTGTCCCCACCGTTTCACTGGAAAATCACTGCTTATCCACAGCGTTATCCAGTGGTGCGTTCCGTCCATGCGTCGTAGCATGGACGGTTGCAAGGAAATCCATGTCCGCTGTCTTCTCCTACGCCGATAACGATTCATCGGGCGATCGCCAAGTGGCGCAGCTGCGCATCCCACCTCATTCGATCGAGGCGGAATCGAGCGTGCTCGGTGGTCTGCTGCTGGACAACGGCGCATGGGACCGCATGGGCGACCTGCTGGTCGACGGCGATTTCTATCGCTACGAACACAAGCTGATCTACGCGGCCATCGGCACCTTGATCAATGCGTCGAAGCCCGCGGACGTCATCACGGTGTTCGAGCAGTTGCAAAACCTCGGCAAAGCCGACGACATCGGCGGCCTGGTGTACCTCAACTCGCTGGCGCAGTACGTGCCGAGCGCGAGCAACATCCGGCGGTATGCGGAGATCGTGCGGGAACGTTCGATCCTGCGCAAGCTCGTGTCGGCGGCCGACGAGATTGCGACCGAAGCCTTCAATCCGCAGGGCAAGGCGGTCGACAAGATCCTCGACGAGGCCGAGCAGAAAATCTTCAACATTGGTGAAGAAGGTTCGCGCATGAAGCAGGGTTTCCAGGGCATGCACACCCTGGTGGTCGATCTGCTGGACCGCGTGACCGAGATGGCCGACAACCCGAACGACATCACGGGTGTGCCGACCGGCTTCGTCGACCTCGACCGCATGACTTCCGGCTTCCAGGCGGGCGACATGATCGTGCTGGCGGCGCGCCCGTCGATGGGCAAGACGGCGTTTGCGATCAACATCGCCGAGCACGTGGCGCTCAACGAAGGCCTGCCGGTGGCTGTGTTTTCGATGGAAATGGGCGCGGCGCAGCTCGCCGTGCGGATCGTCGGCTCGATCGGTCGCATCGATCAGGGCCACCTGCGCACCGGCAAGCTCACGGACGAGGAATGGCCGCGGCTGACGGAGGCGATCGAAAAGCTGCGCACCATCTCGCTGCACATCGACGAAACGCCGGGCCTCACGACCAGCGAACTGCGCGCCAATTCGCGCCGGCTGGCGCGCACCTGCGGCCAGCTGGGGCTGATCGTGGTCGACTACCTGCAGCTCATGAGCGTGTCGAGCGCCATGAACGATGAGAACCGCGCGACGGCGGTCGGCGAAATCTCGCGGGGCCTGAAGATGCTCGCCAAGGAGCTGAAGTGCCCGGTGATCGCGCTGTCGCAGTTGAGCCGCGGCGTGGAATCGCGCACGGACAAACGCCCGATGATGAGCGACCTGCGCGAATCGGGCGCCATCGAGCAGGACGCCGACGTGATCATGTTCATCTATCGCGACGACTACTACGACAAGAACAGCAAGGAGCCAGGCGTGGCCGAGGTGATCATCAGCAAGCAGCGCAATGGCCCGACGGGCACGGTGAAGCTGGCGTTCCTGAAATCGATCACCAAGTTCGAGAGTCTGGCCGGCGGCGGTTACGGCAACGACTTCTGAGGTCGCTCAGTCGGCGTGTTGGGCCGCGTCGGTTTCGGCGCGGACCTTGCGCAGCAGGTCGATCAGCGTCTTGCCCACCTCGTCACGGAAATGCTCGGGCAGCACTTCTGCCGTCTCGATGCGGTCGACGCGGAAACCACGAAAGTCCTCGCGCAGTTCGCACCAGGCCGACAAGGTCCAGACCTTGCCCCAATAGAAGCAGCCCAGCGGACGGACCGTGCGTGCGCTGGCCGTGTCGCCAGCGTCGCGGTAGGCCAGTCGCAGCTTGTTGCGCGACTGGACGGCTTCACGCAGTGTTTGCAGGCGCGTGCGGGTGGCTGCGTCGATCCCTCCTTTGGCCGGTGCATAGAGCGCCATGGCCTCCGCGGACACGCGTGCCGTGCGGGGCAGCACCGACAGGATCTTGCCAAGTGCATTCTCGATGTCTCGGGCCATCGCAGGGTCGACCCAACTTTGCGCAATGCGCGTCGCTGCGACCAGCGCGCCGGCCTCGTCCCGGGTGAACATCAGCGGTGGCAGTTCGAAGCCCGCGCCCAGCCGGTAGCCGACACCGGCCTCGCCTTCGATGGGAACGCCTTGGTGCTGCAGGTCTGCCACATCGCGGTACACCGTACGTTCCGACACCTCGAGCCGCTGCGCCAGGAATGCGGCCGTGGTCAGCCGGCGCCCGCGAATGAGCTGCACGAGATGGAACAGGCGGTCTGCGCGGCGCATCAGCGTGGTCCGGTAAGCTTCTTCGCAAAGTCCTCGACGAAGTAGCGCTTGACGCGCTGCACGACCGTGTGGCCTTCGGCTTCGAGTTCCCACATCTGCGCCTCGATGCCGCCGGGGTACTTCGGATTGAGTTCGCCGCCGACGCTGCTCTCTTCGCCGCGCCAAGGGCGCATGGCGGCGAGGCTATCCTTGAAGGTCGGCAAGTGAGGGTGGCTGGCCAGTCTCTCGCGCCAGCTCTTCTTGCGGCTCATGCAACTCCGATGTGGATCGCGATCTTGTCCGGTCCTTCGTAGGCCTCGAAATCTCTGCGGTAGCTGCGCGCGACACGGATGTGCCTCGAGGTTCGGGGCCGACGCATGAATCTCTTCGCCGAAGAAGCGCCCCCACAGCGCGCCGAGGCGAGCGGTTGCCGGGGCGCTCTCTTCGCGGTTGGTGGTGCGGACGGTGAGGCCCGAGACGCAGAAGGCGTTGACGTGTTGGCGGATGGGGCCCATGTTTTTCTTCTCCTCAGAACAATAGTGTCTTCGGTTCTGCCTTCATGGCCTGGGCGATCAGCCGCATGTCGGCGTCGCTGACCTCGAACATGCCGAAGCGGAATTTGTAGCCCCATTGCTTCGGGTTCTCGATGAAGGCGAGGCGTTCGATCAGCGGCGCGATGGGCGCTTCATGAGAGGCTGCATATGCCACGTCGCGGCGCCAGGGCACGAAGCCATTGCCCATGTCGAACTCGTAAGGCTCGCCGGACTGCACGATGCCGATCGCGACGAAGCTCTGCAGCCTGTCGGTGCCGCCGAACACCGTGCCTGGCGAGTAGTAGGCCCCGCGGTCGCCGGGCGAGAGCCGCTTGAGCGGCGCATGCTTGCCGTGGCCCACCTGCATGAAGCCCGTGGGCCGATGGTCGCGGCCTAACCGCGCATGCTCTGCGCTGGCCACGGCGATCCAGTTGCGTTGCGTCATGGAGGGATCAATCCAGCGCGTGCAGGCCGACTTCGTTGCCTTCGGTGTCGCGCATGTGGGCGATGAAGCCCATGCCGGGCGGCAGGGCGGACTTGGGCGCGACGATCTGCCCGCCGGCTGCCTCGACGCGCGAAAGAGCGGCGTCGAGGCTGGGCGTGCAGTCCAGGTAAATGCGGATGCCGCTACCCGCGCGGGCGCCGGCGTTTGCGCCGGCCTGCAACGCGCCACCGGTGGCGGGGGCGTCGTAGGGGAACACGGCCAGCGTCTGGCCGCCGAAGTTCTCGCGGCGCAGTTGGCGCGCCAGCAAGGTTTCATAGAAGGCCTGGGCACGGTCCATGTCGGTGACAGGGATTTCGAACCAGCTGATGGCGTTTGGCATGAAGAGCTCTCTTTCGTTGCGTGTGAAGGAGTCGCGATGGTGCGACCAGCCTCCTGACAACGTCTTGTCAGGAGGCTGTCATCACACGCGAAAAAAAGCCCGCAATGCTCATGGGAGCGATTGCGGGCTCTGTCGGCCTCGGTCGGCCGGCTTAGAGCACTTCGCTCGCGAAGTCCGCCAGCCGCGAGCGCTCGCCGCGGGCGAGCGTGATGTGCCCGCTGTGCGGCCAACCCTTGAACTTGTCGACCGCGAACGTGAGCCCCGACGAGCCTTCTGTCAGGTAGGGCGTATCGATCTGCGCGAGGTTGCCCATGCAGATGATCTTGGTGCCCGGGCCGGCCCGCGTGATGAGCGTCTTCATCTGCTTGGGCGTGAGGTTCTGTGCCTCGTCGATGATCACGTACTTGTTCAGGAAGGTGCGCCCACGCATGAAGTTCATGCTCTTGATCTTGATGCGGCTGCGGATCAGCTCGTTGGTGGCCGCGCGGCCCCATTCGCCGGCACCGCCGCCATCGCCTTTGGCCAGGAACTCGAGGTTGTCGTCGAGCGCGCCCATCCACGGGCCCATCTTTTCTTCCTCGGTGCCGGGCAGGAAGCCGATGTCCTCGCCCACGCTCACGGTGGCGCGGGTCATGATGATCTCGGTGTAGCGACGGTCGTCGAGCACCTGCGTGAGGCCCGACGCCAGCGCCATGAGCGTCTTGCCGGTGCCTGCCGTGCCGGTCAGCGTGACGAAGTCGATTTCGGGGTCCATCAAAACGTTCATCGCGAAATTCTGCTCGCGGTTCTTCGTCGACACGCCCCACACCGCGTTCTTGGCCGATGCGTAGTCCTTGAGCGTCTTCAGCACCGCCGTCTTGTCGCGAATCTCGGTGACGCGCGCGTACATGCTCGGCTCGCCCGGCGCTTCGAAGTAGACAAACTGGTTGATGTACAGGTTGGGTACCAGCGGCCCACTGATGCGGTAGAAGGTGCTGCTGCCGCTTTGCCAGCTTTCCACGGTCTTGCTCTGGCGTGTCCAGAAGTCGGCCGGGAGTGCCATGGAACCTGCGTAGAGCAGATCGCCGTCCTCCAGCGTCTTGTCGTTCTGGTAGTCGTCGGCGGCCAGGCCCAGCGCACGCGCCTTGACGCGCATGTTGATGTCCTTGGACACCAGCACCACTTCCTGCTTGGGTCGACCCGGGGCATCCTTGGCGAACTTGTCGCGCAGCGACTGCACCACGCCCAGGATCTGGTTGTCCGCCTTGCCCTGCGGCAGGCTGGTCGGCAGCGTGTAGTCCAGCGTTTCGGTCTGGAAGAACAGCTTGCCGCCGGCGCCCCGATGGCCGGTGGCGTCGAGCTTCAGGCCCTTGGCGATGTCCGCGTCTTTGCTACCGGCCAGCGCGTCGAGCGTGCGGCTGGTCTGGCGGCCATTACGCGCGACTTCGGTCGTGCCCTTCTTGTGGCCGTCGAGCTCTTCCAGCACGATCATGGGCAGGTAGATGTCGTGTTCCTCGAAGCGGAACAGGCACATCGGATCGTGCAGCAACACGTTGGTGTCGAGCACGAAGAGCTTGGCCGGGCCACTGGCCTTGCGGCGCGCCCGAGGGGCCAGTGTGGGCGCGGGCGTCGGTGCCGCTGCAATCGGTGTCTCCGCATGCACCACCGACGCGGAGGCGGGTGGGCGTTCGGTGCGCACCGGGCTCACGCGCTGGGGCGTCGAAGCTGGAGAAGCGGCTTCACTGCGGACTGCAGCCGGACGTGGCTTGGTCTCGATCTGGCGCGCAACAGGCGCTGAAACGCCGGCATTCTGCGTTCCGTCGAACCTTTCCAGTGTCTTGGGTGCCGGATTGCGCACGTCGTCGGCACCGCCGCTGCTCGTGCGCCTCGTGGGCTTTTGCGAGGTACGCGCCGGGGCGTCGACCGCGTCGGGCGAAAGGAGGGCAGCGCGTTTATTGGGGGCGGGAGGCAAGGGCATGTAGCAGTTCGCTCGCAAGAAAGAGGGGGCCAGAAAGCCAAAAAGCCGCCTGACTGCCAGGGCGGCTTCTTTTGGTGGGTGCGGTCGTGATGCTCAATGGCATGAAGCCATTATGCACACCGCGCGGACACGCCCCGCGATCTGCATTGCGCGATCAGGCAGCCTTTTTCAGCGCCTTGACTGCCTTGAGCACGTCTTCGACATGGCCCGGCACCTTGAGGCCGCGCCATTCGGCCTTGAGCACGCCGTCGGCGCCGATCAGGAAGGTGCTGCGTTCGATGCCCTTGACCTTCTTGCCATACATGATCTTGTTCTTGACCACACCGAACATGTGGCACATCTTTTCTTCGGTGTCGGCGATGAGCTCGAACGGCAGTTCGAGCTTGGCCTTGAAGTCGTCGTGCGACTTCATGTTGTCACGCGATACACCGAACACCGTGGCGCCTGCCTTTACAAAGTCCTTGTAATGATCACGAAACTGCATTGCTTCGGTGGTACAACCGGGCGTGTTGTCTTTGGGGTAAAAGTACATCACCAGCACGTGGCCGAGATGCGAGGTGTTCGAGACCTTGAGGCCGCCAGTGGCGTTAGACTCGAATTCGGGAATGGGTTTGTTGACAACGATCGCCATGAAACTTGTTTTCTCCGTTGGGTTCCAAGTGCAGGGTGGTGCCCACATTGGAAGATTGGTCGTTGCTTAACTGCGCAAGGTGGCCCAGCGGACTGCAGTTGAATGCAGCCGGTCGGGCCATGGCTCGCTGGCGGATCGCCGGTTTGCAACCTGCGATTTTACCCCGAAACGGGGGTCACTTGCCAGCAACAGGCTGTTCGATGAGCAGTGCGGCCAGCACATGACGTCCTTCGCCAGCGAGGATGTTGTAGGTGCGACAGGCTGCAGCGGTGTCCATGGTTTCCACTCCGATGCGTCGCGCCATGAGTGGCTGCAGCCACACGGGCTGTGGAAAACGGATCTTCGCGCCGCTGCCGAAGATGACCATCTCCGCGCCCAGGTCGGCAAGCTGCGCGAAGTGGCGTGCCTCCAACTGCGAGAAGTCCGCGCAGTCCCAGGCGAAGCGCTCGCCATGCGAGCCGATGACCACGCTGGCCTCGACCTTTTCATTGTTCACGGCGAGCCAGCCGGGGCCGTGCGCGGTCACGGTCTGTACGTCGGGTTTGTCAGGCTGGAGCTTCATCGAAGGGGTGTTTGGAACTGTGGTCAAATTATAGGTTTTCCCTATGTAAGCGCCCCTTGGAGGGACTTTGAAACAGCTCAAGAAATCGGCCAAACTGGCCAACGTGCTCTACGACATCCGCGGCCCCATCATGGAGGCGGCACAGCGCATGGAGGAGGAGGGCCAGAAGATCATCAGGCTCAACATCGGCAATCTTGCGGTGTTCGGCTTCGATGCACCCGAAGAAGTCCAGCAGGACATGATCCGCAACCTGCCGGCGTCGGCGGGCTATTCGGACAGCAAGGGCATCTTCGCCGCGCGCAAGGCGGTCATGCACGAGACCCAGAAGCAGGGCATCGCGGGCGTGACGCTCGATGACATCTACCTGGGCAACGGTGCGAGCGAGCTGATCGCCATGTCGACCAACGCGCTGCTCGACGACGGCGACGAGCTGCTGCTCCCGGCGCCCGATTACCCGTTGTGGACCGCGGCCACCAGCCTGTCGGGCGGCAAGCCGGTGCATTATCTGTGCAATGAAGCCGATGGCTGGATGCCCGACCTGGAGGACATCCGCGCGAAGATCACGCCGCGCACCAAGGGCATCGTGGTCATCAACCCGAACAACCCGACAGGCGCGCTGTATTCGGTCGAACTGCTCAAGGGCATCGTGGCGATCGCGCGCGAGCACGGCCTGGTGCTGTTCGCCGACGAGGTCTACGACAAGGTGCTCTACGACGACGTCAGGCACACGGCCATCGCCAGCCTGTCGACGGATGTGCTCACGCTGACCTTCAACTCGCTGTCCAAGAGCTACCGGTCCTGCGGCTACCGCGCCGGCTGGCTGGTGGTGTCGGGCGACAAGAAGCCCGCACGCGACTACATCGAGGGCCTGACCATGCTCTCCAACATGCGCCTGTGCGCCAACGTGCCGGGCCAGTGGGCCATCCAGACGGCATTGGGCGGCTACCAGAGCATCAACGACCTGGTCGGCAAGGGCGGCCGCCTGCGCCGCCAGCGCGACCTGGCCTACGAGCTGATCACGGCCATCCCTGGTGTGAGCTGCGTGAAGCCGGTGGCCGCGCTCTACATGTTCCCCAGGCTGGACCCGGAGGTCTATCCGATCGAAGACGACCGCCAGTTTTTCCTGGAGTTGCTCAAGGAAACCAAGGTGATGCTGGTGCAGGGCACCGGTTTCAACTGGGCCACGCCCGACCATTTCCGCATCGTTTTTCTTCCGCACGAAGAAGACCTGCGCGAGGCGATCAACCGCATCGCGAAGTTCCTGGAACGCTACCGGTTGCGCCGCGGCAAGGAATCATGAAGTTCGCCTGGCTGGCCGCGATGCTGTTGCTCGCGTCACCGGTGGCCGGCCTTGCCGGCCAGGATCCGGTGGCGTTCTCGCATGGCGACTGGGAGCTCGCTTGCGACAACACGCGCACCTGTCGGGCGGCTGGCTACCAGGCCGACAGCAACGACTCGAAACCGGTGTCGATGCGCATCACCCGCGCCGCCGGGCCGGGGACGGCGGTCGACATCGACCTGCAGGTCGACCGCGAGGTCGACGTCAAGGGCGCGTTGCGGTTCAAGGTGGGCACCGCCAGCGTGAACGGTCTCCAGGGCGACGCCCCGAGCTTCGATGCGAAGCAGGTCCGCACCATCCTTCCCGCGTTGCTCGCGAACGACGAGGCGACCGTCACCGACGGGAAGCGCAACGCCTGGACGCTGTCGCTCGCAGGCCTCAATGCCGTGCTGTTGAAGATGGACGAGGCGCAAGGCCGGGTCGGAACGCCTGGCGCGCTGGTGCGCCGCGGCGCGAAGCCAGAGTCGTCCGTGCAACCACCGATAGCGGCGCCGGTCGTGCGTGCGGTCAGGCCGCCCGCCACGCGCCCCGAGGACGCGGCATTGGCCGCCCGCATCTTCCCGCTGCTCGATCTCACCGAGGTCAGGGAGAGCTGCAACAACAGCGCAGACGTCAGCGCCCAGTCGCTCGACGTCGTCCGTCTGAGTGGCAGCAAGGTGATGCTGTCCCTCGGCTGTAGCGCGGGTGCCTACAACTCCCTGACCTTGCTCTGGACCGCCAGCGACAAGCCACCCTACGCGCCCGTTGCCCTCAAGGCGACCGGCGACTACGACAGCAACCAGGCCAGCGTCACCGCAGCCTTCAAGAACCGCGGTGTCGGCGACTGCTGGTCGAGCGAGACCTGGCACTTCGACGGCAAGGACTTCGTGCGCACCGGCGCCGCCAGCGACGACATGTGCCGCGGCTTTGCCGGCGGTGCCTGGAGCCTGCCCCGCCACGTCAGCCGTGTCGTCCTGGCGCCTGCTGCTGCCGTCACCCCATCCAAACCATGAACGCGATCTCCTCCATGAAACCCATCCAAGTCGGCCTGCTGGGCATCGGCACCGTCGGCAGCGGCACCTTCAACGTGCTCAAGCGCAACCAGGAAGAAATCAAGCGCCGCGCCGGCCGCGGCATCGAAGTCACCATGGTGGCGGCCCGCAACCTCGAACGCGCCCGCGCCATCGTGGGCGACGACGTCGAGGTGGTGGCCGACGCACGCGCCGTGATCGCCAACCCCGAGATCGACATCGTGGTCGAGCTGATCGGCGGTTACGGCATCGCCAAGGAACTGGTGCTCGAAGCCATTGCCGCCGGCAAGCACGTGGTGACCGCCAACAAGGCGCTGCTGGCAGTGCACGGGACCGAGATCTTCGCGGCGGCCCAGAACAAGGGCGTGATGGTGGCCTTCGAGGCTGCCGTGGCCGGTGGCATTCCGATCATCAAGGCGCTGCGCGAAGGCCTCACGGCCAACAGCATCCAGTGGATCGCCGGCATCATCAACGGCACGACCAACTTCATCCTGTCCGAGATGCGCGACAAGGGCCTGGACTTCGCTACCGTGCTCCAGGAAGCGCAGCGGCTGGGCTATGCGGAAGCCGATCCGACTTTCGACATCGAAGGCGTCGACGCCGCGCACAAGGTCACGCTGATGAGCGCCATCGCGTTCGGCATGCCGGTCCAGTTTGACCGTGCGCATGTCGAGGGCATTACCAAGCTGGCCGCGCAGGACATCAAGTACGCCGAGCAGTTGGGCTACCGCATCAAGCTGCTGGGCATCACGCGCCGCGCCAAGGACGGCATCGAGCTGCGCGTGCACCCGAGCCTGGTGCCTGCCAAGCGCCTGCTGGCCAACGTGGAAGGCGCGATGAACGCCGTGGTCGTGCACGGCGACGCCGTGGGCACCACGCTGTACTACGGCAAGGGCGCGGGCAGCGAGCCCACGGCTTCTTCGGTGATTGCCGACCTGGTCGACATCACGCGCCTGCACAGCGCCGAGGCCGCGCAGCGCGTGCCGTACCTGGCCTTCCATTCGAACGCGATGAGCGACTTGGTCGTCGTGCCGATGAGCGAAGTCGTGACCAGCTATTACCTGCGCCTGCGCGTGGCCGACGAGGCCGGCGTGCTGGCCCAGGTGACCGGCCTGCTGGCCACGGCGGGCATCAGCATCGACGCGGTGCTGCAGCGCGAGGCCGACGAAGTGGGCGGCGAAGGCTCGACCCAGACCGACCTCATCATCCTGACCCACGACACCCGTGAAGGCACGCTCGACGACGCCATGGTGCAGCTGCAGTCGCTGCCGACCGTGCTCGCGCCGATCGTGCGCATCCGCAAGGAGGAACTCGCCTGATGCGTTACTTTTCTACCCGCGGCGACCCGACACTGCGCCAGTTCTGCGACATCCTGCTCGAAGGCCTGGCGCCCGATGGCGGGCTCTATCTGCCCACGCACTATCCGCAGGTCGATGCGACCCAGTTGGCGCACTGGCGCACGCTGTCCTATGCTGATCTCGCCTTCGAGATCCTGTCGCTCTACATCGACGACATTCCGGCCGAGGAGCTGCACGCGCTGTGCCTGAAGACGTACACCCCCGAGGTGTTCGGCACCGACGAGATCGTGCCGCTGCGCGAACTCGAGGACGGCGTGTACCTGGAGGCGCTGTCGAACGGCCCCACGCTCGCCTTCAAGGACATGGCGATGCAGTTGCTGGGCAACCTGTTCGAGTACGAACTGGGCCGCCGTGGCGAGGAACTCAACATCCTGGGCGCCACCAGCGGCGACACCGGCAGCGCGGCCGAGTACGCGATGCGTGGCAAGAAGGGCGTGCGCGTCTTCATGACCTCGCCGGACGGCCGCATGAGCCCGTTCCAGCAGGCGCAGATGTTCAGCCTGCAGGACGCCAACATCCACAACATCGCCGTCGACGGCGTGTTCGACGACTGCCAGGACATCGTCAAGGCGGTGTCCAACGACCTGGCGTTCAAGCGCAAGTACAAGATCGGCACGGTCAACTCGATCAACTGGGCGCGCCTGCTCGCGCAGGTCGTCTACTACTTCGCCGGCTATTTCCAGGCGACGGGGTCGAACGACAAGCAGGTGAGCTTCACCGTGCCGTCGGGCAACTTCGGCAATGTCTGCGCCGGCCACGTGGCGCGCATGATGGGCCTGCCGATCCGGACGCTGGTGGTCGCCACCAATGAGAACGACGTGCTCGACGAGTTCTTCCGCACGGGCGTCTATCGCGTGCGCAGCGCCGCCGACACGCATGAAACCTCCAGTCCGTCGATGGACATCAGCAAGGCGAGCAACTTCGAGCGCTTCGTGTTCGACCTGCTCGGGCGCAGCGGCGAACGCACGCGCGAACTGTTCGAAGGCGAGATCGGTCGCACCGGCCGCTTCGACCTGAGTGCAGATCCGGCCTTCGTGCTGGCAGCCTCGCGCTTTGGCTTCGTCAGCAGCCGCAGCACGCACGCCGACCGCCTGGCCACCATCCGCGACACCGACAGGCGCTTCGCCACGCTGGTCGACACGCACACCGCCGACGGCCTGAAGGCCGCGCGCGAGCACCTCACGCCGGGCGTGGCCATGATCGTGCTGGAGACCGCGCTGCCGATCAAGTTTGCCGAGACCATCGTCGAGGCCCTGGGCCACGAACCGCCACGGCCAGCCCGCTTCGAAGGCATCGAGGCGCTGCCCAAGCGCGTCGTCAAGCTGCCGCGCGATGCGCAGGCCGTGAAGGCCTACATCGCCGCGCACTGCGACTGAAGCGTTTGCACCACGCATGAAAGTCGTCAGTTTTGCGGGGTACTCGGGGGCGGGCAAGACCACGCTGGTCGAACGCCTGATCCCGGTGCTCAAGCTGCAGGGCCAGCGGGTGTCGGTGGTCAAGCATGCGCACCACAAGTTCGACATCGACCATGCGGGCAAGGATACGTTTCGCCATCGCGAGGCCGGTGCCTACGAGGTGGTGGTCGCGTCCGACCGGCGGCTGGCGCTCATCCGCGAGTTCGAGCAGCAACCCACCGTGCTGTCGGCGCATGCGCTGCTGGCCGAACTCGACGCGGGCGTGGACTGGGTGCTGGTCGAGGGCTTCAAGCAGAGCGACCTGCCCAAGATCGAAATCTGGCGCGAGCCGCAGGATGGCGAACAACCCCGGCCGCTGCGCTTCCTGAACGATTCCTGCATCATCGGCATCGCCACGGATGCCCCGGATCGCCTGCCACCCGACGTGACGCTGCCGGTCTTCGACGTGAACGACGTCGACGCGCTCGGCGCCTGGCTGCTCGCGCATGCGGCGCGCTTCGAATACAAGGTGAACGAGGTGAAAAGCCATGTCCAATAGTCCTGCCCCTTCCTCGCGACCACCGCTGATGCCGCTGGACGAGGCGCTTGCGCGGCTGCTCGCGCAAGCGCTGCCGCGTGTCGACACCGAGGAGGTTTCGACTTTCGATGCCGACGGCCGCGTGCTGGCGCAGGACGTGGTGTCGGGCCTCACCGTGCCGCCGCGGGACAACAGTTCGATGGACGGCTATGCCGTGCGTATCGCCGATTGCGCCGCGTTTGGGGCCGAACTCGTGGTGGCGCAGCGCATTCCTGCCGGCACGGTCGGCACGCCGCTGGTGGCCGGTACGGTGGCACGCATCTTCACGGGTGCGCAGATTCCCCAGGGCGCCGACGCGGTCGTCATGCAGGAGGACACCACTGCACTGCCTGAAGAGGGCGGGCTGGGCCGCGTGCGCATCGACGTGCCGCCCGCGACCGGCCAGTGGATCCGGCGCGCAGGCGAGGACGTGGCCGCGGGCGACGTGGTGCTCGTGCAGGGGACGCGGCTCACGCCGGCCGCGCTTGGCCTGGCCGCCAGCGTCGGCATGGACCGCCTGCGCGTGGCTCGGCGCCCGCGTGTGGTGCTGCTGTCGACCGGCGACGAACTCGTGATGCCGGGTGAGGTGGCGCCCGAAGCGATGAAGCCGGGAGCGATCTACAACTCGAACCGTTTCTTCATGCGCGCGCTGCTGACGCGGCTGGGCTGCGAGGTGAGCGACCTGGGCATCGTGCCCGACCGGCGCGATGCCACCATCGACGCGTTGCGCGGCGCCGCGGCGCACAACGACCTGATCGTGACCACGGGTGGCGTGTCGGTCGGCGAGGAAGACCACATCAAGGCGGCCGTGCAGGCGCTCGGCGAACTGCAGCTGTGGTCGCTGTCGATGAAACCCGGCAAGCCCTTCGCCTATGGCCGCATCGGCAACGCGCACGTGACCGGGCTGCCTGGCAATCCGGTGTCGAGCTTCCTGACGTTCCTGCTGCTCGTGCGGCCTTTCCTGCTCACGCTGCAGGGTGCGACGCGCGTTGCGCCGCAGCCGGTGCCGATGCGTGCCGATTTCGACTGGCCGCGTGCCGACAAGCGCCGCGAGTTCCTGCGCGCGCGTCGCAATGCGGCGGGCGGGCTCGACCTGTTTCCCAACCAGAGTTCCGGCGTTCTGACCTCCACGGTCTGGGGCGACGGTGTCATCGACACCCCGGCCGGCCAGGCATTCCGCGCTGGCGATCTGGTGCAGTTCATCGGCTTCGACACCTTGCTCGCATGAAGATTTCCATCCGTTATTTCGCCTCGGTGCGCGAAGCGCTCGGCAGCGGCGAGACCATCGAGTCCAGCGCACCGACGCTGGCAGCCCTGCGCGACGAACTCATTGCGCGCGGCGGCGCTTACGCCACCGTGCTGGCGCAGGGCAAGGCGGTGCGCATGGCGCTCGACCAGGCCATGAGCGCTGAAAGCGCACCGCTGCACGACGGCAGCGAAGTCGCTTTTTTCCCGCCTGTTACCGGCGGTTGAGCACGGCCGCATGCGCGGCCACCAGGCGTTCGCGCAAGGCCGCACTCGCAGGCGTCATAGGTGCGCGCAGCTCGTCGGCCACATGCCCCTGGTGCGCGAGCAGAGCCTTCACGGCTGCCGGATTCGGTTCGGCAAACATCGCGTCGATGAGCGGCATCAGCGCTTGCCAGTGCACGTGTGCGTCGGCAATGCGCGCTTCGCGAATCGCCTGGATCGCTGCCAGGAATCGATCGGTATGCAGGTGTGCGCTGGCGGCGATAGCGCCCGTGCCACCCTCGCAGAGCAGGCTGAAGATCTGCGCATCCTCGCCAGCGAGCATCTGCAGACGGCCGTCGGCCAATAGCGTGCGGGTCTTGTCCGCGTCGCCACCGCAATCCTTCACCGCCTGGATGCGGGGATGCTCGGCCAGCGCACGCAGGGTCTGCAGGGCGAGCGTGCTGCCCGTGCGGTACGGGATGTCATAGATCACGATCGGGACGCTGGCGGCGTCGGCGATGGCGGTGAACCATGTGCGCAGGCCTTCCTGCGACGGACGGATGTAGCTGGGTGGCGGCACCAGCAAGGCGGTCAGCGGCCAGCGGGCCAGGCGGCGCACGGCGGCCAGGACATGGCTCAGGTTCTCTCCGGCCAGGCCCATCATGCGCGGCAGATCGGGCGTCGCGGCGATGACGGTA
>Ga0247813_10000811_pt1 | contig 25497 bp, 19 predicted proteins | sample UWRJL169409C1_FD_180719 | JGI IMG/M metagenome (GOLD analysis project Ga0247813, IMG submission 180719) | Plant litter microbial communities from Arlington Agricultural Research Station in Wisconsin, United States - UWRJ-L169-409C-1 | ecosystem: Environmental > Terrestrial > Plant litter >...
CTTGCCGACCGCCACTCTGGGTACGTTCCTGCTCAACGCGAACGGCACCTATCTGACGCGCTACGAAGTGTCGGTGACACCGGCGGGGACGCCGGTCGATCGCCGCAATACGATCTTCTTCCCGCTGAAGTTCAAGGCGCGCGGCAGCCTGGCCTGGGACCTCGATCCGATCCGCGTACAGGCGACGATCACGCATGTCGCCGGCTACACCAACAACGTGATCACGCCGAACGGGGCTGTGAAAAGCTACAACCCGGTCGATTTCAGCATCGCGTGGAAGCTCGGCGGGCGTAACGCCAGCGGTATCCTCGGCGGCCTTACCCTCGGCGCGGAAGTGCGTAACGCGTTCGATATCGACCCGCCCTATGTCAACATCGCGCCGTCGGGCAACGGCAGCGGCGGCTACGATGCCTCGGCGGCCAGCCCGATCGGCCGCGAGTTCGCGGTCTCGCTACGCGCGCAATTCTGACCACCGAGCCGGCGGCGGCGAACCGCCGCCGGCTCGGCATCAAATAACAGGTAACCGGTCGGTATGCCCGCCGAGAGCCTGGTAGACTGTCTAGGCGGACACGACGATCTACAGATCCAGCCTAGCCGGTCGCCCGCTGGCGCCGTATCGCGTCGCCGATGAGTGGCTCTCCGATCCTCTACTCGTTCCGACGCTGTCCCTATGCAATCCGCGCGCGGCTCGCCCTGCTGGCAAGCGGCACGGTTTGCATCATTCGCGAGGTCAAACTCTCGGCAAAGCCGGTCGAGTTGCTCGCCGTCTCGCCCAAGGCAACCGTGCCTGTGCTGGTCGCGTGCGATGGCAACGTCATCGAACACAGCCTCGATATCATGCGGTGGGCACTCGCCCGTCACGATCCGGCGGGTTGGCTCGACGATCAGGACAATCCGCTGATCGGGACCTTCGATGACAAGTTCAAGCGTCACCTCGATCGCACCAAATATCCCGACCGTCACGGAAGTGACGTCGGCGTACACCGCCTGGCATGCCTCGATATGCTACGTTCGCTCGAGGATCGCCTGACGACCACGCCTTACGTGTGCGGCGAGAAAATGAGCGTGACGGATGCCGCCATCCTGCCCTTCGTGCGGCAATTCGCGTCGATCGACCGCGCCTGGTTCGACGCTCAACCCGTCCCGCACGTCCGCGACTGGCTGGATAGCTTTGTCGCGTCTGAACTGTTCGACGCCGCGATGGTCCGTTTGACCCCTTGGCGTACCGGCGACCCGGACATCCTTTTTCCGTAGATCCGGAACATCCAGCGTCCCCGTTGCCGTTTGTTCGGCCTAGCGATTGGACTCCGAGGTCCGTCGCCCAGCACGTCGAGCAACGCCGGTGTCGAACGCTCGCGCACAACGGTGCAGCCGGATCGCCGCGGCGTGCGTTGAGGCCGGCGGAGAAAAGCGATGAATGACCCGACTACCGTACAGCTTGGCATCCGCCGGTCCGCGGAGATGGCGGCCGTCTTCATGATCGGGGATGGACTGTTGGGTCTACTCCAGCCGAGGCGCCATGTGGACCTCTGGCGATCGAACGTCGGCGCGGTCGATCTGCTCGTGCGCCCCTTCGCCGGTCACCCAACACGCCGCCGGGCCTATGGCGTGCTACAGATTGCGGCAGGCTTGGCCCTTGCGTCGGCGCTGAAGAGCCCGGAAGCTGACGACCACGCCCGAAGCGGATGACGGTTGCCGATACCGCGAAATTTCAATTGTGGTCGTTCCCAACAGTTATTGCTGTTGTCGAAACTTCGCTTGTTCGGATTACGGGATAGGCCGTTTTCGCGTTACGAAAGCTCAGGCCGCCAAAAACTAAGGCGGTCGCGCGCACCAACGCATTGGATTTACGGTATCGGTCCACCGCGTGTCGACAGATGCGCGCCGCTCGACCATTGACCGAGCGCACATTCGATCGAAGAGGATATCCGATGCCACGCCTCGCTTCCGCCCTGCTGGCGATCATCGTATTCGCCGCGCCGGCCGTGGCGCAGACGACCGCCGGGGTGGTCGCGACCGCCCAAGGGCCGGCACCGCGATCGGATCATCTTCGCATGGGAACCTCTCGCGGACCGTCCGGCACGATCACCGTTAACAGTCGCTGGCTGATGCGCGATGGCCGACCTGTGCTGCCCGTCATGGGCGAGTTCCACTTTTCCCGTTACCCCGCCGCGGACTGGGAGGAGGAACTGCTCAAGATGAAGGCAGCCGGGGTCACCGTCATTGCCTCCTACATCATCTGGAACCACCACGAACTTGCGCCGGGCACGCTGGATTGGAGCGGTGATCGCGACGTGCGCCGTTTCGTCGAACTCTGCCGCAAGCACGGCCTGCTGTTCTTTCTGCGCCCGGGCCCATGGGCCCATGCCGAAGCACGGTTCGGCGGCATCCCGGACTGGGTTGTCGCCAGCACGCGCGTGCGCAGCGGCGATCCCGCCTATATGGTCGAGGTCGAGCGGTTCTGGCGCAGCCTGCACGACCAATTGCGCGGTTTGTTGTGGAAGGACGGCGGTCCGATCCTCGGCGTGCAGCTAGAGAACGAATACAACACCACCGGTCCCGCACAAGGCCGCGAACACATCGCGGCGCTCAAGGCGCTCGCACGGCGCATCGGCTTCGACGTCCCGCTTTATACCGTCACCGGCTGGGATCGAACGATCTATCCGCGCGGCGAGGTATTGCCGGTGATGGGCGGCTATCCCGACGAACCATGGGCTGCCAGCCGCGAGATGCTGCCCCCCAAGGAGAACTACCTTTTCCGTTTCGACAGCCGTGTCAGTGGCGATCTCGGCGCGCAGACGCGCGGTGGCCAACGCGGCGATGCCGAGGACGATGTCGCGGACACGCCGTTCCTGGGGGCGGAATATGGCGGCGGAGTTCCCTCCATGTACCGGCGGAGGCCGCTGATCGAGCCTGCCGACATCGCCGCATCGGCGACGACGCAACTCGGATCTGGGGTGAACCTGCTGGGTTATTACATGTTCCACGGCGGCGCCAATCCTCTGGCCGGCGGCCGTGGCCTGGAGGAAACCGCACGCTCCGGGGGCTACAACGACGTTCCGATGATCAGCTACGACTTCCAGGCGCCGCTGGGCCAATATGGCGAGGTGGGCAGGACCAGCGCGGCGATAAGGCCGCTGCACTATTTCCTCGGCGCCTATGGCGACAGTCTGGCGACGATGGCGGTGCATAGCCCGACGGTACTGCCGCGCGACCGCCGCGATCTGACGACGTTGCGCTGGTCGGTCCGCAGCGACGGCGACCGGGGTTTCGTCTTCGTCAACAATCACGTTCGCCAGTATCCGATGGCGGTTCAGCGCGACGTACGATTCACCATTCAGTTGCCCGGCGGATCGCTTGTTTTCCCCACGCGGGCCGTGACCATCCCGTCCGGGACAAGCTTCATCTGGCCGTTCGATCTGGCGCTCGACGGGGTCCGGCTTGCATGGGCCACCGCCCAGCCGGTCACGCGGCTGGAGGACGAGGCGGGGCCGATCCACGTGCTCGCCGCGTCGCTGGACGGCCCGGTCGAGCTCGCCTTCGCCCCCGATGTCGCAGGCCTTTCGGTGCCGGCTTCGCGCGATGCGGCCGGGCGATTGATCGCGCACGTGACGCCTGGTCCCGAGCGTATCGTAACCGCGACGCGGCGCGACGGCGGGAAGGTTCGCATCCTGCTTCTCGACCGTGCCTCGGCCCGCCGGGTATGGGTTGGCGATGCGTTCGGCCGGCGTCGATTGGTCGTCACCGATGCCGACGTGTTTTTTGGTCCCGGCGGCATCACGCTGCGGCAGCGCGGCGAGCGGACGTTCAAGGGCGCCATCTGGCCTCAAGTCGCGGCGCTGTCCGGCAGCAGCCGGCTGACCCGGCGCGGCGTGGGGTTCGAGGCCACCGTCCCCGGCCCTGCCATCCGCACGATCGCGGCGCGGCAAGTGCGCACCGCGGGCGATGTGCCGCCGGTCGAAATCGGCGGCCCAGCCCATGCCGCCGTGCAGCCGCTACCCGAAGTCCAGCGCGAGGCGGCTGCCTGGGAGTTCACCCTCCCCGACGATGCGGCTACTGCAACCCGCGATGCGATCCTCGAAATCGACTATCGTGGCGATATCGCCAAGCTGTTCCAGGCAACGACGATGCTCGATGACGCCTATTGGGATGGACGCGTCTGGCGGATCGGATTGAAGCGCTTTGCCCAACGGCTTGGAAAACCCTGGCAACTTACCGTTCTACCGCTGCGCGCCGACGCACCGATCTATCTCGATCCCCGCGCGCGCAACGACCTGCCGGCGACGGGCCAGATTGCGGCTCTGAACGGGTTGCGCCTCATTCCCGAACATGAATTGGTACTTCGCGGCCAGTAGCCACCATAGGACGACACCCTTGGCCGGACGCTTTCCATCGCTGCAGATCAGAGAAACGGATTGCCGATCTGGGGACGTGATGGAATGATGCGGTCATGCAAATCCTCAAAGCGGCCGGCCTCGCCCTCCTCCTGTCAGCGCCCGCCAATGCCCAGATCGTTGCCCAGCCCTCGGCAGGCACCTATCAGCGCGCCGTGGCGGCCGGTTACAAGGCGGCGCTTTACTGCTCCGGTATTTTCAATGCGGGACGCACGCCTGAGCAGATCGATGCCGATGAGCTGGCCGGCATCTACCCCGACTATGAGAAGATCGTGCCGACACTCACGGCGAACGTCGACCGCACCCGCCAATCTGTCTCCGTAGCGTTCGATCCAAAGCTTCCCCCAAGGCGCGCGATGTGGACCAGCGGGCATGGTTGCGTGACCCTGCCGATCGGCGGCACGGCACCGGCTGGCCGCAAGTCGCCAGCGACACCGTCGGTCGCTGGCGGCGATCCCCGTCGCTGGCCGCAGGGTGATGCCGGCATCGCACCACGCCCGTCGGCCACGCTGGCCGGCGCCGTTAGCAAGGCATTCGGGACCACCTACGGCGCCGACACCAAGACCGTAGGCGTGATCGTGGTGAAAGACGGTCAGGTTCTTGCCGAGCAATACGGCCGCGGCTTCGGGCCGTTCGTGTCCAATCGAACTTGGTCGGTCGGCAAATCGATCGCGGGCACGCTGATCGGGCTCACCAATGCAGGCGCGTTGAAGGCCCCCGCGTCCGTGCCACAATGGAAGTTCGGCGATCCCCGTCATGCCATCACGCTCGACCATCTCCTGCGCATGGCCTCCGGCCTGCACAGCGACACCGCCGGCAATCGCACCGATGCCATCTATTTCGGCGGCGCCACCGTCGACGAACAGGCGGTGTCGTGGCCGTTGGAGGCGCTGCCCGGCACGCGCTTCCGCTATGCCAACAATGATATCCTGCTGGCGGTCTATGCCACCAGAAACGCAATCGGTGAGGCCCCGTACCGTGCGTTGCCGGGCAGCCTGTTCGGTCCGCTCGGCATGGCGCACACCGTCGCCGAGACCGACTGGCACGGCAATTACATCCTCTCCAGCCAGGTCTGGTCGACCGCGCGCGACCTGGCGAGGCTGGGGTTGTTCTGGTCGCAGGACGGCGTCTGGCAGGGCAAGCGCCTGCTACCGGCAGGCTGGATGCGCACCATGACGACGCCGAGCGGACCGCAGCCCGAGAGTGGACCGGGCTACGGCGCGACGATGTGGCTGTTCGGCCCCAAACAGGGTTTGCCCGAGGGCAGCTACGCCGCGCAAGGCAACCGGGGACAGTATGTCATGGTGATCCCGTCCCGGCGGCTCGTGATAGTCAGGCGCGGCGAGGATCCCGGCACCGCGCGGTTCGACATCGCTCGCTTCGCCGCGGACGTCGCTGCGGCGTTACCGTAAGCTTCCCAGGCGGAGTCCGCCGCGACGTCTAGCGCTTCGTAAACACCGCCTTGGGCAAGACCACGTGCACGCCCTTGTTGCGGTCGACGAGCTCGGTGATCTCGACGTCGCCGGCGACGCTGATCAGCATGTAAGCATCGTCGCGCGTCATGCCTTTTTCCGCGACGAGGAAATCGATCATGTTGCGCAGTGCCTTGCGGGTCGCATGGCTGAGATCGTCGTCGAAGCCCATCGCGATATAGGCCTTGGGCGTCTCGGCGCGCGGATAGGCGATCGCCGCCTTCTTGTGCAGCACGAACTCGAAGGTCCCGGTCAACGAGGTTTCGAGCGCGGTGATATCGACTTCGCCATTGCCCTGCGCGGCATGGCCGTCGCCGGCCTGGAACAGCGCGCCGGGGGCGTAGACGGGGAGGAACAGGGTCGTCCCGGCGACGAGCGCCTTGTCGTCCATGTTACCGCCGTTGATCGTCGGAGGCGCGCTATCGTAGCGGCCGAACGCAGGCGGCGGCGCGACCCCCATGCTGCCGAAAAACGGCGCCAGCGGCACTTCGACGCCGGGCGCGAACAGACCGACCATGCGCTTGGCATCCAGCGGGACGATCTTCATCCGCGCATAGGGAAAGTCGTCGGTTAGGAACCCCGCCCCGTAGCGGAACGCGTTATAGGCATAGGGGATCGCCAGGTCGACTTTCCGGATGCGCACTTCCAGCATGTCGCCGGGTTCCGCGCCGGTAATCGCGATCGGCCCGGTCAGGATATGACCGCCGGGGCCGCGTGCGCTGGCCGGAACGCCCTCATAGACCGCACGCAGCGCCGGTTCGATCTGCGCGGGCGCGACGCCGGCCTTTTCCAGGCCCGCCGGACTGTTGGTCAGCAATGTGTGAATCACCACCGTGTCGCCCGACCGGATCGTCAGTACCGGCTTTTCGGTGGCATCGTAATGCCCCCAGGCGACCGTCTGCGGCGTCGCCTTCAATTCATAGGTCGCAGCCCCCGCGGGCGTCGCCATGGCAGCCAGAGCGGCAAGGGTCAGGTGGCGCATCGTCATCTCCTCAATACGCCAAAGCGCAGCCATCGGCGCGCATCTCGCTGGCCGCGGCATAGACACGCGTTGCGCCGTCCATGCGGTGCTCGACGCATTCGTAGCGACCAAAGCCCCCGTCGGGTTCGCCGATTGTCCAACCGATGTCGGCCAGACGCTGCTTCGTGGCGGCAGGCACGCCCGATTCCAGTCGCAGCAATCCACGTGGCCCCAGGCCTGCGCTGTCCTCCCCCATCGATTGCGACGAGCCCTCGTGATGCCAGCGTGGCGCGTCGCCCGCCGACTGGATCTCGAGGCCATAGTCGACGCGGTTGACGATGATCTGCGTCTGTCCCTGCGGTTGCATGTCGCCGCCCATCACGCCGAAGCTCATCCAGGGACCGTTCTCGCGCGTCGCGAAACCGGGGATGATCGTCTGGAACGGCCGCTTGCCGGGCGCGTAGATGTTGGGGTGACCGTCCTTGAGGCTGAACAACTGCCCGCGATCCTGGAACATGAAGCCGAGACCATCGGCAACCAACCCCGACCCCATGCCGCGGAAATTCGACTGGATCATCGACACCATCATGCCGTCCTTGTCGGCGCAGCTGAAATAGGTGGTGTCGCCGTGGCTGGGCGCCTGGCCGGGATGGACGGGATCGAGGATCCGGTCGCGGCGGATCAGTTTCGCGCGCTGGCGAGCATAGTCCTTGGAGACCAGCCACTCGACCGGCACCTTGCTGAAATGCGGGTCGGCGTAGAATCGCGCCCGGTCTTCGTAGGCGAGCCGCTTGGCTTCCGCCTGCAGATGGATCGACAGCGGCGACTGGAAACCTGCGTCGCCGAGATCGAAGGTCTCGAGGATGTTCAGCATCTGCAGCGTCGCGATGCCCTGCGTGTTGGCACCGAGCGCATGCACGTCCACGCCGCGATAGCCCGTCTTATGTGGCTCGATCCATTCCGATCGATGCGCGGCCAGATCCTCGAAGCGCAGCCAGCCGCCGATCCGCTTGAAGTAGCGATCGACGACACGCGCGATCTCGCCGGAATAGAACGCATCACGCCCGCCCGCTGCGATCGCACGATAGGTACGGGCAAGATCGGGATTGCGAAACACCTGCCCGATCGCCGGGCCCTTGCCGTCGGCCAAGCCATAGGTCTTCAGCGCGTTGGCGGTTTCCTCGATGCCGTTACCCGGCCGGCGGAATGCCGCCATGCTGCGGCGGATGTAATAGGCGATGATGTCAGGCACCGGCGCCCCCGCCTCGGCATGCGCGATCGCCGGCTCGAACAGCTGCGCCCAGGGCAGCCGGCCATAGCGTTGGTGCATCGTCCACCAAGCATCCACCGCCCCCGGCACCGATACGGACACCGCGCCCAGCGGCGGCAGCGCCCCGCCGCGCGCCCGCGACCGCACCGTTTCCAGGCTCAGGCCGCGCGGCGACGCGCCCGATCCGGCGAGCCCGACGACCTTGCGCTGCTTCGGATCCCAGATCATCGCATAGGCGTCACCACCGATGCCGCTCGACGTCGGCTCCAGGAAACCGAGGCATGCGTTGATCGCGATCGCGGCGTCGACCGCCGATCCGCCTCGGCGCAGAATGTCGATCCCGGCCTGCGTCGCCAGCGGATGCGCGGTCCCCGCGGCGCCGTTGATGCCATAGGCAGCGGTGCGCGAGGCGAAACTCGCGCCGACCGGGCGATCGCCCGCTGCCACGTCGGGACGAAGGAAGCGGTCCTCGCCGGTAACCCAGCGCGGCGGGAGGGTTGCGGTCGCGGGCTGAGGCGCACCACCTTGTCCGGGTCCCGGTGCACCCTGATTGCCCGGAACCCCGGGTCCGGCCTGATTGCCCTGCGCCATACCGATGCCCGGCAGCAGTGCGGCCCCTGGCAACGCGGCAATGAAAGTACGACGACGCATGATGGACACTCCCAGTACTGATGCCCGATCCTCGCTGGGTCCGTGAGCGAGCACAAGGGGTTGATAGGCGTTGCATTGTCGCAGCGCCGGCTCACCGAGGGCGACCAGTCGCGTCAGCGCAGTCTCAGCGCCAATCCGCCACGGGGGGCGCGGGCAATCTTACGGTCTGGAAACGAGAGGGCGGCGTAGCGGGACCTATAATCTGACCGTTACACACCATTCCCCACCGATACGAACGACATCGCGCCCTCGCCTGACTCGCGGTAAACACATCAGCAGAAGGATTTTGCTCGCTCGGGCCTCTAAGGATGGATCGGGAAGCGTCGCTTCGCTCGTGAAATTGGAACATCGTGCAGAAGACGGTCTCATCAGCGGTCAGGCGACAGGAAAGGGCGGCGTGGGTGGCGCGCGAGATATTGCCGCACGAAACGCAGGTGCGCGCGTGGCTTCGGCGGGCGCGTACGTCGCCTGAGGACATCGACGAAATCATCCAGGAAACCTATTGCCGGCTCGCCACGCTCGAAACGGTCGAGCACATCGCGTCGCCGATCAGCTATTTCCTGTCGACCGCGCGCAACCTGTTGGCGCGGCGGTTGCGGCGACAGCGGATCGTGCCGATGGAGGCGCTGGTCCAGGTCGACAGCTACCGGGATGACGGGCCGTCGCCGGAGGAACTGGCGATGTCGAAGATGGCGCATCGCACGATGCTGGCGCTGATCGATGATCTTCCCGAACGATGTGCCAGGATCGTCCGATTGAGGAAGATCGAGGGTCTGTCGCAGAAGCAGATCGCCGCGCAACTCGGCACGACGGAAAAAGCGATCGAGAAACAGGTCTGGCTCGGTGTCAGGCTGCTGCGCGAGGCTTGGACCCGCGCGGAGGTCGACGCCGATCAGCGGCTTGCTCGGTATTCGCCCGCTGTAGCGATCCAACGGTGGTGGAAATGACCTCAGAAGAACTCAACGATCAGGCAGCCGCCTGGGTCGCCCGGATGGATGCGGCCGGATGGTCGGCCATGCAGGAAGCCGAGCTGGAGCGCTGGTTGTCGCAAGACCCGCGATGCCCGGGTGCGCTGCTGCAGGCCCAGGCGATGTGGCTGTCGCTCGACCCCGTTTCGGCAGTCGCGTCGCCGGCTGACGAGAAACGCCAGATGCCGCGCCGGGCGTTCGTGCTTGGCGGCGGCGGCCTGATCGCCGCCTCGCTGGCGGGCATGCTATTCTGGAGCCGCGCCTCGTCCGTGTTTCGGACCGGACTTGGCGAAATACGGCAGGTTCCCCTCGCCGATGGCTCGTCGACGGCGATCAATACCGCGAGCGAAATCGAGATCACGCTGTCGAAGGGGCGTCGCGACGTCCGCCTGGCAAAGGGCGAAGCCTGGTTCAAGGTCGCGAAGGATCCCACCCGCCCGTTCATCGTCGAGGCGGGCGATATCAGGGTGCGCGCGGTCGGCACGGCGTTTTCGGTGCGGCGTCGCGAGGAAGGCGCCGACGTACTGGTCACCGAAGGTGTCGTGGAGGCATGGGCCGGCGAGAGCCGAAGGCCGCTGCTGCGTCTCACGGCCGGCCAGCGCGCCTATATCGGCAATGATTCCGAAGTTCGCCTGGACGCGGACACGCCGTCCGTCGTCGATCGGACGCTCGCGTGGCGCCAGGGCTCGATCGATCTCGATGGCGACACACTGGCGAGCGCGGTCAACGAGTTCAACCGCTACAATCGCCGCAAGCTCGTGCTAGTCGACACCAGCCTTGCCAGCCGGCAGTTCGACGGCACCTTCCGGACCGACGATCCCGAAGCGTTCGCGCACGCCGTCGGCTCGCTGTTCAGCGTACCGATCGACTTGTCGGACGAGGGCGACATCCGGATCGGCCGCTTATCGTAAAAGTTTCGGTGGCACGCGGAAGGATTGCCCTGAACCGTGTCTCTTCATCATTAGCAGCATAAAGCTGCAGGATCGGAGAGGGTATTATGGGGACGGGGCGGGCTAGCATTTGGCTGGCATCAGCGGCGATTTATTGCACGGCGGCGGTGCCTGCTTTCGCGGAAACGAAGAAGTTCGACGTCCCTCGGCAGCCGCTGCAGAGCGCGGTGGCGGTGTTCGGGCACCAGGCCGATGTTCAGATCATCGGCCCGCGCGAGTTCACCAGGAACAAGATTTCCAATCACATCTACGGCGTGATGACGGTGGATCAGGCGCTGGGCCAGCTGCTGGCCGGAACCGGACTGGCGGCGCGGCGTACCGGGCCACGAACCTACGTCATAACGACCGCGAGCGCGATCCAGCCGATCCCCGCGCCGCAGGTTGCCACGGTGGCCGTAACGCCCAGCGATCAGGAAGCGGCCGCCAACCCCGATGCTGAAGCAAGCGAGATTATCATCACCGGGTTTCGATCGAGCCTGGCCAAGGCGCTCGACCTGAAGCGTGCGGCGCCAAACCTGACGGAATCGATCCTCGCCGAGGACATGGCGAAGATGCCGGACCTCAATCTGTCCGAATCGATCCAGCGCATACCCGGCGTCGCGATCAGTCGCGAAGGCGGCGAAGGGCGCAACATCACACTGCGTGGGTTCGCACCCGATTTCACGCGGACTACGCTCAACGGCATGGAAGTGCCGGCGAGCACCGATGGCCTTGATTCCGGTGGCTTCACCGTGAACTCCGGCCGCGGCTTCGACTTCAACGTCTTCGCGTCGGAGCTGTTCAATCGCATCGACGTGCAGAAGACGCAGCGCGCTTCGATCGAGGAAGGCGGCATCGCCGGTACGGTCGACCTGTATCAGGGCCGCCCCTTCGACAGGCCGGGCACCCACGTCGTCGCATCGGCGCAGGGAAGCTACAATACGGTGACGCGCAAGGTCGATCCCAGGATCGCGACCGTGTTCAGCAACACCTTCCTCGATGGCAAGATCGGCCTGCTGCTCTCCGCCGCCTATTCGAAGCGGACGGTCTATCAGGAAGGACGGTCCAGCGTCCTGTGGACGAGCCCGCAGGTCAACGGCGACTCCTGGGCGGATACCAACCCGACCGTGACCGGTACGCCCAAGGCGTGCGGGGCGGCCGATCCGCTCGACTGCCTGTACGCCCCCCGCCTGCCCCGTGCGGACTTCTTCGGTAACGACCAGTCGCGGCTCGGCCTTGCCGGCACGCTTCAGGTCCAGCCGATCGAGCGCATGACGATCACGGCGAGTGCGCTTTATTCGCGCCTGAAGAATGACCGGTACAATTACAATTCGATGGAATGGCTGCTGACGCACGGCCCGGCCGGCAACCAGGTCGGCCAGACCCCGGTCGCTTTCACGGTATCGCCGAACGGCAAGGAACTGATCGCCGCGACGTTCAACGACGTGACGTCATGGTACGAAAATCGCCATCAGACGTCGCGCTCGACGTTCCAGCAATATGTCGGCGATCTGGACTATCGAATCACCGACAGTCTTTCGTTCAAAGCGCTGGTCGGCAAGGCCCGCAACTCCGCGGATCGCGACGAGCTGCGCTTCTACCTGCATTCGGTTCCCCACACCTATTCGTATGATTACAGTAAGAGCCGCGATGTCCCGCAGGTGGGTTTCGGAACCTATGATCCCAACACCGTCAGCAACTACACGGATGCGCTGACCGCGGCCAACCGGCTGAATTCCATTCTCAAGGACAATTTCACGACGAAAGAGGATCTCACCTTCACGCGTGACGATCTGTTGGTCAAAGCAGGCTTTGCCTACAACCGCCGCCTGGTGCGCTACGGCGAAGCCAATGGTGCCAGCCCGACGATCAGTCCGATATCGCAGTATCTGACGGCCTTCCCGATCTCGCACTTCGGGTCCGGCGTCATCGACGGTGGGTTGCCGACCTTCGCGGTGATCGACTTCGACGCCCTCGGCAAGTCCGGCCTGATCTCGAACCAGTATACCAACAATGTCGGCGCCAACTGGCAGGTGATCGAGAAGACGACGGGGGGCTATGTCGAGATCAACGATCGGTTCGATCTCGGCTCCGTGGCGCTTCGGGTGAACGCCGGCACGCGCTATGTCCGTACCGACGTCGACTCCCGTGCGACGCTCGCCGGCTCGGCCGTCCGCGTCGATCACGACTATGACAACTGGCTGCCGTCGGCCAATGTCGTGCTGGAGTTCACCCCCAGCTTCCTGGCGCGTGCAGCGTATGCCCGCTCGATGACGCGCCCTTCGCTCAGTTCGCTGAACATCGCCGGCCCGGTGTTCGGGTATGACACGAGGACGGTCAGCGGACTCGGCAACCCGTATCTCAAGCCCTATCAGTCGAACGACTATGATCTCGGCGTCGAATGGTACTTCGCCAAGGGCGGGCTGCTGAGCGCGGCGGTCTTCTACAAGGACATCATCAGCTCGTTGACGACGGCCGTCGTCACGCAGTCTGTCCCGCAGCAATATTGGGCCGCGATCTATGCCGACCCCCGCTACAGTCCGTCCTATCAGGCGGACCCGGCTAAGGTGCCGTACACCTTCTCGACCGTGGTCAACACGCCTGACGGCAATCGGGTCAAGGGCATCGAACTCACCGCCAACGTGCCGTTCACGATCATCAGCCAGTCGCTGTCGGCGTTCGGCGTGGCGTCGAACTATACCTATGTGGACGGCCGTGATCTCACTGGCCTCTCGCCGAACTCGTGGAACGTAACCGCATATTACGACACCGGAACCCGAGGCATTCGCGCATCGCTCAACCACCGCGACGACTATCTGCTCACGTCGCCCGCGGGTAACGGCAACCTCGAGGCACGCAAGTCCGGCTCGACCCAGCTCGACGTGTCCGCCTATTGGAACATCACCAAACGCTGGGCGCTCAACGTGCAGGGTGTGAACGTCAACAACCAGCGCGAGCGCTACTACGACACCGGCGACGGCACGCAGTATCTCACGCGGGAGTATACCGGAACCGGCCGGACGATATTGGCGGGTGTCCGCTACCAGTTCTGACGTCCCGGGAGCCGGCGGTGTGGTCTGCCACCGGCTCTCGCTTACCGGACATAGACACGATTACGGGCCGAGGACGAGCATGAGGACTTTGGTACTGAGTGCGATACTGTCGCTGGGTCTGGGTGGCTCGGCGATGGCCAACGATGTCGTCGACGACAGCTATACGATCGCGCGCCGCTTCGAAGGCTATCGCACCCAGTATCCGAGCATCGCCCTGCCGGTGATTGCACCCCAGACCGGCCAGACTCTGGCGTTCGATCTCGTCTACACGACCATCGGCGATCGCGATCTGCATATGGACGTGTTCTCCCCAGCACCGCGGAAGAGCGTTGGCCAGGGACTTGTTCTCGTTCACGGCGGCGCATGGCGGGCCGGCAGCAAGGCGCATTTCTACGCACTCGCCAACCTGTTGGCGCAGCGCGGCTTCACTGTTTTCCTGCCCGAGTTCAGACTGACGCCGGAGAAGCCGTTTCCGGCCGGAATGGACGATATCGCCGATGCGCTGACCTGGGCGCAGCGCGAGGCGCCCCGCTACGAGCTGCGTCCCGAACGGATAGCAATCGGCGGCGCGTCGTCGGGCGGACAGATGGCGTCGCTGCTCGCCTACCGACGTGCAGCGGGCGCCGGCGGCAAGACCGTCCTGCCGCCGAATGCCTTGATCGACATGGACGGCGTGCTGGATGCGACCAGTCCCCTTGCGCTGCAATATGAGGATGCCGCCAAGCAGGACTCACCATTCGCACGGTGGATCGGTGGCTCGTTCGAGCAGGTTCCGGACGCCTGGCGCGAAGCCAGCGCGGCCAGCTATGCCGGCCCCGCCTCCCCGCCTACGCTGATTCTCAGCAGCGGCATCCCGCGTTTCACGGCGGGTCGCCAGCGCGTCACCGCCGTCCTGCAGCGAAATGGCATCCGAACGTCGACCTACATCTATCCCCGCGCGCCGCACGACTTTTGGCTCTTCCAGCCCTATCTCGATCAGGCCGTGGTACAGATCACTGCGTTCCTCACGGCGGTCGATGCCGATCTCAAACGCAAACCCAGGACCTGACATGATGCGATCGACACTGGCTGCGGCTCTCCTGACGTCCCTGTCACTCGGCGGCACGGCGTCGGCGGCAACACCCGACATCCAGGTCAGCAAGGCCTGCGCGCGCGCGAAACGGTGTTTTCCGACGATCGCCGCGGCCCTCGCGGAAGCCAACCGCGACACCGGCACGGAATGGCTTACCATCCGCATCGCGCCAGGATCCTATCGCGAAAAGGTCACCGTGTCGCGGAGCAAGCTCATACTGACCGGCAGTGGCGCAGCGCGCACGAAGCTTGTGTTCGACGCCGTGGCCCAATCCTCGCGTGGCTACCATCGCAACGGCTGGGGCACGCCGGGCTCTGCGACGCTGACCATCGATGCCACCGACGTGATCGTGTCCGGCATCACCGTCGAGAACGACTACGACTATCTCGCGAACGATCGCCTGCCCGCCGGCGACAAGGCCAAGATCGGCAACCCGCAGGCGGTCGCGCTTCTGGCGGACATTCACAGCGACCGCGTCGAGATCCGCAAAAGCGCGCTGATCGGGTATCAGGACACGCTGTTCGCCAACGGCAAGCGCCTGCACATCACCGACAGCCTGATCGCCGGCAACATCGACTTCATCTTCGGCAACGGCGCGGTGCTGATCGAGGGTTCGGAAATCCGTTCGCGCATCCGCGCGGCGGATACCTCAGGCGAGCCGTTCCAGTCGTTCGTCGCAGCCCCCTCGACGTTGCTCGACCAGCGGATCGGGATCGTGTTCTATCGGTCGCGTCTCACGCGCGAAACCGGCGTCCCCGATCGGTCCGTCGCGCTGGCCAGACCCTGGCACCCCACCACCAGCTTCGCCGACGGACGCTATGCCAATCCCCGCGCGGTCGGCCAGGCGTCCTTCATCGAATGTTTCATGGACGCCCATATCGCCCCCGATCACTGGGCCAGCATGAACGGGACGGCCCGGAATGGCACGATGACCGACACGTTCAGGCCACAGGATTCACGCTTTTTCGAACGAGGCTCAAGGGGCCCTGGCGCGAAGCGTCGCGATATCGGCATGCCCCCGACGGGCCTCGATGACATCCGCTCCATCAAGCGCGACTTTTTCCACCAGTGGCGCGCGGACCGCTAATATCAACCAGCGTGCTGGCCAACTGATAGGTGACTGCAGCTAACGAATTCGGAGCGGGACGCGCGGCTGGCGACGATAACATTGCCGCACGTATGGCGGGTATGAATTGGTTGGAAAAGGATCAGAAGAAGTCCTGAAGGAGCCTAGCTCGCCGACTTCGATCGTTAGATAAAACCGAGGAGAAGCGTGCTCGCCACAGCGCGTGAGTCGGACCCGAGCGCCTCGTCAAGCAGTTCGCCCGCGTGCCAAAAGGACAAGGCGCCACGAAATGCCAGCGCGAGTTGTCTCGGCAGGCACGCCAGCGCCTCCTCGCGGCAGTGGCTCGGAACCCTCGCCCGCCCCCATCGCCAATGTCCACAAGGCAGTGGAGCGCGCCCATGCCTGACCGGACGCCCCGCCGACAATGCCGACCCAGCTCATCACGGCGCGGTTCACGCGGGGCTCCTCCAGCATCACCTCGACCGCCGTGTCGACCGCAGGAATCACACGGGACGCAGCATCGGACGGAAGCCGGGCCTCGGACAGGCGGGTCGCCATCGTCTCTGTGCGCCGATCGGATAGGGCGTGCATGATCGCCCCCTCGCTTCCGAACTGATTGAAAGGGGTCGCGAAGCTGACGCCGGCTTCGGCAGCAAGGTCCCGCATCGAGAAGTCGGCCTTGCCACTTCGCAGCAGGTGCTCGGCCGCGTCGATCACGCGTTGCCGCACCGGTCCACCCCGGCTGGTTACCTTCTCGTGTATCTTTTCCTGCGGCGCGTCGGTCCGGTCGAAGTGTTGTGAACAATACCGGATACGGCCACGAAGGCGCGCTGGAGGAATGGTCGATGGATGATCTCCAGCGTCAGTTCGCGGCCAATCTCTATGGACCGGTCGCCTTCATGAAAGCGGTGCTACCCAGGATACGCAAACGGCATGGCGGTTATATCATCACCGTTACCTCGATGGGTGGCTTACGCTCAACATCGACGGCGGCGCGGCGGCTTGACGGCGAGCGATCGGCCCCTCCGCTGTTTCGGAGGGGCCGATCGTTTTCGGAAAAAGCGTATCCGCCGGACTTTACCGGTCGAGATAGGCAGCGAGTTCCTCCGGCGCGGCTTTCGGAAACGATTCTCGCAAGAGGTTCAGAAAGGCCGACATCCTGGCGTTGAGCAGTCTGCGCGACGGGTAAAGCGCCCATAGCGCGATGTCCGATCCCGCAACATCGCCCCAGTGCGTCAGCCGCCCGCTGGCGATGTCGTGGCTGACCAGCGACAGCGGTAACCGCGCCGCCCCCGCCCCGGCGCGCACCGCGTCACGGATCATGATCAGCGACGACATGCGCAGCACCGGGTCGACCGTGAACGTCGATGCCGCCCCTGCTTTGGTCAGCGTCCACCGTTGCGAGGCATCGCCGCCGCGGACCACGACGGGCATGATCGCCCCCGCCGGTCGCGACGTGTCGGGCCCGGCCACGACCACCAGCCGGTCGTGGAGGAATGGACGGCCGACCAGCGTCGCATCGGGCGCGGGATCGACCCGGATCACGAGATCATAGCCCTCCTCGATCATGTCGACCGCCCGATCGTCGGTGGTCACCTCAAGCCGCACCTCGGGATGGCGACAGGCGAACTCGGCCGCCAGCCGGCCCATCGCCGTCTGCGAGAACAGCAGCGGGGCGCTTATCCGCAGCCGCCCGCGTACCCGTTCGCTGCCAGAGGCGATGGCAGCAGCGGTCTCCTCCAGCTCGGTCAGCAATGCGCCCGCGCGTTCGAACAGCGCCCGCCCCTCCTCGGTCAGCTAAAGATCGCGTCGCCCCCGTTCGAACAGTCGCAGGTCGAGCGCCGCCTCCAGTTCGCCCACGCGTCGGGACAGCGTGGCCTTGGGGCGGCGAGCAGCGCGTGCCGCCTTTCCGAAGCCCCCGTGAAGGGCGACGAGCGTGAAGTCGGCAAGCGCGAGCAAGTCCATGTCGTTCCACCCGTGAGACGATGTGTCTATATTACGCGTCTATTGGTAGCGCCATGGATCACGCATCTTCGTCCTGTCAGCAAGCTTAAACGAAGGAGCGAATACCATGACCATTCTCGTGATCGGAGCCACCGGCCGTGTCGGCCGCCATGTCGTCGACCAACTTCTGCAGCGCGACGCGCAAGTCCGCGTGCTCACCCGGGATCCCGCGAAGGCTTTGTTCCCAGCCGGTGTCGAGGTGGTACAGGGCGACCTGCTCGACATCGACGCCCTGCGCGCCGCCCTTTCGGGCATCACCACGCTGTTCCTGCTCAATGCGGTGACGGGCGATGAGTTCACCCAGGCGATCATCACGCTCAACGTCGCGCGCGAGGCGGGTATCGAGCGGATCGTCTACCTGTCGGTGTTCGATGCCGACCGCGCCGTCAACGTTCCGCACTTCGCGGTGAAGTCCGGTGCCGAACGAATGCTGGAGGCGATGGACTTTGGCGCTACGATCCTGCGCCCGACCTACTTCATCGACAACGAGGTCATGGTGAAGGACGTGATCCTCGGGCACGGCGTCTACCCGATGCCGATCGGCAACAAGGGCGTGGCGATGGTCGACGCGCGCGATATCGGCGAGCTCGCCGCGATCGAGCTGATCCGGCGCGAACGCGCACCCGCCAAGCTGCCGAACGAGACGATCAACCTGGTCGGTCCCGACACGCTGACCGGCCAGAACATCGCTGCGATCTGGTCCGAGGTGCTTGGGCGCCCGGTGGTATATGGCGGCGACGAAACGAGTGGTTTCGAGAAGACCATGGCGACGTTCATGCCACCGTGGATGGCCTATGAGATGCGGCTCATGGCCGAGCGCTACGTCAGCGACGGCATGATCCCGGAACAGGGCGACCGCGAGCGACTGACGACGATGCTCGGCCGCGCGCTGCACGGCTACCGCGAAACCGCCGCATCGATCGCTGCGGGCTGATCTCGCATCGGGTGATCACGGCCTCCACCTGTCGCTCGCATCGGCCGGCGACAGGTGATCCACGAACGGACATCGACACGGTCTTCTCATCTCAAATCCGCCAATCGTTCACGTCCGGTGTCGGACGGCGCCTCGCCGAAGCAGCACGGTATCAGCCGAAAAATACTCCCGCATCGCCATGACTTCGTAACGCCCTCAAACTGTCACGCACGAGAGGTAAGCGGCTCGAAAGGGGGGCGTCTTGGCTTGGCTTCGTGACATAGACCGATGGCTGATCGACGCCGTGCTTCCGGGCGCAGTGCGCTATCATGCACTGGCCGCGCGACTGGTGGGTGCTGCCGACGCCGAGGATCTGGTCCAGGAGGCGTATGCCAAGCTGCTTGGCGCACCCGACTGGCGGGCGATCGGCAACCCCGTCGGGTTCACGATGCGCGTCGTCCACAATCTCGCGCTCGACCGGTTGCGCCGCGCGCGCATCGTCCGGATCGACCAGATCGCCGCGGCGGACCTGATGGAGATCCGCGACGACGCTCCCGACGCGCTGGCCGTGCTGTCGGGCAAGACCGAGCTCGCCGCGCTGGTCGCGGCGGTGGATCGGTTGCCCTCGCAATGCCGAAAAGTGGTGCGGATGCGAAAATTCGACGGCCTTTCGCCGCAGGCGATAGCGGACTTGCTCGGCCTGTCCGTCTCTACGGTAGAGAAGCATCTCGCCAAGGGGCTCGCCATGCTCGTGGCCGGGCGAACCGCCGACTTGGCGGCCCCGTACCAGGAAGATAAGGTCGGTCCATGGAAAGGACGCAAACGCCAAGTCTGACCGAGCAGGCCGCAGCCTGGCTCGTCGCGCTTGACGGCGGCAAGGCGGACCTGCCCGCGTTCGAGGCCTGGCGTGATCGCGATCCGCGCAACGCAGCGACCTTCGCGCAGGTCGCGGCGATGTGGACGAACCTGTCCGATGCACGGGCACTGGCATCGACCGATCCGATCGCCCCCGCGACACATCCGGCACCTCGCCTGTCGCGTCGTCATCTGCTGCAGGCGGCGTCGGTCTTGGGCATGGTCGGCGTCGGCCTGACCGGTACGCGGCTTTGGGCGCGATCGTCGGCGACGACGGCGGTGGGCGAACGGCGGACGATCCTGCTGCGCGACGGAACGCGGCTGGATCTCAACACCGACACCGCGGTGGAATGGACCGACCATGGCGACGGCGCGCGGGTCTGGCTGAACCGAGGCGAGATCGCGCTCGATATCGCACGCGGTGACGTCGCGTTGACCACTGCCAGCGTGCAGGCCGGTCTGGCGCCAGGCCGCTACAATGCGCGCGTGCAGGGCGGGACGAGCACCGTGCTGGTTCTGGCCGGCACGCTAACTCCGGAAGGCTCACCCCGTGTCGGGGCGGGGCAGCAATTGACCGCCGGTGTCGGCAAGGCGACGGTCGCGCCCGATGTCGGAGATACCGCACGCGACCGCGCCGCCGGCTGGCGTCGCGGCGAAATCGTCCTCTCCGGCGAGCCGCTGGACGCCGTCCTCGCCGACTATAACCGCTATTTGACCCGCAAGCTCGCGATCGGCGACCCGAGCCTTCGTGCGATCCGGATGGGCGGCCGCTTCACCTCAAACGACCCCGACGATTTCCTCGCGGCACTGCACGCGTCGTTCGGCATCGCGGTGCGCCAGCGAGGGTCGCTGACGGTTCTCTATTCGCAACCGCACAAAATAGTTCCCGCCTGACTGGCGGTTTCTCGGGCCTCCCGCGTCAGCAGGGTACAGGCACTGGGGGATCGACATGCGGAACTTGATGATGGCGGGCGCAAGCCTGATGGTGTGCGCTGCACAACCGGTGCTGGCGCAGGATTCGCGGCCGACGAGCTTCGACATTCCCGCGCAGGATGCAACGCAGGCGCTCAACAGCTGGAGCAAGCAGGCGGGGGTCCAGCTGCTGTTCCCCTATGACGGGCTGCAGGGCCGCCGCACGGTCGCGGTCCGCGGGCGCTACACATCGCGCGCCGCGCTGCTGCGGCTCCTCGAAGGACTACCGCTGCAGATCGCGACCGAAAGCCCGTCCACGATCGCGCTGCGCACGGCCAACAAGACCGTTGCGCAAAACCCGGAGCCGACCGCCGAGGGCCCGTTGGACGACATCGTCGTGACCGGCACGAACACCCGACTGACGCAGTTCCGCGCGCCTTATTCGATCAGCACCATGCGCCGCGAGGACATCGACCAGCAGAGCCCGCTCAGCACCGCCGACCTGATCGGTTCGCTGCCCGGCTTTTACGCCGAAGCCACCTCGGGTGAGGTCTCCGCAACGGTGTACACGCGCGGCCTGCCGCTCGGCGGCTACCGCTTCGTCCAGTTGCTCGAGGACGGCCTGCCGATCTTCAACGAGAACCAGGAGGGCACGATCCTGCCGGACGTGTTCGTCCGCGACGACCTGATGACCGAACGGGTCGAGGCGGTCCGGCTCGGCACCTCGCCGATCCTGTACAACAACGCACCGGGCGGCGTAATCAACTTCATCACGCGCAAGGGCACGGACCAGTTCAAGGGCGCCATCCGGCTGACCGCGCAGGACAACGACGCGCAGCGGATCGATGCATATGTCAGCGGCCCGATCGCCGACAGACTCACGTTTGCGACCGGGGGGTTTTACCGGATCGGCGACGGCCTGCGGAAGACCGGCTTCACCGCCGACAAGGGCGGACAGCTGCGCGCCAACGTCACCTATCGCGACGATCGCGGCGAGCTCACGGTCTATGCGAAATACCAGAACGACCGGAACATCTTCTATCTGCCGATCCCGCTTAACGATCCGCGCGATCCCAGCAGCAGCCTGAAGGACCTGATCGATCCGCTGCGCGGCACGCTGGCGTCGACCAACGTCCAGTTTCCGCGGTTGCGGATGGTCGACGGCAGCCCCACCGGAACGACGATGACGCGCGACCTGTCCGACGGCCGCCACCCCGACGTCTTCACCGCAGGCGCCGACGCCACGGTGACGCTCGGCGGCTTCACCTTCCGCAACCTGTTCCGCGTCACTGACGGCACGCTCAGCGGGGACTCGCTGTTCTCGACCACCGCGGTGCAGGACGCGACCACCTATCGCAACGCCGCGCTGACTCGCGCGCGCGCCGCGTTCGGCACTGGTGTCGCCGGCATCCGCTACGCCTATGCCGACAGCGCCACGCCCGGCCAGCAGAGCTTCGACCCGGCGACAACCCGCAACCTCGTCGTCCAGGCGCAGTATCAAACCGCCGATACCAAGTTCAACAACGTGTTCGACAGCGTGTCCGGCAGGCGTTCGTTCGAGACCGGGTTCGGGTCGCACGAGATCTCGATCGGCGGCTATTTCTCGCGCTACCATTTCGACCAGACGCAGTACGCCGCGGACATGCTGTTCGAGGTCCGCAACCGTCCGCGGCTGCTCGACCTGATCGCGGTCGACGCCGCCGGCAATACGGTCGGCATGGTCACCGACAAGGGAGTCATCCGCTACGGTGCATCGACGTTCGTCGGCGGCGGCGTCGACAGTACCGCGCTCGCCTTCTACGTCGCCGACACCTGGCGCATCGGCAAGCTGCAGATCGACGGCGGCTTTCGCCACCAGTCCACCCGGCAGTCCGGCTATGGCATCAACACCATCACGCAGAATCTTGGCACGCGGGAAACGCTGGCGGACGATGCGGTGATCGGCTCGGCGGGAACGCGCACCAACCGCCGGGAGCGGTTCGGCGGCAACTCCTACACGATCGGCGGCCTGTACGAATTCGCCGACAATTTCGTGATGTTCGCGCGCTACACCCGCGGCCTGCTGACCCCCGCGCTGTCGAACATCACCCGCGGCACGGTCGTCACCAACAGCTATGTCGATCAGAAGGAAATCGGCGCGCGCTATCGTAACAAATTTTTGTCGGCTAGCGTGACCGCGTTCACCAACAGCTTCGACAATCTGTCGGTAACGACCGCGGTCGTCGATCCGAAAACCAATCTGGTCCGCAACTTCGTCCTGGTCGGCAAGAGCGACACGCCGGGGTTCGAGGGCGAATTGACGCTGAACCCTACCTCGTTCTTCTCGCTCACCGGCAACCTGACCTACCAGGAACCCAAGCAGGTGAACCTGCGCGAACAGGGCAGCACGCAGCCGTTTGCGTTCCGCGTCGGGCGCAATGTCGCGCGGATCCCCAAGCTGATCTTCAACGTGACCCCGGCGGTGAACTTCGACGTCGCGGGCAGCGCGACCCGACTCTACCTCAACGCCGCGCATGTCGGCCGCCGGTTCGTCGATGCCGCCAACACGACCCTGCTGCCCGCCTATACCGAGTTGCAGGCTGGGCTGATCGTCGATCGCGGCCCGGTTCGTGCGCAGCTCAACGTCTCCAACCTGACCAACGCCTTCGGCCTGTCGGAGGGTAATCCGCGACAGGACACGCTGACCGGCCAAGGCACCCCGGAGGCGATCTATGGCCGGCCGCTGTTCGGCCGGCTGGTCAAGCTGAGCCTGCAATACAGCCTGTAGCTGACCGCGACCGTCATCACGGTGTCGCCCATCCACGACATGCAACGGCAGAGCGGCAGCGATACGCGCCGGTCGCTGTCCAAAGGGAGTGAAGTCTGATGCTCACCCGGCGTACGATCATCGGCGCGGCCGCCGCCGCCCCTGCCCTGCTCGGTTTCGGACGCGCGGGCGCGGTGACTCCTGAGCGACTGTTCAGCTTCGGCGTCGCGTCGGGCGATCCGACACCCGACGGCGTCGTGCTGTGGACCCGCCTCGCCACCCGACCGCTCGCCGGCGACGGCGGCATGGGCACTGCCCGTGTACCGGTGCGGTGGGAAATCTATGACGACGACGGCGCACGCCATCTGGTGCGCGCCGGGGATGCGATCGCCGAACCCGAATGGGGCCATTCGGTGCATGTCGAAGTTAGCGGGCTCCAGTCGGGCCGTCCCTATTGGTACCGGTTCATCGCCGGTGGCGAAGCGAGCGCGATCGGCCGCACGCGCACCGCCCCGGCCCGCCATGCGCTGCCCGACCGGCTGCGCTTCTGCTTCGGATCATGCCAGAAATACGAGGACGGCCAGTTCGGCGCGTGGGCCAACACCGTCGCCGAGGATCCCGACCTGATCGTCTTCCTGGGCGATTACATCTACGAGGAGGCCCCTTCGGTCGGCACGCCGCGGGTCCATCTCAATCCCGCGCCGGTCGATCTCGACGGCTACCGCGTGCGCTATGCGACCTATCGGCTCGACCCGCTGCTGCAGGCGGCGCACGCGGTCGCGCCGTGGATCGTGACGTGGGACGACCACGAGGTCATCAACGACTATGCCGACCTGGCCGACCAGCATAACAGCGATCCCGCGGTCATGGCGCGGCGGCGGGCGGCGGCGTACCAGGCCTATTACGAGTTCATGCCGCTGCGCGCCTATTCGCGTCCGCACGGGCCTGACATGCGGCTGTACCGGACGCTCGACTGGGGCCGGCTGGCGCAGTTCCAGGTGCTCGACGACCGGCAATATCGCTCCCCGCGCGGCTGCCAGACCCCCGTGCGCGGCGAGATGTCGGTGTCGGTCGTCAAGGATTGTCCCGACCTCCACGATCCGAAGGCGACGATCCTCGGCATGCCACAGGAGAAATGGCTGCTCGATACCCTGTCGGCGACCAAGGCGCGCTGGAACGTCCTGACGCAACAGACGCAGATCACGCCCTATCCGCGCCGCGATCCGGCGCATCCGGATGGTCCTGCCGACATGCAGACGGTCGATACCTGGCAGGGCTATCAGGCCTCGCGTGACCGTATTTTCGCGCGATGGCAGGACGCCAATGTGTCGAACCCGCTCGTGATCGGCGGCGACATCCACGCCTTCGTCGCCAGCGACATCAGCTACCGCGGCAAGGCACTGGCGCCGTGCTTCGTCGGCGGGTCGATCGCCACACAGGCGGGGGACAAGCTGCTGGTGCAGAACACCGCCGACCTGCCCGCCTATCGCTTCGCGCGCAACGACGTGCGCGGTTATGGCCGCATCGACGTGACGCCGACGCAGTGCGACGTCGCCTTCCGCGCACTCCGCAACCCGCTCGATGCGCGGACGGAGGCGTACGACCTGACCAAGTACGTCGTCGAAGACCGCAGGCCGAGAATGCAGGCGGCCTGACCCGGCGCGCCAACGCGGCGCCGCCTCACTCATCACCGACGTCTTACCGGCAGCCGAAAGCGTGCGCCATCCAAAGGGGACCATCATGAACCGCCTCCGTACCGCCATATCGCTGACCGCGTCGCTGCTCGCGCTCACCACCGCCACGACCCTGGCAGCGCAGACCGTACCGCCGACCGACGATACACCTGAAGCCGATATCGTCGTCACCGGCCAGCGCGCCAGCCAGGTCCGCGCGCTCGCCGCCAAGCGCGATGCGATCGGCGTGATCGACGTCGCCGCAGCGGACGATATCGGCCGCCTGCCCGACCGCAACGTTGCCGAGGTGATCGAGCATCTGCCCGGCGTCGGCGTTACCTACGACCAGGGCGAAGGGCGCTACGCCTCGGTCCGCGGCGTGCCCTCGACGCTCAACGGCTACACGCTGAACGGGCTTGAGATCGGCAACCCCGACGGCACCACGCGCGCCTTGCCGCTCGACATCGTCTCGGGCCAGCTGGTCAACCGGGTCGAGGTCGCGAAGGTCAAGACCGCGGACATGGACGGCCAGGGCATCGGCGGCACCATCAACCTGGT
>Ga0247813_10000812_pt1 | contig 25471 bp, 13 predicted proteins | sample UWRJL169409C1_FD_180719 | JGI IMG/M metagenome (GOLD analysis project Ga0247813, IMG submission 180719) | Plant litter microbial communities from Arlington Agricultural Research Station in Wisconsin, United States - UWRJ-L169-409C-1 | ecosystem: Environmental > Terrestrial > Plant litter >...
TCACGCGCGTCTTGCCGCTGCCCGCGCCCGCAAGCACCAGCAGAGGACCTTCGCAGTGCATCACTGCCGCGTGTTGGGGAGGATTGAGACCGTGCATGCCATCTCCAGGGGAGGGGCATTGTACCGGGCCGTCAAGCCGGGGCGTGGAGATCTCCGGCAGCGGACGAAAGCGTCCGGCCTCCGCCCTGACAGCCCACAGGGCGTGGCTGGGCGTCTAGAATTGGCCGATGGCCAAGCTCTACTTCTATTATTCGGCGATGAACGCCGGCAAGACCACGACGCTGCTGCAGTCGGCGCACAACTATCGCGAGCGGGGCATGCGCGTGGCCATCCTGACCCCACGGCTGGACGATCGCGCCGGGCGCGGCGTGGTGGCCTCGCGGATCGGCCTGAAGGCCGACGGGATCGCGTTCCAGCAGGACACCGACCTGCAGCAGCTGATCGCCGATGACATCGACACGCACGGCCCATTGGGCTGCGTGCTGGTCGATGAAGCGCAGTTCCTGACCCGCAGCCAGGTCTGGCAGCTCAGCGAGGTGGTCGATCAGATGCGCATTCCGGTGCTCTGCTACGGCCTGCGCACGGATTTCCGCGGCGAGCTGTTTGAAGGCAGCCAGTACCTGCTGGCCTGGGCCGACGAGATGCAGGAGATCAAGACGATCTGCCATAGCGGCAAGAAAGCCACGATGACCGTGCGCGTGGACGAGCACGGCCACGCGGTGCAGGACGGCCCGCAGGTGGAAATCGGCGGTAACGAGCGCTACGTGTCGGTGAGCCGCGCGGAGTTCAAGAAGATCACGCGCGGTGAGGGCCGCATCGACCCGATGCAGGCGCGTCTGCCGCTATAAACCCATGGCTTTCGACAGATGTACAGTCGGCGCTATGCAGCCTACGCTGCATCAACCAACGGATGAAGATGGATTTTCCATGAAGCGCGCTGCGGCCCCGCTCACCCTGCTGTTGTTGTTTTGTCCGCTCCCCCTGTTTGCGCAGAGTGGCTCCTCTTCGCTCGATATGGGCTCCACCGTGGTCGGCGCAGGCTTCATGGACAGCCATCCGGACATGATGTATCGCCAATGGGGTGTTGCCTCGCTCCATCGGGGAGATCCCAAGGGAGCGATGGAGAACTTTAGGCTCTCGGCGCGTTATGCCGACAAGCCTTCTCAAGGATACCTGGGTGAAATGTACTGGTTCGGCGTCGAGATGCCCTCCGATCCTGTGATGGCTTTCGCTTGGATGGACGTCGCCGCAGAGCGTGGATACCCGCTTTTTGTCGACCTTCGTAACCAGTACTGGGCGTCCCTACCGCTGGAGCAGCACGCCGTGGCGCGCGCTAGAGCCAGCGAGTTGCGTGCTGAATACGGCGATGAGGTTGCCAAGCCTCGCATTGCGGCGGTGCTCAATCGCGGGCGGCGGGCCATGACCGGCAGCCGTACTGGTTCGATGTCCAACAACGTGGATATCGTCTACAGCGAGGGAGGCGTCACCAAAACCATCAAGGCCGATCGGCTGTACGACCCCAAATATTGGGACCCGGATAAATACCAGCGCTGGCAGGACGAAACGTGGTCGAAGATCCGTCGCGGGACCGTGGAAGTCGGCTCTCCCCTGCAGCAGGCCACTGAACGTCCCCCGGGAGCTGACGACCGCTAAGCGGTCGCCACCCGCCGGGGTGATCAATACAACGTGCGCTCCGGCGCGCCCTTCGGCGGCGGGCTGTACTGGTACAGCCAGGTTTCGGTGAGGGTCTTGCCGCCGCTGCGCAGGTACAGGCGGATGTCGATCTGCTCGGTGGCGTCATCCGGCGGCACCAGATCGAACATGGCGCGGTAGCCCTTGATCTCGCGCAGCGGACGCGCCGAGACGATCTCGGTACGGCCGCGGCTGACCTGGACCACGGCGTCCACCTCGCCCTTGTCGATCAGCGCGGCCAGTTCGCCGCCTTCGAAATCGACCGCGAAGCGCCACGAGAAATACTCGCGCTTCTTGCCGATCACCCCGCCCAAGCCGGTACGGCTGGCCACGCAGTGCGCCAGCGGCGTACGCGCCGGCGGCTCGGCGCCCCAGTACAGGCGGTAGCCGAGCAGCAGCTCCTGGCCGGGCTGCGGCTTGGCCTCGGGGTTCCAGAACGCCACGATGTTGTCGAAGGTCTCATCCACGGTCGGGATTTCGACCAGCTGCACCGAACCCTTGCCCCACTGCCCCTTCGGTTCCACCCACAGGCACGGGCGCTTCTCGTAGAAAACGCCGTCGTCCTGGTAGTGATCGAAGTTGCGGTCGCGCTGGAGCAGGCCGAAGCCGCGCGGGTTGTTGTCCACGAACATATTGAAGCGCAGGTTGTGCGGGTTGCACAGCGGGCGCCAGATCCATTCACCGGCACCGGTCCACATCGACAGGCCATCGGTATCGTGGATCTCCGGGCGCCAGTCCCAAGCCATGCGGCGGTCGTTCTCGCCCACCTGGTACATGCTGGTGCACGGGGCGATGCCGAGCCGCTCGATCGCCTTGCGCGGGTACAGCGCGCAGTCGATGTCCATCAGCAGCACGTCACCGTTGGTGATCGCGAAGCGGTAGGCGCCGGTGGTGCTGGGCGAATCCAGCAGGGCGTACACCACCAGCGTATTGGAGTCGGCCGCCGGCTGCTCCAGGTAATAGGCGATGAAATCCGGGAATTCTTCGGGCTTGCCCATGCCGGTATCGATCGCCAGGCCGCGCGCGGATTGGCCGTACTGACCTTCCTTGCCAACCGCGCGGAAATAGCTGGCACCCAGGAACGCGGCGAAGTCGCGATCGGTGTCCTTGCGGGTGTTGAGACGGAAGCCGGCAAAGCCCAGGTCGGCCGGCAGATGACTGCCCTTCAGGCCGCTCTTGCCGTAGTCGAACGCCGCCCCGTCGTAGGCCAGTTCCTGCGCCTTGCCATCGGTCACGTCGAACATCCGCACCGGTGAGTGGAAGTACAGGCCGAGGTGGAAGAACTTGGCCTGGTAGCGGCCGGGCTGGTCCGCCCACAGCGCATGATCCTGGCGGTACTGGATCGACTGGTACTGGTCCCAGCTCAGCGCTTCGACCGGACCCGGCAGGGTGCGCTTGTGGCTCTGGTAGGCGGCCTGGGACAGCGCGCGCGCCTGCCCTTTCAGCGAAGCGAAATCGAACGGCTGGGGCTCGCCCAGCCGGCGCAGGCCGACCTGGTTGCCCTGCGCGGCACACGCCGGCAGTGCAGGCAGGCCGAAGGCGGCCAGGGCCACGGAGGCATTGCGGAGAAAGTCGCGTCGTTGCATGCAGGCAGCGATGGCAAGGGAGGGCCGGCCATCATAGGCACGCAGACGTTAATTCGCCGAGGTGAATGCGGGGCGGCGTTCAGCCAGCGTGGGTGACGGGGTGACCGCAACCGTCGCCGGCGCACAGCGCTCAAGGATCTGCCCGAGCTCCTGTCGCAGCTGTCCGCCCTGCGGCCACTGCGCCTGCAGCTCCTGCTGAAGCTGCTCCAGCGCTGCGCGCGCACGCACGGGTGCGGTGCCACAGTCCAGTTCGGCCATCGCCGCACGGGCGCGCCAGCGCAGCGCGCGGCTGTCCAGGTCGGCGGCGTCGCCCACCAGCAGGGGTGCCAGCGCACGTCGCGCTTCCACGGTCTGGCCCATGCGGCCCAGGTTTCGGGCCCAGGCCAGCTGCAGCGCGCGGTGCAGACCCGCACTGGCAGGCCCGGCCCGGTCCACCCGCCGCATCAGCGCCGCCAGTTGCTCCCCGGCCTGATGGGGGTCGCCGTGGGCACTGACCAGCTCGGCCATGCGCCGGTCGGCCTGCTGCACCGAGGCATCGTCATCGCCGCGCTGCGCTGCCTGCCATTGCCGCCCCTCATGCAGGGCGGCCAGCGCGGCCTGCCAGCGACCGGCCAGCGCCAGGGCCTCGCCCTGGTCGTACAGCCCCTGCGGCAGCAGCCCCACGCAATCGGGCTGGCGCCAGATCGCCACGGCGCGGGCGAAGTCATCGATGGCCGTCGCGCTGTCGCCGCGCGCCAGCGCCAGCCGCCCCAACGCATGCCAGGTCAATCCGGTATCACGGTGCTGCTCGCCCAAGGCCTGCCGGGTCAGCTGATGGACCTGCTGGAGTTGGACCTGCGCCTGCGCCAGTTCGCCGCGCTGCATCGCCAGCAGCGCGCGCAGGCGGCGGATCGACAGGGTTTCCGGGTGATCGGGCCCATACAGCCCCACGGCATCATGGGCGGCAAGCTGCAGAGCATGCTCGGCCGCCTCCAGATCGCCCTGCGCAGCCAGGGTCTCGCCCATGTGCCGACGCAGCGCGATCAACTGGGGGTAGCGCACCGTGTTACCGGCCTGCAGCAGCTGCAGCGCTTGCCGGTATCCGGCCAGGGCAGCAGGCGCGCGGCCATCGTCACCGTCCAGTGCGGCAAGGTCGGCGAGGCTCTCCGAGGTGCCGGGGGTATCGCGCAGCACATCGCGGCGCAGCACCAGCGCCTGCTCGAACGCCCCGCGCGCCTCATCGCGGTAGCCCAACAGCTGTTGGCATCGCCCCAACTGGGTGTGGTACTCGGCCACGGCCGCCGGCAGCCGCAGGCGGTACTCGGCGGCCAGCGACTGCATCGGTGTCAGGTGAGTCACGCAGTCGCGGGAACGTCCGAGCATGCGCAGCGCACGGCCGCGCTGGGTCACCGCTTCCAGCTGCAGGGTCGGCGGCACCTCGCCGGCCTCCTCCAGCAGCGCGCGTTGGCGGTCCAGCGTCTGCAGCGCCAGCTGGTAGTCGCCCATACCGATCCGCAACCGGCCGATCACGCCTTCCAGCTCGGCCAACGACAGCGGTTGATCGCGCAGTTCCGCCTCACCGCGTTGCTGACCGGTGGCCAGCAGCTGGCGCAGATCGAAGCTGCCATGGCGCACGCCCGCGGCGCGGTCGAACAGGCCTACGGTGAAATCCTGCATTGCCTGCGCACGCGCGACCTCGCGCCGGGCCTGCTGCATCTGCCACAGCGCGGTGAGCGCCAGTGCGAGCAGCGCCAGCACTGCCATGCTGCCCAACGCCACGCCCCAGCGATGCCGGCCCAGGTATTTGCGCAGCCGGTAGCCCACGTGCTGCGGGCGGGCGTGGATCGGGCGGCCTTCGAGGAAGCGGCGCAGGTCCTGGGCCAAGGCTTCCACCGAGGCGTAGCGCTGCGCAGGTTCCTTCTGCAGGGCCTTGAGCAGGATGGTGTCCAGATCGCCGCGCAGGCGACGCGACAGGCGCCTTGCCGCCCCGGCCTGTTCGCCACCGGCGCCGGCCACGCGCGCCATGACGGCCGAGGCGCGCGGCGCCTGCACCTCCAGGATCGAGCGCTCCCACTCGGCATCGCTGTGCCGGCGCAGGCGATACGGCTTCTGCCCGGTAATCACCTCGAACAGCACCACGCCCAGCGAATACACATCGGTCAGTGTGGAGACCGGCTCGCCGCGCACCTGCTCCGGCGCCGCGTAGTGCAGGGTGAACGCGCGTGCTTCCGTGGGCGGGTGCGCGGGCGGCTTGCCGTGGTCATCGTCGAGCAGCTTGGCGATGCCGAAATCCAGCAGCTTCACCTCGCCCTCCACCGTCACCAGGATGTTGGACGGCTTCAGATCGCGATGCACGATCAGGTTGGCGTGGGCGTGGCTGACCACCGCGCAGACCTGCAGCATCAGCTGCAGGCGCCGCTCCAGCGGCAGTGCCAGGCGCTGGCAGTGCTCGGTGATCGGCTCGCCTTCGACATACGCCAGCGCCAGGTAGGGCTGGCCGTCCAGGTCCACGCCGGCGTCCAGCAGCTGGGCCAGGTTCGGGTGCTGCAGCCGCGCCAGAATTTCGCGTTCGCGGCTGAAGCGCTGGCGCAGGCCGGGATCGGCGTAGCCGCTGCGCAGCAGCTTCAGGGCGACCTGGCGCTCATACAGGCCATCGGCGCGCTCGGCCAGCCACACCTCACCCATCCCGCCTTCGCCGAGCGCCCGCAACAGCCGGTAGGGACCGACCCGCGTGCCTGCCCGGCTGTCTTCCGGCGGCGCGGTCCACAGGGGCTGCGCCAGGAATTCATGGCTGTCCCGCTCATGGGCGAGCAGGCGCTCCACATCCTCGGCCAGCCCCGGATCGTCGGCGCGCAGGCGCAGCAGCCGCTGCTCTCGCGCCGGTTCGGGCAGTTCCAGCAATTGATCCAGCAGGCAGGACAACTGCCGCCAGCGTGACGCCTCCATCGGTCCTCTCCCCGGACGATGCGTGGCTTTTCAGGGCTCCCCGACCGAAGCCAGCAGGAACATGCGCGCCTTCTGCCAGTCGCGGCGGATGCTGCGCTCCGAGCGTTGGCATAGATCGGCGATCTCCTGCTCGGACAGGCCGGCGAAGTAACGCAGTTCCACCACCTTGGCCAGGTGTGCATCCACCGCATGCAGCCGGGCCAGCGCCACATCCAGCGCCAGCAGGTCTTCATCCAGGCGCACGCCGCTGCTGCTGTTCTCCGGCAGCTCCACCCGCTTGAGATCACCGCCGCGTTTGCGCGCCAGCCGGTTGCGTGCGTAATCGACCACCACGCTGCGCATCGCCGAGGCGGCGTAGGCGAAGAAATGCGCGCGGTCTTCGAAGCGGGCCGCGCCCCGGGAGCCGAGCAGCTTCAAATAGGACTCGTGCACCAGCGAGGTGGCATCCAGGGTGCGCCCCTGCTGCCCGGCAAGCTGCCGCCGGGCCATGCTGTGCAGCTCGTGATAGAGCAGGGTCAGGACCCGGTCGAGCGCGGCGCGGTCGCCCGCCCGGGCCGAATCGAGCCATACGGTGATATCCGGTCCCTGGTCCATCGCACACCCCCGCCGGTGACGTTGGGCGGACTATACCGCCCGGTGGGCGATGGCCGCGCGACGGCTCAACGCTGGCAGTGACCGCACCAGACGCTGGCCCGCTGGCCGATGGTGGCGTGGCGGAGCAGCCGCCCGCACTGGCGGCAGGGCTCGCCTTCACGCCCGTAGACCAGCAGTTCCTGCTCGAAGTATCCCGGCGCCCCGTCCGGGTTGATGAAATCGCGCAGGGTGGTGCCGCCGCGGGTGATGGCGTAGGCCAGGATCTGCTTCACCGCATCGGCCAAGCGCTGGTAGCGCGCGCGGGAGATCTTGCCGGCCTCGCGGAGCGGGTTGATCCCGGCCATGAACAGGCTTTCGGCGGCGTAGATGTTGCCCACGCCCACCACGATGCCCTGGTCCATCAGGAAGGTCTTCACCGAGGCGCTGCGGCCACGGCTGCGGGCGAACAGGTAGTCGCCGTCGAAGGCGTCATCCAGCGGCTCGGGCCCCAGCGCTGCCAGCAGCTCATGGGTCTCCCCGGCCGGCTGCCAGAGCAGGCTGCCGAAGCGGCGCGGGTCGTTGAAGCGCAGCAGGCGCCCGTTGTCCAGGCTGATGTCGACATGATCGTGGGCGCGCACCGGGGTGTCGCCGGGCAGCACCCGCAGGCTGCCGGACATGCCCAGGTGCAGCAGCGCGCTGCCGATGGCGGTATCGAGCAGCAGGTACTTGGCGCGGCGGCGCACGCCCTGGATGGCCTGCCCGGGGAGCAGCGTGCTGATCTCCGGCGGAATCGGCCAGCGCAGGTCGGGCCGGCGCAGGATCACGCCGTGGATGCTGCGGCCTTCCAGGTGCGGGGAAAGGCCGCGGCGGGTGGTTTCGACTTCGGGGAGCTCGGGCATGGGAGGGATTCTAAGGCAAGCCCTCCGAGGGCTGCATGACGTACCAGGACATGATTCCACTTAGCTCAACGACGAACTCCGTGTGGATGGAGCCGGAGCTTCTGGCTCATCTGTGATGCTGAACAGTTCCCGACGATACAGGGTCTTCAGCTTAATCCTTTTCGATGAGAACACGTCAAAGCTTCGATCCAGATCCTCCAGACTCGCGGTGACCTGCACCAGGTATCCATTTTCGTACTCATCGACGATGAAGCCCTCCGCCTTCATCGCATCCCGGTCGCCCTCTTCGGAGAACTCGTCGCCAAAATAAGTTGCCCACGCAAGGTTGTGCAGCTCAGGAGCAAGCGAAGCGCCGAACGACCCTATTTCAAATGACGACCATGCGCCCCGTCGCCCAGTTTCGCGCGGAGTGAACAGATGGAGCATTCCAATCTGGGGCGGAAAGATCCGAACAAGCTCACTGAACAGCATTCCCCAGTCGACTCGGGAGTTCCACGGGGCGGAGATGCTGACACTCGCGGGGACCACCTTCCCTGCATGGTTATAGATTCGGTGTCGCACGTAGCCACTCGACCTTACAACCCTCTTCCGCCGCCAGGCGAACGACATGGGTGCTTCAAAGCTCCGGCCCTGCGATTTGACGGTAGCCATCGCTGCCCACCAACGTTCCAACGATTCATCCCCAAGGAAGTCATCCTTGAACTTGTCCGGGTTGAAAGAAACCTGTTCCGGAGTCATGCCGTGACTTTCGAGGAGCGCGACCAGTGCCCGACCTCGCTCCAGCTCGATAGTGTTCACACGAGTTCTGATGGATATTTGCACGTACTTCTTCATCAATACTCCGTGAGAATTCCGGTTTTTGGGTCGTATCGATAGACCTTTCCGCCCGTTGCCTCGATGGCGGCCTTCCTGGCAGCGTAGACAGATCCATGCTGCCGAGCCGTTTCACGCGCCAACGTGGACGCACTACGGCCGAGGCGGCGCGCGATGGAGCGGAGGCTCGCACCGTTACCGCGCTCGATCTGAAGTACGGCACACTCTTCGGAACTCCAATGACTTGGCTGCTTTCCTATGCGGCCACCCTACGTAATTGCGGGGTATTGCACTTGGAAGTCGAGTCCAAGCACTTGATTCTTGACGCCGCCCTCTTTTGATCAGGTGACATCGCGCTCAAGCATGGGCTCTTCCTCAATCCGAAATCTTCCGGGGCGGTACAACGTCTTGAGCTCTGCGCGGCGACGGGAGAAGGAATCGAAATCATTCTTCACATCTTCCAACCTTTTGGTCACGGTGACGAGGTATCCATTGGACTGCTCGTCTACAGAAAATCCCCGTTCGCGCATCTTCTTACGATCCCCTTCATCTGCGAACTCATCTCCGTAGTACATAGCCCACGCGATGTTGGTGATATCTGGATTCAAAGCTGCCCCAAACGATCCCGCTTCGAAAGACGACCATGGACTCGGCCGCCCTATTTCCGGAGAAGTGAAAAGATGGAGCATCGCCAAACGAGGGGGAAAGACGCCAATGAGCGCGCGAAAGACTTCAATCCATTCTATCTTCGGACTCCACTGAGCCGTAAGGCTAACCGTCCCAGGCAACAATGCTCCCCGGTTGTTTCGCATCGTATGGCGAACGTAGCCGGTCGACTTCACTGCGTCCTTTCGCCTCCACGCAAAGTCAAGGCTGAAATCAGAGACAGTACCCTCAACTCGCATCTGCGCCACTTCGTTCCACCAGAGATCCAAGGCATCAGCGCCTTTAAAACCATCCTTGAATCTATCTGGGTTGTGGGACACCTGCTGCGGATACAGATGCCCGTCGCCCAGGGAGAGTACGTTTAGCAACGCCCTCCCAACCTGCTGTGGCTTCGTATCGATGCGGCTACGCAGCGCAATTTTAACGTATGTCTTCATTAGAATCCCGTCAATACTCCCGTCTTCGGATCATAGCGATAGATTTCACCACCCGCATCTCTGATCTGGTCCAGGATGTTCTGCGCAACAGATTGCGTGCGGGGACTCACCACAAGATTGATTGGCTGTCCGGTTTCCTTAGCAAGCTGAATTTGCGCCCTAAGTTGGTCCGTCATCCTGAGCTGCTTGACGTTCTTGATCTCCAGCAATCCGCCGGCCTCTCTTCCCCAAGCGTCAGGTATCGTCGTCACCTTCTGGCCGCTGGGCAGAGTCACTTCGACTACCGTCGTGTTCTTAACCACGCCGTTGTGCGACAGAGCCTCGATAACCTGCCGCTCGAATTCGGCCCCCGCAGCCTGATTCATACGAATATTGACAGAAGCCCAAGCATTTGCTTCCGTCTTGTAGATTTTGCCTGTCGGCCCCTGCACAACAACTTCGCCCTGCGGATCGATTACGCGACGGTAGCCATCAGGCAAACCGCCCGTCTCATTGAAGGCCGCACCTGCGCTTTGACCGCTTCGGTATCCGGGCGGCAGATCGGGGGCCGCGAAATCGGTGCGGATGGCGTCGGACTTCCCAACATCCGCAGCAATATCGTCCGCACGGGCGGCCGCGCGCTCGCCAAGCGTGCTTCCTGGCGCAGGTGTGTCCGGGATGGCTTCAGCAACCGGCCTGCTTGGCGCGGTGGTGGGCCCCTTCACTGGAATGAGCTTGCCAAGCTGCCCTACCAGCTTTGCCATGGCAAAGGCCGTCGCAACGTCCTTTACCGCACCTTCGACGTCACCGATCGCAACTTTTCGCGACACCTCCAAGGCGAAGCCGACGTCGCCTGTAAACATTGTCAGGGTGGTCCACGCATCCCGGCTGACAACGCCATTGACGAAGTCATCGCGCCAGCCAGCATCTACTCGATTCAAGGCTTGGAGCAGATTGCGGCGTTCATCCTCGGTCTTGCCGCTGGCTATGATCACCCCATAGAGCTGCGAAAGCTCCTGGGTTCCACGCAGCTTGTCGGCGAAGAGGGTGCTGTCGGTGTACTGCGCATAGTCCGCACCGAAGTAAGTGAACTCTCCCGTTGTCTTGCTGGTCGCATCCGACAGGAACTGCTGCGCATTGCCATCTTGGGCGGTGAGGCCCCGGTGCCCCAGCATCTTGTTCCAAGCCTCGTCGACTTGGCGAACCGCTTGGATCATCAGACGCTGGCGAGCCGCATTTACCTGGTCGCTCGTGCATTGCTCGGCGCAGCCGAATTCCCTTTGCGCGAACGCCAACGCGTTGGAATTGATGAACTTGATCTCATCGGGATGCAGCTGACGGTTGTATTGCTCACCTGCCAGGCCGGTGGCCAAGCCGACGTCCCCGCCGGCCGCACCCAACGCGGCACTGACAAGCTGTTGAACCAAACTGCTTTCTGCAGCAGACAAGGGACGGCCAAGTTCAGCTGCGCCGGCCCCAAGTGCGCCGGACAGCGCATCCGCCCCACCGGAACCGGCCACAATCGCGCCCGCTGCGGCGTGAAGCAGGGTTTTGCCGGCGCCGCCGTCCTTCCACAAGGTGTACTGGACTTGGTTTGCCGCCATTACGGCATTGGCATCGGCAATGTCCTGCTGAAGCTGTGCGCGCTGCTCTGGAGATGCGCTATCGCCCAACAAGTCAAGCTGAGACTGCGCGATCTCCGCCTTCATCTGCGCCTGGCGATAAGTGTCCGTTAGTGCCTTCGTGATGTCGCCGGTCGCTCGGAAGACGACCTCACCGGCAATCTGCCCCGCTAGCAGGTCACGCTGGACCTGCTCGGCATCAAACTTGTTGGCCAGGCCTTCCTGCTGAAGCTCGGTGGCTTTTCGCTCCAACCCGTCCAGTGCGGACGTATCACCATTCCGGACAACCACCGTGCCGGCCGAGATATCGCTCCGGGTGACACTGCCAGCAGAATCCGCTTGCGGGATCCCCAAGCTGGGGTTTGCACCCGCATTGATACCCCCACTGCTCTGATCCCCAATCGAACCACTGAATCCGACTGAGCCACCGAAGCTTCCACCACTGTAACTGGCGTGGTTGCTCAGGTCCGTAACTCCCAGACTCTCGGTGGAAAGCAGGTTCTTGGACGGGTCAGCAGTGCTGGCAATGACCGCGCCATCCAGCTGCGTGTGGTTGCCCACATTGATCTGGTAGCCGCCCGCACCCGCCGCGATACCGGTCTGCTGGGTGGTGCTGTTGTAGTTGTTGTGGATGTCGGTCTGGCCGTAGCTCACGCTGCCGCTGCTGGCGCCGAAGCACAGCGGCGGAATGCACAGCGAGACGCCGAAGCCGCCGTTCTGGTCCTTCTGGTCGTAGTACTGGCGGTCCTGGCTGCTGGTCAGGGTCAGGTCGCGGCCGATGTCGGCCATCACGCTGTCGCCCATGGCCTGGGCACCCTGCAGGGTGGTGTCGCGGCCGCTGGTCAGTGACAGCTGGTTGCCCGCCTCCACCTGGGTGGCCTGGTGAGTGGTGCCGTTGCCCTGCATCCGACCCTGCGCGGCAGACGCAGCCAGTTCGATGGTGAAGCCATTCTGCGAGCCACCCAGGCCGAAGCCTACGCCAACGCTGCCGCTGCCGCTCTTGTGGGCGCCATCCTGCTGGTTGCTGCTCTGGCTGGACAGGAAGTTGATGTCGCGGGCGGCATCGAAGCTGGCGTTGTTGCCGGCGCTGATCTGCGCGCCGCGCAGGGTGATGTCGCCGTTCGCTGCGTAGCCATCCGCACCAGTAGTGCCGTCGCCGGTGGCAACGACGGTGACGTTGCGCCCGGCCGATACCGTGCTGCCCTGTTCGATGGACTGGTGCAGGGTGCTGCTGCTGGAGGCGCTGCTGCTGCCCACGCTGGCGGTGACCTTCACTGCTGCGCCGGTGCCCTGCATGGCGTCCTTGGCGGCGTAGCCGGCCTGCGCCGCATAGAGCGCCGCCAGGCGGTCGTCGCCGGCTTGAGAGGCGCGCTGCGCCGACTCGGCCGCCTGCGCGGCCTGCACGCCATACCCGGACAGGGCAATGGTGCCGCCGGCCTGGTTCACGCGGTGGCGCTCGGCCTGGGTGAGGGTATCGGTAGCAGCGTCAAGGATGACATTGCGGCCGACCAGGGTCACGTCATTGCCTGCGGCGATATCCGCACCGCGCGCGACCAGGTCTTCCTTGGCGACCAGGCTGATGTCGCCCTTGTTACTGGTCAGGCTGGTGCGGACGCTGTTCTGGTCAGTCTGCCGACCGTTGACGTCATGGTATTCATTGCGCACGCCGGTACTGCCGGTGTAACCGTCGCCACCAAGATCACCGATCTGCTTGCTGCGCTGGGTCTCCTGCCAGGTCCGGCTGGTCTCACCCGGCAGCAGTTCGATGCCGCCCTTCTGGGCCAGTACGTTGAGTGCGTTCTCGGCGGCCACCTGCGCGCCCTGCAGGGTGATATCCCCTTCGCGGCTGATCAGGTTGATCTTGTCGGCATTGATGGTGCTGCCGGTCTGGCCGATCACCTGCTGGTTGCTGCTGCCGTCGCTGTTGCCGCTGTTGTACGGCGACATGCGCACGCCGCTGCTGTTCGGCCCGCCCTGGATGTGGCGGAACATGTCGCCGAGCGAGATGGAGCTGGCCCCGTACTGGTTGGTGCGTGAGGAACTGCTCTGGTCGTTGGACTGGGTGTCGATGCTGGTGAGCAGCATCACATGGCGCTGCGCATCGAGCGTGGCGGTGCCGCCGGCGGCGATGGAGCTGCCGGCCACGGTGATGTCACCTTCGGTGGCGCGGATGCTGACATTGCCCGCGGCGTTGAGGCTGCTGCCGCGCTGGGTGGTGGTGTCCACGGCCACGCTGCCCTGGCTCTTGCTGCTGCCATAGCCGACGTTGATGCCGGGCAGGGTCAGCGAGGCCGCGCCCAGCTCCTTGATGTAGCCACCGGCCTTGTCCGCGGTGCTGCCCGAGCCGTTGCTGACCTGCTGCAGGTTGCGGATGGTGTCGATGGGTGTGCCGGTGAGCGTTGCGGACACGCCACTACTGCGGCTGCTCTGGCTTGCCCGGTAGTGCTCGGTTTCCTCGGCTGGATTGATGGTGACGTTCTTGCCCTGGATGGCGATGTTGCCGCCCAAGCCCAGCACGTCGTCGGCCGCACGGCCGGCCAGCACGTCGCTGCCACTGAGGGTGACGTCGCCACCCGCGATCATGCTGACATTGCCTTCCAGGCTGCCAATCATGCTGCCGGAACGCGTGGTCTGCTCCAGCGAGGTGGACGTGCTGCCCTTCTGGCTGCCGGCGGTGATGCCGATGCCACCGAAGCCGCTGGCACCGCCGCCGCCGAACAGGCCCGACTTCTTCCTGCTCTGGTCGAACGACTCGCTGTGCTGCTCGGTGGCCGCTTCCACGGTGATATCGCGGTTGGCCGCCAGCAGCACGTCGCCGGTGGCGCCGATCTGCACGCCGGTGGCGCTGATGTCGCGGCCTGCCGCGATCTGCACGCCGTCGCCGCTGAGCGTGGTGCCTACCGCGTAGGTGTCCGACGACGTTTCGCGGGTGGTGGTGGTGGTACTGGAGAAGGTCTTCTTCTTCTTTTTCCAGGTGTCCTGCTCGAACGTGTGCTCCTCATCGGCGGTGGCCAGCACCACGTCGCGTCCCGCGGACACGGCAACGGTACCGCCATCGCTGTACACGCCGGCCGAGGTAAGCGTGGCGTCCTGGCCTGCGACCAGCGCGATGTCGCCGCCGGCCTTGATCGTGCTGCCGTGGACGGTCTGGTCCAGCGTCTGCGTCTGCTGGGAATAGCGCTTGCGACGGATGTCGGTCGAGCTGGTGTCGGTGGTGGTGACCTCGCCCACGTTGAGGTCTCGCCCGGCCACCACGGCCAGCGCGTTGCCGGCGGTCAGGTTGGCCGCGTTGAGGTTGACGTCCTGGCCGGCCTGCAGCGCCATGCTGCCGCCCGCTTCCAGGCCGCTGGTCTGAAGGGTCTGGCGTGTGCTCTCGGTGTTCTTGTAGCGGCTGGTCTGCTCGGTGCTGAGCACGTTGAGGTTGATGTCGTTGCCAGCTACTGCGCTGAGACCGTTGCCGGCCTTCACTTGCACCGCGGTAAGGGTGAGGTCGTTGCCGGCCTGCAGGCCCAGGCTGCCACCCACATCCAGCGTGGTGCGGTTGAACAGCTCGCCGTTGGCGCCGCTCTGCTGAGTGGTGAGGTTGAGATCGCGCCCGGCCTGCAGTGCGGCATTGCCCTTGGCGCTGGTCTGAGCGCCCACCAGCGACAGGTCACGGCCGGCGACCAGCTCCAGGCCACCCGTGGATTCGATGCGTGCCACGCCGAGGCTGGCCACACTCTGCAGGTCGCGGCCGGCGACCAGGCTGATGCTGCCGCCCTGGATCAGGCCGTCCTTGTTGATGATGTCTTCAACCGCAGACACCCGCAGGCTGCCGCCGGAGGTCATCGCGCCACGGTCGTTCAGCAGGCTGCCGGCGTCGACTGACAGCCGATAATCCGCCGTGATCATGCCCTGGTTGTTCACGTTGTTGGCGCGGATGTCCACGCTCTCGCCGGCTATCGCCGCGCCACCCAGCTGCAGGCGGTCGGCGGTGGCCTGGCTCAGGTACACCACCGGCACCAGCACCTGCTGGCCGCCGACGTTCTGGGCCACCATCCAGACGATGTCTTCGTCCAGCGCGGCCATCTGCTCGGCCGACAAGGCGATGCCCACGGTGAGCTGCAGGCGGCCGGCTTCGGACACGCCGCCATCCATCATGGCGCGGTACTGGTCCATGCCGTTGTCGAGATCGGCATCGAGGTACTTGCGTCCGGTCAGGCCGGTGATCTGTTCCAGCACCAGACGCTGTTCGTAGAAATCATCGCCAAGGCGCTTCAGGCGCTGGTCCGGGTTGAGGTTGAGCTTGGCGAACATGTAGTCCGAGCCAAGCCACTGGCCGTAATTGGCGAAGCGCGGATCGGTTTCCACCAGCCAACGCTGGTTGCCCGGGTTCACGGTGTACAGGCCACTGTCCGGAGCCAGCAGGCCCGGCAGCGGATTCTGCGCGGTGCCCAACACCTGCGGCGGCTTGACCACGCCGCTGGTGCCCGGTGCCGGTGCGCCGACGTTCGGGCCCTGGCCGTTGCCGCCGACCGTGCCGATGGCCGGGCCGGTGGCAATGCCGGTCACCGGGTCCGGTGCGCCGGCGTTGCCGGTGGCCGCGCCGGCCTGGCTGCCGTTGCCGAGGGTGGGCACATACGCGCCCACGCCGTTCCAGCCGCCGATGTCGGCTGGCCCGCCGCCGCTGCCCGCGTTGACCACCGTGTTGTTGACGTCGCGGGCTTCAATGACGACGTTGCGGCCGGCGGTGATGCTGGCGTTGCCGCCGGGCACGGCCACTTCCTTGGTGACGGTAGTGGTGCTCAATACACCATTTGCCCAACGTGGCTCTTCGTGACAGGTCAGGCCGGCACGGCAGGTCTGGTACTCCACTTCATATTCGGAGACGCGCTGGATGGTCTTGGTGGCGGTGAGGGCGACGTTGTTGACCACGCCCGCCCAATCGGCCGGATTGTCGCTGTTGGATGAACCGCGACCATTGATGGTCAGGTTGGTGCCGGCGGCAATGGACGAGTAGATGTTGTCCACGCTGCCGCCGCTGATCAGCATGTCGCGGCCGGACAGGAACTGGCCGGCCGCAGTGAAGGCAGTGATGCGCGTGCCCTGCAGTACGGTATCTGTGTTGGTGACGCCGTGGTCACGCCAGATGAAACAGGGCGATTGTGAATTGCCACAGTACCGCTGGTAGATTTCATACGGCGTGCCACCACCGTCGAACCGGCCGGCATCCGGATCCCCCGCCTGATCCTCCGCGGTGTACGTCTTCTGTTCGTACTGCAGCACACGCCGCTCGTTTCGCACGCCCAGCGCCAGCAGCACGAGGTCGCGTTCGGCTTGGATGCGGCCCGAGCGGTTCACGATCTGCTGCGCGTTGCCACCCCAGCGGCCGCCGATGCGGATGTCGCCGATGCTGTACAGCTCGCCGTCGAGGTTGTTGAAGACCTCGGCGTTGATGGCCAACGTACCGGTGGTGGCAAGCAGGCCTTCGTTGTAGTCGCGCACGGGCACGGTGCTGCCCAGTTCGCGACCGTTGGTGACAGTGCCGGCGCTCAGCGTGACCTGGTCACCCATCACCGTGCCGGTGTTGGTGAACCAGCTGCTGGTGGCCTGCACACGGTCCCCGTCGATGCGGCCGGCATTGTTGATGCCCTGGCTGGCGGTCAGCGACGCGCTTGCGGTACCGGCACTGTTGCCGGCGCTGATGGTGCCCGCCGCAGTGTTGTCGATCTGCGCGGCATTGAGCTCCAGGGTGCCGCTGGTCTCGATGCGGCCCTGGTTGGTCAGCGTGCCCGCAACGTTCAGCGCCAGGCGCCCGTTGCTCTGCAGCTGCTGTGCGTTCTGGTGCAGGTAGTCCCCGGCCAGGTGCAGTTCCAGGTCGGCGCCGCCGAACAGGCGGCCATTGTTGCCCTGGAAGGTCTGCAGCTGTGCCCACAACTGCTGGTAGGCACTGATTTCGCCATTGCCGTTGTTCAGCGCCCCAAGGTACAGCGTGCTGCTGCGGGTAATCAGGCGGCCTCCGGTGTTGTCCAGACTGGCAGCGCGCAGGGTGAACAGATTGCCTGCGGAAAGCTCGCCTGCGCCATTGAGGACGGTGGCCGATGCGTTGTCCAATGTCAGGTCGGCGCCGGCGTGGACGCGCCCACTGCGGTTGTCCAGCTGGGTGGTCTGCAGGGTGGCGCTCTGGCCCGCGACCAGCTTGCCGCGCTGGTTGTTGACGGTGGCGGCGCTGAGCGCGATGTTGCCTTGGGTGCTGCCGAGCACACCATCGCTGTTGTCGAGCGCACCGACGGTGGTGACGGTCAGCGTGTTGCTGCCATCCACCACCAGGCGCCCGCTGCGGTTGTCCACCGCACCCGCCGTGATGCCGGCCGCTGCGTAGGCTTCGATGCTGCCGCTCTGGTTGTCGAGCACGCCCTCGGCGTCCAGCTGCAGTTGACCGCCGGCATACAGCAGGCCGCCGCCGTTGCGCAGGTCGCCGTTGATGTCCAGGGTCAGGTTCTGCTTGGCGTACAGATTGCCGCCCTGGTTGCCCAGGCTGGCCGTGATGACACTTGCATTGCCCTCGGCACCGATCAGGCCGGTGCGGTTGTCCACGCTGGCCGCCTGGATCTGCAGGGTGCCGGCCTGGCGCTGGGCAAGCGTGCCGGCCACGTTCTGAAGGGCTTCGGTGGCGCGCACCTGCAGGTTGCCGACGGCATCGATGCGACCACCGCTGTTGTCGATCTGGCGCGCGCGGATGTCCGCGCCGCGGCCGGCACTGATCTGGCTGCCGGTGGTATTGGCCAGGTCGCCGGAGACATCGACCAACACGGCGCCGTTGCCGACAATCAGGCCGCCGTTGGTGTTGCCCAGCGCGCCAGCCCGCACGGTCGCGGTGCCGGTGCCGGCGTGCTCGATACTCCCGCCGTTGTTGAGGAGGGTCGCCACCTCCAAGGTCAGGTCAGTTGCGTTGGCGGCAATGCGGCCACCGTCATTGCGCAGCGCACCGCTGAAGGCGAGCGTCAATGCGTCGTTGCCGGTCTGGATCAGCTCGCCGGCGCGGTTGTCCAGCGCTGCGGCCAGGATGCCAAGGCGCGCTGCCTGCAGCGAGCCGCGCTGGTTGATCAGTTCGCCGGTGGTTTCCAACTGCAGCGTGCCTGTAGCGACCAGGGTGCCGTTGCTGTTGTCCAGCGTGCCGCCGGTGGCGCGTGCCACCAGCTCGCCGCCCGACCACACCAGGCCATTGCGCAGGTCCAAGCCACTGCCTTGCAGCGCCACGCGCTGGCCGGCGTGCACTTTGCCGGATTGCAACAGCAGGGTGTTCGCGGTCAGGCTGACCTGGCCGGTGCTGCCCAAGACGCCATTTGCCGCAAGGCCGCCCACGATCTGGCCGCTGTTGTCGACGGTGTCGCCACTGACGGTGACGTTGCCGCTGGCCAGCAGTCGGCCACGGTTCTCAACCGCAGCGGACTGCAGGGTGACAGCGGCGGCCTGCATGCTGCCGGTGTTGCGCAGGACGGTGCCCGCATCCGCGCTGATCCCACCGGTAGCGTATACATCGCCGTCGCTGGTAAGTGCTTGGCCGGCATGCAGGGTGATGTCCGCGCTGCTGTCCAGGTTGCCCGCCAACTGCAGGTCACGCTGGGCGCGCAGGGTCACGCCGGTGGCAGCGTAGGCTTTGCCACTCTGGCGCAACGTGCCGCCCGCCTCGGCGTTGAGCTGTCCGGCGGCGATGGTCTTGCCGGTCAGGGCCAGATCACCGGTGGTGGTCAGGCGCACGTCGGACTGCTCGCTGCCGAGATCGCCGCTGCTGTCCAGCGAGGCAGCCTGCACGTCCAGCGTCTGCACGGACACCAGGCTGCCTTGGTTGGTCAGCACGTCGTTGGCCACCAAGTCGGCACGTCCTGCACTGTAGACGGCGCCGCTGTTGTCGATGCGCGCGGCACGCAGTTCCAGCGCGCGCCGTGCGTAAAGGTTGCCAGCGTTGCTGGCGGCCTGCAGCACGTCGATGTCGAGCAGGTCCGCACTGGAGATGTCGCCGTCGGCGAGATTTTCCAGCGTCTGCGCACGCAGCGTGACCGCCGCGTCGCTGGCAATGATGCCCGCGTTGCGCAGGATGCCGCTGCTGTCCAGGCGCAGGTCTCGGGCGCTGTAGACGGTACCGGTGTTGTCCAGAGCGCCCGCGTTGAGCGTCATGCGCTCGGTAGCGTGCAGACGCCCGGCGTTATCGAGCTGGCCGGTGGTGGTGGCCGTCAGCTGGCGACCCAGCGCCAGGCCATCCCGGGTCTGGCTGAGGGTGCGCGCATCGAGCTGGAGCTGCTGCGCTGCTTCCAGCCGCTGCCGGTTGGCGATGGTGTCCGCACGGATGCGCAGGTCGCCGTCGCTGATGATCTCGCCAGCGTTGTCCAGCTGCGCGGCACGCAGATTGATCGTCTGGCCGGCGCGCAAGCGCGCGGCGGCCGCGTTGTCGATGCGACGGGATGCATCGACGTCCAACGTGCCTGAGCCCAGCACGAGGCCGCGGTTGTCGAGTGCACCCACGGTCAGGCGGGTGTCACTGGCGGCCGTGGTGCCGGTGTTGGTCAGGCGGTCTGCCCGTGCGGTCAACGTGCGCTCGGCGATGAGCTGGCCGGCGTTGGCCAGCTCACCGGTAACATCCAGGGTGACGTCGGTGCCGGCGGAAAGCTCGGCCGATGCGGCCTGCTGCAGCTCGCCGGCGGTGACGGTCAAGGTCTGCGCGGCGCCGATCAGCCCGCTGTTGTCGATCCGACCACTGACCGCCAGCGTGGCGTCCCGTTGGCCGTAGAGCTGTCCCCGGTTGGCCAGGCTGCCGGCCTCGATGCGGGTGCCGGTGCTGCCGATCACCACGCCGGCGTTGTCGATGTGGCCGTTCGCCTGCAACTGCAGCGCGCCCTGCGCCGCCAGTCGCGCGCCCTGCTGCTGCACGATGCTGGCGGCACGCGCCTGCAACTGGTTTGCGGCAATCACCAGCCCGGTATTTTCCAGCTGCTGACCCGCGCGCAGGTCGATGTCGCCGCGACTTTCGGCCTGCCCGGCCAGTCGCAGGTTGCCATCGGCAGCCAGTTGCAGGCGCCCGGCAAGGAGGTTGCCCGAGGCGTCCAGGGTCTGCGATGCGCGGGCATCGAGCACGCCTGCCGCGTATGCGGTCCCCGCAAGCTGTACGTCGCGACCGCTCAGCCGCATGTCCGCACCGGCCTGCGTCGCGCCCGTGGCGGCGAGGGTGCCAGCGCTGTCGACGATGATGTTGCCTGCCGCCGCCGTGCGACCGGTCAGCTGCACGTCACCCGCGCTGGTGAGGACGAAGTCGCCGCCCGTGGCGACCAGTGCGCCCGCACTGCGCACGCCGACGCCGGCCTCGGTTCCCACCAGGCGGATCTTGCCGGCATACATGCCGCCCAGCGCGGCGACGTCCAGGCCGAAGCCCTGTGCCGCACCGTCGCCTTGGATCGCGCGCGTGGCAAGGCTGTCGTAGTCGATGTGGTTGGCACCCACCACCACGTTGGCGTCCTTGGCCCACAGGCCGGCGTTGATTTCCACGGCGCGCGCAAGCAGGTCGATACGCTGCAGGTTGTCTGCATCCAGCCCCGCGCCTTCGATGCGGATGCTGCCGCGGCCAACCTGGAACGCCGACAGGCTCCCGTCGCCGCCGAACAGCGGCGTGCCGGTGGTAAGCACGCCACGGGTGGTGTTGATGAAGCCGCAGCCGTCGCAGGTGATGCCGTTCGGATTGGCGATGATCACCTGCGCGGCCGCGCCGGCCACTTCCACGTGGCCCTGCAGCAACGAACGATTGCTGGAAGTGACTTCGTTGAGGATCAGCCGCGCCGCTTGCCCAGGCTGCAGGTTGGCGTTGCCCTGGATATAGCCGGCCAGCTGGGTCTGTGTGGTGGTCGCGCTGTTGTTGAGTACCTGTCCCTGCCGCCCCACGTTGTACTGCTCGTACTGGTTGTGCGAGACACCGGCGGCGTTCGGCGCGGCGATCTGGACCACCGGGACGCCGTTGGCCGCCTGCTCCTGCCGTGCCTGGCTGCCGGCCTGCGGCTGCACCTGTGCGAACGAGCTGAAGGGCCCGCCGAAAACAACGGTCACTACGGCGGCCAGCAGGCCGATCCGCCAGCGGGAGCTGGAGATGGGACGGGCAACAGTGCGACGGACGTCAACGAGGCGGGTCTTCATGACAGGTCATCCATGTGTAAGGCGAGGTACTTCGTTTTCAGAACTGTGTTGCGAGCCGGAACCCGACTACCCGCGCATCGCTCTGCGCGCGGATCGCACGTGGCGCTTCCAGCGGAAAACCAACAAAGACATCCCAGTCCAGGCTGAGCGCCTGGCCTCGGGCGCCTACGTGGGCACCGACCATGTCGCCACCGGCGATTCCCTGCACCGCATTGCTGGCGATATGGCCCACATCCACGCCGACGTAAGGCGAGAAGCGGCGGTGCAGGCTGAAGTTGAGACTGTTGCGCCAGTAGCCACCGGTCGCCCCACCCATCATCACTTCGCCGTCGAAGCCGTTGACGGTGTAGCGGCCACCAATGCTGATGAATTCGGCGCCGTACAGCGGGTCGGAGGTCCACTGATAGCGCAGCGCGCTGTTCCAATAGATTGGGCGGGGGCCCTGCAGCACCGGAGCGCCGACACCGATATCCAGCGTGGTGATGCGGTAACGGAAGGTGGGGGCTTCGTCATCGCGTCCTGGGCCATCGTCATCGCCGCCCAGCCACGGCAGGCCACGTCGGTGGGCCAGGCGCAGATCTGCCTGCAGGCTGCCCACGTACTGACGATGCAGCAGGGCCAGTTCCGCCGAGGTGGTCCTGCGGCGCTGGCCTCGCAGTTCAACGCCTTCGACGAAGCTACGCGAGTGGCGCTGGGCAAGGCGCAGCTCCATGGCGGTGCGATAACTCTGGCCGCGCGTGAGCAGGCGTTCCACCGTCAGATCCAGGCTGCGCGAACGGCCGGTGCTGCTGAAGTCGTCGTTGTTGCCGCGAATGATCTGCGCATAACGCGAGCCGTACGTGCTGGTCGAGAAACGCCAGTTGCCCAGCGGCGCGCTCCAGGATGCGTTGTAACCATGTGTGCCCTTGCCGTGCTCGGCGCTGCCATCGCTGTTGATGCCCATGCTCAACAGGTCGTTGATGCCCAGCAGGTTGTCGGCCCATACGGTGGTGCCGGCCTGTTGCTTGCCGGTACCTTCACTACCCCCATCGTCCAGCGACAATGCACTGCGCCAGCGCCGCGTGGCCTTCAGAGTAATCACCACGTCCGACTCGCCAGGCTGCGCGCCGGGCACCAGTTCCATCTCCACATCCTGCGATGGCACCCGCTTGAGCTGCTCAAGGCCCTGCTCCAGCGCGCGGAGGTTGAGCACATCGCCAGCGCGCGCCGGGAAGGCACTTTTCCACATGGCATCGCGAGGAGGGCCATCGGCGAAACGGATCTGACGGATGGTGCCCGCTACCAGTTGCAGGCGCAGGGTGCCTGCGCCCAGATTCTGCTCGGGCAGGCCGATGCGGGTGGTGACATAGCCCTTGGCCAGGATCAGGTCCGATGCTCTGCGCACCATCTGCGCGATGCCCTCCTGGCCAATGCAGCGTCCCTGGTACTTGTCCAGGTAGCGTTGAGCAAAGGCAAACCGGTCGCGATGCGCTCCATCGAGCACGATGGCATCGATGCGGAAGCAGGGCGATTCGTCGGGCAGGTCCGTGGAATGGTAGTTGGCGGCAGCTGGTGCGGCAGGGCCTACAACTTCAGGAATCGCTTGCCGTTCAGCGCGCTCACGCGCTTCGCGCTCGGCACGGTCGCGCAGTTCCTGCTGATCGGCCAGCGTTGGCTGACCCGCCTGCGCCAACGTCGCAACGGGAGCCGTCAGACCCAGGATCAAAACGAAAAACAACGCACTCAGGCGCCGTGGCGATGACACTGCAATTGCATCCATTCAATCAGACCATCCAACCGAAGCCCCGTTCATGGGCACCTTCGCGGGTGTACTGCACGACATCCGTGTCCTTTCCGCCGCCTTTTCCGCGGCCTACAGGTCAAGCGTGCAACGCACCTCGTTCAACTGCCATGTCAACGGGACTGTGATGTTTCAGCAGTCTGCGCACGCGGTGCCATCGATGGACCGCCGTTTCAGTGCTGCCCCCTGTACCAGGCTGCCATCGCCATTCAAGCCATTGGACGTCGGCAAGCATGAAGGTGTAGCCCCATGCCTGAGCGTTGCCTGTCAATGTGCGAGAACTGCGAAGTCAACCTGCAACCCGCTCTTGCCTTGCCTGTGTTGCCTTCCATTGCCTGCGTGCAGCTCCATGTACCTCGGCATCGCCTCCGGAACACATATCCGCTCCCAACACCGTGCTGAAGTACCAGGTTGGAGGCGATGGGGAACGCTTCGCGTTCGTCTGCCAATGGGCGCAACCTACCAAAAGTTAATGAAATGTAAAGCACGGGTTCGTTCAGCGGAGCGGCAGAAATGAGATCAGCGTCACATTCCGGACCGTATTTACAACGTCACGGCTGCAATTCAGCTCAGCTCAGCGCGGCGGCGCCGCCAACTCGCGCGCACTCAAATACCCGTCGCCATTGGCATCCTGTTTGTGGAACCGCTGGATCAGCGTCTGCCGCTGCTGCTCCCGCGTGATCGGCGGGCCCTTGCCACCGGGAAGCTCATCGGCGCTGAGCACGCCATCGCCGTTGCGGTCCATGCGATCAAAGGCGTACAGCAGCCACTGCACGTATTCCTCCACGCTGACCCGGCCGTCGCCGTCGGTGTCCATGCGCTGCAGGTAGCTGCCCGTATCGGTGACCTGCGCCTGTGCCGTCGCGCCCAGCACGCCAACGGCCAGGCCCAGACACGCAAAACGCCGCACAAGGCGGCGTTTCGCGGAGACGTTCCCGGTTGGGAAGCGCATCGATCAGTGCGCCGTCAGTGCGTAGCCCTTCAGGCGCGCGGCGTAGTTCTGCAGCGCGGCGATGCCACTGGCTTCGGCTTCATGGCACCAGGCCTGCAGCAGCTTCAAGCGCTCGGCGGCGTCATTGCCACGCGCTTCCAGCAGGGCCGCCAGACGCGCACGGTGTTCCACCAGCACGCGGATGCGCGGGCGCTGTTCGACCCACGTGCTGAGCTGGGCGCGGCAATCCGGCTTGAGCCAGCGGCCGTCGTTGACCAGTCCACGGCGCATGCGGCGCGGCAACAGCTTGCGCAGCTTGGCGCCGGCCATCGCGGCCTCTTCGCGCAGGGCCGGCACGAACACGTTGCGCTGGTAATCGGTCATCGCCTGGAAACGGTGCGACAGCAGGGCCTTGAGGGTTTCCGCATCCGGCACGGCGATGTTCGGGCGCACGTCCATGCTCGGCGCGACACGCAGCACCTTGGCCAGACGCACCGCCTGCAGGCCGCGGATCACCGCCCAGCCGATATCGAACTCCCAACGGCGCATCGAGAAGCGGGCCGAGCTCGGGAAGGCATGGTGGTTGTTGTGCAGCTCTTCACCGCCCACCCAGAACGCCCACGGCGTCAGATTGGTGGAGGTATCGGCCGATTCGAAGTTGCGGTAGCCCCACCAGTGGCCCAGGCCATTGATGACGCCGGCCGCCCAGAACGGGATCCACGCCATCTGGATCGCCCAAAGGGCCACGCCGGGCAGGCCGAACAGCATGCTGTTGATGACCAGCAGCGCGACCGGGCCGAGATTGGCGTGCGGGGTGTACAGGTGGCGCTCGATCCAGTCGTCCGGGGCACCCCGGCCGTACTGCTCGATATCCGCGCGCATCGCGCGGGCCTCGCGGTACAGCTCCACGCCCCGCCAGAACACCATGCCGATGCCCTTGGTCACCGGGCTGTGCGGATCTTCATCGGTTTCCACCTTGGCGTGGTGCTTGCGATGGATCGCCACCCACTCCTTGGTGATCATGGAGGTGGTGAGCCAGGTCCAGAACCGGAAGAAATGCGCGATCACCGGGTGGAAATCCACCCCCCGGTGCGCCTGGCTGCGGTGCAGATACAGAGTCACGGCGAAGATGGTCAGCTGGGTGAACACCAGCAGCACCAGGCCCATGCCCCACCAGCCGAGGCCGACGACACCGCCGGTCAGGAAGTTGAGGAGCGTATCGAACATCGCAGGACTCCGGGCCGCAGTCGGCCGTCAAGGAAACAGGGATACCTCCAGACATGATGGGGCCAGACGTTGCAAACTTCATCCCTTCGATGCCATTTTTGCGCAGTCATTCAGTTCTCCCCTTACCTTCGTGAGCATGCCCCCGCATTCATGACAGTCGCAGCCTCGCCGGTGGTGCCGGCC
>Ga0247813_10000813_pt1 | contig 25466 bp, 28 predicted proteins | sample UWRJL169409C1_FD_180719 | JGI IMG/M metagenome (GOLD analysis project Ga0247813, IMG submission 180719) | Plant litter microbial communities from Arlington Agricultural Research Station in Wisconsin, United States - UWRJ-L169-409C-1 | ecosystem: Environmental > Terrestrial > Plant litter >...
AACGCCTACGAAGTCATTAAAGAAGGCGGAATCATACTTTACCCAACCGATACAGTGTGGGGAATTGGCTGTGATGCCACAAATCCTGAAGCTGTCGCCAAAATATACAAATTAAAACAGCGTGCCGAAACACAAAGTATGATTGTATTAATGAATGGCGAAAAAATGATGTACAATGTATTCAAAAACATTCCGGAAGTGGCCTGGCAAATTTTGGATGTATCTGAAAAACCAACTACTTTAATCCTGGACGAACCCAGAAATGTAGCCAAAAATATAATTGCAGCCGATAATTCACTAGGAATTCGTATTGTAAAAGAACCTTTTTGCTTTAAATTATTGGAAAGAATGAAAAAACCTTTGGTTTCGACTTCGGCTAATATTTCAGGACAACCCACTCCTATTGCTTTCAAAGATATTAATCCTGAAATCATCAAAGGAGTAGATTATGTAGTAAAACTAAATCAGGATAAAGTTGCCGGAAAACCTTCCACAATAATCAAACTCACGAATGATGCACAGGTGAAAGTGATACGTAAATAATTTTAGATTGCAGATTTTAGATTATTTAAAATCTGCAAAACTTCTTGTCCTCTTAAACACCTTTAAGACATTCAATCAGCCAATCGATATCTTCTTTGGCATTATAATGACTAAATGAAATTCGGAGATTTGGTAATTTTAAATCCGTCTCCGAAAGCATTTCTTTTAAAACGTGAGAAGGTTTTATACTTCCGGACTGGCACGCACTTCCTCTCGAAACCGCAATTCCTTTCATGTCTAAACTAAACAAAAGCATCGAAGTTTTATCTGCAGAAAAAGGCAGAATGATATTGATGATATTATAAAAATCATCTTTTTTACCATTTATTCTAAAACCCGGAAAATGAATTTCCAACTGATCAATCAGGTACATTTTCAGATCTGTAATGTATTTCCTTTCCTGATCCAAATTCTCATACGAAAGAGACAATGCTTTTGCCATACCCGCAATTTGATGTACAGCTTCGGTTCCTGCGCGAAGTCCTTTTTCCTGTTCTCCGCCAAAAATAAGCGGCTGCAAACCTGAATTTTTCCGAACAAAAGCAAAACCAATTCCTTTTGGTCCATGAAATTTATGTGCACTTGCAATAATAAAATCGACTGGCGTTTTTTGCAAATCAATCTCGGTTTTACCGATAGATTGCACGGTATCTGAGTGAAATAATGTATTGTATTGTTTGCAAATAACACCAACTCTGTCCAGGTCTAAAATAGCACCTGTTTCGTTGTTTACATGCATTAAACTTACAATAGTCTTTTTCTCTTCTGCCAATAAATTAGACAAATGAGTAAGATCTATACTTCCATCAGCGTTTATTTTAACGTAATCCACCTGAACATTATATTCAGCTTCTAATACTAAAACAGTATGCAAAACGGCATGATGCTCAATTTTTGTAGTAATGATACGCTCGATTTTAAGATCTTCTACGGCTGAACGCAGTATCCAGTTATCAGCCTCAGTTCCGCCCGAAGTAAAAATAATTTCTTGTGCAGAACAGTTTAAATGTTTGGCAATACTTTTTCTGGAAAGCTCCAGAATAGTCTTTCCGTTTCTTCCAAAACTATGTGTAGAAGACGGATTACCAAAATCTTCAGTCATTACTTTGGTCATTTCCTGAATCACTTCAGGACGCATAGCGGTTGTAGAGGCGTTATCGAGGTATACTTTTTTCATTACCGCAAAGTTATGAAATATCAATTGTCTAATCTTAAATATCATTTGCCAAATTTTTCACTATTTTTGACGTCAAATAAAATTACGATGAAAAAATATGTAAGCCTTCTATTGTTCGCCCTAATACTAAACGGTTGCGATGATGGTGATTTAACAGTAGATACTATTGATTTTAGCGACGAAAGTATTACTTCTCAAACCTGCAACCCATTAACCAACACACTAATATACAGACTTAAACCCCAGGAATCTTTATTACTGCAATTGCCTGAGAATAAAATTATAAATGATCCCTCTGTTTATTCTTACGACATCGATAATAGTGCATATCGTGTGGTATACAGAGCTTATGATGGTACTGTTGCCACTCCTAATATATGCGGTGCAATACCGCCAAAAACGCCAAACATTACCGAAGAATGGCTTGGAACAGCAGGAAAAATAGAAATTACTACCACTCAAAACACAGACTTAACTGCAACTGATGGAAGTACCAAAATTACGGGCTACAATCATACTATTGTTTTTAGAAATATCACCTTTGCTAAACCAACCGGAGACCAGGTCGAAGCTGAATATGTTTTTGGAAATTTCGCTACTACGTATACTTCACCAAGTACTACTTTTATCAATCCTGTACAGCAATGTACAAATACTTCAAAACAGGTTTACAATTTCAATGCATCATCTGCATTAACAATTGATAATATTGATCCGGCATTGATTGTTAATGAAAAAACAACAACACCAAGAAGAGGTCTTATAAATGCTAACGGTACAACAAACAAAGTTTTATTACGTAGTTATATTAATGGAACGCTAACTCAATCGTACTTTTGTAATACCACAATACCATCAACTCCTACGGTAAGCGAAACATGGATTGCTCAGGATGGAATTGCAGAAACAAGCGGAATTATAGAAGTCACTACAACAAATGTAGGAAACGTTTTCACACATACTATTGTTCTTAAAAACGTAACTTTACAAAAAGATCACAGTACTTTTAAGCTGCCTGCAAACTATACTTATGGAAACTTAGAAGTGGTGGTTCCATAACTAAAACCCTATTTCTATTCCTACAAAAAAAACATCCGTTTTTTAGTCTAATTCCACATGGAAATCAGACTAAAAAACGGATGTTTTTTTATGCTTTAAAACGAATAAAATTAAGCATAAAAAAGCCTCTTATTTATTGTTTTGTCTAAAATAAACTTCGGTGGCACCTAAGCCATATTTTTGATAATTGGCATCCTGAAAATCTATTCCGTCGTAACGGCCCAATAAAAAATCAAGTTCAGCTTTTAAGATCCCTTCACCAACACCGTGAATAAAAACAATTTTAGGAATGCGGTTTCTGATCGCAAATTCGATATGTCTTTTTGCTGTTTCTGTCTGTAAAGTCAAGATGTCATAATTCGACATTCCGCGTTTATTGGGAACCAGCTTTTCGATGTGCAAATCAAATTCCGGTGCTGCAATTTCTCGTTTATCTTTCTTTTCTTTGACAAAACTCCTTGGTTTTGGCTCTTCTTTTTCTTTTGAAACCGTATCTAAATCAATTCTTTTGATAGAATTCATTAAATTACTGGATTCTTGTATTTTAAGTAGCTCGTTGACAAAAAATGTCATCGTAAATCCATCCTCAGTTTCGATCAAAACCTCATTGTTTTTCACCGAAACTACTGTTCCGTTTATGGCTTCGTCTAAGACTGAAACCTTATCTCCTTTAGTCAACATCCTGCTCTTCTTTATCTTGATTTTTACTAGGTGTTTTTGCACTCAACTGCATCATTCCAAACATGAAAACTACAATTGCAATTACCGTTATATAAATATTTTTCTCTGCTGAAACCTGCTCGTATAACGCAACCGAAATGGCAAGAATCATTATTAAAATTTTAAAAGTTTTCATTTTTTAAGTATTAAGAATTCAAAAGTATGAAACTTTAAAATAGCACTTCACTACTCTGCAAAATGAATAAAATGTTTTTCTTCTAAAACCATATAAAATATCGTTGGTAAAACCAGAAGAATTAGTCTATCAAAAAACACTAAAAACCATCTTATTTCTGCAGTAATAAAAACGCTCTTTTCATCGTAACTTATTCTTACTTTTTATCAAATAAAATTTCATTCATTTTTCTAATGTACCTTCGTTTTTATTTTTAGGATTTAATACTTTTTAACTTTTACAAAAATCAAAAGATCAGCTCAAAAAAATGATTTTTAAATTTCAAAAAGAATACTTTTCTAAGATTTATTTATTTTTTCTAAATCGAAATTCTGTTTCATTTATTTTTTTATCTGGTTAAGAATATCGTTCATCATCTCTATCTGCACTTTCTGAATTTCGATCAATTCTTGTTGCTGGTGCATAATCATGTGATCTATTTTATCATGAATCATTCTAATTTCTAATTCTGATTTCAGGTTAATCATATAATCTTTTTTAGCACGGTTTCGGTCTTTTTCTTCCTGACGATTCTGGCTCATCATAATTACCGGAGCCTGCAAAGCGGCAATACAGGATAAAATCAGATTCAGCAAAATAAACGGATACGGATCAAAACCTTTATTGACCAAAATATAAACATTGGCACCAATCCAAACCACAATAAAAAGCAAAAACGAAATAATAAAAGTCCAGCTTCCGCCAAAGTCAGCCACTTTATCGGCTATTTTTTGACCAAAACTTCTCGCCTCTTCTTCATCTTCTACAATATTAACGATCGACTTATCTTCTTTTAGAGAATTGATGACGCTTTTTTCAAGATCGGAAAGTGTTCCTATTTCTGTCGACAAATATCTCGAAATGTATTTTTGGCGGTACTCGTTTAATTCTTTTACCGCAATACAATCCTGATCGCTAAAAGAAGGAAAGTCTTCTATAATAAGCCCTAAAATGGGATCATGAATAGATTTTCCCCAAATTTTCTCATTTTCAGGGAAAGAAAGATTAGAAATAGCACTTTTAAAAGTCGGATTGTTTTTCATTTTTATAAATTTTACTGGCTAATTTACGCATTTAACTTCTTAAGAATCTTATAAAAAAAATCGCCTTTATTTTTATTTTATTTATCACAAATACAATTCTCAAAACAAAATTTCTTTACCTAATTCATGTTCTTATTTACAAAAAACGCACTACTTTTAACGTTTTAAATTATCCACTCAATTTTACAATTGTGACAAAAGACACTATCATACAAAATATCAAAGCTTTAAAAAGCCATTCTAATATAAATTACGGTATCAAAACCAAAACAGAAGATTTTACCGAGAAGCTTTTCTATACCCTTTTTGATTCTAATGCCGCTTTGGATGAAAGCATCAATGAACTTGAAATCAGATTTAAAGAAATTGCTGTTTTAGCCTGCAAAAAACCACAAAATTCATGTGAATCGATCTGGGACCGGTTTCTGGAAAAATTACCTGGTGTTTTGGAAAAACTAAATCAGGATGCTGAATACATCCTTGAAAACGATCCGGCATCCAACAGTATCGACGAAGTTTATTTAGGTTATCCCGGTTTTTATGCTATTGCCATTTATCGCTTAAGTCACGAATTATACCATTTAGATTTATTGCTATTTTCGAGACTAATGAGCGAATATGCACACCGAATTACAGGAACTGATATTCATGCCGGTGCTGATATCGCTTCTCCTTTTTTTATCGATCACGCCACCGGAATTGTTATTGGTGAAACGACCGTAATCAGGAAACACGTAAAAATTTATCAGGGTGTAACTCTTGGTGCTTTGAGCGTGAGCAAAGAAATGAAAAACGCCAAAAGACATCCAACCGTAGAAGCTAATGTTTGCATTTATGCGAATGCTACTATTTTGGGAGGAGAAACCACTATTGGAGAAAACAGTATCGTTGGAGGAAATGCCTGGGTAACCAAATCGATTCCTGAAGGTTCTATAGTAATCAATACCACTACAACTGAAGTTAAAATAAAAGAAAAAAAATAATGAACGCACAAAAATTGCTAAACCTGATTGGAAATACTCCTTTGATGGAAACTGTCAATTTGGTTAAAAATAAAAATGTAAAACTTTTGCTTAAACTGGAAGGAAATAATCCTGGCGGAAGCGTAAAAGACAGAGCAGCTTATAACATGATTGCCGCAGCTCTTGAAAGAGGCGATATTAAAAAAGGCGATAAACTGATTGAAGCTACAAGCGGCAATACCGGAATTGCCCTGGCTATGATTGCACAATTGTTTCAAATCGAGATCGAATTGGTATTACCCGAAGACTCTACAAAAGAAAGAACTCAAACCATGCGTGCTTATGGCGCTACAGTGATTTTAACGCCTGCTAGCGAAGGAATTATTGGCTCAAGGGACTATGCCGATAAAAAAGTAGCAGAAGGCGGATATATCATGCTCAATCAGTTTGCGAATGATGATAACTGGAAAGCCCATTATAAAACCACTGGTCCTGAAATCTGGAATGATACTGACGGTACGGTAACTCATTTTGTTTCGGCAATGGGGACTACGGGAACTATCATTGGAACTTCGACTTATTTAAAAGAAAAAAATCCGGCAGTTCAGATCATTGGAGCACAGCCAAGCGACGGATCTCAGATTCCGGGAATCCGTAAATGGCCTCAGGAATATTTGCCTAAAATATTCGACGCTTCAAAAGTAGATACTGTTGTAGACGTAAGCGAAGAAGAAGCCAGAGCAATGACCAAACGTTTAGCACTCGAAGAAGGTGTTTTTGCTGGAATGAGCAGCGGAGGTTCTGTTGCCGTTGCCCTAAAAATAGCTGAAACATTAGAATCAGGAGTAATTGTTGCGGTGATCTGCGATCGCGGTGATCGTTATTTGTCTTCGGATTTATTTGATTGAGAAAGATACTAAGATTCTGAGTTGCTAAGATTCTAAGTTTTTCAACTTTGAATTAAAACCTTAGCAACTCAGAATCTTAGTAACTTAGCATCTTTTAAAAAAAACTTAGCAACTCAGAACCTTAGCAACTTAGCACCTTAAAAGAAATGAACTACAGAAAACTAGGAAAAACAAACTTTACTATATCCGAAATCTCACTTGGCACCTGGCAAGTAGGAGGAAAATGGGGATCAGGATTTAATGATAAAACTGCCGACGAACTTATAAATACGGCAATAGACAACGGCGTAAATTTTATTGATACTGCCGATGTTTACGAAAATGGATTAAGCGAAACTGCCGTAGGACGCGTAGTTCGTTCGAGATCTGAGCGTATTTACGTGGCTACAAAATGCGGACGTCATATAAATCCTCATGTGAGTGAAGGTTATCAACCAAAAGTACTTCAAAAATATATTGAAGACAGTTTGAAAAGAATGGGATTAGAAACTTTGGATTTAATTCAGTTGCATTGTCCTCCAACAGAAGTTTTTTACCGACCTGAAATTTTTGAAATGTTCGATCGACTGAAAGAACAAGGGAAAATTTTAAATCTTGGCGTAAGCGTAGAAAAAGTCGAAGAAGCCTTAAAAGCAATCGAATATTCAAATGTGACAACGGTTCAGATCATTTTTAATTTGTTTCGTCAGCGTCCTTCTCAATTATTTTTCTCTGAAGCCAGAAAAAAAGATATCGGAATCATTGCAAGAGTTCCTTTAGCAAGCGGACTCTTAACAGGTAAATTTGATGCCAAAACTACTTTTGATACTCAGGATCATCGTAACTTTAATCGTAACGGAGATGCTTTTGATAAAGGCGAAACTTTTTCAGGCATTGATTATGATTTAGGATTACGAGCTGTTGAAAAACTAAAAGCATTATTTCCAGAACAAACCAACCTTGCGCCTATCGCCTTGCAATGGATTTTGAGTTTTGACGATATCAGCTGTATAATTCCAGGTGCCTCAAAAGAAAGTCACGTACTTTCTAATTTATCAATTTATGATTTACCGAAATTATCTTCGGAGAAAATCGCGGCAATGAATGACATTTACGAAGAATATATAAAACCTTCTGTGCATCAGTTATGGTAGTATTTTAGTTTCTAAGATACAAAGGCGCTAAGATTCTAAGTTTTTTTTGAATCTAGCGCCTTTTTTTAGTTTAAAAAAAGACTGCCAATTTCAATTTACATTCATAACTCACAACTCATAACTCTTAACTCAAAACTTCTCAAGCTTCAAATTCAATTCTAAACTCGGCACCTTTATTCCTGCCTTCGCTTGTTGCGTTTAATGTTCCTTTGTTTTTTTCGATGATTTTTTTGCAGAGATATAATCCAATTCCGGTCGAAGATTCATTTGCGGTTCCTAATCGGCTCATTTTGGTGAATTTTTTGAACAATTCATCAATTTGATTTTTATCAAAACCAATTCCTTTATCTACAACCGTAATAATTAGTTTTGAGTTTTCGCTGTAGATTCTAACTTTAACTTCACTGTCGAAATAGGAGAATTTAATAGCGTTACTAATTAAATTGACTAAAACCTGAACAAGCAAACCTTCATCTAATCTGAGTTTAGCTTCAGTAATTTCTAAATTTATACTCAGCTTTATATTTTTATCCAGCAAGCGCTGCTCTACCTGTTCATTAATAAAAGGTAAAATACCGGATAGTACAATTGTTTTACTTTCCTGGGCCCATTTTACGACACGATCCTGCTCCTGCAATAATTTTATAAAATTTTCGATGTATCGAAATTGCAAATTAGTTGATTCACGAATTAATTCTGCTAATTGACGCACAGAATCAGAAGGATTTTCGCTTATTATTAAATTTGCCAAGCCTTGCGGATTTCCTGCAAAATTTTTCAAATCATGCGAAAGCATATAAATCAAATCCTGTTTTTCATTGATAAAACTTTCGGCTTCATAAATAGATTCCTGAATATTGGCCAGTAAAAGACCCGCTTCATCTGTATATTCAGTTGGTAAAATAGATAATTTTCTATTATTCCTGTAATCGTCTAACGATTTTGAAGCGATTGAGATAGGTCTAATCAACTGATTTAAAACCAAAAGTGTCACTAATGTAGCCAGCAAGGTCATAATTAAGGAAAAAACCAAAATAGAAGTAGCCGAAACACTATGATTATAATAAAGTACAAAAAACAAAATCCCGATCAACGGAATATGAATTCCTACAAAAGCAACAAATAAAAATTTGAAAGCATAACTTTTTTTCAAAAAGCCAATTTGTGAAAGATTATGATACAACTTCATAAAAATATAACAATCAATAGTTTAAAAATAGCAGATTTGGGCAAATTGCTAAAAACAAAGTTAACTTTTAATGTCAATTAAAATAGAATTTTAAACAATTTGATAAAATATTTGAAAATTTAAATTTGAAAAAGTTTACAATCCCTTATTTTTGCGCTATGGGAAGAAAAAATACAGACAAAGTTGTCTTTCATCAAATTCAGGTTCTTGATGCCGGAGCAAAAGGAGTATCAGTAGCAAAGGCTCCTGACGGAAAAGTAATCTTTATACCGAACGTGGTTCCGGGTGATGTTGTTGACGTTCAAACTTTCAAAAAAAGAAAAGCCTATTACGAAGGCAAAGCCGTAAAATTTCATGAATTATCAGAACATCGCATTGAACCTATTTGCGATCATTTTGGTGTTTGTGGAGGTTGTAAATGGCAAAATATGAAATACAGCCAACAGTTGTATTACAAACAAAACGAAGTAAAAAATCATTTGCAGCGTATAGGAAAAGTAGAACTTCCTGAGTTCGAAAATATTCTGGGTTCTGAAAAACAGTTTTTTTACAGAAATAAAATGGAATTTTCGTTTTCGAACAGCCGTTGGTTAACCGAAAAAGAAATTGAAAGCACTGAAGATCTGGGAAACAGAAATGCATTAGGTTTTCATATCCCGAAAATGTGGGATAAAATTCTTGATATTCAAAAATGTTATTTACAGGAAGACCCTTCTAATGCCATTAGAAACGAAATTAGGGATTTTGCTAACGAACATAATTTAGCATTCTTTAATCCAAGGGAACAATCCGGATTATTGAGAACTTTTATGATTCGTACAGCTTCGACAGGCGAAATCATGGTTTTGATTCAGTTTTACGAAAATGACAAAGCAAACCGCGAATTACTTTTAGATCATCTTTACGAAAAGTTCCCGCAAATTACTTCGTTACAATATGTTGTAAATTCAAAACAAAACGACACTATTTACGATCAGAATATCAAACTATATAAAGGCAGGGATTATATTCTGGAAGAAATGGAAGGTTTAAAATTCAGCATTAATGCTAAATCTTTTTACCAAACCAACTCTGACCAAGCGTATGAATTATACAAAATAACAAGAGATTTTGCAGGACTTTCTGGTGATGAAACCGTTTACGATTTATATACCGGAACCGGAACTATTGCGCAATTTGTTTCTAAAAAAGCAAAAAAAGTAATTGGTGTAGAAAGTGTTCCTGAAGCTATTATTGATGCTAAAGCCAATGCAGAACGCAATAATATAACGAATTGTGAGTTTTTTGTAGGGGATATGAAAGTGGTCTTTAATGAAGTCTTCATTGCCCAACACGGAAAACCGGATGTAATTATTACAGATCCGCCAAGAGATGGTATGCATAAAGACGTTATAGACCAGATCCTGAAAATTGCTCCTAAAAAAGTAGTATATGTAAGTTGTAATTCGGCAACACAAGCACGTGATTTAGCTTTAATGGATGAAAAATACAAAGTTACCCGTGTTAGACCAGTTGATATGTTTCCGCAAACACATCATGTCGAAAATGTTGTACTTTTAGAACTTCGCTAACAAAATATAAATGAAAAAAATAATCTCTCTTTTATTGGTCTTTACGTTTGGTTTATCAAGCTGTGAGAAAGATGATATTTGTGATGCAAATACGCCCACCACTCCCCGATTAGTAATTTCATTTTACGACATTAATGATTCGTCAAAACCTAGAAATGTAAATAACTTAATGGTTATTGGAGAAGGAAAAACAGAAGGAATTATTTTTAATAAAAGTGTAACAGATACAACTAAATATGTAACAAACGCAAATGTGGTATCTGTTCCTTTGCGAACAGATACAATATCAACAACATATAAATTTGTTTACAACTCATTAAGTCCAAATGCTGCTGCCATCAATACCGATGTTATAAAAATTGATTATACACATCAAAATGTATATGTATCGAGAGCATGCGGTTTTAAAACTACTTTTACACTCGCTCCCGTAAATCCTTTTGTAAGAACTGATCCGGATGGTGATGGTAATTGGATGCAAGAAATTTTTGTAAAAACCCGTAACATTGAATCTGAAAATGAAACACACCTTGAAGTATATTTTTAGTTCTTTCTTATTGTTTTCAATGTTTTTGGGGCATACTCAGGAAACAGCTACTAAAACAGTAACAAAAGAAAAGCCCAAAACCGAGACTGCAAAACCTGATCTTCAGGAAGTAAAAAAAGACAGCATCAAAACAGATCGCTACGGTCTTCGTGTAGGTGTCGATTTGTACAAACTGACCCGTGGCCTTTATGACAAAGATTATAAAGGAATTGAGGTTGTGGGTGATTTTCGTTTAACGAAAAAATACTACATCGCAGCTGAACTTGGTTTCGAAGATAAAACAACAGATGATGACAGATTGAACTCAACTGCTACAGGAACGTACATAAAAGGTGGTTTTGACTACAACTTGTATCAAAACTGGCTCGACATGGAAAACTTAATTACAATAGGTTTACGAGGTGGTTTTAGTACTTTTAGCCAGCAATTAAACAGTTATAAAATATACAATGCAAATCCGTATTGGGGAGAACAGCCCGCAATTCCCGAAGGTCAAAAATACACCGGACTAACAGCAGGATGGCTGGAAGTTGCACTAGGATTAAAAGCAAAAGTTTTTAATAATGTATTTGTTGGATTTGGTGTTCAGCTAAAGATGCTGGTAGCCAATTCAAAGCCATCAGGGTTTGATAATTTATATATACCGGGTTTTAACAGAACTTACGACGGAAGTTTTGGAGTAGGTTTTAATTACACCGTATCCTACTTTATTCCGCTTTATAAGAAAAAAACTATTATCCCGCAAATTATAGAAACTCCTAAAAATTAGTTTTAGCTAAATGAACAAAATCTTTATTCTTTTTGCCATTAGCCAAATCGCTTTTGCTCAAAAAACTATTGTTAAGACTTCGTTGCATTTCTCTGGAAAAATAGACAAGTATCCGGTAGAAATGACTATTGAATTCGTTCAGGGACAAGATTCTGTTTCAGGAAGCTATTATTACGGAAAAAACAGACAAAATATGCCTATTTTTACAAAAGGCGTTTTTAAAGCAGGTGAAATAAAACTTGACGAAACAACCTATATCGCAACAAAAAAGGGAAACGTGCCCACAAAAACAGGCTCCTTTTTATTACAATTAGACAGTGAGTATAAATTAAGCGGGATATGGCAAAACGCAAAAAAAGATAAAAAATTCGATGCTACTCTTTCTTGCCTGGAAGACTTAACTTCATTTAATCCAAAAAAATACAGTTATACATTAAACCAATACAAAGGTAAAGCTGAAAACACAACTGGTAAACTGGATGATAATTTCCTAATTAACAAATTGGATATTTATAATTCTAAAAAAGAAAAAACACAAACAATTTCCGGTTTTAATAATGTGATTTACGAAAAAGACGGAACAGTAGAATTAGAAGATCTAAATTTTGATGGACTTCTGGATATTAAAATCCCCATTTATTTCCCGGATAGAACTAAATATGATGGTGGCTACCTATACTTTGTTTATGATAAAACTAAAAAACAGTTTATTAGAAATACAAAACTTGAAGCTTTAGAGTATTTGAATTTCGACCAAAAAAACAAAGAATTTGTAAAATATGAAGCTGACGGAAGCGGAAACGAAACCGATTATTATTACAAATGGTCGAATAACAATTTTTATTTGATTCGCAAAGCGGAAAGTTTTGAAGACAATAACAAAACAACTTATACTGAGTATGAAATAAAAAACAATAAATCAGTAAAAATCAAAGAATATCAAAAATAAAAAAAGCCATGAATTTAAATTAATTAAATTCATGGCTTTTTCTATTATATAAAAACTATTTAAGACAACTGAAACTCAACAGCTGCTTTTGAATGTATCAAAGCAGTATCAAAAATGGGCACCGAAAGATCTCCTGATTTTATCACCAACGGAATTTCGGTACAACCTAAAATAATTCCTTCAGCTCCTTCTTTTATCAATTGATTGGCAATTTCTAAATATCGTTTCTTAGTTTCATCAGTCACAAGACCTTTTCCTAATTCTTCAAAAATGGTAGTGTGAATAAAATCTTTGTCCTCGTCATTTTGCGGAATAATAGCTTCAATTCCCTTAGCAAGAAGTTTATCCTTAAAAAAGTCAAGTTCCATTGTAAACTTAGTTCCTAATAAACCAACCTTTTTCAATCCTTGCTTTTCAATCTCTAACGACGTTGCTGTCGCAATATGAATAATCGGGACATCTATGGCCGCTTCGAGTCTGTCAGCAATAAAATGCATCGTATTTGCGCACAACACAATTGCTTCTGCTCCGCCTTGTTCAAGAAACTTACAGCCTTTTAAGAGCATAGTAAAAGTCGAATCCCAATCGTTATTTTCGTTATTCTTTTTTATATCGGCATAATTAAAAGAGGAAATCAAACATTCTGAGAAGTTAAGACCTCCAAGTTTTTCATTTATTCCTTCATTTATAAGCTTGTAATAATCAGCCGTAGAAACCCAGCTAATACCGCCTATAAGTCCAATTTTCCTCATAAATAACTATTTTTAAATATTCTATAATTATTTTAACGCAGAGAACACAATCCCGATAGCTATCGGGATTCGCAAAGTTCACTAAGATCCAGGCTAACTAAATTATCCTATTTCTCTGATTCCTTTTATAAAAATCCATTTCATGTACAGTTTTTCACCATCTTTAGTTTTTACTGCCTGAAATTTAGGCGAAATCAAAGTAGCCACGATAAAAGCAGTCAACGGAATCCAAAGTCCCGTTAATCCTGTATACATTGCTACTAAATATCTTCCTGCAATGAATAGAATTGCAAAACATCCTAATTGGTATAAAAAAGCTCTTACTTGTAGTTTTGACATTTTTTTTAAAGTTGCTAAGGTTCTGAGAGGCTAAGATTGTAAGTTTTTTCTTTTAGAACTTAGCTTCCTGAAACTTAAATTATTTTCTTTTTAAAAGTTGATAAGACTCTGAAGCTCTAAGATGCTAAGGTTTTACTAATTAAGTATAAAAAAACTTATAACCTTAGCATCTTAGTATCTCAGAACCTTATTCAGAAACTTGAAATTTCGTTCTCTTGCTTCCTTCGTACATCTCGTATTTTACCAAACGTGCTTCAAGACTTGCGTTGAAGAGTTTGATTTTTCTTGAAGGTTTTAATCCCACAAATTTTAATGCTTCAAGATTTGCCGTAATAAACCAGGCATTTGTTCCCGGGTAGCTTTTCTTTAAAGTATCACCAATATTTTTATAGAATTCTTCCATATGAATATCCAGACGCTCATCATAAGGCGGATTAAAAACCATATGAAGCTTTCCTTCAACTTCTTTTTCTGTATCAAAAAAATTATTTTCTTCTATCAAAACGTAATCTTCAAGATTTGCATTTTTGATATTGTCTTTGGCTTTATTTACAGCACTTGGTGCTTTATCAAAACCTTTTATTGTATAATGAAACTCTTTCGTTTTTTTCATTAAACTGTTTATAATCTGTTCGAACAAATCATTATCCCAGTCTTTCCATTTTTCGAAAGCAAATTCCTTACGGTTAATGTTTGCCGGAATATTACAAGCAATCATAGCCGCTTCTGCAAGGAAAGTTCCAGATCCGCACATTGGGTCCAGAAAATGGCTTTGTCCTTCCCAACCCGATAACAACAATATTCCTGCTGCCAAAACCTCGTTGATAGGCGCAATATTCGTAGCCGTTCTGTAACCACGCTGATGCAATGAATTTCCGGAAGTATCTAAAGCCACAGAAACCTGATCTTTATCGATATGCACATTGATTCGTAAGTCAGGAAAAGCTTTATCAATACTTGGGCGTTGCCCCGTTCTTTCTCTAAACTGATCTACAATGGCATCCTTACATTTTTGAGAAACAAACTCAGAGTGATTAAAATAAGTCGAATGCACCGTTGCGTCAATCACAAAAGTTTGGTTGGCATTTAATAATTTAGACCAGTTTACACCAGAAATTCCTTTATATAATGCCTGCTCGTTATTGGCTCTAAACGAGTAAATAGGTTTTAAAACTTTAAGAGCAGTTCTAAGTGATAAATTGGCTTTGTACATAAAGCCCTTATCGCCTTTAAAGCTTACCATTCTCACTCCTTTTTCGACATCCTGAGCACCAAGATCACGCAATTCTTTTTCTAATATTTCTTCGAAACCAAAAAAACATTTGGCAATCATTCTAAAATTTTCTTCCATCTTTATTTTTGTATTAAAAAAAAACTCCGATCGCAAATCCATATCTGATTATTCAGGTATCGTCACGAAATAGTTATTTTTCGGCAAAAATACACTAAATTTGCGGGACTTTGAATTAATTGAAATAGAATAAATGTCTGAAGCACCAAACTCATCAACACCAAATCAGGACCGTAACACCGAAAACTGGTTTACCTCATGGTTTGATACTCCATATTACCACATACTGTATAAAGATAGAAACTATCGCGAGGCGCAAATTTTTATGGATAATCTAACACATTATCTCAACCTGCCTGAAAAAGCAAAAGTTTTGGATTTAGCTTGCGGAAAAGGACGTCATTCGATTTATTTAAATCAATTAGGATTTAATGTTCTTGGTGCGGATTTGTCTGAAAACAGCATTGCTGAAGCAAGTAAAAACAGCAACGAAACGCTGCATTTCAAAGTACACGACATGCGCGAACCTTTTGAAGAAAAGTTCGATGCTATATTTAATTTATTTACAAGTTTTGGCTACTTCGAAAGTGACGATGATAATCTAACTACTCTAAAAGCCATCAAAGAAAGCCTTTCTGAATATGGTTTTGCCGTAATTGATTTTATGAATGTGGCCAACGTAATCGAAACTCTGGTTCCCGAAGAAGTAAAAACAGTTGACGGAATCGATTTTAAAATAAAAAGATACGTTCAGGACGGACACATTTTTAAAGAAATAGATTTTGAAGATCAGGGACGTCCGTATCATTTTACCGAAAAAGTAAAAGCTTTAACCCTTAAAGACTTTCAGGAATTAATGGATGAAGCCGGAATTTTTCTTTTGGATATTTTTGGCGATTACAAACTCAAAAAGTTTCACAAAACCGAAAGCGAACGATTAATCATGATTTTTAAATAGGTTTAATTGTTTAACTGTTAATTTGTTTAATCGTTAGAAAAACAAAACAATTATTCGATTAACCGATTAAACAAATCAACGATTACACCAAAACGAAATGAATTATCTATTACCCTTATTTTCTGTACTTTTAGGTTATATAGTGGCTTTGTTTTTAAAACCAAAAAGCAAAACCAATCTAAAACTATTGCTTGCTTTTAGCGGTTCATTTTTATTATCGTTAACCGTAATGCATTTGTTGCCGGACGTTTACAAAACACACAATCATAATATTGGTATTTTTATTATGGTCGGAATCTTGTTTCAGATTATATTAGAATTTTTCTCAAAAGGAGCTGAACACGGGCACGTTCACGGGCATGCACAAATGTCTCAGATTCCGTGGTTGCTTTTTATAAGCTTGTGTATTCATGCATTTTTAGAAGGTTTTCCTGTAAGTCATCACCATGATTTAGCACTCGGCATCGCCATTCACCACCTGCCTATTGCCGTAATCTTGACCACATTTTTCGTCAATGCAAACCTAAACAAAAAAGCCATTTTTGCCTTCATGCTTACTTTTGCAATCATGACACCACTTGGTACAATTGCATCCGATTTTTTACCTTTTTTAAACGATTATTATACCGAAATCACTGCCGTTGTCATCGGGATTTTGTTTCATATCTCATCAACCATTATTTTCGAAAGCAGCGAAGGACACAAATTCAACGTAGCTAAAGTTTCTATGATTGTTCTCGGTATTTTATTGGCATTCTTTTTATAATTAGAACATGACCACATCCCAATATTATTAAATTAAGAAAAAAAGCTACAAAATTACTTCACAGTTTAATCAGGAAAGTAATTAGAAAAATCGTTTTATCAAAATTTTCACTTTAGCGAATCAGTAAAATAAGCGTCTAATTTTGACGCGTATAAAATAGATTTACTCGTCAAAAAACGCGGATAAGAAGGATTTGATTTTCGATAATTTTATTTTCTAAAAGCTTAATTTAATAACATTGGCTCGTTTCCAAACGCAACAAAAACTTTTTTTTTATTAGAAATAGTTATCAGTCCCAAAGCATAATTCTGAAAAAAACTGTAGCATATTCTTATTCTTTTAAAATTTCAATCTTTTAATTTTCTAATTGACAAATTATCTCATTTTCTAATTATTCAATTGCTTTCCTCCTTCTCTTTTAATACCTAACAAACTCAATATTTTAGCTACTGTAACAAAGTTTCAGGAAATCAGTCCTTATAGATGAAATTTATAAGGAAAAAGATTTATAAAGTGTTATTACTTTATCTTCTAAATTTCGAGATTGCAATAAAAAAGATTAATTTTGACCCGACCAATTATACTGAAAATGACGTTTACAAAAATTACAGAACAAGCATCAAAATACGAACATTTAGAAAAAATGTCGGTTCATGAATTGCTTACCAATATCAATCAGGAAGACAAAACTGTTCCCTATGCTGTTGAAAAAGCAATTCCTCAAATTGAAGCTCTAGTAGAACAAATTGTCGCTAAATTAAAGCTAGGTGGACGTTTGTTTTATATTGGAGCCGGAACATCCGGTCGATTAGGCGTTGTTGATGCCTCAGAATGTCCTCCTACTTTTGGTGTTCCTTTTGATTTAGTAAACGGAATAATTGCCGGTGGTGACAAAGCCATTCGTCGTGCTGTAGAAAATGCCGAAGACAATGCAACACAAGCCTGGATCGATCTTGAGAACAATAATATTGGTGCAAACGACGTGGTCATTGGTATTGCAGCATCTGGAACGACTCCGTATGTAATTGGTGGATTAGAAACTTGCAATCAAAAAAATATTCTTACGGGCTGCATTACAAACAATGCCGGAAGTCCATTAGCATTAACAGCGCAATTTCCTATTGAAGTAGTTGTAGGTCCTGAATTTGTTACCGGAAGTTCCAGAATGAAAGCAGGAACAGCACAAAAATTAGTTTTGAATATGATTTCGACTGCTGCCATGATTCAACTTGGAAAAGTAAAAGGTAACAAAATGGTCGATATGCAATTGAGTAATATCAAGTTAGTAGATCGCGGCGTAAAAATGATCATGGGTGAAATTCAAATTTCATATGAAGAAGCCTCTCAATTATTAAAAAAATATGGCAGTGTACGAAATGCTGTTGATAATTATAATTTGCAAAAAGAGTTTTGATCTAACTGCAAAAAACGCAAGGCTCGCAAACTATCAGGATGAAACTCTCGCAGTCAAACTATGTCAAAGTTTAAAACTTTGACATAGTTTCAACAAACTGGAAACTAAAAAAACTTGAAACCTGAAACTTTCTAAAACCTGAAACAAAAAAAACATGGCAACAAATAAAGAATTACTGGGAAAAGGAATTAAATATATGTCAGGTTCGTTACCTCTATTGTTTATTGGCCCTTCGCTGATTTATAATGCTTTTATGAACCAACATACTAATTGGCATTATCTTGTTTTAGGAATTGGAATTGTAGCTTGTTTAAGTGCCATGTTCCTTATTTTTTACGGATTGAAAATTATCATGAAAGGTATATTTAATGACTAAATTAGTCTCTTATAAAGCCTTTTCTTTTAATTAAATTATTACCCTTTATTCACTACACAAATGGAAAGTCTAATTCACATTCAGAAAACCTTCGAGAAAGTTGTCTATATTGACAAAAAAATAAACAATCGGGAGTTTGAAGATTGTGTGTTTAAAAACTGTGATTTTTCTAATAGCAATTTTGCCTACAATACTTTTTTAGACTGCGAATTTATCGACTGCAATTTGTCGATGACAAGTTTATTCGGGACGAACTTAAAAAATGTAACTTTCAGGAATTGCAAGCTGCTAGGAATCGCTTTTAACGAATGTGATGATTTTTTATTTCAGGTTTACTTTGAAGAAAGTACTTTAGATTACGCCATTTTTTCGAATAAAAAAATGCCTAAAACCAAATTTATTAATTGCTCTGTTCGCGAGGTAACTTTTATAGGAACCAACTTAACAAGTTCGGTTTTTGATAACTGCAATTTAGAAGGAGCCATTTTTAATGATACCCAATTGGCAGCAGTTAATTTTAAAACTGCTTACAATTACAAAATTGATCCGGAATTTAACCCAATGAAAAAAGCCCAGTTTTCTAATGACGGAATTGTGGGACTTTTAGATAAATACGATATTAAAATTGTATAAAAAATATGCCACGAATCGCGCGAATTTACACTAATTTATAAGTCTGAGAAAAAATAATTTGTGCTAATTCGTGCAATTCATAGCAAAAAAAATAATCATGGAAGTAACTGAATCTTATTTAGAAAGCGTTAAAAAACATTTTTTATATTATAAAATGTTGGGCGAAAAAGCGATAAATCAATTAGAACCTCATCAGCTTTTTGTTTCGGTCAACGAAGACACCAACAGTATTGCTACTATAATCAAGCATATTTCGGGTAATATGTTGTCGCGATGGACAGACTTTTTAACTTCTGATGGTGAAAAAGAATGGCGTAATCGCGATGCTGAATTCGAAAATGATCTGCAATCTAAAGAAGAGGTTTTAAAGCTTTGGAATAAAGGATGGGATTGTTTTCTAAATACTTTAAATAATTTAAAACCGGAACAACTTTCGGATATTATTTATATCCGCAATGAAGGCCACACTGTTATTGAGGCTATTAATCGTCAATTGGCGCATTATCCTTATCACGTTGGGCAAATCGTTTTTTATGCCAAACAACTAAAAAATAGCGAATGGGACAGTTTATCTATCCCGAAAAATAAATCAGGAAATTATAATGCCGAAAAGTTTGCCAAGGAAAAAGAAATCAAGAACTTTACCGATGATGAATTAAAAAGATTGAAATGATCGAATATCATGCTCAGTTAGGAGGATTTTGGTACTGGATTTTAATTAAATTTTTCAAAACGAAATTCTCTGATGAACAAGCTGATAAAAACAGAAGACGGAATTTATTTTTTCTCTGGTTTATAAATATCTTTTTTGTACTAATTGTAACAGTATTTCTAATTTACTTGATATATTCCTAGTCCTGATTACAATGGAAATCCTTTTTATTTTTTTCTTTAAAAAATAAAAAGATTGAAATGAAAAGCAGTCCCGATAGCTATCGGAATCCAAAAAAAAAATTATTTAAAATGAAAAAAATAGTATTCTTACTTCCGTTACTTGCCTTAGTATCTTGTTATGATGCCGAACACAACTGTAAAGATTTTAAAAACGGGAAATTCAAATTTGAGTTTGATGTAAATGGCGTAAAAAAAACGACTATTTTTGAGCGTAAAGACGGTATAGAGATCGAAACTTTTGAAGGAAAAACAGATACCTCGACGGTACGCTGGGTAAGCGATTGCGAATATATCTTGCAAAAGAAACACCCGAAAAATATGGCCGAAGAGAAAGCAATCAATATGAAGATTTTAACGACTTCTAAAGATTCTTATACTTTTGAATTTGGATTGGTGGGTTCTGACCAAAAACAACGAGGAACTGTTGTGAAATTAGATTAATTAATTTATAAAACTTTTTTAGAATGGAAGTATTTTTGAATCCCGATGCCTGGATTGCCTTATTGACACTGACTTTTCTTGAAATTGTTTTAGGAATTGATAACATTATTTTTATCTCGATTGTAACTGGCAAATTACCCGAAGAAGATCGAAAAAAAGCAACCCGAATTGGTTTGTTTTTAGCCATGTTTATGCGTATTGCATTGTTGATGGGCATCTCGTATCTGATTGCTATGAAAGCTACTATCTTTAGTATTCACTGGGGTTGGTTCGAAGGCGACTTTACAGGACAGGCCTTGATTCTATTCGTGGGAGGTTTGTTTTTAATTTATAAAAGTACCAAAGAAATTAGCGAAAAAGTAGATCATAAAGGCGATGAAGAAAAGACAATTGGCACAGCAGCAAAAAAATCTTTTTCGAATGTTATTGTACAGATTTTATTGATTGATCTTATTTTTTCTGTCGATTCTATTTTAACTGCTGTTGGTATGACAAATGGTGTAAACGGCGCATTGACCATTATGATTACGGCGGTTGTTATTTCGGTTTTGGTTATGATGCTGTTTGCTGTTCCGGTTGGGAATTTCGTTAATAAAAATCCTTCTATTCAAATATTAGGACTTTCGTTTTTAATACTAATTGGTTTTATGCTAATTACCGAAAGTATGCATTTATCGAATGCTGCGCTTGCCGGCGAACACATTGGTGCAGTTCCTAAAGGATATTTGTATTTTGCCATTTCGTTTTCACTGGCAGTTGAGTTTATAAATATGAAAGTCAGGAAGAAACAATCATAAATCATAATTTAAAGTTCCATTCTATCATGGAACTTTTTTTATAGCAGCATTTCTTAGAAAAACAGTAACTCACTTGTGGCATCTTTTAAAATACAAAGAATAAACAAAACTTCGTGCCTTTGTGACTTTGTCGCAAAAACAAAAAAGTATTAACGTGTTTCTTTTACATTTCTATTTTTAATCTTACATTAGAACCTAAATCTTACGCATGAAAAATACGATTTCGCATAGAGTTGCCGACTTTTTAAAGGGCTTTCCTCCTTTTAGCTTTTTGCATCAAAAGGATTTAGAAAAACTATCTGAACAAATTTCTATAGTTTATAAAGATAAAGATGCTGTAATTTTCGCCGAAAACGAAAAAACTCACGATTCATTTTATGTCGTGCATAAAGGTGCGGTTGCGCTTAAAAAAAGCCAGAAAAATGCAGTTTTAGACATGTGCGACGAAGGTGACATTTTTGGCTTACGCCCTCTTTTGGCGCAGGAAAATTACATTATGGAAGCCGTTGCCTATGAGGAAACAATCCTGTATGCGATACCCATTGCAGTTTTTAAGCCTTATGCACTTGAAAATAGAACTGTTGGTAATTTTTTGATCGAAAGTTACGCATCGAACACTCGAAATCCTTATTCAGATATTCATAAAGATAAATTGTATGGAGATGATTTGGTTCATGAAAATAATCATGCCGAAAGAGATTCTTTTGATTTACAGCCAATAAAATATTCTAAGAAAATTGTCACCTGCGGGCCATCAACTACTGCAAGAGATATTGCAAAAATCATGACCAAGAAAAAAGTTGGAGCAATATTGATTGTAGACGAAATGTTACCAATTGGAATTATAACGGATAAAGATTTACGGAATAAAATTGTTACTGGCGATTATTCGATCCTGACAACTGCCGAAACCATTATGACCAAACCTGTTATTACGTATCCGAAGAAGATGACGGTTACCGAAGCGCAAATGGCGATGATGAAAAGTAATATCAGCTATTTATGCCTGACTAAAGACGGAACAACAAATACCAAAGCTGTTGGCATTTTATCGAAGCATGATGTTATGGTGGCTTTAGGAAATAATCCTGCTGTACTAATAAAAGCACTTAAAAGAGCTAAAAAGGCAAAGGAAATAAAACCTATCAGGGCAAGAATTATGCAATTGCTTCAGGGATATTTAGACCAGAACATTCCTATGACTTTGATTTCTAAAATAATAACAGAGCTGAATGAAGCCTGTACAACGCGTGTGATCGAAATTTCATTAGAAAAAATGAGCAGTCCACCTCCGGTAAAATTTGCGTGGCTGGCTTTAGGAAGTCAGGGACGAAGCGAACAAATGCTGCATACAGATCAGGATAATGCGATTGTGTATGAAAATGTGTCTGACGTTTTTAAAGAGGAAACCCGAGTATATTTCTTAAAATTTGCAGCTCTTGTCAATAAGGGCCTTTTTGAAATTGGTTATGATTATTGTCCTGCCGAAATGATGGCATCGAACCCAAAATGGTGCATGAGTCTAGAGGAATGGAAAAGTCAGGTTTACCACTGGATTACCAATCCGGGGAAAAATGAAGTTTTATTGTCCTTTATATTTTTCGATTATAGTTTGACATATGGCGATGCTGTCATTGTCGATGAACTGTCGGAATCTATTTTTGAAAACGTAAAAGCAAATCCTATTTTTTATGTTCATTTAGTAAGCGGTGCATTGCAAAGCCCATCACCAACAGGCTTTTTTAGACAATTTTTGGTAGAACAAGACGGAGCAAATAAAGATCATTTCGACATAAAAAGAAGGGCTTTAATGCCTTTGACTGATGCCGCAAGAGTTTTGATTTTATCGCATTCGGTAAAATCAATCAGCAATACAGCCGAACGTTTTGAAAAACTGGCTGAATTAGAACCTAATAACAGAGAATTGTATTTATCGTGTTCCTACTCGTTTAAGGCCTTATTGAAATTCAGAACCAAACAAGGACTTTTGCACCATGACTCAGGACAATTTATTGCATTGGAATCGTTATCAAAAATGGAAAAAATTAAGCTGAAAAGAACTTTTAAAACTATTAAGGAACTTCAGGAATTGATTTCGGTACGTTTTAATGTTTCAAATTTGGTATAATTATGAGTTTATTTGATTTTTGGAAAAAAGAAGAAGATCTCTTTGATGAAAGTGTTTCGATTGAAGAAACGCGTTTTGTCGTTTTAGATACTGAAACCACAGGTTTTGATTACGATAATGACCGTATATTATGTATTGGAGCATTGATTCTTCAAAACGGAACAATTGCTATTCAGGATAGTTTTGAGGTTTATATTGAACAGGATCATTACGATAAATCGACTGCTCAGATCCATGGCATATTAAAAGCTTTCGTGATCCAGCGCCCCACCGAGTTAGAAGCTTTGCAACAGTTTCTCGCTTTTTTAGGCGATTCGATTATTATCGCACATCATACCGTTTTTGATGTGACTATGATTAATAAAGCTCTCCAACGAAATGGATTACCTGAATTGACGAACAAGCGCTTAGATACCGCTATTTTGTATAAAAAAACGCTGATCAAGTCTCATTTGTTTGAGCGAAAAGATCACTATACGTTAGACGATCTGGCAGACAAATTTGATATCTCTAAAAAAGACCGCCACACCGCTTTGGGCGATGCGTATATTACCGCAATCGCTTTTTTGAAAATTGTAAAAAAACTGAAAGAAAAAAAGCATATTAATTTGAATGCTTTGTTTAAATAAATTTAAAAAACCTGACTTTTTACGATCAGGTTTTTAATAAATTACTCTTCTATAAACAGTCGATATGGAAATACGTTTGATGATCTGTTTTTTAAATTGTTCATAAAACTATGACATAAATATTCAAATTCTGTAACTGATAAATGGTCTTTCTCTACTGAATTTACTTTTAAATGGATATCAACAGTACGGCTAAAACCCGCTTTTACAGAAATCTCTTTTCGGGTTCCTTTTTCAATTTTAACATCGGTAATGCAGCTTTTAAAATGGTTAAAACTAAATGCTTTGATATCGGCAAAAGTTACTATTCGGCCGCGGGTTAGCAAAGCATTTCGGTATGCAAGAATACGATCTTTGTTATTTTGCTTGTTTGTTCCGCCTACTGAATTGTTGATTAATGTCGCCTGCTTACTCACAAAAAATAGATCATCGGCTGATTCTAACACAGTTCCTGCCTTAATATCGTTGCCTTCTTCTGCACATGTAGACCAAAAAGTTATTTCAAATGATTTCCCTTGTGATTCATCAGCTTTAGGTTTAATCATTAAATAAGGATCATTGTTTTTAGAAAAACTCTTTTCTTTGGCCTGCTGCTCAACAGATGCCAAAAGCTGGTTGATTTCGCAGGTATTCCTGCCGGAAAATTAAAAGAAGAAGAGAAACAAAAGCTTAATAATATTGAAGAAGTTTTAAACAAAAGAGTTATTGGTCAGGATCATTGTATTGCAACGGTTGCAGGATCTATTTTAGAGTCAAGATCAGGATTAAGCAAGGCAGGACAACCTATTGCTTCTTTCTTTTTCCTTGGGCCAACCGGAACAGGGAAAACAGAATTAGCAAAAAGTTTGGCTGAATTTCTTTTTCAGGATGAAAATGCCATCATACGATTTGATATGTCCGAATTTAAAGAAGAACATTCAGCTGCATTACTTTATGGCGCGCCTCCTGGATATGTTGGTTATGAAGAAGGTGGGTTATTAGTAAACAAAATCAGGCAAAAACCTTACTCTATTGTATTATTTGATGAAATCGAAAAAGCTCATACTTCTGTTTATGATGTTTTTCTTCAAATTATGGATGAAGGGAAATTACATGATCGATTAGGAAAAGAAGGTGATTTCTCGAATGCTATTATCTTATTTACTTCAAACATTGGTGCTGATCATATTGTGGAAACCTTTAATAGTGGAAAAATTCCGACTTCAACTTCTTTAATGGAAATTATGGGTAATTATTTTAGACCTGAATTTTTAGGAAGGTTAACCGAAATAGTACCTTTTGCACCTATCAGTAAAGAAAATGC
>Ga0247813_10000815_pt1 | contig 25447 bp, 26 predicted proteins | sample UWRJL169409C1_FD_180719 | JGI IMG/M metagenome (GOLD analysis project Ga0247813, IMG submission 180719) | Plant litter microbial communities from Arlington Agricultural Research Station in Wisconsin, United States - UWRJ-L169-409C-1 | ecosystem: Environmental > Terrestrial > Plant litter >...
ATCCGCGGGCACCCGCGCGGATGACGCCGACGACATCCTCCGCCGAGTCCGACACCGACAGGGCGAGAAAGCGCACGCGATCGAGAAGTGCGGCGCTGCGCGTGATGACGTCGGCACCGGAACCATCGGGAAGGTGGACGTCCAGGAGCACCACGGCGGGCAGCTCCGCGGCGATCAACGCGACGGCTTCTTCGACCGTTGCGGCCTCGCCGAGCACCTCGACCGTGTCATCCAGGTCGGCGCGCAGGCCGGAGCGAAAGATCGAGTGGTCGTCGACGATTACGACTGTCGTCATTTCGTCACCTCCAGGTGCAGGTGCACTTCGGTTCCGCTGCCCGAGGCGCCTGGCTTCACGGTAGCCGAACCGCCAGCGCGCGACATCCTTCCGATGATGGATTCGCGGATGCCGAGCCGATCATCGGGCACGTCGGCGAGCACGAGGCCGGGCCCGCGGTCACGCACGAACACGTCGGTCGCGCTCTCGGTGGACTCGATGTACACCGACACCTCGCCGCCCGCGTGGCGCGCAGCGTTGAGCATGGCTTCGCGCGCGGCCGCCACGAGCGCAGAGCTCGCGGAGTGGGAGGCTCCGACGGCGACGACGTCGATGCGCACCGCGTAGTCGAGTTCGATGGATGCAGCGATCTCGCGCAACTCGCTGGCCAGATCGGTGTCGACGGGCGCCGAACCGGTGAAGAGCCAGTCGCGGAGCTCCCGCTCCTGTGCCCGCGCGATGCGTGCGACCTCGCTCGAGGCGCCGGCGCGGTTCTGGATGAGGGCGAGCGTCTGCAGCACGGAGTCGTGCAGGTGTGCGGCGATCTCGGCTCGCTGAACTTCGCGCACGCGAGCCGTCTGCGACGCCTGGAGCTCCGCCCACAGCGTGACGACGCGCGGGGCGACGATGACCGCGATGCCGCAGACCAGGGCGGCGACCCCGAGCACGGCGTTGAGCGCGGAGGGACGGGAGAGTAGGGTCACGAGTCCGACGAGGAGGAAGCTCACGGACGCGACCCCACGCACCCAGAGTCCGTAGGCCGCGGGGCGACCGGGGTCGGTTCGGTCGAGCAGGAGGGTCCACGCGACGGCAATCCCGCTGAGAGCCATGAGTGCGAGGATCGCGCCAGAGGCGGTGCCGTCCTCCGACTGGATGGTCGCGAAGGACACGATGGCGGCCACCGCGCCCAACCCGACGAGGATCGCCGCGGCCGGGGCGCTGCGGCGCGGGGCTGCAGCTTCATCCACTCGCGCAGGGACGAGCGGCACGAGAGCCCACAGCCACAGGTAGAACAGCAGGCCAGCCCCGCCAGCGAAGGTCAGGACGATGAGCCAGAAGCGTACGAGCTGCACTCGAACCGAGAGATGGGCGGCGAGCGCGAGCGCCACACCCCCGACGACGGACGTGCGGGGGCGCAGGAGGGGCTCGCGCACGATCGTCATGCAAGCATCCAATCAGACGACGGGGGTGCCTGAGCCAGAAGTCAGGGTGCGGTCAGGGGTTCACCCCATAGCAGCGTGATCGCGGCGAGGCCACTATCGAACCATGGCACGAACAACACCCACAGAAGAGCCCGAGGCGACAGCGCCCGAGCCAGAACCCACGCCCGCCCCGCCGCAGTCCAATCGTTTCTTCGACTGGATGCGATCGCTCGACATTCCCCGCCAGCCCGGCTGGATCGGTGGTGTCTGTGCCGGTATCGCAGCGAGGCTGGGAATCGATCCGCTCATCGTGCGCGGCATCGTCGTCGTGGTCGCCGTGCTCGGCGGCCCCGCGCTGCTGCTCTACGCGGCTGCCTGGCTGCTGCTGCCGGATGCGGCGAACAAGATCCACCTCGAGGAGCTCTTCCGCGGGCGTCTCGAGTCGCCGCTCGCGGGCATCGCCGCCCTCGTGGCACTCGCCCTCCTCCCGATCGGTCACGGTTTCTGGACCGTGGGCTACTGGGACGGCTGGTGGGGTGACGCGTTCGGACGAACCCTGTGGACTCTGGTTCTGCTGGCTGCCGTCATCTGGTTCATCGTGTGGATCGCGCGCAGAGCGCAATCGGGCGGCACACCCGTTGTTCCTCCGCTGCCGTTCGATGTGGCACCTCCGGCTCCCCCGGCGTCCGCGCCCCCCGAGGATGTGGCAGCCTGGCGGGCCCAGCAGGCCGCGTTCAAGGCGGAGCACAACCGGTACCGCAACGAGGAGGCTGCGGCAGCGAGTGCCGCGGCGCGCGAGCAGTCACGTGCCGCTGCCGCCGTTGCTCGAGCCGAGTACATGGAGAAACGGGAGCGCACTCGCCCGAACTCGCTGTTCACCCTGAGCGTCGTCGGTGTCGCTCTCATCGCCGGCGCCCTCACGATGCTCGGTATCAGTGGAGGCGAGCCGAGTCTCGTCGACATCGTTCCCGGCCTCTCCGTCTCCCTCGCGGTTCTTGCCCTCGGCATCATCATCAATGGTGTGCGCGGCAAGCGCAGCGGCGGGGCCAGCCCACTCGCGGTCCTCGTGATTTTCGTGATGGTCGTCATCTCGCTTGTTCCCCAGGTGCCACGCGTGACCCTGTCGGGCGACCTGTCGATCACCCCGACGAGCCGACAGCTCAACGGCACCCCGTGGGTGGTCGGCGAGGGCAATGTGAACGTCGACCTGACCGACGCGTTCGCCGCACCGATCAGTGACAACGTCTGGTACACCCAGCCCGAGCTCAAGACCTATGTCGGCTGGGGGGATGTCACGGTCATCATCCCGAGCGACGAGTACGTCTCCGTGTCGATCGAGGTGTCGGGCGACCGGGCCGTGGAACTCCCCGAGGGCGACCTCAGTGGCGGATCCGTCGACTCCAGCCGCTTCGACCGCACCCAGTACACCGAGAGCTATTCGATCAACGGTGACACCGAGTGGGCGGACACCAAGCGCTCGATCTACGTGCGCGTGTGGGTGGGCGACGGCAACGTCACCATCGTGCGTGCTCCCGCAACCGAGGGAGAGGGCAACTGATGAGCGAGACCGAAACCCCCACCGCACCCAAGGTGCGCGGCACTGCGATCGCGTGGGGCGTGATCCTCATGCTCGTGGCCGGCGCCGCGTGGTACTTCTCCACGGTGCAGCTCGCCGCCGTGACTCCGACGGTCATCGTCTGGAATGTCATCGTCATCGGCGCTGTACTCATCGGGGTGGCGCTCGTGGGTGCCATTGCGCGGGCAGTGACAAAGAAGCATCCACCGGTCGACTGATGCACTGATCAACCGCCGCACCGCTACCGGTCGGCGAGCGCGCACGCCACGATGGGCTTATGACTGACACCCAGCCCATCGTGAGCGTGCGCGATCTGCGTAAGAGCTACGGTAGCTTCACGGCCCTCGACGGAGTGAGCTTCGACATCGAGCCCGGTGAAACATTCGCCCTGCTCGGCCCGAACGGCGCAGGCAAGAGCACGACCATCGAGATCCTGGAGGGCTATCGGGACCGCTCGAGCGGCGAGGCGCGCGTGCTCGGCACCGACCCCGGCAAGGGCGGGCTGGCCTGGAAAGCGCGACTCGGTATCGTGCTGCAGAGCTCCGGCGAGAGCGGCGCGATCACCGTGCGCGAGCAACTCACCCACTTCGCCGGCTTCTACCCCAACCCGCGCTCTGTCGACGATGTCATCGCCGCCGTCGGCCTCGAGGCGAAGCAGAAGACGCTCATCCGCAACCTGTCGGGTGGCCAGAAACGGCGAGTGGATGTCGCGCTCGGCGTCATCGGGCGCCCGGAGCTCCTGTTTCTCGACGAACCCACGACCGGCTTCGACCCCGAGGCCCGCCACCAGTTCTGGGATCTCATCCGCCAGCTCAAATCGGAGGGGACGACCATTCTCCTCACCACCCATTACCTCGACGAAGCCGCGCAGTTGGGGGACCGTGCGGGAGTCATCGCGGGCGGCAGGCTCATCGACATCGGGGCGATCGACGAGATCGGCGGGGCCGAGGCCCGCGAACCGATCGTCCGCTGGTTCGAGAACGGGCCGCGCGAGGAACGCACCACCACACCTGGCTCCTTGATTGCGGCACTCCAGCAGCGCCTCGGCGTGGAGGTCCCAGGTCTCGAGATCATCCGCCCGTCGCTTGAGGACGTGTATCTGGGTCTTGTGTCTTCGACAAGCTCAGTACAACGCTCGACAGGCTCGACCACCGAAGGAGTTGCAGCATGAGCAACACACTGACTCTCGGCACCCGCCGCATCGGCTACGAAGTGCGCCAGTACTTTCGCCAGGGCGACACGGTGTTCTTCACGTTCCTCTTTCCGCTCGTCATGCTCACGATCTTCGCCACCGCATTCAGCGAGACGAGCTTCGGCGAGGATGCCAACGGCAACGACCTGAGCGCCGCAGAGTTCTACCTTCCCGCGATGCTCGCCGCAGGCGTTCTCCTGAGTGGCCTGCAGAACATGGCCGTCGACATCGCCGTGGAGAAATCCGACGGCACCCTCAAGCGGCTCGGCGGCTCCCCGTTGCCCGTTCTGAGCTACTTCATGGGCAAGATCGGGCAGGTGCTCGTGACCGGAATCCTGCAGGCAGCCGCCATCCTGCTCCTCGCCGGCGTTGTGTTCCAGGCCGCGCTTCCCACCGACGCCGAGCACTGGCTCACCTTCGCGTGGGTCTTCGTGCTCGGCGTCGTGACAAGTGCCATCCTCGGCATCGCGCTGAGTGCTATTCCTCGAAGCGGCAAGAGTGCGACGGCAGTCATCATCCCGATCACCCTCGTTCTGCAGTTCATCTCGGGCGTGTACCTGTCGTTCACCCAGTTACCCGAGTGGCTTCAAAACGTGGCGAGCATATTTCCGCTGAAATGGATGGCACAGGGCATGCGTGCGGTCTTCCTGCCCGAGGGGTACGAGGTGCTTGAACGCGGTGAGAGCTGGGACCTGCCCGGCGTGGCCCTGTTCACGGCCCTCTGGCTCGTCGTCGGACTCGTCGCCGCACGCCTGAGCTTCCGCTGGATCCGCAAGGATAGCTAGATGCATTCATCCCGTTGGTGGCATCTCGCGGTTCTCGGGACCGCGGCAGTTCTCACCGTGCTCGCCTTCACCTCCGAGGGCCTGAGCATCGAGGGCATCGGGAGCGTGGCGGCCGTCGCCGTGTTCGCCGCGGGCTGGCTGCTCGTGGGGCGTCACGCGTGGCGCAGCGACACTGCGGGCTTCGCGTACAGCGCGATAGTCATCGTGAGCGCGGGCGTCGCGGTGGGATTCGTGCAGTGGCTCGCGATCATCCAGACTGTCGCCTTCCCCGTGCTCTGGGCGGTCTCCCGATCCTTCCGAGGCGCTATCGTCGCCAACATCGGTCTCGCGGCCTCCGTTGGAATCGGCCAGTGGTTTGCCGCCGGCCGTACGACCGAAGGGGCCATCCAGGCGGTTGCCATCGAGCTCGTCTCCCTCGGGTTCAGCATCTCGATCGGCTACTGGATCACCTCGATCGAGGTGCGCAGCGCAGCGCGGCAGACCCTGCTGGACGAACTGCACGAGACCCAGCAAAAGCTCGCCGAGTTCAGCCGCGACGCCGGCATCACGAGCGAGCGGGAGCGCCTCGCGCGCGAGATCCACGACACGATCGCGCAGGACCTCACCGGTCTTGTGCTCCTTGCCCAGCAGAGTCAGCGACTCCTGGCGTCGAACGATGTTGAGGGTGCCGGGCAGCAGCTCGCGCTCCTCGAGGAGAACGCGCGGCTCGCCCTGAGTGAGACCCGTTCGCTCGTCGCGGCGACCTCGCCGGCCGCGCTCGACGACGGCGGGTTGCATCCAGCGCTCGACAGACTCGCTGCGCGATTCACCCGCGAGACCGGGGTGCTCGTCACTGTCGAGGCGGATGTCACGACGCCCCTCAACCGCGCGAGCGAGGTCGCCCTGCTGCGCTGTGCGCAAGAGGGTTTGGCCAACATCCGCAAGCATTCGGGAGCATCGGCGGCGCGTTTGACACTGACCGCGGCAGGCGCGGGCGGGACCCTGACGATCGAGGATGACGGCTCGGGCTTCGACCCGACGACGGTGGGCGACGGATTCGGCCTGAGCGGAATGCGGGAGCGCCTCGCCCTCGTCGGCGGCGACCTCGCGCTCGAGACGAGCCCGGCCGGCACGCGGCTTGTCATCACTCTGCCACCGGAGAGCGCGTCATGATCCGCATCCTGGTGGCGGACGACCACCCGATCGTTCGTGGCGGCATCGTTGCCCTGCTCGATGCAACGGACGACATGGAGGTGGTGGGCCAAGCGTCCACCGGCCTCGAGGCGGTAGAACTCGCCCTCACGCTCACGCCCGATCTCGTGCTCATGGATCTCCGCATGCCCGGAATCGACGGGGACGAGGCCACCGCCCGCATCCTCGCCGCGACGCCCGGGATTCGGGTACTCGTGCTCACGACCTACGAGAGCGACGCCTCGATCCTGACCGCGATCGAGGCCGGGGCGAGTGGCTACCTGCTCAAGGCCGCACCGCAGGAGGAGATCCTCGCGGGCATCCGTTCGGTCGCTCGTGGCGAGGTGGCCCTCGCGCCGTCGATCGCCGCGCTCCTCGTGAGCCGGATGAAGGCAGGGCCAGCGATCACACTCAGCCCGCGCGAGACCGAGGTGCTCGCCCTCGTTGCCCAAGGGCTCAGCAACCCGGAGATCGGTCGCACACTGTTTCTCGGCGAGGCGACGGTCAAGACACACCTGCTGCACGTGTTCGAGAAGCTCGACGTGAGCGACCGAACGAGGGCTGTGACGAAGGCGATGGAGCTCGGGCTGCTCTAGAGAGTGAGCCCAATGAACACGGGCTCGTGCTGCAGGCGCACGCCAAACTCCGAGAACACCCGGGTCTGCACGAAGCGCGCGAGCTCAGCGATCTCCGCAGCTGTCGCTCCCCCGGTGTTGACGATCGCGAGGGTGTGCTTGCTGCTGATGGCAGCCCGAGAGCCGGGCAACGAGAAACCCTTGCCGATTCCAGCCCGCTCGATGAGCCAGGCCGCGCTGAGTTTGACGCGGAAGTCGGTGCGCTCCGGCTGCACGGCAGGCTCCTCACCCAACGGGACCACGAGGTCCACCGGCTCCGGCTCGACCGGCCAGCGGGGAGCCGCTTCGGGGAGAGTGCGGGCGAAGTTCTCGCCGACAATCGGGTTGGTGAAGAACGATCCGGCGCTCACTGAATCAGGGTCGGTCGGGTCGAGCACCATTCCTTTCGAGGCACGGAGGGCGAGCACCGTCGACCTCACGTCGGCGAGAGCCACGCGGGTACCGAGCTCCACGCCCAGTGCTGCGGCGAGCTGGTCATAGGCAACGGGGTCGCTCAATCCGAACGGCGACGAGGTAAGCGAGAGGTCAATGCTCAGAACGACACCCTCGCGCCCGCCCTTGAGCGCGGAGGTGCGGTAGTCGAGCTCGAGTTCCGCGGCCGGAAGATAGACGAGCTCTTCGGTGAGGAAGTCGAGAAACTCGACGCCGACAAGGCTCGAGGCGAGCTCCTGCCCGTAGGCGCCGATGTTCTGGATGGGCGCGGCGCCACAGGATCCGGGGATGCCGCTCAGCCCCTCGATCCCGGCCCAGCCCTCGCGCACGGCGAGGGCCACGAGATCGTCCCAGGAGTGCCCGGCAGACGCGCGAAGTCGCACGTTGCCGTGCCCCTCCCCGACGATCTCGGCGGAGTAGGTCGCCGACCGCATGAGAACGACAGTGCCGTCGAATCCCTCATCGCTCACGACAACGTTCGAGCCACCACCGAGAACGAGCCACGGCTCACCCGTCGCCCAGACATCGCGAAACGTCTGCACAGCCGATTCGCTCTCGAGCTCGTCGATCACCCGCACCGCGGGACCACCGACGCGCAGGGTCGTGAACGCCGAAAGGTCAGAGGGCAACGCGCGCCTGCGCCTTACCCAGCACGGTGTCCCCGTTGAAGGTCACGGTCAGGTCGATGCGCGCACCGGCGTCATCGAGCACGCCGACCTTTGCGACGACCGTGATGGATGCGCCCGCGGTGGCATCCACGAGAACCGGCCGGGTGAACCGCACCTGGTAGTCGAGCACACGGCCGCTGTCGCCGCCGAGCCACTCGACGACCGGCTGGATCGCGAGACCCATCGTGAGCATGCCGTGGGCGAGCACACCGGGCAGCCCGACCGAGATCGCCACGTCGTCGCGGTAGTGGATGTCATTAAAATCACCCGAAGCGCCGGCATAACGCACGAGCGAGCCACGGTTGAGGTCGAACGTCTTTTCAGCGACCACGTCGCCGACTGCTAGCTCGCTCATTCGTCGCCCCTCACCACGAGTGTGGAGATCGCCGTGACGACGTGGGCTCCGGTGGCATCCACGATTGTGGACTCTGACGTGACCATCGAGTGGCCGCCGAGTGACTTGATGCTCGTCACTGCGAGGGTCGCGGTGAGTTCGTCGCCCGCGACGATCGGGCGCGTGTAGGTGAAGCGCTGGTCACCGTGCACGACGCGCGTGAAGTCGATGCCTGCGTCGGGCTCGGCGAGGAGCTGCGCGAGGGTGGCCTCCTGCACGACTATCGGAAAGGTCGGGGGCGCGACGACGTCGGCGTATCCCGCAGCCTGCGCTGCTGCCGGATCGAAGTTGAGGGCGCTGGTGGAGAAGACGGCGCGGGCGAACTCGCGCACCTTCTCCCGACCAACGAGGTAGGGGGCTGTCGGCGCGAACGCGCGGCCCTGAAGTTCGGGGTTCACTGGCACCCGACAAGTGTAGCGAGCATGAGTAATCCGGCAGCGAAACCTGAGTAGCCCCTGCCCTGACCGGCCCCGCCGGCGCTCCGTAACTTCTCTCTCAGGCGCATTCGCCACATTTCACCCACACAAACGGAGTTACACATGTCACGCATTTCCCTCGGTGCTGTGCTCGTATCCGCGAGCCTCCTCACCGCATCCTTCACCGGTCTCGCCACGGCAGACCCCGCACCCATCGACGACACCACGGGCGTCGTCGAGCCCGCCCCCGAAGAATCGACGACAGCCGAGCCGAACGCACCAGAGGCTGCGGCCCCGGCAGAGGTCATCGAATCCATCCCGGCCGGCTCCGATGCCAAGGCCGCTCCCGCCTCTGGTATGTCGCTCACCGAGGCCGAGGTGATCGTTGCCGACGCACCGTGGAACGACCTCTACGTTCACGCCGCCACCATGGAGGGCACGTCGTTCGAAACGATCACCGACAACACGAACGCAGCTGTCGAGAAGTATGAGAAGACGGTGTTCGACGAGGCATCCAGTTTCCGTTCGTTTAACACCGTCTGGATCAAGTGGAAGGCTCCGGCATCCGGTGCCGTCACCATTGACACTTTCGGCAGCTCGGTCTCGGACACGGGCCTCGCGGTCTTCACAGGTTCGAAGATGTCGACCGCCAAGCGCATTGCCGTGAACGACGATTCTGCAAATGGTGAGACGCGTAGCCGTATCACGAGCCTCGCCGTCAAGTCGGGTAGCTGGTACTACTTCCAGGTGGGTAGCGCCGGTCAGACTGAGACCCAAATCTCGACAGGTCTGATCGCGCTCAACCTTTCGGGCAACTACAACGCGCCATCAAACGACAACCAGGGAAGCGCGAAGTCGATGACCGGATCGAAGTGGAGCGCATCGGGCTCAACAATTGGTTCGACGATTGAGACGCAGTGGGAGCCCACGAGCGCCCTGGTGTCCGGCGGCCAGAAGCGCGTCAACTCGGTCTGGTTCACATGGACCGCTCCTGCAGCCGGCACGATCGACCTTGACTCCAACGGAAGCGGAGCACGTCCGGTCTACATCAACACTTACTCGTCCAACGCTGCCCAGAACATCGGCGTCATCCCCGGAGGCTCCGGCGTCAGCACCGCAGGCGGTGTCGCTGCCATCAACGACATGGCCGTTCTCGCGGGAACCACCTACTTCTTCCAGGTTGGTGACCTCAGCACGGCATCGGGTGCGGCGAAGCTGAACTTCATGGCCACGTACACAGGCCCGTCGATCTCGAAGCTCTCGGTCACGAGCGGCAAGGTCAAGGGTGGCAACATCGTGACCATCACGGGTTCGCGCCTCACGGATGTCACCGACGTGAAGTTCGGCGGCAACTCCGTGCTCAGCCTCAAGCACGTCGGTTCGACGAAGCTCGTGGTGAAGGTCGCTCCGGGCTACGCGAAGGGCAAGGTGGCAGTCATCGCCTACAACGGCTCGATCCGCTCCGCGGTGGTGAGCGCTTCGCACTACACCTTCAAATAATTTCATCGAATGGATGCCCGGCCTCGCGGTCGGGCATCTTCTCGTTAACCGCCAGGGCTCTGCTGGGCTTAACGAGAAAACCCGGACCACCATCACTGGCGGGCCGGGTTTCCGGGGGCTCTTAAAGAGTGGACGTGCCTACTGGCAGCTGTCGCACTGCAGAAGATCCATTGGGTCGACGGGAACTGCGTAGCCGCCGACGGTGTCTTCGTTATCCAATTCGATCCTCCTTCTGTCTCGTGGTGAAAGTGTGGTTCGCAACCGCTACTCGGTGAACAACTGGTGTCGTTCGGTAACTATCGGCTACGAGGGTTCTCACTATATAACGGGAATCACAGCCATGTCATTCCACTACATGTAGTGGTTCGGCGTGTCGCGTTCTTTTTTATTTTAGGCGCGGCCACTGACATTGGCTGATGCTGACTACTGGTCGATGGATGCCATATTGCCGTCGTCATGACGAGCACCCGCCGCCGGCGTGAGCGTGTCGAGTCGAGCGATCTGGTCGGCCGTGAGCACCACCGCGTCGGAGGCGGTGTTCTCCTCGACGCGTTCCACTCGCCGCGTGCCGGGGATCGGGGCCACGTCGTCGCCGCGTGTGAGCAGCCAGGCGAGCGCCGTCTGGGCGGGAGTGGCGCCGATCTCCGCGCCGATCGCCTGCACCTCGTCGACGATGGCGAGGTTGCGCACGAAGTTCTCGCCGGTGAATCGGGGATTGGTCTTGCGCCAGTCATCGTCGGCGAAGTCCGCGACAGAACGGATCTGACCCGTGAGGAGTCCGTGCCCGAGCGGCGAGTAGGGCACGAGGCCGATGCCAAGTTCGCGCAGGAGCGGAAGGATCTCATCCTCGATATCACGCGTCCACAGCGAGTACTCGGTCTGGAGCGCGGTCACGGGCTGCACGGCGTGCGCGCGGCGGATCGTCGCGGGGCTCGCCTCGGAGAGTCCGAAGTGCAGCACCTTGCCCTCGGCGATGAGGTCGGCGACGGCACCGGCTGTCTCCTCGATCGGAGTGTTTCGGTCGACGCGGTGCTGGTAGTAGAGGTCGATGTGGTCGGTGCCGAGGCGGGTGAGTGAACCCTCGACCGCAGCGCGGATATTCGCCGCGGAGCTGTCGACCGTGCCGGGGCCTCCGCCGGAGTGGGAGACGAGTCCGAACTTCGTGGCGATCACGACGTCGTCGCGGCGCCCCGCGATCGCGCGACCGACGATCTCCTCGCTGAGGAACGGGCCGTAAATCTCCGCGGTGTCGATGTGGGTGACCCCGAGGTCGAGGGCGCGGTGCACTGTGCGGATCGACTCCGCGTCATCCAGCCCGCCCTCACTCGTGTAGGTGCCGGCCATCGTCATTGCGCCGAGACCGATGCGCGAGACATCCAGTGATCCGAGGGACGCGTGCTTCATGGGGTTCTTCTTTCTGCGTGGTTGTGATTCAAGCGTCGCCCCGCTCAGAGCGGGGAGGGAGTCTCTGGTTATCCGGTTAATGCCAGTGACCCCTTGCTTGCGGCGGCTCACGTAGATTCGAGGCATGGACAACAGGGACGACATCCGTGAGTTCCTGACCACGCGTCGCGACAGGCTCACACCGCACGATGCCGGCCTTCCCGATTTCGGCGGCCGACGGCGCGTCAAGGGACTGCGGCGCGAAGAGGTCGCCCTGCTCGCGGGAATGAGCACCGAGTACTACACGCGGCTCGAGCGAGGCAACGCCGCAGGGGTATCCGAGTCGGTGCTCGATGGCATCAGCCGCGCCCTGCAACTCGACGAGGCCGAGCACGCGCACCTTCACGATCTCGTGCGCACAGCCAACGCGGGCGCGCACCCGCAACGGCGTCGCCCGTCGCGTGCACAACAACTGAGCGCGGGTCTTCAGCAAACCATTGACGCGATGTCGACGGTGCCCGTCTTCGTTCAGAACGGACGACTGGATGCAGTTGCCACCAACCTCCTCGGGCGCGCGCTGTTTTCCGAGATGTTCAATGGCTCAAGGCCCATGAACGCCGCGCGCTTCGTCTTTCTCGACCCGAAAGCGCAGACGTTCTACCAGGACTGGGAGTCCAACACCCGCCAGATCGTCGCGATCCTGCGGGCCGAGGCCGGCCGCTCGCCCTACGACCGCCAGTTGAGCGACCTCGTCGGGGAGCTCTCGACGCGCAGCGATCTGTTCCGCACACTCTGGGGCGCCCATGATGTGCGCGAGCACCGCACAGGTCTCAAGAGCATCCATCACCCGGTCGTCGGTGACCTCGACCTCAACTTCCAGGCCATGGACCTCTCCTCCGACCGGGGCCTCCAGATGCTCGTATTCTCTGCCGAGCCCGGGTCGGAATCGCATGACGGACTGCAGTTGCTCGCGAACTGGGCAGCGTCGAACCGCGAGGTACTACTCAGTTCTTCGGGTTAGGTCGCGCGTCGGAGCCACCCCAGATTTTCACCAACGGTCTTGGGATCGGCGCGCACCAAGCGGCGTTAGATCACGATCGTCAGCACACTCGATCTCGCCCGCCAATACGACGAAGGGCGAGACCGCAGCACCCCGGTCTCGCCCTGTCGATTGTGTACGAGGCTGTGTCTTACGATGCGATGGACGTTCGGTCGGGTGCCTCAGTCGCGATCTCGATCTTGCGGGGCTTCGCCCGTTCGCTCACCGGCAACACGACGCTCAGTACGCCGTTTGTGTAGACCGCGCTGATCTTCTCCGCATCGATGCCTTCGCCGATGCTGAACTGGCGCAGGTACGAACCGAACGGGCGCTCCTGAGTGAGCCACTTGGCCCCGTCGGTATCTTCTGCCGTGCGCTGCGCGCGGATGGTGAGCAACTGCCCATCGACGTCCACATCGACCGACCCCGGATCGATACCGGGAAGGTCGGCGGTCAGCACGTAGTGGTCGCCATTGCGGGAGAGGTCCACGGGCATAAATCGCGGTGCCGAACTCCGTGCTCCCAGAACCGATCCTGCGAGACGGTCGAACTCGCTGAAAGGATCAAAAGACATTGCCATGATGAAAAGTCCCCTTTCTTGTGGGCGTTTCTAAACCTGAGTCAACTCGACTCAAGTAAGAAATTTATAACTCGACATTTGCGAGATCTCAAGTTCGCTACCCAGCATTTTTAGCGAACTTTCAGGATGACCGACCAGTACCGCTGAGAGCCAGACTTTACCCCCGGGCCCACCGCCGTTCACCCGGGACGCGTAGCGTCCCCGTGATGAGCACCACCCGCGACTACACCGACGTGAACACCGTGACGAGCCTGCTCGACGCCCGTCGCCTGCTCAACGGGCTCGCGCGCAAGCATCCCAAGCGGTCCGCCCAGTTGCGACTGCGGTTGCTCGAGGCGCAGACCGACTTCAACGGCGGCATCATCGACGAGAGCGAGCTGCAGGAGCGCATCGTCGAGATCGTCGACCTCGGTTCGCGCGACTAGCCGTTCTGCTTCTCCGGGTTGCCCGGCCGCACGACTGCGGTATCGGCGACGTCGATGCGCGTGACCCCGTCGGACTCCTCGGTCACTGTGATGCGCGGGTCGGCGTCTTCCTCCGACGCCTTGGGCGCCGTCGTGAGCTGGTCGTGTCGCTTCTCGTCGTCGGACATCTCACCGCTGATCGGTCCGCCGGTTCCCGTGCTGTCGTTGGTCATGCGGGCACGCTAGCACCCCTGCCTCGGAGCGCTCAGGCGACGTTCAGGCTCAGGCGACCGTCCAGGCTCAGGCGACCGTCCAGGTGACGTACCGCACGGTCGGTCCGATGGAGCGACGTGACCGCGACGACCGGTCAACACCCGTGAAGTGCACCTCGCGAATCGTCTCGCCCTCGGGAATGAAGAAGATGGCGCATCCGCTCGCCCTGCCTGTCGATGCGAGAACCGCACCCTTGGCGTCGTCGAACGGTACGCAGTCCGGGCTGTCGGAGGTACGGAACGCTGAACGCACGATCTCACCGGTCGAGGTCGTGACCTCCCAGTTGGTCGACCCGAGGGAATACGCGTCGAAGTCGACCGCCTCGGTGTCGAGGTACTCGACCGTGTACTGCAACGCCGTCACGTTCATGCCCGACAGGTCGTCGTCGTAGAGGAACTCCCAGCGACCCACGCCCCACGCCGTGTAGTCGTCGGGGCTCACCACGATGATGCTGTCGGTCGTGATCGCGACGTTTGGCCCGTGAAACTGCAGTTCAAAGGGGATGGATTCACCGAAAGCTTCGCGCTGCGCCTCATGCTCCGAGCCTGAGCTGCACCCGGTGAGCGCGAGGGCGGCGGCGAGCGCCACGGCAAGAGCTGGACGTCGGAGCATGGGTTCACGGTACCGGTCGCTGCATGGTGACTGCGATGGGGAGCGCTGCCCGTGCGGCACGTGGTCGCCGCGGAGGATGAAACGCGGAAGCAACACCGGAAGCGTCCTCCGCTGCGACCACGACGCGAAAACGTCCTCCGTGGGAGCCGCGACACGCACGCGGCGCAAGCCCAGCTCAACCATGTGCGAATCTGGTAGCGAGGGCGGGACTTGAACCCCGCGAGCGCGAAGCGGTTGCGGCGCAAGCCCAGCTCAACCATGTGCGAATCTGGTAGCGAGGGCGGGACTTGAACCCGCGACCCCACGATTATGAGTCGTGTGCTCTAACCAACTGAGCTACCCCGCCGCGATGCATCCGAATCAGAAAATCGGAGCAACGAGCCCCCTGTGGGAATCGGACCCACTACCTCTTCCTTACCAAGGAAGTGCTCTACCAATGAGCTAAGGGGGCGCACACTATGTTGCGGCACTCCAAGCGCCGCGCCATTTTGGCACCGTAAGAGACTAGCATCCGCGCGGGCTTGTTTTGCACGCGAACGTCACAGTCCTTCGGGCGCGACGAGCTCCTCGAATCCGAGTTCGTTGAGGAGCTTGATCGAGGCGCTCTCGGGGGGCACGAGGATACCCACAGACGAGTATCCGTGCACGTCAGCGAGGTAGGCGATCTCACGCACGAGGGAACTCGCGTAGCCCCGCTCCCGGCACCCTGGGGCGGTGAGCAGGTACGCGATGATGGGCATCCCGCCCCACAACGTGCTGACGACGGCGGCGACCGGGGCGTTGCTCGCATCGTAGATTCCGCGGCTCCCCTTCGCCCAGATCTGCCCGATCTCACCGCGCAGCAGCACGGAGACTTTCGCTGTCGCCTCGTGCACGGTTTGGGCTGCGTCGTCGCCCTCGTGGGCCGAGGCGGAGATGAGCAATTGCATGAGCCCGGAGCGATCGTCGAGCGCGAGCTGCCGCGACGGAACAGTTGCGACACCGAACGTCAGAGTCGTGACCGACGCAATGAGCAAAACTCGGTCGGCAGACATAACCGCGAATCTACTGAACAGCCCTGTCTACTCGCTACGCCTCGAACGGGGGCAATTCCACTCTTGGCAAGGCGAAAGCGCTGAAACTCGGTCCACTTCCGGTCAGGCGAGTGGATGTCGCGGCAGCTTCTCCCCACAGTCGCACCGGCTCGTGGCCCAGGTCGACGTTCACGTCGAAGGATGCACGCGCTGCGACGACGAGCACACTCTCATCCATGTGCTCGCGAATGTAGACGAGCACGTCGTCGCTCGCGTGCAACCAGCGGATGCCACCCTCGTTGAGTGCGACGTGGTCGCGCCGCAGGTGGATGAGCTGCTTGTAGAGGTCGAGAGTCTCGGCCGCATCATTGATCGAGCCCCACGGGAGCGGCGAGCGCGAGTGCTCACCGTCGTCGCCGTCGAGTCCGAACTCGTCGCCCGCGAAGACCACGGGGATGCCGGGCAACGTGACCGACATGCCGAACGCGACCGGGACTGCGCCGTCGATCGCGTTGGTGCGGAACCGCGCTGTGTCGTGTGTGTCGAGCGCGTTCATGTTGTGCAGGCGCACGCGCCACGGGAACCCCGCGGCGAAGCGGTGATGGGCCTCGAACACGTCGGTACCCGTGTAGGTCGGGATCGTGCCGTAAGGGATGCCGAAGAACCACGACTTCTCGACGCGCTTCGACAGCCAGCCCCAGATCGGGCGGGTGAAGTTCGCGTAGGTCATGGCGCCGTGCCACGCGTCGCCCTGAAAGTCGCTCGAGGCATCGTTGGTGGATTCGCCGAGCAGGATCGTGTCGGGATTCACGTCGATCATCGTCTTACGGATGATGCGGCGCACCTCCTCGTTGAGGTCCTCGTCTAGGTAGCGGCCGGTCATGTTGGCGACGTCGATGCGCCAGCCGTCGAGGTTGTACGGCGCCTTGAGCCACTTGGCGACCACCGAGTCGGATCCCTCGATAAAGCGGCGGCGCAGCTCCTGCGACGACCAGTTGAACTTGGGCAGCGAGGGCACTCCGAGCCACGACACATAGCTCTTCTGCTCAGGGTCGAGCCAGTAGTAGAACTCGCTCTCCGGAGTTCCTGGCGAGAGGTGCGAGGAGGTGAACCATTCGTGGGCGTCGCCGGAGTGGTTCGAGGTGAGGTCACCGATGACGTTGAGCCCGCGGGCGTGGGCGGCTTCGACGAGTGACACGAGCGCGTCATCCCCTCCGAGCAGCGGGTCGACCTCGGCGAACGAGAGCGCGTCGTAGCGGTGGTTGGAGTGGGCCGGAAAGACGGGGGTGAGGTAGATCATCGTGACGCCGAGGTCGACGAGGTGGTCGAGTCGCTCCTCGATGCCGCGCAGGTCGCCGCCGAAGAACTGGCGGGGAGTGGATGGCCCGATATTGACGGGCTCGTCGGTCCAGGCCGCGGGCTCCGCCCAGATCGGCAACTCTCGCCCGTCGGCGTCGCTCGAGCGCGCGAACCGGTCGGGAAAGATCTGGTACATGACCGTGCTCTTGGCCCATGCCGGCGGCTCGGGGTAGGCGAGCAACTTGAAGTCCTCGTCGTCACGGGTTTCGACGGTGCTGTAGCCACGGGCTCCCAGCCAGGCGGTCACTCCACCCTCGAGCACGAACAGCCAGCGATAACCGTGCACCGGGTTCTCAACGACGACCTCGGCCTCCCACCAGTCCCAGCCGTCGAGGGTGGCAATGATCGCGGCATCCGAGAACCGTGGTTCGTGGTCGGGATTGGAGCGCGTGCGCACGGCGACGAGCGGCCCGAAGCCGGAGGGAATGCGCACCCGCACCCGCACGACATCGCCGAGAGCCGGCGCTGCGTGCGACACGTAGAGAGGAGAGCCGTCGTGGTGGGGAAGCGCTGCGGTCACTGGTGACGACTCCTGCCGTGAGTGCGGATTATGTATCCCTGACGATAGAGGAACCGGGCTGCCGCCGGGGGCGCACTGTCGTGCAAGCGTTTGCACGTTGAAGTCAAACCGCTAGAGTGACGCCATGACTTTAGGTTCAGAGTGGTGGCGCAGCGCTGTCATTTATCAGGTGTACCCCCGTTCGTTCTCTGACCAGAGTGGGGATGGCATCGGCGACCTGCCGGGCATCACCAACCGACTGGAGTCCCTCGCCGCCCTCGGCGTCGACGCGGTCTGGTTGTCGCCGTTCTACACGAGCCCGCAGAAGGACGCCGGATACGACGTCGCCGACTACTGCGACGTCGATCCGCTCTTCGGCACCCTCGCCGATTTCGACGCCATGACCGCCAAGGCGCACGCGCTCGGCCTGCGCATCATCGTCGACATCGTGCCGAACCACTCCTCCGATCAGCACCGCTGGTTCCAGGAGGCGCTCGCCGCCGGCCCCGGCTCGGTCGAGCGTGCTCGGTACATGTTCCGCGACGGCAAGGGCGAGAACGGCGAGATCGCACCCAACAACTGGGAGTCCGTTTTCGGTGGCCCGGCCTGGACCCGCATCGACGACGGCCAGTGGTACCTGCACCTCTTCGACTCCTCGCAGCCTGACCTCGACTGGGAGAACCCGTGGGTGCGCGAGCAGTTCCGCGACATCCTCCGCTTCTGGCTCGACCGCGGTGTCGACGGCTTCCGAGTGGATGTCGCGCACGGCATGATCAAGGCGCCCGGCCTCCCCGACTACACCCCGCCGGCTGAGGCGGGCAGCATGGGTGGCGGCACGATGCCGACCACCGACCTCGAGCCGGGCATCAGCGACGACATCAACTCCGGAACTCCGCCCTACTGGGCGCAGGACGGCGTGCACGAGATCTACCGCGACTGGCACAAGGTGCTCGAGGAGTACGACAACGACCGCGTGCTGTGCGCGGAGGCGTGGGTCGAGCCGCTCACGAAGCTCGCTCGCTGGGTGCGCCCCGACGAGATGCAGCAGGCGTTCAACTTCTCCTACCTCGAGACTCCGTGGTCGGCGCACGAGTTGCGCACCGTCATCGACACGTCGATCCACGCTTTCGACACCGTCGGAGCACCGAGCACGTGGGTGCTCTCCAACCACGACGTCGTACGCCACGCCTCGCGTCTCGCCCTCACCGCGGAGAACCCGCAGGGTGCCGGAATCGGCCCCACGTCGCTCGGGCTTCCCGACACGGCAGTGGGTCTCCGCCGCGCGCGCGCAGCGACGGCGCTCATGCTCGGTCTTCCGGGCAGCTCCTACATCTACCAGGGCGAGGAGCTGGGTCTTCCCGAAGCCATCTACCTGCCCGACGAGGCGCGCCAGGACCCCACCTGGTTCCGCACCAACCACGAACGCTACGGACGGGATGGATGCCGCGTGCCCATCCCGTGGGAGGCAGCCGCCCCCGCCTTCGGCTTCAGCCCCACGGGTGAAAGCTGGCTTCCCCAGCCCGCCGACTGGAACACCTACGCCCGCGACCAGCAGGAGGGCGTCGAAGGTTCAACCCTCGAGCTCTACAAGACCGCCCTCTCGGTGCGGGCCGAGAACAACCTCGGATTCGGCTCGGTCGCCTGGATCCCCGGCTATGGCGACGACGTCGTCGCGTTCACGAACGGTGCTGTCACGGTCGTCGCGAACACGGGAACCGAGTCTGTGCCCGTGCCCGAAGGTCGGGTCGTACTGGCGAGTGGTGATGTGAGTGACGGCTTCGTTGCATCCGACACGACTGTCTGGGTGACGGCGGAAGAGCTCTAGCTTCTAGCCCTTGTTCGTGGCGTTGGCCTTGAGCCACGCGAACGGATCCGTATGATCCCCGTTGATGAGCAGCTCGAAGTGCAGGTGAGGGCCGGTTGCGACTCCGGTCATGCCGACGAGTCCGACGAAGTCACCCACGGCCACCTTGTCGCCCACGTGCAGCGGGCTCGAGTTGGAGCGCATGCCCGCGTAGACGCTCGTGATCGTCATGCCGTTGATCTCGTGCTCGATCTGCACCTGGTTGCCGATTCCACCGTTGGTGACCTCGGTGAAGGTGACGGTGCCCGCGGCGATCGCGGAGATCGGTGAGCCGTCTCCGGGAACGAAGTCGACGCCGCGGTGCATCGTCGAGCAGCCGCGACACGGGGCGACCCGGGCGCCGTAGCCGTCGCTGATCGGCACAGCGTAGGCGAAGGGCCAACGGATGCGACCGTTGGTGGCCTCGTAGCTGAAGTTCATGTCACCGTAGCGCTCAGCGAGAAGAGCGGCGTACGACGTCACCGTGGGGAGGTCGCGCTTGATCGCCGTGGTCTTATAGTCCGTCGCTGCACCCAGGGACTGCCCGGGCAGGGCGCTCGTCGCGTTCATCGGGAGAATTGCATCCTCCTCGATGAAGGCACTGGCGGGCACCGAGACGCCGACGAGCAGCGCACCCGCGAAGAGCATCGCGAAGAGCGGGAACACCCTGGCGGCGAAGCGCTTGCGCGGCTTCGCGGGCGCCTTCTTCGGGGCGGGCTTGACCGGCTCAGAAGCGAGAATCGTGGATGGCACTGCCCGGCCACTCACATCGCGAGCGCTGAACGTGCCGAAGTCGAACGAGGGGGCGGGCGGAACCTGGGGCGACAGCGACTGGATCGGCACCGTCTCCTGAGCAACGGTGATCTGCGCGAGTGGCGGAGTTACCACTGGTGGCTGCGACGCCATGGCCGCAGCTTCCATCTCGCGGCGCTCACGCCTGCTCTGGGGAACGTTGCTCACACAGCCCCCGGGGTTGCAGAGATGTCGCGTACACGTACGAACATCTCGGGTCTCCTCTAAAAAGCGAACGGCTCTTCGGGGAGCCGCACCAGTTTCTTCGGGTTCCGCGGGCGGTCGTGGCCAGCCTCATGCGGATTCATAAACTTTACCCGCTGGGGCCACGTACGGCCACCCCCAACTGGGTCAAACGCCCAAGTCGACGAGGGTCGCTTCGAGCAGCAGGGCGAGGTCCGGCTCGGCGGCAAGAATGAACTCGTGGTTCGGGGCGGCATCCCCGAGTCCCTGGACCGTTGCTCCCGCCTCACGCGCGATGAGCGCTCCCGCGGCGTGGTCCCACGGGTTCAGGGTGCGTTCGAAGTAGCCGTTGAGCCGGCCTGCGGCGACAGCGCACAGGTCGAGCGAGGCGGTTCCCATGCGGCGGATGTCGCGCACGAGGGGCAGGAGTTGCGCGACGAGAGCGCCCTGCTGCGCGCGCATCCCCGAGTCGTATGCGAAGCCGGTGCCGATGAGCGCCTGCGAGAGCGGCACGGTGGATGCCACCCGCAATTGCTTCTCGCCGAGAAACGCCCCCGAGCCCGCTGCTGCTGTGTAGAGCTCGCCCGTCGCCGGGTTGAACACGCACCCCGCGAGTGCCCGCCAGTTGAGCGGATCGGGGCCACCTTCGACCACGGCGATGCTGACCGCGTAGTGCGGAAACCCGTAGAGGTAGTTCACGGTGCCGTCGATCGGGTCGACGATCCAGGTCAGCCCGCTCTCGCTCTCGGCGGCGTCGCTCTCTTCGCCGAAGAATCCGTCGAGCGGGCGGGCGTCGGCGAGGAGCGACCGGATGAGGGCTTCGACCTCACGGTCGGCCTCCGTGACAATGTCGACCGGACTGGACTTGGATGCCGCGACCTCGACTCCCTCCGCGAGACGCAACGCCGCGAGCTCACCAGCCTGCAGAGCTGTCGAGCGGGCGATGCGAAGCAGATCGGAATACGGCATGTGTCAAGGGTAGGCGCTGGTAGTGCGGCGTCACACGACCACGCGTGGGACGCAGGAGTTCTAGCATCGAAGAGTGAGCGACAACATTCCCACCCATGTCACCCAGGGCGAACCGTTCCGTTGGGAGGGCCTCGACCTTCTCGACTACAAGGAGGAGGACGGCACTTTCCGCTCGGTCAGCCGCCAGACGCTCACCGACGCGGACCACGGGCAGGGGACGTCACTGCGCTACTTCGAGGTGGGTCCGGGCGGCCACACGACCCTCGAGAAGCATGAGCACACCCACGTGGTGATCCCGATCCGCGGTTCCGGTTCAGCGCTCATCGGCTCGGAGGTTGTGCAGCTCGCCCTCCACGATCTCGTCTTCGTGCCGAGCTGGGGATGGCACCAGTTCCGCGCCGCCGACGACGAACCGCTCGGTTTCCTCTGTGCGGTGACGAGTGACCGTGATCGCCCGGTGCGCCCAACCACGGAGGAGATCGCGGATCTCAGCTCCGACGCCGCCGTGGCCGCGTTTATTCGGTACTAGCCCGCTCTGCGGCCTCGCGGAACCGCGCCGACGACGAACGAAGGTCGCCGCCACGGTGCAGGTCGGCGCCGATGAGCAACAGCACGTCAGAACCGTAGAGCTTGACGAGCTCGGGCACGCGGTCGACCGACATCCCGCCACCGGGAGTCGGGAGGCTCGCGGGAACGCCCGCGAGGGGTGCGCGGCTCGCTGCTGCGATGCCGGCGCACTGCTCGGGAGTCAGACTGAAGCGTCCACCGCTGCTCGGGAAGATCGCGGCGTCGGCCCCGGCGATGCGTTGGAGTGTTCCGAAGATGACCTCGGGCGAGATGCCGTGCGTACCGTCAGCCGTGAAGCCACCGAGGAACGAGGGGTGCGACAGGATGATCGCGTCGTGGGCGAGCACGCGCGAGGCTCGGCGCAGTGCGTCGAACCCGCTGATGCCAGGCATGAGGAGCACTCCACCTGCGCCCGCCTCCGCTACCAGGGCGAGGTTCTCGTCGAAGTGTTCAAGAGGTCCGCTGAGCGCCGGCAGGTACACGGCAGAGTTGCCCGACACCGCGTTGGCTTCACGCACTGCCTCCGAGACACGCAGCACGCGCTCCCGGTACGGCGCCCAGCCCTGGTTCGCGAGTCCCTGGTCGTCTTTGATGATGTCGATGCCGCCGATGGCGAGCTCCCCCGCGAGCGTCGCGAGTTCGGCCACGCCGAGCCCCACCGGCTTGAGGGCGGTGGCAAGGAGGGGGCGGTGCGGGATCCCGAGCACGCGGCGAATGCCCTCGACGCCGAGCCGGGTGCCGCCGCCGATCGCAGCGACGAGGGAGTCGGGCACCGCGACATCCACGAGCCTCACGCCTGCCTGCAGCGAGACGTTGCCGAGGAGCACAACGAGAAGTTGGGTGAGCTCACCGCCGACGAGTTCTTCGGGATACTCGATGGTCGCGAGCGCGGGGCCGTCGGCCGGCTGCTCGAAGTCGACGACGACGCCGAGTGAGACGAGCGACTGCTCGGGAGCGAGCTCGGTCGGCAGTTCGTGACTCTGCTCGACAGCGACGTTTGTTGCCCTCGCGCGGGCATCGTCCCCGTGGATCTCGTAGGTTGCCCTGATCACTCCGCTCACAGCGCCAGCGCCTTTCGAATGGTGTCGCCGAACGGAGGCAGGAGAACCCCGGCCTCCGTGATGATGCCGGTCACGAGTTCGGCGGGTGTGACATCGAAGGCGGGATTCCAGACGTCGATGGATGCAGCGATCTCGCTGTCGCCCCGCAACTCGTCGCCGTTGCGCTCCTCGATCTCGATGTCCACGCCGGTGGATGTAGCTGCGTCGATAGCGTTGAGCGTCGCCGCGACGTAGAACGGAACGCCCTCGTAGTGGGCAGCGACCGCGAGCGCACGGGTTCCGATCTTGTTCACCGTGTCGCCGTTGGCTGCGATGCGGTCGGCACCGACGATGACGGCGTCGACGCGACCGCTGCCGAGTGCTGCTGCGGCCGCCGAGTCAGCGATGAGCTGCACGTCGACGCCGGAGGCCGCGAGCTCCCAGGTGGTGAGGCGCGCACCCTGGCGCAGGGGTCGGGTCTCGGTCGCGAGCACGCTCACCGGCTCCCCCGCGGCCTGCTTGGCGTAGATCACGCCGAGCGCCGTGCCCCAACCGGTGGTCGCGAGACGCCCGGTGTTGCAGTGGGTGAGGATCGTGGTCGCCTCGGAGAGTTGCTTGCGTCCGAACTCACCGATGAGACGGCACTGCTCAGCGTCGGCATCGAGCAGCGCGATGGCTGCCGAGAGGGCATCCTCGCCACGTTTATGGGCGGCGTGCACGAGTTCGACAGCAACCCGCAGGTTGACGGCCGTGGGTCGCGCCGCGATGATGCGCTGCGCCGTCTCGTCTGGATCCAGGTCGAGCCTCAGTCCGAGCGCGTAGCCGAGCGCGCCGGTCGAGCCGATAACGTTCGCGCCGCGCACGGCGAGTGTGTAGATCGCGTCGATGACGTCCTCGACGCTGGCCAGGTCGCGCACCTCGAGGGTCGTCGGCAGCAGACGCTGGTCGATGATGCGTACGACGCCGTCAGCCCACTCCACCGAGGGAGGGAGCGCGGTCACGACAGCCTCAGGTCGTCGGTACCGGTGAAGCCACGTCGACCTTCGACCCAACTGCGCGCGGTACGCAGGACCGCCTGTGCGGCCTCGAGCCGGGGTGCTTCGTCAAGGGTTTGGATGTCGGACGCCTTGGCAAGCCCGACGATCCGCCGAATAGCCTTGAGCCCGCCGAATCCGACAGCGTCGCTGAAGGTCTGCGCGAGCCAGCGGTCGAGGAACTGGTCGGTGAACGCGGGGTCGACCCGGTTCGGCCACAGCGCGCGGAGCTCCGTCTCGAACGCAGTCCACACCTCGCCGCGCAGGCCCGCAAGCCACAGCCGGAACTCCGCCGGGCGCTCGAGCACTGCAGCCCGCGCCTCGGCGAGCAGGATGTTGCCGAAGAGCGACCCCACGTCGAACGCGACCGGTCCGTAGAACGCGAACTCGATATCGAAGACGCGCGCCGTCTCCTCCGAAGACTCGTCGGGCACGAAGACGGAGCCCGTGTGCAGGTCGCCGTGGATGAGGGCCTCGGCGCGCGTCATGAAGATGTACTTGAGTTCCGCTGCCTCGTCGACGAGACCGCCCTCGCGCAGCGACAGGACGTCCGGGGTGAGCGCGGCGTCCCACGCGTTGTCCGGGTGGTCGGTGAACGGGTGCGTGAAGATGAGGTCTTCGGTGATCTTGCACAACTCGGGGTTGGCGGCATTGTCCTGCGCGATCTTGAGCGCCGCAGAGTCGAGGCCGAATGCCGAGGTACCGAAGCCAATGCGTGCCACGTAGCGGCCCAGCTCCGTGGCCACACCGTCGTGCACGCGGCCGTCGTTGAGCGCTCGGCGCCACACCGTCCACGCCGAGAGGTCCTGCATCGCTATCGTGCGGGCGGGTTCATCCAGCCCGAAATACTCGGGGATCGAACCGGGGCTGAACTGCACGGCGGCGCGGTAGCCACGGTCCTCGGCGAGGATGCGGTCCTGGCTGAGCGGCCACGACTCACCCACCATGCGCACGTAGGGCAGCGACTGCTTGAGCGTGAGGGAGCGGCCCGTTGCATCCGTGACGATGAAGACCAGGTTGAGGTTGCCGTCGCCGACCTCCACGACGTCGAGCGTTGAGACGTCGACGAGCCCTGCGAGGTGCGGTTGCGAGGCGATGTAATCGGGAACGGTTGCAACCGTGAGAACGGGAACACTCACTGCAGTTCTTTTCTTTTAAAGATGGCGGAGAAGCTCAGAACGAGGGCGCCGACGAGAAGCGCACCTTTGATGAAGTCCTGGGTGTAGTACGGCACGTTCTTCATCGTGAGGCCGTTGAGCACGATGCCGACGAAGATCGCTCCAATGATTGTGCCAAAGCCGTTGGGCTTGTTCGCACCGAGCACCGCGTAGCCGATAAGGGCTGCCGCGACGGTTTCGAGCAGGTAGCTCCCGCCGACCCCGACGTCGCCGCGACCCAGACGAGCGGTGAGCAGGATGCCACCGACCGAGGCCAGGAGCCCGGAGAGCATGTAGGCATAAATCTTGTACTTTCCCACGGAGACACCCGCAAGGCGCGCAGCCTCGGAGTTGCCACCGATCGCCCCGAGCAGGCGGCCGGGGCGGGAGCGTGCAAGAAAGACGGAGACGACAACACCGAGCACGAGCATGACGATGACGGAGAACGGGATGCCGAACACATCGCCGCGACCGAGCCACAGGAACTCCGGGCCGATCTTGCCGGTCGAGGGGACG
>Ga0247813_10000816_pt1 | contig 25427 bp, 24 predicted proteins | sample UWRJL169409C1_FD_180719 | JGI IMG/M metagenome (GOLD analysis project Ga0247813, IMG submission 180719) | Plant litter microbial communities from Arlington Agricultural Research Station in Wisconsin, United States - UWRJ-L169-409C-1 | ecosystem: Environmental > Terrestrial > Plant litter >...
GATGCCGACCAAGCTGCTGGTCATCGGCTCGGGCGCGATCGGCGTCGAGTTCGCCAGCTTCTACAACGACATGGGCGCCGACGTGACGATCGTCGAGATGCTCCCGCGGATCCTGCCGGTCGAGGACGAGGAAGTCTCCGCGTTCATGGACAAGGCGCTGACCAAGCAGGGCATCAAGCTGCTGACCCAGACCGGTCTGGAGGGGCTGACCACTTCGGCAACCGGCGTTACGGCCAAGATCAAGGCGAAGGACGGCAAGGTTTCGGAAGAGACCTTCAGCCACGCGATCATCGCGATCGGCATCGTTCCCAACACCGAGAATATCGGGCTGGAGGCTTTGGGCGTCGAGACCGACCGCGGCCATATCAAGACCGACGGATACGGCCGCACCAACGTCGACGGCATCTGGGCGATCGGCGACGTCACCGGCGCGCCGTGGCTCGCGCACAAGGCCAGCCACGAGGGCATCATCGCGGTCGAGAAGATCGCCGGCGGTTCGCCGCACCAGATGGACAAGGCCAACATCCCCGGCTGCACCTATTCGCGCCCGCAGGTCGCATCGGTCGGCATGACCGAGGCGAAGGCGAAGGAAGCCGGTTACGAGCTGAAGGTCGGCAAGTTCCCCTTCATCGGCAACGGCAAGGCGATCGCGCTGGGTGAGGCCGAGGGTTTCGTGAAGACGGTGTTCGATGCGAAGACCGGCGAACTGCTCGGCGCGCACATGGTCGGCGCGGAAGTGACCGAGCTGATCCAGGGCTATGTCGTCGCGCGCCAGCTCGAGACGACCGAGGCCGAACTGATGGAGACGGTGTTCGCGCATCCGACGCTGTCCGAGATGATGCACGAGAGCGTGCTGGCGGCTTATGGCCGGGCGATCCACTACTGAGGTGACTGCCCGTCACCCCGGGCTTGTTCCGGGGTCCATGGTGCCGCAGACTCCGCCCGTGGAACCTCACGCGATGCCCCTGCCGTCCGATGGACCCCGGAACAGGTCCGGGGTGACGGGATCGGCGGGGCGTGCGCAACCCCCCCGGCCGTCGTCCCGCTGGCGGTATGTCGCCGCGGCTGCGCTACTGTTCGCCGTATCGCTCGCGGCGGGGTGGCCGGGCGTGGCGATGTACGACACCGTCATGCAATACGGGCAGGTGCTGTCGGGTCGATACGACGACTGGCATCCGCCAGTGATGGTCCGGCTATGGGTGGTGCTGGCGCCGCTAGGGCCCGGCGCGGCACCGATGCTGGTCCTCCAGCTCGCGAGCTATTGGACTGGGTTCGGGCTGACCGCCGCGGCGCTGGGCGAGGCGGGGGCGCGGCGTCGTGCGATCGCGACGCTGTGCCTGGGGGCGTTGCCGCCGTTTCTCGGCTGGCAGATCGTCGTGCTGAAGGACGCGCAACTGGTCGGCGCGGTGTTGGCCGCGACCGGGTCGGTCGCATGGTGGCGGCTGCGTGGCCTGCGCGTCCCGCCGGCGGCCGTCGCGGCGATCGGCGTACTGCTCGGCTATGCGATACTGGTGCGCGCCAACGCGGTGTTCCTGGTGGTCCCGCTGGTGATCATGATGATACCGGCGCGCCCTATCGTCAGGATCGGCGCCGGACTGGTCGCGGTCCTGGCGGTGCTCGCCATCTCGCCCGTCCTCAATCACCGGGTGCTGGGCGCGGCGTCGAGCGGGGTCGAGCGGACGCAGGCGCTGTACGATCTGGCCGGCATCGCCGTGCGGGTGCCCGATGCGGCGCATATCGGGCTGACCGCGCAGGAAGCGCAGGCGGTGATCGCGCGTCGTTGCGCGAAGCCGTTCTTCTGGGACCCGCTGGGCGACGAAGCTCATTGCGCGCCGGCGATGGCGCGGTTGCGCGCGCAGCCGGTGGGACAGCTGTACGCCACGCTGATCGACGCGATGCTGCATCACCCGGTCGCCTATGCAGGCCAGCGGCTGGCGCACTGGAATTCGACCGAGCGCTGGCTGGTACCGTTCCATTGGCCGAACGCGGCGCCGCCGGCCGAACCCGAGCCGAATGCGCTGGGACTGGGTCGCATCGGTGCGGTCGCGCGCGGGTGGCAGGCGGTGACGCGGGACGTGGTCGAGACACCGCTCGGCTGGCCGATCGCCTGGTTCACGGCAGCGGTAGCGGCGCTGGTCGCGGCGGCGCAACGCCCACGCACGCCAACGCGCGACCTGGCGTTGGCGCTGCTGGTGTCGGCGGTCGCGCTGGAGGCGAGCTTTGGCATGCTTAGCATCGCGTCGGACCTGCGCTATCACCTCTGGTCGATGGTCGCGACGGCGGTTGCGCTCGTGCTGCTCGCAGACGGCCATGCGGTGCCGCGAGGGTTGGCGCGGGCGGCCGCAGTGGGTCTGGCAATCGTCATCCTCGGCGGTGTGGTAGCCCGCTTTACGCTGCCGACCCCGCCTGCGACCTACAAGGAAATGCTCGGCTAGGACGAACGACGATCACGCCGCCGCGAATTCGTCCCAGCGGCGGTTGGCAAGCGCCCGCGCCTCCTCGACCGGCAACGGCCGCCCGAAATAATAGCCCTGCACCTTGGTACAGCCGAGCTCCTGGATCATCTGGTGCTCTGCCTCGGTTTCGACGCCCTCCGCGGTCGTCGCCATCCCCAGGCTCTTGGCGAGCGCGACGACGGCGCGGATGATCGCGATCGCTTCGCGTACGCCCTTGGCCGCATCCTGCACGAAGCTGCGATCGATCTTGATCGACGAGAAGCGCGTCCGGCTGAGATAGCCGAGGCTCGAATAGCCGGTGCCGAAATCGTCGAGACTCAGCCGCACGCCCAGGTCGAGCAGCCGTTCGAGCACCTTCGTCGCGCCGAGCCCCTCGTGCATGAACACGCTCTCGGTCACTTCCAGCTCCAGCCGCTCGGCGGACAGGCCGGTGTTCGCCAGCGCGGTGGTGACCGTGGTGACGAAACTCGGGTTCTGCAGCTGGTTGGCGGAGACGTTGACGGCGATGCGGATGCTCGACGGCCACCGCGCCGCCTCCTCGCACGCGGTCCGCAGCACCCAGGCGCCGATCGGCGCGATCAGCCGCGCGTCCTCGGCCAGCGGAATGAACTTGGCGGGCGAGACATGGCCGAACTCGGGATTGGTCCAGCGCAACAGTGCCTCGAACCCGCGCAGATGGCCCGAACCGGCATCGACCACCGGCTGGTACATCAGGTGCATTTCGCCCTTTTCGACGGCGGATCGCAGCGCCATTTCGAGCACGCGGCGCTCCTCGGCCTGGACGTGCAGCTCGGGTTCGTAGGTGCGGAACACGCCGCGCCCGGCATCCTTGGCGCGGTAGAGCGCGAGATCGGCCGATCGGATCAGCATCTCTGCAGTGCGGCCGTCGCGCGGACCGACCGCCAGGCCGATGCTGGCACCGATATAGAGCGTGTGCTGGTCGACCTCATAGGGGCGCGACAGCGATTCGATGATCCGCTGCGCCAGCCGCTCGACTTGCCCGATGTCCGTGGCGTCGCGGATGACGACCGCGAATTCGTCGCCGCCCAGCCGTCCGCACATCGCGCCGTCGTACATCAGCTGTTCGAGCCGTTCGGACACGCGACCGAGCAACCGGTCGCCGATCGGGTGGCCCAGCGTGTCGTTGACCGCCTTGAAGCGATCGAGATCGAGCATCATGAACGCGCAGCGCCCGCCCCATTTGTCGGCCTCGGCCATCGCCCGGACCAGCGTCTCGTTGACCATCAGCCGGTTGGGCAGCCCGGTGAGCGTATCGAAGCGCGCCATCCGGTTGATCTTGTCGGCCGACGCGCGCTGTTCGGTGACGTCGCTGCCGACGCCGCGGAACCCGCAGAACTCGCCCTGTTCGTTGAAGCGCGGCGAGGCGGAGATTTCCCACCAGCGTTCCTCGCCGTCGATCTGCACCGGCAGGCGCAGGTCGCGAAAGCTCTCGCGCGCCTTCAGCCGGTCGGCGAGCGTCCGCAGTCCTGCCGCGAAATTCCCCGATTCCCAGGTCGGGCCGGCCAGCACCCGCAGGAACGGCATCCCGTCGATGCTGACCGGATCGAGCCCGCAGGCATAGGCGAAGCGCGGGCTCGCCTTGATCACGCGGCGTGCCCCATCGGTTTCCCACAGCCAGTCGGCGCGGTTCTCCTCGAACTCGCGCAGCAACAGGCTGACGGTTTCGTCGCGCTCCTCGATCAGGATTTCCGACGCGCGAATGACCACCAGCGACCGTGCGCGGCTGATGCACACGATCATCAGCAGCGTGGTGATGATCAGGCTGCCGATCCCGGCCGCGTAGGAGCCGGCGAACGTCAGCTGCGCGGCGACGGTCAGCCCGAGGCCGGCGAGGAAGGCGAGCGTCGCCAGCACCAGCGGCGCCATCGCGACGCTGGCCGACGTCATCAGGATGGTCAGCACGACGCCCAGCCCGGCGGTGGTGCCCGACGGCGAATGGCTGCAGAAATAGAGCGGCACGACGGACCAGATCGCGGCCAGGCAGATCCCTTCGTACACCGTGTCGCGCATGTCGTGCGTGCTGGCATAGCCGTCGCCGCGGTGGCGCGTCGCCAGCCGCCGGAACGCGACCGTGGTAGCGACCGCCGCGACCAGCGCACCCCAGCTCGCCAGTACCCACATCGGCGTGATGCCCGTCATCAGCACGATCGTCGCCGCGACGCCGGCCAGATTGACCGCCAGCAGGAACAGCGCGAGCTGCCGCCCCGCGGTCAGCTGCCGCGCACGGATACGCCCCCACTCCGCCGGATCCGCGCCTTCGCGCAAGCCGAGCAAGGCGCGGAAACCGACCGTCGTAGGACCGGAACGAGATGGGGGCTTGTTGCTCACCCCGGCATTATAACCGGAGATGCTGGCGGATGCATTGTCGTACAGGGTTACCGCGGCGTTAGGATGTACGCGTGTGAGGTTAATTGGACCGTCACGGCACAGCCCTTCTAACGGGCGATCGGGGGAGCGAAGATCGCCGGATCGATCGGCCCACAGTGGAACGAGGCGACGGCCCCGCGATCCACCACCGAGCCGTCGGGTCCGAAAACGTCCAGCCGGTAGGCGACCATCAGGCCGTCCGCGCCACGACGATAGTCACTGGCCTCGACCCTGACGGCGGGCGTACCCTGAGTGTCGACGACACGCTGAATGAGATGCGTGCGACTATCGAACCAGACCTCGAGAGGGCGACCGCCCTGTGGGGTGATTTCGACGATATCGAACCGCCGGGCACCTTCCGCCGCAGCGCGGACAAACCTGAAGGTGGCCGGGAAGCGGTCGGGAAAGAAGAAGCCGTTGATGCTGAGGTAGTTGGTCACGATCGCTTCCTGCAGCGACGCCGGATCGGAGCCGATCTCCGCCTTGCCGGGACCGGCCGCCTGCCATCGTACCTTGCCATCGAAACCCATCGAACGAACCTTGCCGCCCCGATCGCCATCGGTTCGCATGCCGTATTCGCGCAGGCTGAAACGGGTCAGGTAGGTGATGGCCCCATCGCCATGCGTTCCGCGTTCGATGCAGCCTTGCGGCTTGTCCCACGCGGCGCCGCCTGTTGCCCGCTTCGACGCCGCAATGATCGTTTCGGCTTTCGGGGTCGCTGTGCGGGCTTCGCTCGCGCCGGCAATGGCGGGGAAAAGCATCAGCGCGATCATGGTGCGTACCGAAGACATCGTTATCTCTCCCGAAGATGGTGTTGCCTGCGATGGAGCCAGACGAGCAGCGCGGGCACTGCGACCGCCTGCATGAGCAGGGCATGGAACTCGGACGGCACGCCCGCGCTGGCCGGAATGATCGACAGCTGGATGGCAACGGCCACGCCGGCGATCATCAGAGCGATGCACCAGGCTGTGGCGAACGGGCGGACCTGCCCGCGGCTCAGAAACCAGGCCGTCGCGAGCTGGGCGATGCCGAGCGCGAGAAAGCAACCGACCACGGCTGGGCGAGCCGCTTCGTAGCTCGCTATGACGGTCGATGACGCGCCGTGTCGGAGTAGCGCGTCCCGCATGCCGTCACGAGCGCCCAGCAGGACGGCCACGCCGCGAACGGCGCAGGAGAGCTGGACGACGGCATAGAACGCCGTAGCGACCGCGATCGTCCATAGCCCGGCCATGATATGCGTGTCGGCATCGCGTGCCCGCTCACGGACGGCAGCGAGAAGGCATCCGCTCGCGAAGCGCAACGCCGCCCGATCATCGTCCGCATACGACAGCTCGGCAATCATGCCATCGGCCCATGACCGCCTGCTCGCGGGAAGCAGATGGGTTGCGACGGTGCACAGGATGCGTGGAAGGCGCCGCGTCATGCCGGCATCGGCTTGTTCCCGCCCTGCACGCTGACCGTGGCATCGGTGCTGGCCAGGGCGAAGGCGACGCCCGTCTGGGTAAGTCTATAGGCATGACGCGGCGGTGCGCCGGGACGGTCGGAGTCATGCCAGGCGGATTCGAGCAGCCCCTTGTCCGCCAATCGCATCAGCACCGGATACAGCGTGCCCGATTGCAGCCCGATTTCCTTGGAAAGATCATAGCCATATCGCCAGTCGCCGGAGCGAACTAGCAGAGCCCGAAGCACAAGGATCGTCTGTGGAGAGGGGCAACGCTGACGCATTTCATAACTCTACATATGCGGAGTTATGAGTCAATGATGCCGGGAAGGCCGTCGCAGTCGGGATTTCCATGTATTCGGGGAAGCGGCGACGATGCGCGTGTCAGCTATCGCCGTCTTCCTAGCTCGAAGCGGATCGCGTGCACTTCATCCATCTCAGTCGCTCAAAGAAAGCGCTGTCCTACACGCACAGCCTTCGTCATGGTCGTCGCCGACTCGATCCAAACCGCTATGCGAATTTCGCATACTGAAGCCGACCACGACCCGTCAGACCCCGTTCCAGGCCTAATCTTCCTAATCTTCCGCGCTTCACAGCCGCGGCACCAACCGCGCCCGCGAGGCCGCCTACGCCGCGATATCGTAAGGCTTGATGTCGCCGCTCAGATACAGGTTGCGCGCCTTGGCGCGGCTGAGCTTGCCCGAGCTGGTGCGCGGCAGGGTGCGCGGTGGGATCAGTTCGATCACGCAGTTCATGCCGGTCACAGACCGCACGCGCTCGCGGATCTCGTCGCGCAGGCGGAGGCGTTCGCCCTCGTCCGAGCTGCGGCACTGGACCAGCACCGCCGGCGTCTCCTCGCCGCCGGGCGTGGTGATCGCGAAGGCGGCGATGTCGCCGGCCTTGAAGCCCGGAAGCTGCTCGACCGCCCATTCGATGTCCTGCGGCCAGTGGTTGCGGCCGTTGACGATGATCATGTCCTTGGCGCGGCCGACGATGTAGATGTAGCCGTCCGACATGTACCCCATGTCGCCGGTGTCGAGCCAGCCGTCGGTCATGCACGCCTCGGTCGCGGCGTCGTCGCGGAAATAGCCGACCATCACCGACTTGCCCTTGCACCACACCTTGCCGATCGCGCGGTCGGGCAGGGGGGTGCCGTCTTCCTCGCGGATCTCGACGACCATGTCGCGCACCGGCTTGCCGCAATTGACGATCGCGCGGTAGCGTTGCGGGCGGTCCTTGCCGTGCGCCCCGCCGGAGAGCTGCGTTTCCTCGACCAGTTCGACGCGGATGCCCTCGCCCGGCGGCATCAGCGACACGGCCAGCGTCGCCTCGGCAAGCCCGTAGCTCGGCAGGAACGCGCTGGCGCGGAAGCCGGCATCGGCGAACGCATCGACGAAGCTCTGCATCACGTCGGGGCGGATCATGTCGGCGCCGTTGCCCGCGACCCGCCAGCGCGACAGGTCGAAGCGGTCGCTCGCCTTGGTCTGCGACGACATGCGGCGCGCGCAGATGTCGTAGCCGAAGGTCGGCGAATAGCTGAGCGTGGTGCCCGCGTTGCGGCTGATCAGGTCGAGCCAGGCGAGCGGCCGCCGCGCGAAATCCTCGGTCTTCAAATAATCGGTCGAGACCTGGTTGGCGATCGGCGACAGGAAGCAGCCGACCAGCCCCATGTCGTGATACCAGGGCAGCCACGATACGCAGCGATCGGTGTCGGTCACTTCCATGCCGTGGCTGTGCGCGGCGAGGTTGTTGAGCAGCGCGGCGTGGGTGATGACGACACCGTGCGGAAAGCGCGTCGATCCGCTGCTGTACTGGAGATAGGCGATCGCGTCGGGGCTGGCCGCGGGCAGCGTCGCCTTCTCGGCATCGCGTGCTGCGAATTCGGACCAGTCGATGCCGTCGACACCCGCCAGCCGCGCCGCCTCGGCCGCCATCTGCGCGAGCTCGGGCGGGAAGATCAGCATCTTGGGGTCGCAGCTGGCCAGCTGGACGCGGAGCTGCTCGATATACGAATCACGCCCGCCGAACGAGGTCGGCAGCGGCAGCGGCACCGGCCACGCGCCGGCATAGACCACGCCGAAGAACAAGGCGGCGAACTCCGGACCGGTCTCGGCGACCAGTGCGATGCGGTCTTCGGGCACCACGCCCGCGGCGATCAGCCGGTCGGCCATCGCCAGCGCGTCGCTGCGCAGTTCGGCATAGGGATAGGGCCGCGCGAGTGTGCCGCGGGCGTCGTGGAAGTTCAGTCCGCGCGTGCCGGTCGCCGCGTAATCGAGCGCCTCGCCCAGCGTGCCGAAATCGGCGAAGCGGCGCGGCAGCGCGTCCTGCGTCGGCGTGGCGCGGATCGCGTCCGCCGAATTCGCCGTTTCGATCGTCGCTTCAGTCGGGGCCGATTGAAGGTTCGTCATTGCAGTCCCTGTCTTCGTAATGGCCTCGCTGCGTACCGCGCGCTGCCAATATGTGGCCTTGCACAGGCCGTGGCGTTCAATTTCGGGTGTCAGTGTGGCACAATGATGGCGTGCGCCGTAACGAATCCTCCCGGACCGATCCCAAAGCCCCGCGTGAGCGGCGCGTCGTGCCGCCGCTGGACGCCGCTGCCCTCGAGCGATTGGCGCTGCGCTATGTCGAACGGTTCGCGACATCACGCGGCAAACTCACGGAATATCTAACGCGCAAAATCCGCGAGCGTGGCTGGGACGGCGAGCCCGCCGATGCTGCCGCGCTGTCCGAACGGATGGCCGAACTCGGCTATGTCGATGATCGCGCCTTTGCCGAAGCGCGTGCGTCGACGATGCAGCGCCGCGGCCTCGGCAGCCGCCGCGTCGCCGGCGCACTGCGCGAGGCGCGGATCGACGAGGCGGATACCCAGGCCGTCGCACCCGCGATCGCCGACCGCGCGGTGTCGTCGGCGCTGGCGTTCGCACGCCGCAAGCGGATCGGCCCCTATGCGCTGACCCAGCCCGATCGCGTGCTGCGCGAGAAACAGATCGGCGCGATGATCCGCGCGGGCCACGGCTTCGATCTGTCGCGACGGATCGCCTCGGCGGCACCCCGTGATGAGGTCGACGAGCAAGATTTCGAATAATGTCCCCAAAATGATGTTGCCGAGCCGTTGCGGCTGCGACGAACCGTGCTAGCAATGGCGTTCAGGGGTGCAATCACATGCGTAGCGAGACGCACACGGAAGACGATGAGCCGGCCGTCGCCATAGCTGTGGGTGCAGCGACGGCGGCAGCAGACGTGCGTCCGATCGCCGGCGTCATCAAATGGTTCGACGTGACGCGCGGCTTCGGCTTCGCGGTCGCCGACGATGCCGATGTCGGCGACATTCTCATCCACTTCTCGGTGCTGCAGCCGCATGGCCGTCGCAGCCTGCCCGAGGGCGCGCGGGTCGAGACGCTGTCGGTGCAGCGCGGCCGTGGTTTCCAGGCGCGCGAGATCGTCTCGATCGACATGACCAATGCGGTCGAGGATGTTGCGCGCACGCCGGGCGCCACTGACCGGGTCGATCCGGTCGCGTTGATCGACGGCGCGGGGCCGTTCGAATCCGTGCTCGTCAAATGGTTCAACCGGCTGAAAGGCTATGGTTTCCTGGTGCGTGAACGCGATGGCGCGGATATATTCGTCCATATGGAAACGCTGCGCCGCGCTGGTATCGAGACGGTCGAACCCGACCAGCCGATGCGCGCCCGGATCGTCAGCGGACGAAAAGGGCCGCTGGCGGTGGCGGTCGAAGAGGACTTCGGATGATCGGCAAGACCAAGGCGGCGCTGGCGGCGCTGCTGTTGCTGGGCGGGGCGGGCGGCGTCGCGCTGGTCGCGACGCGCGGCGGCGATACCGAACGCGCCGCGGTCGCGACGATGCCGCTGACGATCGCCAGCACCAACGGCGCCCACGCCTTCATGGTCGAGATCGCCAAGACCGACGCCGAGCAGCAGCGCGGCCTGATGTTCCGCACCGACCTGAAGCCCGACGGCGGCATGATCTTCTGGCCCTATCCGGCGGGCGGCGGTGCCCCGCGCGAGGCGAACTTCTGGATGAAGAACACGCCGAGCCCGCTCGACATCGTCTATATCCGCCCCGACGGCACGATCGCGCGGATTGCCGAGAATACCGTGCCGTTTTCAGAGGTGCCGATCCCGTCGGGCGAGCCGGTCGGCGCCGTGCTCGAACTGATCGGCGGCCGCGCGGCCGCGCTGGGCATCGCCGAAGGCGACCGCGTGACCTGGGCAGGCGGCCCGAAAGGGTAACCCGTCATGCCGGATCTGTTCCGGCATCCATCGTGCCGCGGATCAGGACGCTGTTTGGGGTTATCTGCACAAACTTCGCCCGTCATCCGGCGCAAACCTAGCCTGTGATCCGGTCAAACCTGGCCCGTCATCCCCGCGAAGGCGGGGATCCATAATGGCTGGGTTTGCGGCTCGCAGCGGGACGTCGGAGGATATGGATCCCCGCCTCCGCGGGGATGACGGTGTCTTGGATGATGCGTAGAGCATTGAATGTCGCTGGGAGCGATCCCGTACCGAGTTCTAGGCAACGCCGGTTTTGTGCACACCCCACCCATCCCCTGTTGCTGCCCGCCGCCCTTCGGGTTAAGCGCACGCCCATGGGCTTCCTCGCATCGACCTTCACCTGGTGGAACGGCGCCACCCTCGGCACCAAGCTTGGCCTTCGCGGCAAGGCGAAGATGGGCGAGGATGCGCTGGGCAATCTCTATTACGAGGGGGGCCGCGATACCGCCGGCAACCCGCGGCGCTGGGTGATCTACTCCGGCTCGAACGACGCCAGCCGCGTGCCGCCGGCGTGGTTCAGCTGGCTGCATCACCAGGTCGACGACGTGCCCGACCGCGCATTGCCACCGGTCCGAGCCTGGCAGAAGCCGGCCGTCCCCAACATGACCGGCACCGCGCTTGCCTATCGGCCGTCTGGCGCGATGGAGAAGGGCGGTCATCGTGCCGCCGCGACGGGTGACTACGAAGCCTGGACGCCGGAAGGATGACACGCTGGATCGCCGCGGCCGTGTTGGTCGCGGTGCTCGGCGTCGGCGGCTGGTTCGGTTATCGCGCCTGGAACGGTGACGGCCGCACGCCTGTCGCTGCGCGGCAGGACCTGCCGATGGCGGACGTCTCCACCGACAGTTCGGTCGAAACCATCGATACCGGCGCCGCGACCCTGGCGACCGGCGGCACGCCGATGGCGCAGCGCGTCGCGGTGATCGGGCTGCTCAACAAGCGCAATGGCGATACCCGCGACGTCACGCTGAAGCCCGGCCAGGCGACGCGGATCGGCGATGTCGTGCTCCGCCTGCGTGCCTGCGAGCGCACCGCGCCGTGGGAGCAGGAGCAACTGACCGGCGCGTTCGTGCAGGTCGTCGTGCGCGGTGTCGACAGGCATTGGCGCCGGGCGTTTTCGGGGTGGCTCTACAAGGAACGTCCCGCGCTCAACGCGGTCCAGCATCCGATCTACGATGTCTGGACCAAGAGCTGCGCGATGACCTTCCCGGAAACCGGGCCGGACACGACGTCCGCCTCCGAGCCCGTAGCGGCCAGCCGGTCCAGCGCGAAGAAGTCGCCGGCTGCCTCGGCCGAACCCGCGGCGCCGACCACGCCGTCCAGCGAATCGGTCAGCAACGCCACGTAATCCGCGCGTTCGATCTCGATCGCGCCGAGCGATTCGAGATGCGAGGTCTGGAACTGGCAGTCGAGCAGCGTGAACCCGCCGGCCTTCAGCCGTGCGACGAGGCTGGCGAGCGCCACCTTCGACGCGTCGGTCGCGCGGCTCACCATGCTCTCGCCGAAGAACGCGCGGCCCAGCGCCAGACCGTAGAGCCCGCCGACCAGCCGGTCGCCGTCCCAGCATTCCACCGAATGCGCGAACCCCATCGCGTGCAGCGTCAGGAAGACGCGTTCGATGCCGCCGTTGATCCAGGTCTCCGGGCGCCCCTCGACGCTTTCGGCGCAGAGCTGGAGGACCTGTTCGAACGCGGTGTCGACGGTGACGCGGAACCGGTCGGAGACGATCCGCTTGCGCAGCGATCGCGACAGCCGGAACCCGTCGAGCGGCAGGATCGCACGCCGCCGCGGCTCGACCCAATAGACGCTGGTCGCGTCGCGATTGTCGGCCATCGGAAACACGCCGACCGAATAGGCGCCCAGCACCAATTGCGGGTCGAGCGTCTCCATCAGGCGATCCGGCGCTCGATCGCGCGCCACAAATCGGCAAACGCGGCGGCTGCGGTCGATCGCGGCGCGGTGACGCCGACCGGTTCGCGCTTCGCGGTCATCCCCTCGATCGCGCTGGCCATTGGTACGACCGGCCAGTCGGGATGCGCGGCGAGCGCGTCGGCATGCAGCGCCCGGCGGCGGTCGACCATGACATGCACCGGCATCAGTGGCGTGCGGCCGCCGAGATGCCGCACGACCTCGTCATAGGCGCGCTGCGCGAGCGGCGAGGGGATGACGGGAATGACGATCAGGTCTGCGGCGCGCATGACCTGGTCGGCGGTCTCGGTCAGCCCCGGCGGGCAATCGAGGATCACGCGGTCATAATCCTTCAGCTCGGCGATCAGCTTCGCCAGCCGCTTCTTCTTGTCGAGATCGTGGAACAGCTGGTCGAGCGTGCGTAGCGACGCGTCGGCACCGATCAGGTCGAGCTTGGGATACAGGGTCGATCGCGCCTGTCGGGCGACGGCGATGTCCTTCGCGAAGACTGCCTGTGCACGATCAGCTGCCGTCCCGCCGAGCAGCCAGGTTGCCGCGGCTTGTGGGTCGAGATCCCAGAGCAGCGTCCGGCGCGCGGAATTGGTCGCGGCGCACCAGGCGAGGTTGACCGCCAGCGTCGTCTTCCCGACGCCGCCCTTCAGGCTATAGATCGCGATCGTCGACACGGGTTTCACGGTGCCGCCCGCAGACGCCCGACGCAAGCCACGCATAAAAAAACGGCCGGCGGAATGTCCGCCGGCCGTGTGTGTCTCGATCTGACCGAAGGATCAGGCGTGGCAGACCTGCGCGGACTTGCCCGGCTGGGTCAGCGTGACGCTCGTCTCGTCGCCGGTCATCGACCAGCCGCCCTCGGCGGTCTTGGGTGCGCCAGCCACTTCGGCAACCAGCTTGGTCGGCGTGCCGCCTTCCTTGGTGCGGACGTTGGCCTGCTTGTCGCCCTGGAAGAAGGTGACATAGACCAGCGTGTTGTCCTTGCAGCGGAGCGTCTTCTCCGACTTGATCGCCGGCGGCAGCTCGACCGGAGCGGCGTTGGCGAGCGTCGTCGCCATCGGATCCGGGTTGCTGTCCAGAACCTCGGGCGAGGCGGGCTTGGAGTTGCAGGCGGCCAGCACGAGCAGCGCGGCGACGGCGGTCATGGGGAGGATTTTCATAGCAAGGCTGGGCTTCGCGCATGCAGCATAGAGCGTCAAGATGGTTTACCTTCGGATCGTCCCATATCTGACGCTACGGCATGGGCATTCGGGCTTGCGAACGAGCCGTGTTTCGCGCTCGATAGCATAGCTCGCTTGTCGCGGCGCACGCCTCGCGCCATCTATGGGGCATGCACACGACACCCGATACGCTGGCCCTGATCGGCAATACCCCGCTCGTTCGCCTCAAGGGGCCGAGCGACGCTGCCGGTTCCGATATCTTCGGCAAATGCGAATTCACCAACCCCGGCGCCTCGGTCAAGGATCGCGCCGCGCTGTTCATCGTCGAGGATGCCGAGGCGCGCGGCAGCCTGCAACCCGGCGGGACGATCGTAGAGGGGACGGCGGGCAATACCGGCATCGGCCTGGCGCTGGTCGCCAACGCCAAGGGCTACAAGACGATCATTGTCATGCCCGAGACGCAGAGCCGCGAGAAGATGGACACGTTGCGCGCGCTCGGCGCCGAACTGGTGCTCGTGCCGGCGGCGCCCTATTCGAACGCAGGCCATTTCGTCCATACCTCGCGGCGCATCGCCGAAGAGACGCCAGGGGCGATCTGGGCGAACCAGTTCGACAACATCGCCAATCGCCGCGCGCACATCGTCGGCACCGCCGAGGAGATCTGGGCGCAGATGGACGGTCGCATTGATGGCTTCACTTGCGCCGCCGGCACCGGCGGCACGATCGCCGGCGTGGGTCTCGGCCTGAAAGCGAAGGACGAGGCGGTGTGTATCGCGCTCAGCGATCCCCACGGCGCTGCGCTCTACGACTATTATGCACACGGTGAGCTGAAGGCCGAGGGGAACTCCGTCGCCGAGGGCATCGGCCAGGGGCGGATCACCGCCAATCTGGAAGGCGCACCGATCGACACGCAGTTCCGCATTTCCGATCAGGAAGGCATGTACTGGGTGCGCCGCCTGCTCGACGAGGAAGGGCTTTGCCTTGGGCTGTCGTCGGGGATCAACGTCGCGGGTGCGGTTGCGCTGGCGCGGCAACTGGGGCCGGGCAAGCGGATCGCGACGATCCTCTGCGACACCGGATTCCGTTATCTTTCGACGCTGTACGACCCGGAATGGCGTGCGGCACGGGGTCTGAATTGAGGTTAATTCGACAAATGCGCGCCAGTCGGGTAGATAAGCGCGACACGATGAAGTCTCACGCGCACCCTTCCCAGACGACGCAACGCGTCAAGGTCGGCATGATCGGCCTTGCCGCCGTGGTCCTGCTCATCGGACTGGCCAGCGCGATCATCGGGTCCGCAAAGCACGAGAGACCTGTGCTGACGGCAGGCGTCGTGCAGTCTGACGCGGTCGCCAACATGGCGATCGCCAACGCCGCTGCCGCCGACCGTGCGGGTGAACCGCTCGCGGAAATGGGCGTGGCCCCCAGCGCCAACGCGCAGGCTCCGGCTGGACAATGAGATATCGGGGAATTTCGGGGACGCGCCGGCAAAAATCGCGTCGACGTGGGTTTTTCAACGCGATCGGCCGCAATCCAACCGGTCCGGACCCCTCATTCCCCAGGATCGGCAGTCGAAAAACCGGCTAATCCCGCGATTTCCCCAAATATCCCGTTGCGTCCCCCTACCTCTGTGATAGACGGAGGTTAACACAGGGGTACGCTCATCGTTTGCTTATGCAGGCACCGAAACCGCGGCGATGGTCGTGTTTCGGAACGGAAAAGCGTGCGCCATGCGGGGGTTCCGGCGTGACGAACAGGGGTCGGTATCAGGGAGACGGCATCGGCCTTGTCGACGACAAGGGCCGGGTCGCGATCCCGTCCGCGCTCCGCACCACGCTTTCCGCCAACGCACCCAAGGCAAACGGCAAGGACGGCGGTACCATCATCATCGGCGCGCATCAGAAGAACCGGTGTCTCGTCGCCTATGATCCGGGTTATGTCGACCTGCTTGCCGAGCGGCTCGACCGGCTGGAGGCCGCCAATCCGACCGAAGACGGCGACATCGATTACAATCGCAAGCGGGCCGGTGCCTCGGGCGAAGCGGTGCCGTTTGACGGTTCCGGACGGTTCATCATGCCAGCGTTCCCGCGCTTCTATGCCGGCATCAAGGGCCACGCGTTCTTCTATGGCGTGCTCGACTATATCGAAATCTGGGACCCGGCCACGCTGATCGCCACCGACGGACTGCCCCTCGTCGTAAAGGAAATGGCGCGCTTCTACATGGCCGAGCGCGGGGTCGAACTGTGAGCCGCCCCGACGTGCCGCACATCCCGGTGCTGATCGACGAAGTGATCGCCGCGCTTTCCCCTGCGCCCGGCGAGACGATCGTCGACGGTACGTTCGGCGCCGGCGGCTACACGCGCGTGCTGCTGGCGAGCGGGGCGCAGGTTATCGCGTTCGACCGCGACCCCGATGCGATCGCCGCAGGCGAGGCGCTGGCACTCGACGGCCTCACGCTGGTCGCGGCGGATTTCTCGGCGATGGAAAGCGAACTTGACGCGCGCGGCGCCGTGCCGGTCGACGGGGTGACGCTCGATATCGGCGTCTCGTCGATGCAGCTCGACCAGGCCGAGCGCGGCTTCTCGTTCCAGGCCGACGGCCCGCTCGACATGCGGATGGCGCAGGCGGGGATGTCGGCAGCTGACTTCCTGAACGAAGCCGACGAAGCCGAGATCGCCGACATCATCTATCAATATGGCGACGAGCCGAAGTCGCGGCGGGTCGCGCGCGCGATCGTCGCGGCGCGGCCGCTGACGCGCACCGGCGAGCTGGCGACCGTCGTGCGCCGTGCGCTCGGCTACAAGCCGCACGACAAGAAGGATCCGGCGACGCGCGTCTTCCAGGCGATCCGCATTCACGTGAACCGCGAGCTGGGCGAACTGGCCGATGGCCTCGCCGCCGCCGAGCGCGTGCTGAAGCCCGGTGGTCGCTTGGCGGTGGTGACGTTCCACAGCCTCGAGGATCGCATGGTCAAGCGCTTCCTGCGCGCGCGCAGCGGCGGCACCCCTTCAGGTTCGCGTCATCTTCCGCAGGCCAGTGCCGCGGCGGCACCGAGTTTCGAGGCGGTCGGGCGCGGCGTGAAGGCGGGCGAGGCCGAACTGGCGCGCAACCCACGCGCGCGATCGGCGACATTACGGACGGCGCGGCGAACCGCGGCACTACCCTGGGCGAAAGAGGTGACGACATGACGGCGGCGTATCGGTTGAGGGGCGTGGGTTGGTTCGGCGGCTGCGTGGTCGTCGTGCTCGGCTTCTATCTGGTGTCGCTGCAGGTCGCGGCGGAGCGCAAGAAGCTGGAGACCGTTAATGGTCAGATCCGCATCGCCGAACGCGATATCCGTGCGCTCGAGACCGAGTTCGACACGCGTGGTAATCTCGCGCAGCTGGAACGCTGGAACGGCGATACGCTGGCGTTGTCGGCGCCGGTCGCCGGCCAGTTCGTGACGAGCGAAAGCGCGTTGGCCGCGATCGACGTGAGCCAGCCGATCGGTGGCGCAGCGGATACGCGGATGGCGTCGCTGCTGGTGCCGTCGATGCCGGTCGCGCTCGCGCAAACGACCGCCCAGCCGCAGGTGATGGCCGTCGCCGTGAAGACCGCAGCGAACGCCGCGCTGAAGCCCACGGTCATTCGCGCTTCCGTCGCCCCGTCGCGTGCAGCCGAAGCCGCGATCGTCCGCGCGCTGCCGCAGCGCGTCGCCGACAAGCTGAACGAGAAGATGGCGGCGGTCGCCAAGGTTCGTCCGCAGGCGGTCGCGATGCTCGACGACAAGCTGCTGTCCGACAACACGCTCGGTGATATCCTGTCCGGCGCCCGCGCCGAGGCACGTCGCCGGCGATGACCGTCCTCGTCGCCCGGCCCGTCTCCGAGCGGCGTACTGCCGGCCAGCGCCACGCGCTGGTCGCGACGGCGCACACGCGCCTGATGATGCTGATGTTCCTGTTCGGCGCGGTCGTGCTGCTGGTGATCGGGCGGCTCGGCATGTTGGCGGTGCAGACGTCGATGGCCGATCCGCAGGCACGTGTCGCCGCGATCGCCGGGCGTGGCGATATCGTCGATCGCAACGGCGCGCCGCTGGCACGGACGATCGACGCCTGGACCATCGCTGTCCACCCGAAGAAGCTGATCGGCGACCCGACCGACATCGCCAGCAAGCTCGCCGCGCTGATGCCCGAGGGCGGCGACCAGGCGCATTATTACGCGGTGCTGACGTCGAACCGGAATTTCGCTTATCTGCAGCGGCGCGCCTCGCCGGCGCTGGTCGAGCAGGTCAACGCGATCGGCGAGCCCGGCATCGTCTTCGACCGCGAAACGCAGCGGCTCTACCCGCAATCGACGATGGCGTCGCATGCGCTCGGCTTCCTGTCGACCGACGGGCACGGCATGAGCGGCATGGAACGTGTGCTCGACGACCGCCTGACCAATCCCGCGCTGAACGGCACGCCGGTCGCGCTCTCCCTTGATACGCGCGTGCAGGCGGCGATGGACAGCGAACTGAGCCGCGCGCTCAACACCTTCAGCGCGCGGGCGGCCGCCGGCATCGTGCTCGACGTGCATACCGGCGAAGTGATCGCAATGACGTCGCTGCCGGTGTTCAACCCCAACCGCGTCGGCATGGCGGGGACCGAGGAACTGCGCAATTCGGTGACTCAGAGCGTCTACGAGCTCGGCTCGACGTTCAAGCCGATCGCGATGGCGACGGCGATCGATACCGGCGTCGTCACCAACATGGCACGGCGCTTCGACGCGACGCACCCGCTGCAGGTCGGCCGCTACACGATCCATGATGAGCGCGGCGACCCGAAGCGTTGGCTGAACATCCCCGAGACGCTGATCTATTCGTCGAACGTGGCCACATCGCGCGTCGCGGACGAGGTCGGCGCGGCGCGGATGCAGACGATGTTCAGGAAACTCGGCTTCGACACGCGGCCCGATATCGAACTGCGTGAGAAGGCGCGGCCGCTCTGGCCGAAATACTGGGCGCGGACGACCGTGATGACGACCGCGTTCGGCCACGGTATCGCAGTGACACCGCTGCATCTCGCGAGCGCCTACGCCGCGCTGGTCAACGGCGGCACCTGGCGTCCAGCGACGCTGCTGAAGGTCGAGCCGGGTCACGCGGCCAAGGGTCGGCGGGTGATCAGCGAGGCGACCAGCGCGCGGATGCGGCAGATGTTGCGGCTGATCGTGCTGCGCGGCACCGGCCGCAAGGGCGAGGCGCCCGGCTACCGCGTCGGCGGCAAGACCGGTACCGCCGAGGCTGCTGTCGCCGGCGGCTACGACCGCTCACGCAACGTCGCGACGTTTGCCGCAGCGTTTCCAATGGATGCGCCGCGCTATGTCGTCCTCGCGATGCTCGACTCGCCGCAGGGCACCAAGGAGACGGGCGGGTGGAAGACCGCCGCCTGGAACGCCGCGCCGGTCGTCGGCCGGACGATCTCACGCGTGGGATCGATGCTGGGCGTGATTCCCGACAATAATCGCGATATCGACGTGTCCGACCTGACGCCCCTGCTCTGGCAGGAGCCGGGGGCGAAGCAGCCTACTGGGCAATGAAGGCGCATATATGAGGTTCGGGAAATGAAATTGAGCGCGCTGACCGGTTCCGAGATGCCAGGAGCCGACGAGCGCCAGGTTACCGGGTTCGCGATCGACCACCGCAAGGTCGCGCCCGGCACCGTGTTCGGCGCGTTCGAAGGCGCGCGGGTCAACGGCGAGGACTATATCGCCGACGCGATCCGGTCCGGCGCGGTCGCGATCGTCGCGCGGCCCGGCCTGCGGTTCGAGGGTGCGGCCTATATCGCCGACGCCAACCCGCGCGAGACGTTCGCGAAACTCGCCGCGCGGTTCTTCGCACCATTCCCGGCGACATCGGTCGCGATCACCGGTACCAACGGCAAGACCTCGTGCGTCGAGATGACGCGGCAATTGTGGCGCATGGCTGGATTCCATGCTGCGTCGATCGGCACGCTCGGCGTCACCACGGCGGACGAGCGCGTGACGACGGGGCTGACCACGCCCGACGTCGTGACGTTCCTGTCGAACGTCGCTGGGCTGGCGCGCGAAGGCGTCACGCATCTGGCGTTCGAGGCGTCGAGCCACGGCTTGACTCAGTACCGCACCGAAGGCCTGGCGGTCACGGCGGCCGCGTTCACCAACCTCAGCCGTGATCATCTCGACTATCACGGCGACATGGCGGCGTATTTCACTGCCAAGATCCGCCTGTTCTCCGAAGTCCTGTCGCCGGAGGGCGTCGCCGTGGTGTGGGCGGACGATCCACAGAGCGCGCGCGTGGTGGATCTGGCGCACGCGCGCGGCAACCGGCTGGTGACGGTCGGCGCGCACGGCGACACGTTGCGGCTGGTCGGCCGCGATCCGACCTTGCTGGGGCAGGGGCTGACGATCGAGGCCGAGGGCAGGACGTACACCGTCAACCTGCCACTGATCGGCGCGTATCAGGCGGCGAACGCGCTGGTGTCGGCGGGGCTGGTGATCGCGACCGGCGGGAATGTCGCGACGACGATCGCCAATCTCGCCCGGTTGCAACCGGTCCGCGGGCGGCTGGAACGTGCGGTGATCGCGAAGAGCGGCGCGCCGGTCTATGTCGATTACGCCCACACGCCCGACGCACTCGAGGCGGCGATCGCGGCGCTGAAACCGCATGCAGGCGGGCGGCTGATCGTGGTGTTCGGCGCGGGCGGCGACCGCGATACCGGCAAGCGCGAGACGATGGGGCAGGTTGCGGTGCAATTCGCCGACCGCGTGATCGTCACCGACGACAACCCCCGCACTGAGGATCCCGCCGCGATCCGCCGCGACGTGCTGAAGGGCGCGCCCGGGGCGGTCGAGATCGGCGACCGGCGCACGGCGATCGCTGCGGCGATCGGCGAGGCGGGGCCGAAGGATATCGTGCTGATCGCGGGCAAGGGACACGAACAGGGCCAGATCGTCGGCGAGATGGTGCTGCCGTTCGACGACGTGACGGTCGCGCGGGAGTGCGCGGCATGAGCGCCTTCTTCTTCCTCCCTCCCGCAAGCGGGAGGGGCCGGGGGTGGGCTCGCGGATTCGGCGAGCGGTGCGCGTCGGGGATAGCGCGAGCCCACCCCCCGACCCCCTCCCGCTTGCGGGAGGGGGAGCAGTGAGTCTCTGGACCTCCTCGGAAATCGCCGCTGCTACCGGCGGTGTCGTATCCGCCGACTTCGTCGTCACCGGCGTCGCCTTCGACTCGCGTGAAGTCGGCCCGGGCGATATCTTCGTCGCGCTGAAGGGCGAAGCATCCGACGGGCATCAGTTCCTCGACCAGGCGTTCGCGCAGGGCGCAGCAGGCGCTATCGTCAGCGCCCCCTGCGACCACCCGCACGTACTCGTCGCCGACACCTTCGTCGCGCTGCAGGATATGGCGCGCGCCAGCCGCGCGCGGTCGACCGCGAAAATCATCGGCGTCACCGGCTCTGTCGGCAAGACCAGCGCCAAGGAGGCGCTGTTCGCGTGTCTCGACCGCGCGGCGCCGGGCGAGGTCCACCGCTCGGTGAAAAGCTATAACAACCATACCGGCGTGCCGCTCAGCCTCGCGCGCATGCCGCGGGACGCGGGTTTCGGCGTGTTCGAGATGGGCATGAACCATGCCGGCGAACTGGCCGAGCTGACGCAGCTGGTCCGCCCGCATATCGCGATGGTCACCGCGATCGCGCCGGCGCACACCGCGTTCTTCCGCGACGAAAGCGCGATCGCCGACGCGAAGGGCGAAATCTTCGCAGGGTTGGAGCCGGGTGGCGTCGCGGTGATCCCCTATGACAGCCCCCACCGCGACCGGCTGATCGGCCACGCCACGCCGCACGCCGCGAAGATCGTGACGTTCGGGCTCGACAAGGGCGCCGACGTGCGCGCGATCGAGACCATGCGTGTCCCGACCGGTGGCACCTACATGACCGCGAAATTCGGCGACCGTGAGCTGAGCGTAACCATCGCGCAGCCCGGGATGCACTGGGTTTCCAACGCGCTCGGCGTACTGGCCTGCGTCGATTCGGCCGGCAGCGATCTCGGCATCGCCGGGCTGGCGCTGGCGGAACTCGGCGGGTTGCAGGGCAGGGGCGCCCGGTTTGTGACCGACGATGTGCTGGTGATCGACGAAAGCTACAACGCCAACCCGGCTTCGATGCGTGCGACGCTGGCGGTGCTCGCCAACGAACCAGGCCGCCACGTCGCGGTGCTGGGCGAGATGCGCGAACTCGGTGACGCATCGGACACCTATCATGCGGACCTGGCCGATCCGATCCTTGCCGCGCGCGTCGAAACGGCGCTGCTGGTCGGCGAAGCGATGGCGCCACTCGCCGCAGCGCTTGAGGGGCGGATCGATATCGTCCATGTGGCCGATACTGCCGCTGCGCTTTCGTCGTTACGGACGATCCTGGCGCCGGGCGATGCGGTGCTCGTGAAGGGATCGAACGGCGTCGGGCTGGCGCGGCTCGTCGCAAGCCTCCGAGGCGGGAAGATTTAATGCTGTATTGGATCGCCGAGCACCTGGGATTTCCCGGCCTGCTCAACCTGCTTCGCTATCAATCGACTCGCACCGGCGGGGCGGTGGCGACCGCGCTGCTGATCGGCCTGATCATCGGCCCGCGCTTCATCGGTTGGCTGCGCGTGCGCCAGGGCAAGGGCCAGCCGATCCGCGCCGACGGCCCGCAGACTCACCTCGCCAAGCGCGGTACGCCGACGATGGGCGGCCTGATGATCCTGACCAGCATGGGGCTCGCGATCCTGATGTGGATGGACCTGTCCAACCCCTATGTCTGGGCGTGCCTGTTCGTGACTTTGGGGTTCGGCGCGATCGGGTTCATGGACGATTACGACAAGGTGCGGAAAGCCAGCAGCGCGGGCGTTTCGGGTCGGACGCGACTGCTGCTGGAGTTCGCGATCGCTGGAATCGCCGCGACGATCATCATGTCGCAGAACGGTCCGCATCTGTATCTGCCGTTCACCGATCGGCTGTATCTCGATCTCGGCTGGTTCTTCCCGGTGTTCGCGGCGTTCACGATCGTCGCGTTCGGCAATGCGGTGAACCTGACCGACGGGCTCGACGGCCTCGCGACGATGCCGGTGATCATCGCCAGCGTCGCGTTCATGCTGATCGTGTACCTGGCCGGCAACGTGAAGTTCGCAAACTATCTCGGCATTCCGCACGTGCCGGGCGCGGGCGAACTCGCGATCTTCTGCGGCGCGATCGTCGGCGCGGGCCTCGCGTTCCTGTGGTTCAACGCGCCGCCGGCTGCGGTGTTCATGGGCGACACCGGCTCGCTGGCTCTTGGTGGCGCGCTCGGCACGATCGCGGTGGTGGCGCATCACGAGATCGTGCTGGGGATCATCGGCGGGCTGTTCGTCGTCGAAGCGCTGAGCGTCATCATCCAGGTGTTCTTCTACAAGCGCACCGGCAAGCGGGTGTTCCGGATGGCGCCGATCCACCATCATTTCGAACAACTCGGCTGGGCCGAGGCGACGGTGGTGATCCGCTTCTGGATCATCGCGTTCGTGCTGGCGCTGGCCGGCCTGTCGACGTTGAAGCTGCGGTGATTTGCTCGCGCGCCTGGGCAGGAAAGCGGTACGCGGTGCTCGGGCTGGCACGGTCCGGGGCTGCGACTGTGCGTGCGCTGGTGGCCGGTGGTGCTTCCGTGGTGGCCTGGGATGCCGACGAGGCGAAGCGCGACGCACTCAAGCCCCTCCCCTTGAGGGGAGGGGTTGGGGGTGGGGGCTCTCCGCAAGCCGCCACGTCGGTACCCGCGGACGGTCCCCACCCCAACCCCTCCCCTGAAGGGGAGGGGCTTTTGGCGGTCGCACCACTCAACGACCTGACCGGCTTCGACGCGTTGATCGTATCGCCCGGTGTCCCCCTCAACACGCACCCGATCGCCGCGCTCGCGCACGCCGCCGGGGTTCCCGTGATCGGCGACATCGAACTCTTCGCCCAAGCGCGGGCCGACCTGCCGGCGCACAAGGTCGTCGGGATCACCGGCACCAACGGCAAGTCGACGACCACCGCGCTCGTGCATCACATCATCAAGACCGCCGGCATCCCGACGCTGATGGGTGGCAATATCGGTCTGCCGATCCTCGGCCAGGACCCGCTGCCGGCTGGCGGCGTGTACGTGCTCGAACTGTCGAGCTACCAGATCGACCTGACGCAGAGCCTCGATTGCGACGTCGCGGTGTTGCTCAACATCACGCCCGATCACCTTGATCGCTATGACGGGTTCGAGAGCTATGCCGCGTCCAAGGCGCGGTTGTTCACGATGCAGTCGGCCGGCCACGCCGCGGTGATTGGTGTCGGCGACGCGTCCTCCGCGTCGATCGCGCGGAGCGTGCCGAACGCTATCGAGATCGTTCCCGGCACTGCGGTGGACCAGTCGCGCTGGCCGTCGCTGCAGGGCCCGCACAACGCGGAGAACGCGCTGGCGGCGATTGCGGTTTGCGAGAGGCTCGGCTTGTCGCCCCAGCAGATCGGTGCGGGCCTCGAAACCTTCACCGGCCTCCCACATCGTATGGAGCATGTCGCGACGGTCGACGGCGTCGCCTACGTCAACGACAGCAAGGCGACCAACCCCGAATCCACCGCCCCCGCGCTCGCCGCATTCGACCGCGTCCACTGGATCGTCGGCGGCAAGGCCAAGGGCGACGACCTCGACGCGTGCCGCCCCGCCTTTGGCCATGTCGTCCGCGCCTATACGATCGGCGAGGCGGGGCCACGCTTCGCCGCGATTCTCGCGCCCGACATGGCCGTCGAGGAAGCCGGCACGCTCGCCGCCGCAGTCCGCGCCGCCGCCGCGAACGCGCAACCCGGCGAGACCGTGCTGTTGTCGCCGGCCTGTGCTAGCTTCGACCAGTTCCGCGATTACGAGGAACGGGGAGCCGCGTTCCGCGCGGCGGTAGCGGCCCTTGGGGAAGGGCCGGCATGACGGATGTGCGGGCTGTGGCGGATATGAAGGGCACCGGGATCGTCGCCAGGATGAAGCGGCGTGGCGGGCGTGGCGATAGCTCGCCGCTCGGCACCTGGTTCTGGGACATCGACCGGATGCTGCTGTTGCTGACGCTGTTCCTGATCGCGATCGGGCTGGTGGCGGTGGCGGCAGCGAGCCCGGCGACCGCGGTGCGTTATTCGGGCGAGCACCGGAAACTCGCCCCGCTCTATTATTTCTGGCGCCAGCTGATGTGGGTGGCGGTGTCGATGCCTGTGCTGTTCGGCGTGTCGATGATGCCCGTGCCGATGGCGCGACGAATGGCGCTGGTCGGCGCCGCGGTGCTGGTCGCGATCCTGGCGGTGACGCCGTTCGTCGGTATCGAGGTCAACGGTGCGCGCCGCTGGATCGGCTACGGCTTCGCGCAGTTCCAGCCGTCGGAATTCCTCAAACCGATGTTCATCGTCACCGTCGCTTGGCTGTTGTCGTTGCGCGTGAAGGATCCCGAGCTGCCGACCGTGCTGATCACCGGCGCGCTGACCGCGGCGATCGCGGCGATGCTGATGCTGCAGCCCGATTTCGGCCAGACGATCATTTACTGTTCGGTGTGGATGGCGCTGCTGATGATCGCCGGCACGCCCTTGCGCGTGATGGCCGGGCTGGTCGCGTGTGTCCCCGTCGGGCTCGGCGCGGCCTACATGTTCTACGGCACGGCGCGCAACCGCATCGACGCGTTCCTGTTTCCGGGCGCGGAGGGCGACGGCGCCAGCGACCATTTCCAGACCAACGCGGCGCACAACACGCTGACCGCGGGCGGCTGGACCGGT